>Ga0180433_10005830_pt1 | contig 16470 bp, 16 predicted proteins | sample SS_ome_8_FD_132980 | JGI IMG/M metagenome (GOLD analysis project Ga0180433, IMG submission 132980) | Hypersaline lake sediment archaeal communities from the Salton Sea, California, USA - SS_1_D_1 metaG | ecosystem: Environmental > Aquatic > Non-marine Saline and Alkaline > Hypersaline >... | reverse complement strand
TCCTGGATCGTAGGGCCGGATAGTGAGCAACTGAGGCTCGGGTGCCGCTATGACAGCCAACTGGTTGAGGGGCGTGGGCGTGCCATAATAATCCACCATCACCCGTTCCACCAATGCTGGAGAAGCTCTGCCGGTGCGGATCGTGCGCAAGTCGGACTCAAGCACCTCGACGGTCTTTCTCATGCGGTTTTCTGTCTCACGCAGTAGTTCTTTGATCATCTTTGGTCAGGGTTATCGAGAAATCAGCGTCCCAATAGATTCACCCACGACAGCCTGCTCCAGGCTGTGGGGTTGCCACAGGTTGAGCACAACAATGGGCAGATCGTTTTCCATACACAATGAGATCGCCGTCGCGTCCATCACACCGACCCGCAGCTCGAGTGCCTGCATATAGGTCAGACAGTCGAAACGCTCAGCATCAGGATTCTCGTGCGGGTCCTCAGTATAAACACCGTCCACTTTTGTGGCCTTGATCAGCAAATCAGCGTCAACCTCCATCGCCCTGAGGGCCGCGGCTGTGTCGGTGGTGAAATATGGGTTACCCGTACCACCTCCGACAATGACGGTGCGCCCTTTCTCCAAGTGCCGGATTGCCCGGAGGCGTATGTAGGGTTCGGCAATAGCCCGCATCTCAATTGCGGTCTGCACGCGGGTATCGATCCCCATGCGCTCCAAGGCGTCGGCCAGTGCGAGAGCGTTCATCACCGTCGCCAGCATACCCATATGATCGGCCGTGGCGCGATCCATCCCGTGCGCGAGTCCATCCCGGCCACGCCAGATGTTGCCCGCTCCGAGGACAATGGCGACTTCTACCTCCAAATCACGCACAGCCGACACCTTGGCAGCGATCTCTTCCGCCATATGCGGACTTATGCCAAAGTCGCCAGAGCCGGCCAACGACTCACCGCCCAGTTTGAGCAAGACCCGCTTGTACTTAGCTACAGCCATAACACTTCGCCCCGCCAGCATTCATCACAACAAAAGTCTTAATGTGAGCTTACTCCACGCCTTCCCCCAACTGGTAGCGCACGAAGCGGCGCATAACGATGTTCTCACCAAGCTTGGCAATCGCATCGGCGATCAAGTCTTGTATGGTCCTATCGTCATCCTTGACAAAGGGTTGCTCCAATAAGCAGACCTGCTGATAGAACTTGTCCAGTCGCCCCTCGACGATACGGTCTACGACGTGTTCAGGCTTACCCTCTTCCAAGGCCTGAGCGCGATAGTCACTTCGTTCATCCTCAATCACTTCCTCAGGCACATCTTCGCGTGCAAGATACCGAGGCGAGGCAAAAGCGATGTGGAGTGCCAGGTCGTGAGCCAACGTCTTGAAGTCATCCGTGCGGGCGACGAAGTCAGTTTCGCAGTTCAATTCCAGCATTACGGCAACCCGATTACCCGGGTGAACGTAGGCCTCCACACGTCCATCGGCTGCTACACGATCTGCCCGTTCCGCAACCTCGGCCAAGCCTTTTTCACGCAGGGCAGCAACCGCGTTCTCGAAATCGCCACTGGCAGCCTCCAACGCTTCACGGCAGTCCAACACGCCAGCGCCAGTCTCCTGCCGCAGTTCCTTGATCATTGCAACGGTGATTTCCACGTTCTAGTCTCCTGGTACCTATGCCTCTTCCTCTTCCTTTTCTTCTTCTTCTCCATCGCCCTCCGCCACTGGCTCGTCCATCACCTCCTGCGCCAGTTCACCCGGTTGATCGGTCGGCTCGTCCGGCTCTTCCGCTGTTTCCTCCACCGACTCCTCAGCCTGCTCTACTTCCGCAACAGGTTCCGCTTCTTCCCCTGCCTGTTCCTCGAAGGTGAGTTCCTTCAGGCGAGCCAAAGTAGCGGCACTGAGATATTTCTCATCCTCAATGCTAATTTCCTCAACCTCAAGCGCCTCCTCCTCATAGGCTTTACGCTGAGCCAGCCCCTCTAGCACGGCGTCGGCAATCTTGGAGGTAATCAACTTGACGGCACGAATCGCATCATCATTGGCTGGAATCACATAGTCAATTGGATCAGGATCACAGTTTGTGTCCACGACCGCGATGATAGGAATATCCAGCTTGTTGGCCTCTTTCACGGCGGTGTCCTCCCGCCGCACGTCCACGATATAGACCAAATCAGGGAGATCACGCATCTCGCGGATACCACCCAGTCGATGGTTGAGCTTAATGATCTGACGTTCCAGGCCCAGAGCCTCTTTCTTCTTCAGGCGCTCAAAGTCACCACGGTCACGACGGGCTTCCAAATTGAGCAAGTAGTCGATGCGCTGCCGGATTGTGCGCCAATTTGTCAACGTACCGCCGAGCCACCGTTCACTGACATAAGGCATTCCACAACGCTCTGCCTCATATTCAATGGTCTCTTGCGCCTGCCTCTTGGTACCCACAAAAAGCACTGTGCCTCCGGCAGCCACGGTATCTTGGATCAGTTGGGAAACCTCGCCAAGCGCAACAATTGTCTGCTGCAGGTCTATGATATGCACCCCCTTGCGCTCCGTGAAGATGTAGGGCTTCATCTTCGGATTCCAACGCCGGGTGCGGTGACCGAAGTGCACTCCAGTCTCAAGGAGTGCTTTCATTGAAACAACAGCCATAGAGGAACCTCCTTAAACGCTGTTTTATCCTCCGCCTCCATCGTCCTGCCGAGGAACCAGGTCGGCTGTCCACCCGGCACAGTCTCGTCAGTCAGGAGACGTGTGTACTGAGTCAAACTGGTAAGATTGTACCACAAAGTGAGATTTGAGCAAATCGCCGTGCTTATCCCTTTTCCGGCACATCGAAACGATAGCCCACCTGGCGGATCGTGCGCAAGTACGATGGAGATCGGGGATCATCCTCAATCGCCTTACGCACCCAGTGGACGTGCACGTCAAGGGTCCGTGTGTCGCCCAGGTAGTCCGTATTCCACACCTGTTTCATCAAGAACGCCCGAGTCAGAACCTCACCTGGGTGACACATAAAGACCTCAAGCAGTCGCGCCTGCTTGGGCGTAAGATGGCTTTCCCGATCGCCCTGGGTAACACACCGCTGCTTGACATTGAGAATCACGTCGCCCACCCGGAGTATATCGTCCTCAGGGGCAGGCAGAAGCCTGACTATCCGACTGACCAATTTCTTGATAGAAAAAGGCCGGCGGAGATAGGCACGCGCGCCCACGCTGCGGTCGATATGCTCCCCCTCTGGCAGCAACATGAGCACCGAGATATCCAGATCGGAATCCCGCAGGGTTTTGCAAAAGCGGTGACAACTGAAACGTAACGAAAGAGAGTCCAGCACAATCACTGCTGGGGGATTCTCCCGCACCTTGGCCAGGGTCTCCCTTCGCGTGCGTGCTGTAATCACATTAAACCCCTGGTCATTAAGGACAGGGGCTAAGTACTCTGCTGCAGGCTTCCTGCCCTCCACGAGCAGGACGGTGTGAACTGGGGTCAAATACTGGACTCTCCCTTCCTTTCCCCGTCGTCCGAGGGTACGACGTGGAGCGGATTCGATTATACTCCATCCCTCTACTGAGGGCAAGTCAGCGGCGACCAGGGCATTCGCGGCAGGCACTATGACTGCCCGCGCCGCCATATTAGCTGCTGACAGCTGCTTTACCGACAATATATTTCAATGTACTTCCAACACCCATGGGCAATATATCTATAACTAGATTTTCTCATTCTTTTTTTATCTTTCTTTTACCTAACTGATACGACTCTCTGGTATCCTAAAGTACCGGGAGAAGACTCAGATGAGCAAGTGTTCAAGTCTCACCCGGTAGAAGAGTTCACGATGAGCCAGCGTTGGGAGGTGTGTGCTGGGGTGGGGGCACCGGCACCTCCTCAACATCATGCATCACACAATCTGGGTCGACACGTCAGGCGGCCCAATATTGGAGGCGGTCCTGGTTCAAACACGTACCGCTGCCAGCACCAGCCTTCCTCCGCCATGATTCTACAATGTCGCCTGCTGGACGCGACGGAGGATATATAGTTGGACAAGGCCAAGCTGACTCAACGGGCAGGGGAGAGGAACTCAGCCGGCCTGGCTGAGATCTACGCCCGATATCAGCAAAATATCTTTCGCTATGTTTATTTCATGGTAGGAGACGTCGCCACGTCAGAGGATCTGACAGGCGACGTCTTTGTGCATTTGGCAGAAAGCATTGACCAGGCACCCCTTCAGGGTGATTGTCCCCTGCCATACCTATACAGCGTCGCACGCGACCTGATCGCAGTCTCGCATCAGCACGCAGAGCGATCTTCAGCAGCCCAGGTTGAGGGACGGGCGACAGCGGACGGGGTCAAGTATTGGAGTACCTCCGAACAGCAACCGTCGCCTCAACACCTTGCCTGCGCGCTCTCTCACCTCACCGACGATCTACGCCGGCTGATCGTGCTCAAGTTCGTAGAAGGACTGGGCAATGAGACGGTGGCCCAGATAATGGGTAAGGCTACAGATGCGATCCAACCATTACAGCCACAGGCTCTGGCTGCACTAGCCTCAGCAATGGCACGGTGTGAGGCCACCCCGCCCCCCCAGTCTCAGGAAGGAGAACCGGAGCAACTACACAACACCTTCATCCAGAACGTCGCCCATGGGCTGCGCACGCCGCTCACTCTCATCCGAAGCTACACGGACTTGCTTCTGTCGGACACACTGGGGCCTCTCCAGCCAGAACAAAGGGACGCGCTGGAAGTTGTCTACGATCGGGCGGGCGAGCTCACCGGCGTGATCCGCAACTTGACTTCCACGCAAGACATTCGGAAAGAGTCCCTGACGCTAGTTCCCTTGTCGGTTCCAGAGTGGATCGAGACCACGATAGACCAATACCGCCACAATGCCCAGGAAGCAGGAGTTCAGTTCGAGACAAACCTGCCCGGTGACCTGCCGCAGATCGCAGGAGACCAGAAGCGCCTGGGCGTGGCGTTGTCCCAGATATTGGATAACGCCATCAAATTCAGCCCAGACGGTGGGTTGGTCCACGTACAGGCCTGGCAGGATGCGGGATATCTGCACGTAGCTGTGCAGGATGAGGGAATTGGGATCGCGCCGCAGCACCTGGACCGGATCTTCGACCGCTTCTACCAGGCAGACGGTTCTACCACTCGGCGCTTCGATGGCGTCGGCGTGGGCTTGACGGTCGCTCGGGCGGTCATCAAGGCCCACGGCGGACGGGTGTGGGCGACCAGCGAGGGGGTGGGCAATGGCAGCACATTCACGCTGGCATTGCCGCTTGAACTGACAGAGCGTGCGCCATCAAAACCGCCTTCTTCCGAGTCCGAACGGTTCCTGGAACCAGCGCTGAGCCAGGCGCTGGATGACGTCTTGCCGGCTTTGGAAGAGGGCCAGGAAACGCTGAGTCTTCTGGCCCGCTATCCTGAATGCGCTGCCGACCTGCGCCCCCTGCTGGAGATTGCCCTTGCGCTACGCCGTATGCCCCGACCCGCCTCCAGCCAGGCGGCCTTCGTGGCCGGGAAGCAGCGGATGCTGGAGGCGTTGGTCCAGGAGAAGCGAGACGAGGCACTACCGCCAACCCCAACTGCCCGTTACGCGGAGTGGATCGCCAGTATCTTCAAGAGGCGGGAGAAGCATCCTCTGCCCAGGCTCGCGCCCGTTCTACAGCCGGCGCTGAAACCGGTGCTCGCTTTGATCGTGCTCATCTTCGGCAGCTTACTTCTCCAGACCTGGCTTGGCACAACTGCCACCCGGGCAGCCACCCTGGCCCAGGTGCACGGCACAGTGGAAACTCTACCCTTTGGGAGCGAATCGTGGCAGATTGCATCGCCCGGTGATAAGATCAAGGAGGGAGACCGAATCCGCACCGGATCACTCTCCAACGCCATGCTGGTTTTCTTCGACGGAAGCACCACGAAACTGGAAACCGAGTCCGACGTCATTGTCGCGCAGATGCGTTCACGGCGAAATGGCAGTGGGAAGATCATCGTGATTCACCAGTGGCTAGGGCAAACGCACAATCGGGTGAACCGCCTGAGTGACTTTGCATCTCGCTTCTGGATCCAGACCCCCACAGCGGTTGCAGCAGTGCGCGGCACCGAGTTTACGGTCGCCACAGAGGCCGATGGCGCCACCCAGGTAGTCGTGATTGAGGGAGTGGTAAACGTCACATCCTGGGAGACCACGGTCGCGTTGGCGGCCGGAGAAGAGGCCACGATATCGGCCGAGCCAATCAAGCTCGCCGCAGGCCGCACCGACACCGTCACCCAGGCACCCCCTACACCGCCGCTCCCAACCCCCGCGCAGGAGACACTGCTCCGAAAGCAGACACCGAGCCCAACCAGTACGGCAGGGCAGCCCACACCAGACATAGCGGTGGAGGCACCCGAGAGGTCGGCGACGGAAACTCCCGCGCCAACCTTTACACCGACGGCAACTCCTTCTTCCACCCCACGTCCTCCCAGAGCCACACCAGAACCCCAAGATACGGCCACGCCAACAGAGACCCCCAGACCGACGCCGAAACCGCCTGATCGGTCCACACCGACTGCGACTCCCACGCCGACAGCGACCCCCACGGCCACGCCAATAGCAACTCTCACAGCTACGCCAACGGCGACGCCCGCAATCACGCCGACAGTGACTCTCACGGCCACGCCAACGGCGACGCCCGCAATTACGCCAACAGTGACTCTCACAGTCACGCCAACGGCGACGCCCGCAATTACGCCAACAGTGACTCTCACGGCCACGCCAACGGCAACTCTCACGCCTACACTAACGGCAACACCCACAGCCACACCCACAGCCACACCCACAGCGACGCCAACGGCCACGGCCACGTGGACAGCAACCCCTACGACCACGCCAACAGCAACCCCTACGACCACGCCAACAGCGACCCCCACGGCCACGCCAACAGCGACCCAGACACCACGTCCATCTCCAATTCCTTAACGTAGGTCAACTTTGACCGTCACAGCAGGCAATCACCGATACAAAAAAGGCCTGGAGATGATCTCCAGGCCAAGATGCACAGCGGTTATGTTCACACCATCAGCGTTCGCGCTTCTTTCCGCGCTTTCGGAGCGACTGTCAACACCTCAATCAGCCCATCCTGCCCACACACCTCGACCCGCACGGAGGGCTCGCCCTCGCCATCAGAGTAACCCGCGGTGATTCGCGCCGCCAACTCGATCTCCTCACGCGTTGGCGTATCTGGCACCAGCGTCGTCGGCCCTGGGTGATCTACAGTGGTGAGCAATACCCCAGCCACACCACACGCCGCCAGATAGTTGTTCTCTTGCTCACGGCGCCCGACAACCAGCTTCTGCCCAGAGGGTAGACGCAGATGCCGTCCTACCGCCAGAAGTTGTACCCACTCGCGGGCCAGCGCCTCTGCCCCTTCGTGCTCCAGAAAATCGCGCAGGCGACGAGAATAGGTCTGATCGATCAAATAGCAGCAACCTCCAGAGGGTTGCGGGTAGTCGGTGATACCAAACCGCTCCGCCAGCGCAATCTGCTCCTTTCGACCTCTCCCACTGATCCCGTACAGCCTCTCTCGATCCACCCAGCCTCGCTTCTCCGGCACAGTCGGCTCCAGCAGCTTAGCAGAGAGAGGCCGGAGCAGATAGCCCTTGAGGCCACTTTCTTGCTCGACGGTTTTCAGCGTAGGCCGCATCTGACTCTTAGGACGCTGACCAACGACCTCTCCGGTGAAGACGAAATGATAGCCGTGATCCTCCATCCAGGCCTTTGCTTCACGAAGCAGAAAGATGCGGCAATCCACACATGGGTTCATCCCCGATCCATAGCCGTAACGAGGGTTCAGCACCACAGGTAAGTACTCGTCGGAGACGTCAATCACCTTCAGAGGCACTTCCAGCATCGCGGCCGCTTGTTCCGCGGCCGAAGGCCCAGCAAGCCCACGCCGGACTGCGCGGTCCCGCTCGACATAGGAGAAACCTGTGCGTATATGTAAAGCCGTAATCTCAATTCTCTGTTCGAGCAGTACTCGAACAGCCAAGATACTATCGAGCCCACCCGAAAGCAAGCCTACCGCCTTGATCGGTTCTTTTTCACTCATTGAATGAGGAGAATACCATAGGGAAACAGGATCGTCAACCCACGAGGGGTTGGTACAAACGTCAGGAGAAATGGAGTACGGATGACACTAACGTCCAAACTATGCCTTCGTTATACTTGTACCACTAGCTAGGGGAACGAGATATGGCACCAGCACGCCTACTCATCATTGATGACCACGACTTTGTACGCGAAGCGCTCGAAGCCCGATTGAGCGAAGCAGCCGGGCTTGAGGTTGTTGGCTGCACCGGATGCTGGAGGACCGGCCTGCGGGATGCGGTGAAGCTGAAGCCTGACGTCGTGCTGCTGGAGACCAAGCGGGCTGACGGACAGGGGCTGGAAGCACTACGCCGTCTTGCAGAACAGTGCCCCCACACGAACGTCGTTGTGCTCACGTCCTACCCGGACGAAGAAGAGCAGACGCAAGCTCATCGTATCGGCGCCCAGAGTTACATCCTCAAGGACATCGACACACCCCAGCTGGTACGCGAGATCCGGGCCGCAGTGCGACCACAGGCGATGATTTAAGCTTTGTTCACCCTCATCGTCAGGACAGCAGCATCAACGCTGGCGGAGCCAGCGACAAGACAATGGATTCGCCAGGAGCAGGTAGAGCAACGTTGACCGGGAAATTGAACGTGAGCTCGACTCCACTGGCATGGCGCACTTCCAGTCGGTAGTACTCGCCACGGAAGGAACGCTCGGCGACAGCCCCGACCAAGTAATTGGTGCCCGACTCGTTCAGTCGCGCTGCATCCGGCCGGATCAACAACTTCACTTCAGAACCCAAGCCCCAGATATCTGATTCCGAACCCTCAACCTTCAGCGTACCGATCGCCGTTTCGACCTGACCCGGCCCGAGGATCCAGGCATCTAACAAGTTTGTCAGCCCCAGAAAGTGAGCAGCCCAGGCCGAAGCCGGACGCCGGTAGACGCCCTCGGGCGTCCCAATCTGAACCACTCGTCCGCTCTGCATCAACACGACCCGATCCGCAATAGCGAAGGCCTCCTCCTGGTCGTGGGTGACGGTGATGGTGGTCGCGCCAGCTCGACGAAGGATATCGGGAAGTTCATCCATCAACCGCTCGCGTAGCGCCCGATCCAGTGCGCCGAGCGGTTCATCAAGCATCAACAGACACGGCTGCGGAGCCAGACTGCGAGCCAGCGCCACTCGCTGCCGTTCCCCGCCTGAGAGTTGATTGACATCCCGGCGCTCGAAACCTGCCAGGCCAACCAGTTCCAACACCTCGGCTACCCGCGCAGCCACTGCCTCGCGATCCATGCTCTGCATCCGCAGACCAAAGGAGACGTTGCCCAAAACATCCTTGTGCGGAAAGAGCGCATATTCCTGAAACATCAAGCCAAACCCACGCAGGTGCGGAGGCACGTGGGTCACGTCCTCACCATTCACCAAAATCTGGCCACCATTTGGCGTCTCCAGGCCAGCGACAAGCCGCAGGAGAGTCGTCTTGCCACAGCCGGAAGGGCCAAGCAAGCATAAAATCTCGCTCTGCTCGATAGTGAAACTAACGTCCCACAACGTCCACCCATCAGGGTACGACTTGCGGAGGTTGCGGATGTCCAATAGGGGCATGAGAACGCAACTCACTCCATACACAGTCTGTCATACGCTGCCGGTTTCATTGGATGGCGACGATTTGAAAGACGATTTCCCCTCCTGGAGCCTCGACAGTGACAGCGTCCTCTACCTTGTGGCCCAGCAACGATCGACCCAGGGGCGACTCGTTTGACACTTTACCGTTGATTGGATCTGCCTCGGCCGGGCCGACGATGCGAAAATGCTCCAGCTCATTTGCACCTTCTTCGAGAACGGTGACGCGACTGCCGAGAATGACATGGTCACTCGTGTCGCCCTCCTGGATGATTACGGCATTGCGCAGCATTGCTTCGATCTGCTGGATACGCCCTTCCAGGAAGCCTTGCTCTTCCTTGGCAGCGATATAATCAGCGTTCTCCGAGAGGTCACCTTGCTGAATTGCCCTGTGTAGCCGATCGGCCAGCGCAGGTCGCTTCACGTTAACCAGATGATCTAGTTCCTGACGTAGTTCCTCCATACCCTCGGTGGTCAGGTAGACAGATTGACGAGCATTCATACGATATCGTTTCCCTCCACATTGTACACTGAAGCCCAGAGCTCAACTTCTCGAGTGATCCCCTGCAGGCCGGTACCGGCAGACCTATGTCAACAGAGGCGAGCCTTGCTGGCGGTATCGCTCCCGCCATCACACTGGGCATTTGAAGCAATGAAATCAAACTCATTCAGGGAGATGCACTTCAACGCCCATAGAATGGAGAATCTGGGACTGGACGTTCCACATCTCTGCCCGCTGCTCCTCCGTCGTGTCATCGTATCCCAGCAAATGTAGCACACCGTGCACGACCAACAGTTGCAGTTCTGTGTGCACACTATGACCTGCCCCAGCAGCCTGAACCTTGGCACGCGGGAACGAGATGATCACATCACCCAGGTAGCGCGGCAGGTCTGGCGCAACAACGAAAGGATCGCGAGTCTCGTCTGGAAAAGCCAACACATCGGTCGGTGCATCCACGTCTCGGTGACGGCGATTGAGTTTACGCAGGACATCATCGTTGGTCACGACTATGGCCAGTTCACCTGGCTCTTCCATATGCTGGTGAGCCAGAGTGGACAGGGCAGCACTATGCAGGGATTCGGTATGAGCCAGCGACTGAAACTGCTCGTCGATCTGCACCTCTATCACGTGGGTAGGCTCAGCGGAGCTAGATCTAGCTTTCACTCGGTGGTTGCCTTTCTCGATTCCGGATACTTGATGCGTGGATGGAATGAGCCCTTCAGAGCAGAGATGAACGTCTCACGTATGATCTGAAGGTCACGCAAGGTCAGGTCACATTCACCTAATTGCCCATCCTTCACGCGCTTATCTATGCTGCGATTGACGACCTCCGCCAGATCTTCAACAGTGGTCGGGCGCACAGAGCGCACGGTGGCCTCGCAGCTATCAGCCAGCATGACCAAAGCGGTTTCCCTGCTCTGGGGTTTAGGACCTCGGTGCCGGAAATCGCTTTCGTCAACCAGATCGGCATCGCCCGCCTGCTCCACGGCCCGATGATAGAAGAAACTCACCCAGTTGGTACCATGATGCTCAGGGATAAATGCCCGCACTCGACGGGGTAGCCGGTAACGCCGCGCCAACTCCAGTCCCTCTTTTACGTGATCAACGATCACCTCGGCGCTGGTCTGCGGGTCGAGCTGATCATGAGGGTTCACGCCTTCGGCCTGATTCTCGGTGAAGAAATAGGGGCGGGAGATTTTACCTACGTCGTGGTAGTAGGCTCCCACGCGGGTGAGCAGGGCGTCAGCGCCGATACGTTCAGCGGCTTGCTCGGCCAGGTTAGCGACCATCAAGCTGTGATGGTACGTAGCCGGCGCCTCGCGCAACAGCCGTTGCAGAAGCGGGTTATCCGGACGACTGAGCTCGATAAGCCGCATGGTAGTGGTGATATCGAACAGCGGGCCTATGAGGAACAGGCCACCCAGCGCCAGGCTGGCCGCAAGACCTCCATTGCCTATCCCACACAGACCCGTGACGAGCAGGTCGCCAGGCTGCGAGAGGCCCTGAGGCAAACGGAAGACGACGATGACGGTTACGTGGACCAGCGCAACAAACGCACCAGCGCGGAAGAGCGCGCCGATACGTTCGACACGCCCGAGCGTCAGGGCGGCTACCAAGCCACCCAGAGAGGTGTAGATAGTCATCTCCAGGGAGTTATCGGCGACGAAACCAACGACCCCGCCCAGAAAGACAGCTGTCGCCACACCTGCGTGGGGCCCCAAAGCAGCCGAAGCCAGCATAGCCAACGCCGGCAGAGGGGCAAGATAGCGTAGCACCAGACCTCCCGGCACCATCAAGCCAGCCCCAAGCACTGACAGAGACGTCAGCAACACCAAAAGGAGAAGCTGCTGTCCGTTCCAAAGCACATCCGACTGAAAACGTGCCAGGTAAAGACACAGCATTGAGGTCATCAACACGGCCAACAGGCCAGCGTCAGCGAAATCAGTCCACTTCACCTGCGATTGCCGCAGTCCAAGCTGGTCGAGCACTTCTATATCAAGTGCCTCCACACGTTCCCCTTCCCGGACGACGATCTGGTTGGCCTCGAAAGTGCGTATCACCGGCCCGACACCCTCGCGGGCACGCGTCCGAGCCTCTGCCGTAGCCTCAGGATCAAGGAAGGAGTTGGGGACCAGAAAGTGCTGCACAAGCGCGATCGTCACAGCAGCTTCCTCGTCGGAAAGGTCCAGACTGACCAAAGCTGGCACCCCCTCACGGGCGCTCTCCAGGTATCCCTCGCGGATCTCACTGCGCATCGCCTGGTCAATCACAGCCAGCGTCTCCAACTGGACACGATCCCAACTCTCGTCGGACAGGGCCAAAAGGCTATCAAGCGTTTCCAACGACAGATTGTCCAGTTCCGGCACCGCCAGAATCCAGGCTCGTTGCTGGGCAGAGGACGCCAGTGTATCCGCACGTACCGAACCCAGATAGTCAAGCACCTGGCGGACGCGGTCGAGTTGTTGGCGAGCCAGAGCGGGATCGGGCCGGGTATAGATCGGCTTGAGCGTAGCTGCGGCCTGCTCCTGCTCCCGCGCCTGCAGGATGGCACTCTCGTAGGTTATGGAGCGTGGGGCACGGATGTCCTGGGGAGCGATATCCCTTTCCTCCAGGATCACCCGACCAGTAGGGAGCAACGGAAAGGCTATGACAACGCCGGTAGTTCCTGCCGCCACCATCGCCAGCAAGACGAGGCGCAACCAAGCCCACCAGCGATGAACAGGACGACGAGGGGCCGGCCTCCCGCTGTTTACTTTGGCGTCAGCTGCATTCTTACTCATCAGTCAAGATTGACAGAAGGGAGCACGTATAGCGCTCCCTTCTGTACACCAGTGTGAGAATATACCTGGCAAGCGCTGCCTAGGCAGACAGCAACTCGCGCACAACTTCGTTCACGACGCGACCATCGGCACGACCTTTAAGCTTGGACATCATCTGGCGCATCACAGGGCCCATCTGTGCCATCCCAGTCGCCCCGACCTCTATGATAACCTGACGCGCCTCCTCGGCAATCTCCTCACGCGAGAGGAGTCTGGGCAGATACCCGTCGAGGATCTCCAATTCTGCTTCCTCTTTCGCGAGGAGGCCAGGCCGATCGGCCTGGCGCAGTTCGGCGACGGCGTCCTGCCGCTGGCGAGCCTCCTTCCGCAGGACTGCAACCACGTCCGCATCGTCCAGTTCGCCGCCATGCTCAACCTCAGCATAGGCGATCGCAGCTAGCGCCATACGGATAACAGACTTGCGGCTTTCGTCACGAGCGCGCAGTGCCTCCTTGAGATCCTTCTGTAACTGCTGTTTTCGGCTCATCGTCGCTCCATGGTCGCTGCGGGCTGCGCTAGCTGTATCCTCGCCGATCTTTGGCCGTCTGTCGGCGACTCTTGCGCAACTTGGCGGCCCTCTTGCGCTTGCGGATCACGCTCGGCTTCTCAAAGAAGCGACGGCGACGCGCCTCCGACATAACGCGGTCACGCTGCACTTTCTTGTTGAAACGCCTCAACAGAGAATCGAAGGACTCGCCCTGCTCAATCACCACTTTGGTCACGCACCTCCCCCCTCTCTTACCCAGTCGTAGACTGGTTTCTCAATTGCAGATTCATTATAATCGCGCACCAGCCACTTGTCAAGCAAATGGATCCCATACATGCACGACCTGGATTCCCTCAGTTTCCAGGGCCTGCACAGCGGTCTCTCGATCCACACCCTCCAGGCGGAAGGCGACGACCCGATCATCCGGCCTCTCGCCCCAAAACATGCCCAGTGAATGAATATTGCCTCCCAGGGCTGCGACACGACCTGTTACCCGCGCCAGGCTGCCCACCTCCTCCGGAACAACGACTGTAATACGCAAGGAGGGGTGCCCGCCTCCCAACCCCTCGACGAAAACACGGAAGATATCCGTATCGCTGATGATACCCAGCAAATCGTCGTCCTCGACGACAGGCAGACAGCCGATACGTTGGTCTATCATTATGCGCGCCGCCTCCTCAACGGGCAGATCAGGCTCCACAGTGATGACAGGACCCTGAATGATCTGGCCGATCTTTGTGCGTGCGAGAATGTAGTCCACCTCAAAGACACTCAGGGTAGTGGTGGGCGTGGGAGAAGCATAGACCAGGCTCTTCTCGGTCACGATGCCGACCAGTTTGCCGTTTTCGTCCAGCACCGGCAGATGGCGGAACGGCTTACTGCGGACCAGGTCTAAAGCTTCCTTCAGACTGGTATCGGTCGTAATGGTAACAGGGTCAGGAGTCATTCGATCTTTAACTAGCATGGTTTCTCTCCTTCCTTAAGCCTTACGCAGAGCCAAAGCAAATTACCCAGGGGGCCAGCCCAATGGCCGCCCACCCAGTAGGTGCACGTGGAGATGAAATACAGATTGACCGGCCCCAGGGCCATTGTTGACCACCAGCCGGTAGCCATTGACAATATGTTCCTGCTCCGCCAGACGCCGGGCGACGACAAACAGCTTTCCCAGCAACGTACCATCCTCCGGCCCAACCTCAGCCACGCCGGCGATATGACGGTTGGGAATGATGAGGATGTGGACGGGAGCGCGCGGGTGGAGGTCGTGGAAAGCAGTCACGTCCTCGTCTTGATAGATGATGCGCGCGGGAGCATCACCATGCACGATGCGACAAAAGACGCAGTCCCTCATCCAATCACCCTGCCCACCAGGTGACCATTCCGCACAGCAAGAAGCCGCGTGGCAGTGAGCCGATTGTGCAAGTTATCCGCTGTGCGCGCAAACACCCGCAGGTAGTTGTCGGTCAGGCCGGTCCACACATGATCACGTCTGGGACGCTCCCACAACACTGACATCTCTCGCCCGACAAACCGCTGGCGGAAGCGCGACGCCTGCTCTGCCCCCAGCTCGCGCATCGCGCGCGCGCGGGCACGGCGCACCTGGCGGGGCACCTGACCGAGGAAGCGGGCAGCGGCCGTACCCGGCCGTGGGGAGTAACGAAAGACATGTAGACGCGCAAACTCCATCGCGGCCACGAAGTCACCGCTGGCACGGAAGTCAGCCTCGTCCTCGCCGGGGAAACCGACGATGACGTCGGTGGTCACGGCCATATCGGGGACAGCCGCGCGAGCAGCATCCACCAGCCGGGTGAACTCCACCGTGGTGATGCGGCGGCCCATGCGGCGCAGCGTCGCATCGCAGCCAGCTTGCAGGGGTAGGTGGAGCTGGCGGCACAAGCGTGGATCCTCCCACAGCCGGAAGAACGATTGGTCCAGATCCCATGGCTCCAGCGAAGACAGCCGCAGGCGAGGTAAGTCGGTGTCAGATAGGAGTGTCTCGACCAAACCACCCAGGCCGCCTGGCAGCGCCCTGTCGCGCCCATAAGAGCCCAGGTTCACGCCGGTCAGCACAATCTCTTGGCACCCGACATCGACGAGTGCCTGCACTTCAGCGACGATATCGGCCACAGGGCGGCTCCGGGCCGGGCCCCTCAACCGGCGCACAATGCAATACGTGCAGTGATTATCGCAGCCATCCTGGACTTTGACGAAGGCGCGGGTGTGGAAGGGAACGTTTCTCTCTCGTACCGCTTCCGTTCTCTTCCACAGGTCGGCAAGGGGAAGGGCAACGCCATGCTGCGAGGGCATCAAGATTTCTACCGTTCGCTCTTTATTCGCATTGGACACCACCCAAGCGACACCGGGCAAAGCAGCACAGCGCTGGGGCGCCAGCGTGGCACAGCAACCAACGACAGCAACGCGGCCCCCTGGATTCACACAGGCCAGTGCCTGAGCACGGTGGCACGACTTTCGCTCCGCCGCAGCCGTGACAGCGCACGTGTTGAGGACACAGACGTCAGCCTCAGCAGGATCAGTCACGACAGCGTGGCCCGCTGCCGCAAACCGGAGGGTCAGGCTCTCCAGTTCGCTCCGGTTAAGACGGCATCCTAGACTTTCTACATAGACGTTCATCCACACACCACCCGACCACAACGGTCCTGCCCGACCTTGCAACTGCGAAGAACGTCAGGGCTCCTTTACAATAAGATCGTCGAAATGGACCTCCACGCCAGGTTCGAAAAACGAGCCAGCGTATAGACCAAGGTCGCCCCGGGAATAGCTGCTATCCTCGACCTGCGTCAACTGCACACCGTTAACGAGGAAGGCCATCGTCTTGCCCCGGCAGATGACTTCCAGGCGATTCGTCGCAGCACCCAGACGGATGGCATCGGAGAAAGTCCAATCGCTGCCAAGTGCGGTCCACTCTTCGCCATCGTACTCGTTCACCACGTAATAGCCATCCCCACTGATAGAGAAACGGTAGAAGCGAGCAGCATCCTGCATCCGCACAAGGACGCCGTACTCGTTGT
>Ga0180433_10005829_pt1 | contig 16471 bp, 17 predicted proteins | sample SS_ome_8_FD_132980 | JGI IMG/M metagenome (GOLD analysis project Ga0180433, IMG submission 132980) | Hypersaline lake sediment archaeal communities from the Salton Sea, California, USA - SS_1_D_1 metaG | ecosystem: Environmental > Aquatic > Non-marine Saline and Alkaline > Hypersaline >... | reverse complement strand
TCCCGGGCCTTGCCGACCGCGAGTAAGATGAGGTCTAATATACAGGAAAGGAGGAGAACCAGATGCAGAAAACAGACATAGTAGAAAGCGAATACCTGCGGGATGACATACCGGACTTCCGGCCCGGAGACACGGTGAAGGTCCACGTCAGGGTGGTGGAAGGAAGCCGAGAACGTATCCAGATTTTCCAGGGGGTCGTCATCAGCCGCAAGGGCGGTGGGACTCGCGAGACCTTTACTGTGCGCAAGATATCCTTTGGAATCGGTGTTGAACGAACCTTCCCCCTTCATTCCCCTATTATCTCTAAAATAGATATCGTGAGCAGGGGAAAGGTGAGGCGTGCCAAGCTTTATTACCTGAGAGAACGCGTGGGTAAAGCGGCCAAGGTCAAGGAGAAACGCAGGATATAGGTCTGGGACCATGTCCGATTTCAATCCCCATACAACACCAACGGAACAAGAGCCGGTTGATGATATCAAGCCCGATGTAAAACCTCCCTCCCCACCGGGCGGCGGAGGAAAAAGCATTTTCGGCAAGGATGAGGAGAGCCGCCGCAAGCGGGAGAAATGGATAGCCCTGGGCCTGGAGTTGGCCATCCTCTTCATCATAGCCATGGTGCTGGCCTTGTACTTGCAGGCTTTCGTGATCAAGCCCTTCTATGTGCCTTCGCCGTCCATGGAACCGACCTTGCAGGAGGGCGACCGGGTCCTGGTTGACCGCGCTTCCTATCATTGGCGCGAACCGCGCAGAGGCGAGGTCATCGTTTTTCGCTTCGATCCCAACGACAGTGCTAACTGGACCAAGGGTGGGAACCCCCTGACCCGGGCCCTGGACCTGCTGGCGGAGGTGCTCAATATAACTCACCAGGACGGCCTCCCCTTTATCAAGAGGGTGGTCGGCGTCTCCGGTGATGTGGTCGAACTGCGGGACGGCCTCCTCTATGTTAACGGAGAGTTGGAGGATGTGGACTACGAATACATACAGGATAGTGCCAACGGGAGATGGGAAGTCCCTCAGGAACACGTTATGGTCATGGGAGATAACCGTCCCAACTCCAACGACAGCCGTCGTTGGGGTTTCATCCCCTACGGTGCCATCATGGGGAAGGCGATGATAATCTGGTGGCCTCCAGGCAGATGGTCTACGCTGTGAAGCGGGGTGTGGCAAGTTGTACGATGCGCTTTTCCTGCCGGAGCGGTGGGCATGGAGGATGGGATTCAGCAGGATTGCTGGTACGGATGAGGCGGGCAGGGGAGCGCTCGCCGGCCCCCTGGTGGCTGCGGCGGTGACGCTGCCCATCGAAGTCTCCATAGATGATCTAGACGATTCAAAGCGCCTTTCACCACGCATGAGAAAGCTCCTTTTCCGGCGCATCGTGGATGCGGCAGAGGATTGGTCATGGGCTTGCATCTCCGCCGGGGAGATCGACACATACGGTCTGCAAGTGGCGAATCTCAATGCCATGAGGGAGTCGGTGCATTCTCTACGACCTCCTCCGGACCTGGTATTGGTGGACAATTATCGTGTAGATGCATTAGGCATTCCACAGTGGAGTCTTACACGGGGTGATGCCTTGAGCCGGTGTATCGCGGCGGCCTCCGTCCTGGCCAAGGTGATAAGGGACCAGCTTATGTGGTTCTGGTCTCTGCGTTTTCCGCAGTATGGTTTTGAACGACACAAAGGTTACGGTACGAAAATGCATATTGATGCTATCAATGAATTCGGCCCCTCCGTTTGCCATCGGCATTCCTATAATGTCGTGAAACAAATGACCCTGGAGTTGACTGAATGAGGCCCGGCTTGGGAGAAGCAGGAGAGAGGAGAGCCTGTGCTTTTCTGAGGAAGAAGGGGTACCGTATTTTGGATAGAAATTATCGAGCCCCTTACGGGGAGGTCGATATCGTGGCAGCCAGGGGTCCCCTCCTGGTATTTTGTGAGGTTAAAACGCGATCGCTAGGCGGCATGGACGAGGCGTTGGAGGCGGTGGATGAACAGAAGCAGGGCCGGATTGCCAGAGTGGCGGAGCATTACCTGGCTTTCAAGAGTCCAAAGGTGAATCAATGCCGCTTTGACGTGATTGCCTTGCTAAAAAGCGGGAGCGAATGGACAATAGAGCACGTGGAAGATGCTTTTGAGATAGGGGAACTATGAAGATCTGTCCCTGGTGTGGAAGGAACAACCTGGACAGTGACGAATATTGCTTCAACTGTGAGAGGTACCTGGACGCTAAGCCTGACGACGAGGAGATCCGCGATTTGGAGAGGGAAAAGCGACGTATACGCGTGCAAAAGCCACCATCCATTGCACGCCTGGTGCTCTCCTCCATCTTACGAAAAGCCCTCTATATCATCCTGGCCCTGGGGATCTTCTTTATATTCGCCCTCCTATCGATTTGGGTGAGCTATGATAACACCCCCATGTTCCTGGCGGCTGTAGCCATCATGGGGGGCACGGTGATATGCGCTTTGTATATCCCCGACGTCCAGCTCTCCAGGCGTGTAGGGACCAAGGGCGCCTTGGTATCGGGGCTCTCCAACGGCATCCTGCTTCTCCTGCTCCTTCCGCCCACCCTGATGTTTCTCGATAGCAGGCGCTATATCTCGGGAGCCTGGGATGTTTTGAGCAGTACCTGGTGGATGATAGCGGCCTTTCTCGTGGTAGGCGTGCTCATCTCATGGATAGCCGGCAGAAGGACTTTGGCGGAGACTGCGCGGCCCTGATCGATGACAACCTACTATCATAAAAGGCGGGGGGCTTGGGTGTAAGGCGTCGTTTTTGCCTGCTTGTAGTACCTTTTATTTAGTGAGAACTAATACTACAGGCAAAGAACTCCGCCTTACACCCATAGTCCCCCCTCGTGTTGTACAGATATCACCCATCAGCGAGCTTGCAGTATCAGCTATCATGGTTGCACCCATAGTCCCCCCTCGTGTTGTGCACGTATACATACCTTGTCTTATCTATAATGTATAATATGTATAACATATATAGGAGGTGTTGGGATGTTCGCCAGGCTGGAGAGCTGCTCCCTTTACGGTATGGAGGTAGTGCGGGTAGAGGTGGAGGTCAATACCACGGGCAGCCTGCCCGGAATTTACATGGTGGGACTTCCTGATACGGCGGTAAGGGAATCCTATCGCAGGATCAAGGCGGCTTTCGCCAACTCGGACCTGCCTTTCTCGCGACAGAAGATCACGGTAAATCTGGCACCCGCCCATCTCCGAAAAGAGGGTTCCAACCTCGACCTGCCGATTGCTTTGGGCATCCTCGCGGTATCCGGAAGCCTGCGATCCTCTGCTCTATACCATCGCATATTCATTGGAGAGCTTGCCCTGGATGGAAAGGTGAGGGGAATACGCGGCTCTATGGCCATGGCTCTCTGGGCCCGGCGCAAGGGTTACAAGGAGATATTATTACCTCTTTACAACTACCAAGAGGCAGCCCAGGTAGATGGGATCAAGGTGGTCGGGATAAGTCATTTGAGGGAAGCCCATGATTACCTCAAGGGAGAACCTATCACCCCTCCTCCAACGCCGGCCGATGTGGAGGAGAAGGCCCATTACCCCTGCCTTTCAGAGGTAAAGGGCCAGTTTCAGGCCAAGAGAGCCCTGGAGATATCCGCGGCGGGTTTTCACAACCTCCTGTTTATAGGCCCTCCCGGCTCAGGGAAGTCCATGCTCGCAACCAGACTGCCGGGACTTCTGCCTCCCTTGTCCGGCGACGAGATGCTGGAGGTGTCATGTATTCACAGCGTGGCCGGGCACCTGAGTGCTGAGGTGCCGTTGAAACGTCACCCACCTTTCCGCGCTCCCCATCACACCATCTCTCACGCAGGCCTGGTTGGTGGAGGCAGCGCCATGCCCAGGCCGGGCGAGATAACCTTGAGCCATCGCGGCGTTCTTTTTCTTGACGAACTTCCCGAGTTCAGAAGAGACGCATTGGAGGTATTGAGGCAGCCTATGGAGACAGGGTATATTACCATCTCCCGGTCGATCAACTGCGCCGTTTTTCCGGCACGTTTTCTCCTGGTGGCCGGGATGAATCCCTGCCCCTGCGGCTTTCTGGGCGATCCGCAGCGCCCCTGTTCCTGCTCTCCTTCCCGCGTAAAACGTTATTTCAGCAAGGTATCGGGCCCTCTGCTCGACCGTATAGACCTCCAGGTCGAAGTCCCCCGCCTGACTCCCAAGGAGCTTGTTGAACTGCCGGACGGTGAGACCTCGGAACGGGTGCGGGAGAGGGTTAGGGCGGCATGGGAGATGCAGAGGACTCGCTGGGGTGATGAACATGCCAGCAACGCCCATGTGGAGCTTAACACGCTGCGCGGTTCTTGTTCCCTGGGTGAGGGGGAAAAGGAGTTCATGTACATGGCCGCCGATCGATTGGGTCTCACGGGCAGGGGATATGACCGATGCCTCAGGGTGGCGCGGACCATCGCCGACCTGGATGGAAGAGAAAAAGTGATCACGGCGGACCTGGCGGAAGCGGTGCAGTATCGCTGTCTGGAGAGGCTGCGGGTCTCTCCAGCCATATAGGCGGCGGGATATGGAGCACGCTATCACTGCCGCCCTAGCCTCTCTCCCGGAGATGAACATCATGTCCCTTCCCAGGTTGCTGGATATCGCGGGTGGACCGGAGAGTCTGTGGAACATCCTGAGCAAAGGAGGGAAAAGGGCTGAGGCCCTGGTAGGAGCGGACAAAGCCTCGATGTGGAGGGAGCGCTGCAGGTTGGTGGAGCCGGAAACGATCTTAGGCAGCCTGGGGCGCCTGGGGATCAGGCTGCTGCTTCCCGGAGATGAAGGTTATCCAGAGCGGCTGCTGTCGATATACGACCCTCCAGCGCTGCTCTTCACCAGGGGATTGGACCTGCCGGCGGAGGTCCCTTACGTGGCTGTTGTTGGCTCAAGGCGGGCCTCAGACTATGGGAAATGGGCGGCGGAGGCCCTTGGAGCAGAATTGGCCCAACGGGGAGTGATAGTGGTGTCTGGGGCGGCCTATGGGGTGGACGGTCGGGCTCATCTCGGGTGTTTGAGGGCAAATGGTCTTACCATAGCCGTGATGGGGTGTGGAGTGGATCGGGCCTACCCTGCCCTCCACGCGGACCTTCTCAGACGTATAGCAGGCTCAGGCTGCGTGATGAGTGAGTTCCCGCCGGGCTCAGATCCCCTGCCCTGGCATTTTCCACAGAGAAATCGCATTATCGCCGGACTCTCACATGCCGTGGTGGTAGTAGAAGCGTCAGAGAAAAGCGGGGCGTTGATCACGGCTGACATGGCCCTGGAGGAAGGTCGCGAGGTGATGGCCGTTCCCGGACCAATTACCAGCCTTTTATCCCAGGGGACCAACAGCCTGATCCAGAAGGGTGCGAAGCTGGTGACCGGTGTCGAGGATATCATCGATGAACTCCCTTTTTCAGAGAAAACATTTATCGCATCAGCTCCTTTACCTGCAGGCGAGACAAGAAGGTATGACCCTGAGGCTTTGAGCGAGGAGGAGAGGGCTATTGTCGATTCGTTACGGGAGAAACCGAGGAACCTTGACTGGTTAGCGGTTAGCCTGGGGGAGACGGCCGGAGAGTTGCTGGCCCGCCTCACATCACTATCCTTCAAGGGTTGGATCCTGGAAGAAGCGGGAGGCAGATACCGCCTTTTGAAGATGATAAATCGATGATATGAAAAAATATTAACACTAGGATGATTTAACAACATTAAGTTCAACTATTGACAATAATATTATTTAATATAAAATTATATATAATTTCAACAGCTTGCTTGATTCAGAGGGGAACGTAATGCGCGATGCTACCGAGCGATATCTGAGGTTCCTTGAGATGGAACGCAACCTGTCGCCTAATACATTAAGGGCTTACGAGGGAGACTTACGGATCTTTGCCGAATTCTGCGCTCGTGCTGGTATCGATGAACCCGGCGATGTAGATCATCGACTGCTGCGCCGCTACCTGTCGTATCTACAGACCATGGGATATGCTCGCACTACCGTGGCAAGAAGGTCTTCAGCAGTCAAGGGACTTTACAGGTTTCTGGCCGATAGAGGGGATCTAAACAGCAATCCCTCCGCGGCCCTGTCCCCACCCCGTCGGGAGAGGAGGTTGCCAAGGGTCCTACATCTAGAGGAGATCGATGCCGCAGAAAAAAGGCAAAACCTACATATTTATCGAACATCTTTAAGGGATATGGCTCTGGTTGAGCTGCTCTATGCCACCGGCATGCGCGTAGGGGAGCTGGCCAAGCTGGATTTGACCGATATCGATTTCGAGAGAGAGGAGGTGAGAGTGGTAGGCAAGGGGCGGAAGGAACGCGTTATCCCGGTGCATGATACCGCCCGGCAGCTGCTCCAGGCTTATCTCGATAAAGAGAGGCCCCAGCTTGCCGGCAACGACATCGATGGCGAAACGGAAGGAGATCCCCTTTTCCTGAGTGTGAGAGGAGGGAGGTTGAGCGATCGCGGAGTCCGCAGGGTTGTGGACCATTTTTTCCGTGGTCTGGAGGGGGGAAAAAGGATAAGCCCGCACACATTGCGCCATACTTTCGCCACTCACTTGCTGCAAGGGGGTGCCGACCTGAGAACGGTTCAGGAGCTCCTGGGCCATGTTGATTTATCAACAACCCAGATATATACTCATCTTAGTAAAGGTCGGCTTAAAGATGTTTTTTTCCAAACTCACCCCCGCGCGTGATGCTACTGCAAAGGACCAGCATCTTAAAATGATATGGGGAGTATATTGAACACGGCAGATTTTTATAGAAGAGGAGCGAGGTTGGAAAACATAGAGGATGTAACCGAAATCTGGAGGCAATTCAAGCAAGAGGGCTCGGAAGAGTCCAGGGAAAAGCTGATTCTCAACTACGCTCCATTAGTGAAATACGTTGCCGGTAGAGTCTCTTCGGGGCTTCCCCCCAACATAGAATATGCTGATCTGGTCAGCTACGGGATCTTTGGCCTGATAGATGCCATAGAGAAATATGATCCCGAACGGGGGATAAAGTTTGAGACATACGCGATAGCTCGTATCAAGGGGGCCATCATCGATGAGCTGCGCTCCATCGACTGGGTGCCGCGCTCAATAAGGTTCAAGGCTCGTGAGCTGGAAAAGGCCTACGTATCACTGGAAAACCAACTGAAGCGGTTGCCCAGCGACGAGGAAGTGGCCAGGCACATGAAGATCACCCTGGATGAGTTGCATCAACTCCTCCAGCAGATGAGCTTTATATCCCTGGTGGCTCTGGACGAGCTGTGGAATGTCGGTGGAGACAAGGGGGACAAGGTAAGCCTTGTTGATACCCTCGAGGACGCCCGGGTTAAGGATCCCTCCAAGACCTATGAGATAGAGGAGATGAAGAGAATCCTCGCGGACGCCATAAACCGGCTGCCGGAGAGGGAGAAGATCGTCATCAGCCTCTATTATTACGAGGGACTTACCCTGCGTGAGATCGGGGAAGTCCTGGGCGTGACGGAGTCCAGGGTTTGCCAGATGCATACCAAGGCTATCCTTCGCCTCAAGGGCAGGCTGACCAGCGCCAAAGGAGCCCTCGAGGTCTGATACCCGGAGAAAAACGGCATCCTGTGGCCGGTCAAGGCCTACCTGTCGCATACCGATGAATTGCTATTTTTGTATTGCCCCTAAACAGCACTTATGCTATATTTAGCGGGCGCCCATGTGGTCTGAAGAGGAGGTGAGCCCCTGGCAATAGGCTAAACCTATCAGATAAGGGCGTATGCGGCTCGCCTTGAGGCGGGTTTTTTAATGACCGTCTAGAACACACGTCCGCAGACCTTCCGCCTGGTGCCTGTAAAGGTGGGGGGAAGGGAAGAAGCGGGCGGAGGTAAAACCAAGGGAGGAAAAGATGACCGTAGTATCCATGAAACATCTCCTGGAGGCTGGGGTCCACTTCGGACACCAGACCCGGCGGTGGAACCCCAAGATGGAACCTTACATCTTCACCGAGCGTAACGGCATCTATATCATCGATCTTCAGCAGACCCTGGCCCTTATCGAAGAGGCCTACAATGCCATCCGGGATGAGGTGAGGAAGGGCGGAACCCTTCTCTTCATAGGCACGAAGAAACAGGCCCAGGAGGCTATCAAGGAGAATGCTCTCAGGTGCGGCATGCCCTATGTGACCAATCGTTGGCTGGGTGGTACGCTCACTAACTGGATGACTATCAGCAAGCGCATCGGGAGGCTGAAGGAACTGGAGGATATGGAGGAGACGGGAGAGCTGAATGAGATGCCAAAGAAGGAGGCCACCCGTGTCCGCCATCAATTGACCAAGTTGAGGCGCAACCTTGAAGGCCTGCGCAATATGGAGCGTTTGCCCGCGGCGGTTTTCATAATCGATCCGCGAAAAGAGCATATCGCCCTTATGGAGGCGCGTAAGTTGGGCATACCGGTGATAGCAGTAGTCGATACCAACTGCGACCCCGACCTGGTGGATTATGTTATACCGGGCAATGACGATGCCATCAGGGCAGCCAACTTGATCAGCAAGATCATTGCCAACGCCGTATTGGAGGGGCAGCAATATCGTGAGGCCCAGATGGCGGCGGAAGAACAAGAGAAAAAGAAAGCGGGAGAAGCTAAAGAGAAGAAAGAGAAGAAAGAGAAGAAAGAAGAAGAGGCGAGCGAGGCCGAGGAGTCCGATGGAGAAGCGGTGGAGAAGGCGGAGGCCTGAGGGACCGCCTGATTCCTTGAAGTAAGGACTTTCCGGGAGGAGGAGAAATGGAGATAAGTGCTGCACAGGTGAAAGCCCTGAGGGATGCCACCGGAGCCGGTATGATGGATTGCAAGAAGGCTTTGCAGGAGGCGGAGGGAGACCAGGAGAAGGCCCTGCGCGTACTGCGGGAAAAAGGACTGGCGGGGGCCAGAAAGAGGGCAGGAAGAAGCACCGCGGATGGGATAGTCGACGCCTACATCCATCTCAATAACCGGGTAGGTGTCCTGCTGGAGGTAAATTGCGAGACCGATTTCGTTGCCCGCAACGAGACCTTTCGTACCATGGTCCATGATATAGCCATGCATATCGCTGCCCTGAATCCTCTCTACGTTTCGGAGGAGGATATATCAGAGGAGGTCCTGGAGAAAGAGAGAGAGATCAATCGGGCCAGGGCTCTGGAGGAGGGCAAACCCGAGAAGGTAGTGGAAAAGATAGTAGAGGGAAGGATGAAGAAGTTCTTCGAGGAGGTATGCCTTCTCAACCAGCCCTTCGTCAAGGATGATGATATAACGGTGGAGGGATTGGTGCAGAAGACCATAGCAGCAGTAAGCGAGAACATCGTCATCAACCGTTTTGTGAGATATGAACTGGGAAAGAACCAGGTTGAGGAGGGCGATTAGAAGCCGAATGGGCCCCCTTTAGGGGCCCTTTTAATATCCTGGATGATATATTGAAGGGTAGCGAGCGACCCAGGTAGAAAACATACTGAGACCGGACCGTAATAGTGGCGTAAAGGGGGAGAAATGGTGGCCGGTGACAAGAAATCCCGTCCAATATATAAGAGGGTACTTATCAAGTTAAGTGGCGAGGCCTTCATGGGGAAGAGGGATTACGGTATAGATCCGGATACTGTCAGCTCCATCGCCGACGAACTGGCCGAGGTCAACGCCCTGGGAGTCGAATCGGCTATCGTGGTAGGGGGCGGCAACATCTTCAGGGGGGTAGCTGCCAGTGCCAGGGGCATGGATAGAGCCGCAGCTGATTACGTGGGGATGCTGGCTACGGTGATGAACTCCCTGGCCCTGCAGGATTCCCTGGAGAAAAGAGGGGTTTACACCAGGGTTCAGTCGGCCATCGAGATGCAGGCTGTGGCCGAGCCCTATATAAGGCGGCGGGCCATCCGGCACCTGGAGAAGGGGAGGATAGTCATCTTCGCAGCGGGCACCGGCAACCCCTACTTCACCACCGATACCACCGCCGCACTGCGTTCCTTGGAGATAAGTGCCGAAGCTATTCTCAAAGCCACCATGGTAGATGGTGTTTTTGATTCCGATCCCATGGAGAATCCGGAGGCGGTCATGTATGATTCCGTGAATTATATAGAAGTGCTGCAGCAGGGACTGAGGGTGATGGATGCCACCGCAGTTTCACTGTGCATGGATAACAGCCTCCCCATCATCGTCTTCAATATGACTATTCCCGGAAACATCATCAAGGTGCTTTGCGGTGAGAAGATAGGTACCTTAGTCACATCCCGAAAGGGTGAAGGGAGGTAGGCCGATGGTAGAGGATGTTTTGGAGGACACTGAACGCCGCATGAAGAAGGCGGTGGAGCACGTCAGGAGCGAATTCACCACCGTCAGGACGGGGAGGGCCAGCGCCTCTCTTCTCAACCGGGTCAAAGTCGACTATTATGGCCAATCCACACCTCTTAACCAGATATCCTCAATTGCCGTTCCCGAACCAACCCTTCTGGTCATATCCCCTTATGACAAAAGCGTCATCGACGACGTGGAAAAGGCCATTCTCCAATCGGATCTGGGGCTTACCCCCATAAATGACGGGAACGTCATACGCCTGCCCATACCCAAGCTGACCGAGGAGCGCAGAAAAGAGCTTACGCGTCTGGTACGCTCCAAAGCCGAGGAGGGAAGGGTCGCGATGCGCAATATCCGCCGCGATGCCATCGATGACTTGCGTTCCTTTGAGAAGGAAGGCGAGATCACTGAAGACGACCTCCATCGCGGCCAGGAAGAGGTCCAGAAACTGACCGACCGCTTTATCGGCGAGACCGACGAGATGCTCAAGGTCAAAGAGACAGAGCTCATGGAGGTCTGATTTGTCCGAGGGGGAGAAAGAGGAAACCCGCGCCGAGGAGGAGAAGCGAAGCCTCGCCTCTCGTTTCAGTGATTTTGTGGCCCGTGTGGTCAGCGCCGTTGTACTGGTAGCGGTAGTTGTAGTCCTGTTGTGGTGGGGGGACATCCCCTTTACCGTAGGCATCACCCTCATCGTACTCGGCGGATTGTGGGAGCTGTATTCCACCTTCTCCAAGCATGGATATAAACCGGCCTTCTTGCTCTCCGTAGCGGCTGGATGCGCTTTCCCGATCCTGGCTTATTTCATCGTCCACGATTCCATGGACCTCACCTGGATGGTCGTAGCCCTGGCCCTTTATATGCCGCTGCTCTTCGCCTGGTGTCTGATAAGAGGGGGTTCGGATTCCCCCACCACCGATATCTCCGTCTCCCTGTTGGGCGTGGTGCTGGTGGGGTTCTGCCTCAGCCATTTCGTTCTCATGCTGGGGCTCGATCAGCAGATATCCTGGACAGTGCCCTTCACGGTCATCGTCATGGTATGGATTTTCGACGCGGTGGCTTATCTCGCGGGCTCCGCCTTAGGCAAGCACAAGATAGTCCCCGCAATAAGCCCGGGTAAGAGCTGGGAAGGTACCCTGGCCGGATGCGCGGCCACCTTTATCGCCGCCTATATCCTGTACCTAACCGTCAATCGCCCGGAAGAATGGCTCTCTCTGGGCGTGGCCATGGCATTGGCGGCCATCGTCTGCGTGTTCGGTTTTCTCGGGGACCTCTCCGAGTCGATGGTCAAACGAGAGTTGGGTATCAAGGACATGAGCTCCCTCATCCCCGGACATGGCGGCATCATGGACCGCTTTGACAGCATGTTTTTCACCGCCGTCGTATCCTATTACTTCTTGCGTTTCTTCATCTTCAAGATATGATAAAAAACGCACCATATCGGTGTCAGGCACCCAATCGGTGCAAACGCACCATATCGGTGTCTGACACCCAATCGGTGCAAAACTGAAACCCGTTCAGGCGTCAAAGGGTCTAACCAGTGTGTTTGCGCATGTAGGCATCACGACCCTGGAGGTCGAACCTTTATAATGAAGCTATGATTGAAGTAGAGAACAGCCGAGGGCTTTCCATCCTGGGGTCCACCGGGTCCATAGGCACTCAGGCCCTGGAGGTGGTATCCCTTCACCCGGAATGCCTGCAGGTGATGGCCCTGACAGCCAATCGCAACGTGGACCTTCTGGAGGAGCAGGTACGTAAATACCAGCCGCAGTTTGTGGGCCTGGTGTCGGTGGAAGCGGCGGTGGAGATGAAGCGGCGCCTGGCCGGCCTGGGCATCCAGGTAGCCGAGGGGCCGGACTGCCTGCTCGAGGCCGCAGTCCATCCCTCGTCACAAGTAGTGCTCAACGCGGTGGTGGGCTCGGCGGGATTGCCGCCCAGCCTGGCGGCGCTGGGGGCCGGGAAGCGGCTGGCCCTGGCCAACAAGGAGAGCATGGTCGCCGGCGGAGAGCTTGTTTTGAAAGCCCTTGAACAGGGAGGAGAGCTCATCCCGGTGGATTCGGAGCACGGCGCAATCTTTCACTGTCTGCGGGGTGAGGAAAAAAGTGTGGTGGAGAAGGTAATCCTTACAGCCTCCGGGGGCCCCTTTTATGGCAGGAGCAGGAAGGAGCTATCCGGAGTGACGGTGGAGCAGGCCCTGGCTCACCCTACATGGAGTATGGGGAGAAAGATAACCATTGATTCCGCTACCCTGATGAACAAGGGACTGGAGGTCATAGAGGCCCATTACCTTTTCGGAGTAGCATATGAGAGGATCGAGGTGGTGGCTCATCCCCAGAGCGTGGTTCATTCCCTGGTGGAGTTCAAGGATGGGTCCATGTCGGCTCAGCTGAGCCTGCCGGACATGCGCCTGCCTATCGCCCTGGCCCTGTCCTATCCGGAAAGATGGGGCCCTCCTTTCAAGAAAACGGACCTGGCCTCCCTGGGCAGCCTGGACTTCGGCAAGGTGGATTCGGACACCTTCCGCTGCCTGGAGCTGGCCTACCGGGCCGGGAAGGAGGGCGGGCTGGCCACGGCCGTTCTCAACGCCGCCAACGAGGTAGCAGTTGCGGCCTTCCTTGAGGGCAGCATCGATTTCCTGGGCATAGAGAGGGTAGTAGAGATAACCCTGGATAGATATGAGCCCCAACCCATGGACTCGCTGCAGGCGGTGATGCGGGCGGAGGAGTGGGCCCGCTCCACGGCAGAGGATTCCCTGAGGAAGGTGGGTTGAGATGACGGCTTTGCTTTACGTCGTGATCGTACTCTTCGTCCTCATCTTTCTGGTCATCGTGCACGAGCTGGGGCACTTCATCGCCGCCAAAAAGGCCGGGGTGAAAGTGGAAGAGTTCTTCGTCGGCTTCGGTCACCGCATATGGAGCACGGTAAAGGGGGAGACGGAGTACGGCATCAAATGGATCTTGGTGGGAGGCTACGTGAAGATCCTGGGTATGAACCCAGAGGAGGAGATCCCGCCGGAGGATTTTCACCGCTCCTATAAAGGGGTCTCCTATGGCAAGAGGTTCTGGATAATCATCTCCGGGTCCCTCGCTCATCTTCTCATAGCCCTGCTCATCATATTCTTCGCTTTCTGGATAATCGGGGCTCCTACCTCGGATACCTATACCAATACCATCATCGGTGTAGAACAATACCTGGACGCGGAGGCCACGCAGGAGACGCCGGCATATAAGGCCGGCCTCGAACCAGGCGATACCATTGTGGCCATGAACGGGAGAACGGTGTCGGATTGGGACGAGGTGCGGGAGTTCATCGCAGACCGTCCGGACGAGAGGGTGACCCTGCTTATCAAGCGAGAGGGCGAGGAGATAGAGGTCGTGGTGCGGTTGGCCGAGACGGAGGAGGGCACCGGCTATCTGGGTGTGAGCCCTCGGGCAGATGTCGAGCATTTCTCACCTGCGGGGGCGTTGGTTGAGACAGGTAAGTGGTTGAAAGATGCCTCCTGGGGAGTTGTATACGGCTTTTACCGCGTATTCAACTGGTCCACCATCAAGCAGCTCATAGGACTGGAAGAGCCCACCATAGAGAGGCCCGTCACCGTGGTGGGAGCCTCGAGGATGGCTGGGCAATTCCTCGAATACGGCGGATTCTTCTTCCTCAATTTCCTGGCCTTCATCCTGGTTTTCCTGGCCTATATCAACCTGCTGCCGCTGCCACCCTTGGATGGGGGGCATCTCATGGTGCTCATATGGGAGAGATTCACAGGCAGGGAGGTAGACATGCGCAAGCTTTACCCGATCGCAGTGGCCGTCTTGCTATTCTTCGGAGTCCTGTTCCTGCTGACCCTCAGGCTGGATATCACCAACCCCATTAATCTGCCATGACCGTGCGTAAGCTGACCCGCAGAGTGATGATAGGGGACGTCCCCGTAGGGGGCGGGGCGCCCATAAGCGTGCAGTCCATGACCAACACCCCCACCGAGGACGCCGACGCAACTTTGGAACAGATCAATCGTCTAGCGGAGGCGGGATGCCGCATCGTCAGGGTGGCCGTTCCCAACCCCAAGAAGGACCACCTGCTGCAGAAAACCCTCAGAGCTTTAAAAGAGATAATATCGTCCTCGCCCATACCGGTGGTTGCCGACATCCATTTCGACCATTCGCTGGCCCTGGTGGCCCTGGAGGCGGGGGCGCAGGGCTTGCGTATAAACCCCGGTAACATCGGGGGGGAGCAGAAGGTGGAAGAGGTGGCCGCCTCGGCCCGCGACAGAGGAGTGCCTATAAGGGTGGGGGTGAACGCGGGGTCCCTGCAGAAGGATATCCTGGCCAAATACGGCCATCCCACCGCCGAAGCCATGGTGGAAAGCGCCCTTGAGGAGATCAAGATGCTGGAAAAACAAGATTTTTATGATATAAAGGTCTCCGTGAAGGCTTCATCGGTTCCGCTTACCGTCGAGGCCTATCGCCTGATGTCCGAGAAGGTGGATTATCCTATGCATGTGGGGATCAGCGAGGCTGGGCCACCCTGGACCGGCACCATACGATCGGCGGCGGGTATCGGCGCTCTCCTGGCAGAGGGCATCGGGGATACCATCCGCGTCTCGCTGGCTGGGGACCCCGTGGAGGAGGTCCGGGTAGGATACGCGATACTGAGAGCTATGGAGCTCTCTCAAAGGGGTCCGGATATAGTGGCCTGCCCTACATGTGCCAGGGCGCGCATAGATGTGGCGGCGATAGCGGCGGAGTTGGAGAGGAGGCTGGCTCATCTCAAGGCGCCCTTGCGTATCGCTGTGATGGGTTGTGCCGTGAACGGTCCCGGTGAGGCCCGGGAGGCGGACATAGGCGTGGCCGGGGGCAAGACGCGGGGGGTCCTGTTCCGTGAAGGCGAGCAGGTGGGATGGTACGCCAAGGAGGAGCTGCTCGAAGTGCTCTTATCGGAGGTAGAGAGGATGGCCGAGGAGATAGAGATGGAGGACGGATGAGGCAATCCCAGACCTTTATACCCACATTAAAGGAGAGCCCGGCCGATGCCGAGATCGCCAGCCACCGCCTGCTGGTCCGCGCCGGCTTTATACGCAAGGTAGCCTCGGGGATATATGATTTCCTACCCCTGGGTCTGCGTGTGGTCCAGAAGATAGAGGGGATAATCCGGCAGGAGATGAACCGGGCGGGGGCCCAGGAGGTGCAACTGCCAATCATGCAGCCCCGGGAGATCTGGGAGGAGAGCGGGCGCTGGTCCAAATATGGGCCGGAGATGATGCGCCTGGTGGATCGCGCCGAGAGGGACTTCGGCCTGGGCCCTACCCACGAGGAGATAATAACCGACCTGGTGAGGTCCAACGTGTCCTCCTACCGGGAGCTTCCCCTGAACCTCTACCAGATAGGGACCAAGTTCCGTGACGAGATAAGGCCGCGCTTCGGATTGCTGCGGGCCCGCGAATTCCTCATGAAAGACGGTTACAGTTTCGACCGGGACACAGACGGGATGGTACGTACTTACGAGCTCATGTACGAGGCCTATGGCAGGGTCTTTACCCGCAGCGGCTGCACCTGGCGGGCGGTGGAGGCGGACACCGGCCTTATAGGCGGAGATATATCTCACGAGTTCATGGTTCCCGCCGAGGTCGGTGAGGACAGCATCGCTTTCTGCGGCGAGTGTTCCTACGCCGCCAACCTGGAGCTGGCCGCCTACAGCCGCCGGGGACCCTTGCAGGGAGAAGGGCAGGCGGTGGAAAAGGTCTCCACACCCGATAAACGCACTATCGAGGAGGTCAGCGGGTTCCTCGGCCTGGAACCCGAGCGCATGATCAAATGCCTGATGTTTCTGGTGGAGGACAGGCCGATTGCCGTACTGGTGCCGGGGGACCGAGAGGCCAACGAGGTCAAACTGGAGAGAATATTCTCCACCGATGAGTTCAGGCTCTTCAACGAGGAGGATTGGAAGCGGTTTCCCCACATGTTGCAGGGTTTCGTGGGTCCGGTGGGGATGGAGGGCGTGGAGATAATAGCGGATTCCGCACTCGAGGGTGCGGCCGGGATGGCCTGTGGCGCCAACGAGGTGGATTACCATCTGCGCAATGTGGAGCAGGGAAGGGACTTCGGTGTACAGGGTTTCGCCGATGTCACCTTTGCCAGGGAAGGCGATACCTGTCCACGCTGTGGAGGGATTTTAAAAGTGGAGGAGGGGATCGAGGTCGGGCAGGTCTTC
>Ga0180433_10005828_pt1 | contig 16472 bp, 21 predicted proteins | sample SS_ome_8_FD_132980 | JGI IMG/M metagenome (GOLD analysis project Ga0180433, IMG submission 132980) | Hypersaline lake sediment archaeal communities from the Salton Sea, California, USA - SS_1_D_1 metaG | ecosystem: Environmental > Aquatic > Non-marine Saline and Alkaline > Hypersaline >... | reverse complement strand
TTCAGCCACAAGCTCTAATCCAGCTTTGACTATTGCTTCAGCGTCATAATTCGGAAACTTGATCTTGAGTCTGGGATAGTAGAAAGCGAGTGTGTAATAAGAAGTGTCTTCTATCAAAGCTCCTGTAAATTTGATTAGCATTTTCTGAGTAGTGCCAGCTTTGTAAGTAGAGAAGAAAGTCGCGTTAGAGGTTATCATTCTAGGAAAGACAAGCTTGACTGAAACTGCTTCGTGTCCGTCTAGATCTTCTAACTGAGGCTCAATGATAGTGTCACTTCCTGCTACGTGCTGGCCTCCTTCAAGTGGCCGCTCAAAAATAAAGCTGAAGTCTTCTAGGACTAAAGCATTCTCGGAGCCTACATCACCTCCACTCTCAGCGTTTATCTTCACTTCAGCTTGTTTGAAAGTGATCTCGGTTCCTAAAGCTGAAGCCGGGATAGTGATAGCATCTATTTGGGTAGCTGTGTTTGTAGCAGAGTCGTCTTTACAAGTATCGCCTCTCAGGGATAGCGTGATCTTCAGCTCTCCCTCTTCAAATCCGAACTCAACTTTATAGACTTTAGCTGAAGGGACTTCGTAGATCTTCCCGGCTCTCTCTTCTACCCAGGTAGCAAACAGCCCTGCTATATCGTCAGCCCATTGAAAGACATGTTTGTAGGCTAAAGACGTGCTGTCCAGAGTAGGAGTGCCAGCTGTGCCAAAGATCATAGCTAGAAGAGTATTCAGCCTTCCGTTGTCGTATCGCATGATAGCTTTAGGGCTGATATCAATAGGCTCTTGTAAGCCAAGGTGACTAACTTTGATAAATGGAGTGTTTGACTCTTTAGCCGGGACCAAAGGATAGACAGGCGGCTGTAATCCTGAGTTTCCTATGAGCTTGATCTCATCTCCGGCTGCTAGAGCTACAGCTGTTCCCCAGGTTGAGCCTTTCTTAGCTCCTCTTGCATGAAGTTTTGTTAGTGGTTGATTTGGAGTAGCCATTTTTTAATCTCCTTTTTTCCCTGATTTTGTTTTCTTCGCCTTAGGATCCTCTTTAACGTACTTAGCCGCTTTAGTCCTAACCCATTCAGCTACAACTTCAGGCGAAAAATCTTTTACGTTATAAGTATTTCCCGGTATTAGCTCAGGTCCGCTTTCCCATTTCTGAGCTGAACCTAAAAGCCACTTGAATTGACCGCTCATTTCCGTTTCCCTCCGTTTAAAGATTTGTAGATCTCCAGTAACACTTTTTCTCTGGAAGCTGGAGATTTTATGAAGTCATGCCAGAACTGTTTTCTTTTCCAGCTCGGCCATTGATGTCTTTTCATAAAGAGATCCAGGAGCTTGTGCAGTACTACTGACTGCTTGAGGAGTCTTTTGAATTTTCGCTCTTTATACCTGTGCTTCAGTTTCTTAATCACTCTTAAAGCTCCGTTACTAATCCTGATACATGGATCATAAACTCTTGAGAAAAGTAGCCCCTGCCAATTCCTGAAAATACTCCCCCATCAGTTTCAGGGGGAGAGGCGATTGAGACGTTAATACATAGATCCCCTAAGGCTCCCGAGCTCTCGTCCCTAGAATCGGCTTCTACAGCCTTCCTGACGTCTCTTACAGCTTTTTCAAGATCTCCTACTGTGTCTACAGGGTTTTCAACTATCCCATGCACTACTAGAGGATATATTTCAGCGTAGACCCCTCCGGTTTTATCTGAAAAGGATCCTCCGCTACCTTCGGGATAGACTGAATAGACAGGGCGATCTTTTATACAGGCTGCTTCTTCAGGAAAGACATAATGTTTGACTACTTCTAAGGGAGTAAAAAAGTAGTTGTCACCGGCTGTAATATTTTTTAGAATAGTTACAAATCTATCAGCTACTTTGAGCCTTTTAGGATCTGCTGGCGCCATGTCTTACCTCAACCTAGCCTCATAGCTGTCTTTAGGATCTCTTCAGCTGACATAAACTGATCTAACAGGCCTCTCATCCCTTTGAGTGTTCCTGTAAACCAATACCGACCGGGGATATCTACAGAAGACTTCAAAAGGAATAAAGGTTTTAAGCCGCGTTTCCCTGTCCTTTGAGCTATGACCAGGTTTCCTGATTTCGACTTGATTACAAAAGTGTCTGAGAAGTTCCTGGCTCTCCCTTTGACTCCTGGGAAAGGAATTGTGAGGTATTTAGCGTTTTTAGCTGAAACTTTTGTGCTGGATCCTTTAGGCCGGTTGTGGATCCTGGCATACTTAACGCTGGCTGTCCCCCCTTCTCCTGTCCCTATGCTGAGTTTGTAGCCTTTGCTATCAGCTGTGAGAGAGTGCCCTATGTTCCGTTTCAAGTGCCCGGATCTTGTTTTGAGGATCCCCCCTGAGACAGCTCTCTTCAGAGCCTTTATCCCCTTCCCTGCGAACTTGGTTAATTGAACTCCTGAAGCTAGAGGGATCTTCTTCTGGGCCTTAAGCTTTTTATAGAGTCCTTTGTAGTCAGCTTTAACCGTCATAGTCTTACCTTCCTGTACCGTTTGCAGATTGATTTGACTGAATCCAGGAGATCTGAAGTAGGAGTGAAAGCTACGGATCCATCAGGAAAGGATCTGGAAGTTTCTCCCCATTCTTTGTTACTTTGCTGCTTCCACTCATGCCCTATCTGCTTTTTGCAGGCCAGCTTCAAATCTCCAGGGAGATCAGAATATCCGGCTGTATAACTGACAGTTATGTTTTTTACTCCCTTCACCCAGTTGCTCTCACCTCCAAAACCATCAAGCCTTATCAAATAATCTCCATGTTGGCTAATTTCAAAGTCAGTCCCTTCAATCAGAGCTATTTCGTCTTCTTTGACAGAAGAGACAGCTGTAATAGGCCAGTTAGGGAGATCTAAAACTGATCTACCACTACCATTTACTTTGATGCTCGGGTAAGTAGCTTCGATAACATCACAGCCTATGAAATTCTGCATAAGCTTTGAGATCTCAGAGATCATAGCGTTTAAAAGCGTGTCAAAAGCAGTCTCCGAGGCTTCAACTTTTATGTAAGGCTTGAGTTCCGAGAGAGTAATTAAGTCGGCCATTTCCTACCTGTTCATTTCTTAGCTTTATTCTCTGGAGCCTTCCCTTTGGCTTTGTTCTCAGGAGCTGCTTTCTTAGCTTTCACTTCCTCAGCCCAGTTTTCCTTGAGAAAGACTTTAGCCAGGCTTTCATGCACCTCGTAAGTCTCTCCTTCCTGGTACTCTTTAACTTGAGCGCCGCTGGGATCCGAAGCTCCTTTGACTGTCTCTGACATTTTGAGGTTCATAGTTTTCTCCTTTAATCTCTTTTTTTGAGATCTGAGGCGAGAGGCGCGAAGCCTCTCACCTCGTTTTTCCATCTCAATAAGCCAGTCCGGCTTTTTTGTCAGCAGGATCATTAAGACTGTGCTGGTTTGTGTCTCGGATGGCCTTTGATGACTCGGCCTTCGAAATAGCCGCCGGTTGAAGGAGATCCCACTACGGTTTTCAGATCGATCCTGATATAACGCTTGGTCCCTACATAGGAAAAAGTTTTGACCTTGTTATCATCGGCAGCAAGGAAGGTAGGCTCTGAGCCTACAATGTCATCGTCTGCTACAGCCGCGGCGTCTGAAAGATTGCTCTCACTTCCTTCTTTCAGCTCGAATTCGTAGCTGGTGCCGTCTGTGATAGTCCCTGAGCTGATCTCGATCCTTGCTCCCTGGTAGCCATGAAGGTCAATGATAGCGTCGCCATCAGCGGCAGCTGTCAGAGCCTGCATGTTCAAGGAGATCTCGGTTTTCATGTCATGATACATATCTCTCATTGTTTTTCCTCCGTTTAATTAGCTGGCAGCTACTTTCTGCTTCTTGAGCGCTTCAGCCAGGATCACTTGAGCGTCTACTCTCTTCCAGAACAGGAATCCTACAAGCCCTTGAGTGGCATAAACTTCAGTCAGTCTTTGAACTGCCATGTTTGTACGGTCAACTATGAGATAGCCAGCTTTGAAGTCGCCAAAAAGGATAGGGTAAGTTCCGGCTGCCACGTCAGGCATATCAACAGCTTCGACTACAGGACGCCCTAAGAGAGCTGAAGGCTGGCCGGCCTGATAGGAAGGCTGCCAGAGATACTGGTCGTTCTGGTCCTTGAAGAGCCTTACAGCCTGGATTGAGGAGCGGTTCATGACGAACTTTCCATTTTTAGCGTAGAATTCAGGAAGGCCATAAAAGAGCTTGATAATTCCATCAGCTGTTAGAGCTGAAGCATTTCCACTGACCACTTCTCCAATATCGGAATTTGAAAGAAGCCCTTCGGGTCTGGAAGGCCCGGTTCCGGAAATAAAAGCGGTAGCCTCTTTTTTTGCGAACTTCTTAGCTGTCTGTCTCTGAATCCAGCCTTCAATATCGAAAAAGGAATCTTCAAGCAGAGTCCTCTTAGGAGTGACCAGGGCTCTCAGCTCATGAGGCTCCAGCTTTTCCATAGCGAACTTATAATCACCGGCTACGAGGGTTTCATCAGGCCATGCAGCGGTAACAGTGTCGCTCCCTTCCTTCGGGAACTCCACTCCGCTGACTGAGATAGTCTCAACCTGAGAGATCTGTCTGATAGGTGAGATCTCAGTAAGCAGTTCAATGATCCTGGTTTGAAGCTGGATAGGAGCAAGATAGCCCCCGGCTACATCGTCAGAGATCTTCATGACTTTCTGCTCTTCAGGCCCAAGGTTTTCAAAGCCTTTCCTTGCCCACTTGAAAAAGGTCTTGAACTCTATCACTTCAGGCTCTTCCTTTGTTTCAGCTTGAGCGGCTGCAGGGGGCCTGTTGAGCTTAGTCTCTACAACGTCAAGTCGCTCTTCAATTTTCTGCTGGATCTCTTGAAAATCAGCTTTAGTCAGGATCCCATCCTGAAAGTCTTCAAAGTTCTGCCTCAGCTCGCTGACTAGCTGGTGAACTTCGTTTACAGACTTCTTCTCTTCGTTCTTATCCATGAGTTTTTACCTCCATTAAAGATTTGATTTTGTTTAACTCGTTTAGAAGCCTTTTAAGCTCATCTTGATCCGGCTCCGATGGTTCCCTACTGGCAGGATCATCAGAGGCTTTCTCTTGCGGCTTCTCTGCCTCTTGAGTGCCATTAAGCGGCTCGCGAGCAGTAAGAAGTGCGTTCAGGATCTGAGCGGCTTCTTGAATTTGTTTGAAATACTCGGGTGAAGGATCAGGCTTTGCGCTTACAGCAGCTTTCACAGCTTCAACTAAAGCCTTTGGGTTAGCCTGGAAGGTGACTAAACTCACTTCCCAGAGCTTGATCTCTTTCAGGTATCTTATATTTTCCGAGATCTTGTCTTTTATTGTAGTGAAGCCTATTGAAAGGCCTTTTATTGCTTTCTGTCTCAAAAGGGCGTGTTTTTCTCTGGCTGCTTGTACCTCTAGATTGAGCTTTCCTTCTACAAAGAGCCCTTTTTCGTCTTCTTCTCCTTCGACTATCCCTAAAACATTATCCGGCCAGTGATACCACAAAAGAGGGAAAGTCTTTGACTCACCGAGCGTTTTTTTGAAGGCTCCTTTTTCTACTATCTCTTCATAGGAGTCTTTTACATCAAAGACACTGGCATAGCCTGAGAAGGATCCGTTTTCGTCCAGCTCTTTTGTAAGCTTAAAATTAAATGTTTTGATTTCCATCTTTCTAACTCCTTTCAACTCTCCTCAACGTCAGGATAAGTTGAGCATAAGCAGTTAATGATATTGGCAGCCGAGGCTCCTAAGCTCCCATCTCCTGGAAACATCATCAGCTCTCCCCCTACTTCAAAAGGCTCGCCGAGAGGGATAGGATTATCGCTGTAAGTCTGATCAGCTATTTTGTGATCTTCCCTTGTTTTGGGAGTGAAAGCAGAAAGCCAGCCGCGGCGTTCTATGAACCTGCTTTCTACATAGCCTTCATGCTGACCCCAGTTCTCTACTTTCATAGCTTCGGTTCTGGCAATCCTCCGAGATCTGAAGCCGTTAAATTGGCTGAACTTATTCATGATCTCCTGGGTGAACTCTTCTACAGTCCAGTTATCGAATTCGGCTACTCTCAGAGTGTCCATTATGAGAGTCATGGTAAATTCGTTTATCTTAGTGCCGGAGAAAACAATCATCTCTGTGAGCTTGGCCATGATTTCAGGATCCAGGTTGACTAGATCTATCCCCTGCTTCATATCCAGCTCGTAGAGGGCTCCCTTCGAAGCTTCAAGACCGGCTTCCATAGCAGTTGTGAAAGTAAAGGAATACCAGGAGAGAAATTTCTCCTGATATCTTGCTATTTCTTTATCTGCTTCTAAAAGATTTTCAGGCTGGATCTGAGAAAGGGATATTAAGCCTTTCAAGTTTCCTTTGACCGTCTTAGATTGCTCTTTCAAATATGAGCTGACTTGATCTACAAAAGGCCTCTCTTTAGCTTTGACTCTGCTTGCAAAGTTATTCCAGAGGGCTTCTTTTCTTTCTAGTTTTTGCCAAAAGCCCTTGTTATTGATCTCGGCAGCCTTGATGATTATTTGAGATCCGGCTGCTTTGTCGTCATCATCGTCATTATCATCGTCTGTATCCGTATCTGTATCAGTGCCGGTAGATCCAAGAGGGACCAAGCCAATAGGGACATAGATAACATCTCCTACTTTCCCCCAGCTTTCATGACCTGTAGCTTCTCTCTTTTCGTTCAGGCTCATCCACCATGCTTTTGATACTCTCTCATAAGCTTTATTCCTGTCTTCCTGGATAGCCTCTATTGAATCCCGGTCATAGCCTAACTCTAAGTTTTCTCCGAAAGCCGGAACCAGCCAGTAATTAAGCTCGTCTTTCAGCATATCCATAATAGGGATAGCAACTTCCATATAGAGAGCTTTCCTGGCTTCCTGGTAGTTTGAATAAGTCTTGTTTTCAGAATCCCCTATCAATTCAGGAGCTACGTTATAGACCATACAGATCTTTTTATCGGTAGCTTTATCTAAACCCAGCCAGTCGGCTTCTTTTGGAGGGATCGCGAAGCTCTGCCACTTAAGCCCACCTTCAAGGAGTAAAGGCTCTCCGGCGTTTTCATAGCCCTGGTATTTCTCTTTGAGATCTTTCTTGACTCTCTCAAATTGAGCGTCAGTCAGGTTACTTTCTGTAGATAATCCCCCTGGTGGCCGGCAGTCGTTCTCAAGCAGCTTAGCGTTCCAGCTCATCAGCATATTTGAAATATCTATCCCTTTAGCAGCAGCCTCAAGAGGACTCAATCCGTACCAGTCTTCAGTAGGGTGAAAGAGCTTTACGTGTAAGATCTCTTCAGGTTCAAAAGGTACAGGATCCCCTTTCCCTGAGCTGTACTGGTAGCCACCTACTAAATCGAGGGTGGTTCCAGGGATGACTTTCATTCTGTCCGGACGAGGGCAGTAAAGCTCTCTGGGCGGGCCTCTCTCCGGGCCTACTCTCTCTATGTAAGTGTTTCCGGCCAGGAGAAGATAGGCTATAACTTTCTCAACGAATTTATATTTGCTTTCTTTAGGATTAGGGCGATCAAGGAGATCTAGGAGCTTATGATTCGTGATTTCTTTTTTATCTCCCTGGCTCCCTGTTGCTTTCTGGAAAAGTACCCAGTCTAAACTTGCTACAGCTGAAGCAATCAAAGAGACACAGGCGTATACAGCCGGGTTAGCCTGATATCCGGCCTTTGCTAACTGAGCGTAGTTCTTAGGAGTCCAGACAGGAAGCTTGCTCAGGAATAAAAGAATAGATCTCCAGGTCCGGCTTTGCTTCGTCCTGAAGATCCCAGGAAGTTTAAGCTTTACTGTCTTGTATTCCATTTTCTTTCATCCCTTAATCGCTAAAGGATCTAATTCGCGGTCCAATTTTCTCAGCGTCTGCAAAAGCTAAAAGGAAGGCGTCTGCAAAGTCAGGGCTCCCTAGTCCTGTCCTCTTTTTGTAATCCTCTTTGCTCTCTACTCTCCGGCGGCCTTGTTTGTCTAAAGGGAGATATTTTCTGTTTACCAGCTCCTTCTGAAGCCTCGAGATCTCAGGACAGGCTATCTCCTGGATGATCTTAGCCACTTCAAACCACATCTCGGAGATCATGTTAGGGTACTTATCAGGATCCTTGGCCTCTTCCCCAAATTTGACAGGGACTACGTTATATTTCCTTGACTCCATGGTATCTGTGAGGCCTCCCCCTACTCCTGTGTCATCAATCTTGACTTTCATCTTCTTATTTCGGCCTAAGAAGATCTCAAGCTCGTCCGCTATGAAAACTATCTTTTCTTTTGGAGGGAGATCTTTAGAAGTTATGACTTTATAGTCGGTTACTTTTAGACCTTTTCTCTTGATAAAAACTGTGTCGTCAGTTCCCCCTCGAGCTACGTCAATCCCTGCTTCTTCAGCTCCTGTGTCGTCAAAATCTTTGTTTTTGTAGTTATCGAACATAGCCTGGACTTGAGAGAGCTTGATAATTGTGTCTGCTCCCTGGTCTACAAGCTCGCCTTTGACTTTGGTAAGAAATAAGACAGAGTCCTTCCCCCATTCTTTTTCACACTCGGAAATATACTCTTGATTGGCAATCTGGATCTTTAGATCTTTAGGATCTATGTATTTGAGCCTGAATTTTTCAGGGTGCCCTTTATCTTCAACTTCAATCTTCCTGAATTTCTCTCCTGTCAGATAAGGGGAGTCGGCGGCTGATATGTGGATAGTATTCCAGTCAGAGTTATTATCTTTAAAGGCCTTGTAGAAGTTCTCCCCTACTTCTACTCCGTCTGTAGTGGATATGACCAGCCATCTACAGAATCCCCCGGTCATTAATCCCCTTACCGAGTCCCAGAGCCATTGAGGGATCCCTTTAGCCTCGTCAAAGATAAAGAGGATCTCAGGAGCATGCCAGCCTTCAGCCCTGGCCGGTTTATCTGTGCTGAATCCAATAGCGAAATGGTCAGGCTTATTTGTCTTTATAGCAGTGGTCAGGCATTCGCCTTCTAAGAGGATTCGGCTCGAAGTGTGAGCGGCGTTTATCTCGGCCCATAAGAGGTTTTTTATCTGTGAGAAAGTAGGAGCCGTAGTTATGACTTTTGAGTTTTCGAAGTGATTTAGAAACCAGACAGCAATTTCGGCAGCTGTAAAAGTTTTGGAGGATCCATGGCAAGCCCTGACAGCTGTCTTTTTGTTCTCTTTAACACTATTCAGGATCTCTCTCTGCTTACTCCAGGTAGAGTGTCCTAGAGCGTGTTCTACAAAGAAGACTGGATCCTCATATCTTTTGTAGATCTCAGCGAACACTTCTCTAGTCTGTTTTTCCATTTTCCTCATCGTATTGCTTAAAAGAGTCCCTCATGTCTTCAATTGAAGGTTCGTAGTTTTTAAGGTTTATGTTTTCAGGCTCTTTGTGGATGAAGCCCAGGCTCTGCATTTTCTCTATGTAGTCCATTTCAATCTTCCAAGCTAAAGAGTAGTTATGATCTTTAGCTGCTTTCCGCTGGTACTCTTCTTTTTTCTTCTTCAGGGAGACAGCAAGGGACTTAACATCAAGCTCGTCTATCTCCCAGGCTGCTTCTTTGAGTAGGTGCTTTTTTACCTGGCCTACATTCTGGCCTGTAGTCCCTATGAGTTCCCCTATCTGAGTGTTAGATACTTCGCTCTGCTCTTCCAAAAAGTATTTGATTATTCTCCTTCTTTGACGATAGGAGAGATCTTCAGCTTTAACTTTTTTCTTTTGTAGCAGTTCTATGAGTTCTACAACTCTGGGTTTGAAAGCTTTGTTTTTCATCTTTCTTAGTTGAACTTCCCTTTAAAACCTGAGAAATCATGCCCTGCCGAGAGGTAGCTCCACTCTTCGGCTTCCCCTGTCTCATACTTCTCTAAGAAGCCTCGATCTCTGAGCCAGAGTATTTTCTGATAGTCTTTGAGCCTTGAGTATTTAGGATTCAGAAAGACTTTCTCTATGAGCCAGGAGTCCTCTCTTCTTGCCCTGTGCATGAAGACCTCTTCAAAGAGAGCTGAAGGAGGCCTTATGAAGATCCCGAAACAGGCTATTATGTTTTCACTCCTGTAGAAGACTATCCGCTTGGGATCCTGAAAATAACGGCGAAAATCTACGGAGAAATTAGGCTTAGAGTACTGCATGGGAGTAAGAGGACTCGGGGAGAAAGGGGTAACTTGAAAATACAGGGAAAGCCCTGCTGAGGCTACTGGTCCGTCTGCCCTCTCTATTACCCCTTTCAGCTCGTCAATATAATCATCCCCAATTTGCTCCCAGGGGAAGCCAGCGATAGTGTAGATCTTAATAAAGATCTTCTTCTCGGCTTTTACGGACAAAAACTCTTTGATTTTAGTTTCAAGATCTAGATTAGTGATCTTCTTATTGACTCTGAGTCTGGACTCTTCGGAGAATCCATCTATAGCTGTAATATAGTGTCCGGATCCTGTGACTTTCAGGCTCTTGATATCGTCTTCAGTTGAGCATTCATCAAAGACTGTGGAATTGTAATTTTTTACAGGGCAGAAAAGCTTATGAGTCCAGCTGTAGTAACAGAAGTAACATTTATTCCGGCAGCCTACGTTTTTCTCTCCGTCTACTAAGTACTGAGGCTGTCTGTAGACGTAGCTTTTCTCTAAGTCAGGATCCTTTTTGACTATCAGGACATTCTCAGGGCTCCCCCCTTCAAGGATCTCGTTTATCTGCCCTTCAGCTCTTCCAAACACAGCTATGTCTATGTAATCAAGATAAGCTTTGACATTCACTACTCCCTGGCCGCCTACTATGATCTTAGCTTTCCTCTTTTTCTTGTATGGCGAGACAGCTCTAACTAAGTTGTGGATATCCTGGTAGGAGTGGATAGGGACTAAAACATAGTCGCAATCGTTGAGATCTAGAGCTGAGATAAAGTCTACTGTGTGCTTTTTCCGGTCTATCTCTTTCATGACAGCTTTAATCCCCAAATATTTGAGGCTGTCAAAATGAGTAGACTCCCTCTTTGCTCGCTTCTTAACGAGATCTGTGAATACCAGGACTCCTACTTTAGCCATTTGAAACCACACTTAGGGCAGATTATCTCTTCCCCTTCCTCTGCTCCCTCTCCGGGATCCCCGGGATCCTCTTCGCCTCCTGCAGGAGCAAACTCACCCAGGAGAGCTTTCAGATCCACAGGCTGCTTCAGGTTTACTTCGAAGTCTTCGAGCTTGATCTCTTCTCTGTAAGGAAAGATCAGCTCGGCCAGCTTCGCGTCTTCGTAGATTCCGAAGATCATATTGTCTAAGAGAGCCAGCTCTATTTTTTCCTTCTCGCTTTCAGGATAATTGAGGCTGATCCAGATGAGCTTGTCGGCAGGCCATTTCAAGATATGCTTCATAGCCTGCCATCTCATGTTTCCTCCCCCTGTGATGTATTTTCCGTTTTCTTTCCAGGTAGTCAGGGTTTGAAAGAGTCCGTATTTCTCAATAGACTCGGCAAGCTTTTCAAGCTTTTCCTTTTTGATGTTCCGGGGGTTTTTCTCCCAAGGCATTATTGAGCCAAAAGAGACTTGAAGGATCTCAGGCTGCTTTTTCATCCTTAGCTTTTTACTCCATTCAAGAGCTTGAAGACCCTTGATATGTTTTCCCTTAGCTGGGCGTGCTCGTCTTTGTTGTCTTCTTTGAAAGCCTCTAAGGAAGCTTCGAGCTTGGCTATCCTCTCTCCATGCTGCTGGCATGGGTGAGGGTTGTTTCCCAGGGGCGTTGGATTCCCGTTTTTCTTCCTGCTCAGATATTCGATGATCTTTAGTCCTAAGAGCACAGCTTGAGAGAGTGTCAGAATCACGAGCCAGATCTCTTTATCAGACATGCTTTCTCCTTATTTCACTTCCTTGAAGATCACATACCCCCCGGCTACAACTGAGCCTATTATCAGGACGGTTTTTACTGTGGATCCAAAATTAAGGCGATTAAACCTCTTCTCGTTTTGCTCATTCAGTTTTTCAGCCAGGATCCTTAGAGCCTGCTCTTTCTCCAGCCTTTCTCTCAGGCTTTGGGAGATCTTCTGCTCTGCTTGGAATTTGGCCTTTTCCTTGAAAGCTACTCTAGCCCAGAAATCCCTTTCTTTTATGACATTCTCTTTGTCTTCCCTCTCGTTCCAGAAACGCTCTTTCCAGGCCGAGATTTGAAGATCCTGGTTTTCAATGATCTTGTCTTTGTCTACAAGCGGCACCCTTTGAGCTTCCAGCTCTCTGATTCTCTCGGCTTTCTCTGAATCTTTTTCCTGGAGCTTCTTTCTGTTTTCTTCCAGGTCAAAGATCTTGTCTTTCAGTTCTGAGATCTCAACTTCTTTTTTCTCTATCTCGGCTTGCTTTTCCAGCTCCCTTTTCTGGGCTTCTTTTTCTTCTGCTTTGACCTTCTCCTTATATGATTCAAATTGTCCTTTAAGCTCAAAATATTTTGCATCTGGATTACTACAGCTCCTTTCAATCAGGAATAAGGCTAAAATCAGGAAGGCAAAAAAGATCAAAGCAGGTTTAATGTATTTACTCATTCAGCTTTTCCCCTTCCTGGGCCCAGCTTGCTTTCTGAGCTAACCTCTTTCCAGCTAAGGCTCCGAAAGCCAGCCCTACTGTTCCGGCGAAAGTGACATAAGGAGCCTCGGGGATAAAAGAGGCCCAAATGAAGCCAGCAAAGAGTAAAGCAAGCGTGAGACAGAATGCTTTTGAAGTAGTGATAACCATTCATCTCCCTAAAAGAAAAAGCCCTGAGGCCTTACCTAAAGCGGCTGCCATAGCTTCCTGGTTCGCAGATCCTACTAGCCAGGTAGCTTCTTCAGGATCCGAGAGAAAGCCCAGCTCGACTAACACAGCCGGAGCCTTTGTGTGTTTTAAGACATAAAACCCTTTTTCCTTGACTCCGCGGTTAAAACAGGGAGTCAGTTTGTTTACTAAGTCGAATAAAATATCTAAAATCAGCCTAGCATAGATCTTGCCTTTTTCGGATCCCGGGAAATGATAAGTCTCAATCTCAATCCCCAGCTTCCCTCTTCTCTCTCTCGCGTTACAATGGATACTTAAAAAAGCATCGGCATTGCAGGAATTTGATGTAAAGCACCTCTCGTCTAAAGAGACATGCCTATCATCGTCCCTGGTCAAATAGGGAGTAAAGGATCCTTTTTTCAAAGCCCACTCTTTGAGATAAAGGGCTACGTTGAGCGTTACTCGCTTTTCCTGGATTCCGTAAAGAGGATCTATAGCTCCTGGATCTGTTCCCCCGTGGCCGGGGTCAATTACTAAGATAGGCTTTTTATGTAAACCCTTGTCCATTTCATAGACAAAGGTAGAAATAAAAAATTAAGCCGTCAAAAAAATTTTAAAAACTTTTGCACAAGAATTGTGCAGTTATATGAGGAAAAATCAGGATTTTTAACTGATTAAAATTGCAAAAATATTTTAGTTTGTTAAAAGTTTTTTTGGGTGCTTTTCAGAAAAGTTCTTATTCTACGTGTTCTTCAATTAAAGCTCGAACTTTATTCAAGCATTGATAAAAAAAATCTTTCCCCATTTCGATTCCAATGTAAGTATCGAAGTGTTTGCTAACATAATCCACGCAATCAAGCAAATCCTGTTTTGTTAACTCTTTATCCTTTTCCATGCTAGTACCCTTATTAAGAATTTCTTAATATCTTATATTACATCAGGATTGTTTTAAAGTTTTTTTCGTTCTTTCTAAAATTACTTCATGGATCTCGGCGTCGCAGCTTTGACAACCTGTTTCAATCCTGCATTTCAATACTCTTCTCTTTGCATCTTTTATGCTTTCGGGCAGGAAACGAGCTTTTTTGATCCCACCCCAGACATATAATCCTCTTGCATCAAGCTCCACATCTGAAGAGCAAGAAATAACATAAGTCTTAATCTTAGACATGTTCACCTCATTCTAAATCCTCAATGATGATTTCGGTTCTAAGCGGCTGGTCTATTTTTTGTTCATACCAAGGCTCAAGGTATTTTGGGCTGTCGTTATAAATGAGCTTAAACTCTATGAGTTTATCCCGGAGATATTTAAAACCCTCGGAAAGGTTGTCATCGTCTAAAAGTCTTTCTCTAAAACTGTAAAAACTTACTTTTCTTTTTTCCTTGCCTTTGACTTTGTATTTTTCATCATGAGCGTTACAGAGCAAAAGCATATTATGATAATCTTTTTTTATTTGCCCGAACCTCCAATAAGCGTTGACTCTAAGCCAGCGTTTAAACTCGTTACCTGAAGGGGTAACTATTCCGGGCATTATGATTTGTATTCTCATTTGAGTCTGATAGTTATTTTGATTTCGCCGAATCTCTCTAAAATAAAATCCATGATAATATAAGCAATAAGGCCACCCAGCAGAGGTAGTAGCCAGATCCAAGCTTTCATTTTCCCCTGTGTTACTTAGTCAGAAAGAAAACCTTGCTGTATTCTATCCTGTTTCCAAATTCATCAGCTCCCAGGATAGTAACCTGAAGATTTTTCATAACTCGTTCATGATTGATATCAATACAAATCTTCCAAGCTTCAAATCCTCTAAATTTCCGGCTTTCATAGATCCGTTTGTATAGAGGAGTGATATAGCTTGAGACTTCAAAAATAATTGCTTCTAGCTCTCCGCTTACGCCTTTCACCTCTTTGAAGTTAATACAGTTTTGGAACCTCCACCTCTGACAAGTTTCATCAAAGGTGATAATAGCCGGGTTTTGATCGAGTGAGATCTCAATCTCTGCTTTCACTACCGGCGATTCTGAGCTAGAACAGCCTGTCAAGAGGCTTAATAGAAAAGCCCAGAGGACAATGCTGATAAGCCAGGGAACAAAAGGATAAGATCTAGCGCGCTTCATATTACCTCCCTTTCAAACCGTTTTTGAAAAACTCACAGCTCGGGATCCCAGCTGTTAAAGGATCCTTGACTGTTTGTATAATTCTCTTGTTTTGTTTTTTGCAGAGTCCTATTACTTCAGGATCCTCAGACTCTATCCACTCCCGGAACTGACAGCGAGGACACTGATAGATGTTATAAGGCACTGTTTTATTCATTCCCAAAATCCTCTTTTCCGGCCTTCTTTGATGTAACAGGGATCACAGAGCCCTATAGAGCGTTCGTGGAGATCCATGAGATCTTTGACTCTGATCTCTCTTTCGTATTTCACAAAATAGGGATTAGAGCATTTCTTGCAGCGTTTTATCAGGATCCCTTTGAACATCTTTCCGGGATCTCCTATTAGCTCGCTGTATTCAGCTTGTGGTAGCCTCTCATTTTGGACAGGATTGTTAAGAGCTACTTTTCCATTTAAGTCTTTGATAGAAGTTATTTCCTGGCTGAGCCTCTCTCCATTTGCACAATCACACCTGTAAGCTACCTGTCTCTCTATCCCCTCTTCTTTGATTCTGACTAAAACAAGCCCTCCAGATTCACACTTTGAGCAGTAGGTAGGCTTTTTTAGAAATCTTAGATCTCGCTGTCTGATATAAGTTGCCGTCTTTACCAGGAAGGAGATTTTAGGAAAATACTCGGCTTCGCTTTCATCTAGGGTTATGTCTACAGCTTTCCTGATTATCCAGGGCTCAAACTTTTTAAGTCTGTCCCAGTAGGTAGTGATAGTTTTCTCGTCTTTGACCCCATAGACAACCTCGAGCCTTTCAAAGATCTTTGTAAAATCTTCAAGCGAAGTCATTAGACCCCCTTTCTTTCATCTTTTCTCTTAACAGTTCTGATCCTGTTTTCCTGGGAGCTTTTTTGTTTAGATTCCTCTTGTATTTGAGATAAAGCTCGTCATATCTCTTTCTGAGTTTAGGCATGCTTAGGACTACAGTTTTTTCAAAGCTGTCTTCCTGGCTCCACTTGATCACCTCAGCTATCTCTTCAGGAGCTTTCTTGTCTATCTCCCTGAGCTTCCGGCACTCATTAAGCCAATCCAGTTTTACAGATTTCGGCATCCGGCTTACCCTTGAGGAAGGATTGTTATTTAGGATTAGATCTATTAAGAGTTTTGTAAGCTTAATATCTGTGTCCGAAAATTTCGGTTGAGATCTCTCCGGCTTCTTAGGTTTCTCGCTTTCCGAAATTTTGGGACATATATATTCTTTTTCTTTTGTATATTTCTTTTGTATATTTTCTTTTGTGGGTGCAAGAAATTGACTGTTTTTTTCTATTTCTTGCACTACCCCTGAGCTATTTCTTGCACTACCCCCTGTTTCTTGCACTACCCTTTTGGCTGTATTTCTATAGTGTAATTTCCTTTTATTTAGTGCTTTAGAGTACTGGTTAGATTTTTCTTGCACTACCCATTTTTCATAATTTTTTTGCAGAGATATCTGATTTATCTCGTTTTGATGCCCTCTTCCTCTTTTTCTTTTGATAATTAAGATCTTCTTAGCTTCCAGATTTTGAAGACAATAGATCACATTTCTTCTGCTCATACCGGTTAGATCCTGAATTTGTTTGATAGATATGGCGTCTTCTTTCTTGTTGTATCCGTAGGTTTTCCTAATCACAGCCATTAATACCTGAGCATTTCCGAGACCAATAGGAGTCCTA
>Ga0180433_10005827_pt1 | contig 16473 bp, 15 predicted proteins | sample SS_ome_8_FD_132980 | JGI IMG/M metagenome (GOLD analysis project Ga0180433, IMG submission 132980) | Hypersaline lake sediment archaeal communities from the Salton Sea, California, USA - SS_1_D_1 metaG | ecosystem: Environmental > Aquatic > Non-marine Saline and Alkaline > Hypersaline >... | reverse complement strand
GCCAGGGTGATGATTGCCGCCTTTTCAGCCGTGACATCGAGTTGGGCAGGAATGGTATAGATTAAAAGTAAAGCTGCCGATAGCGCCGCCAGCACCATAGACAGAAAACTGCCGAGGAAAGCAAGCAGTCCGTTTACCACTCTGCGATCTGCGCCAAAGAAGCGGCGGGTTCTGAAGAGCACTCCGGCGAGTAATGCCGGGATCCCCATCAGGCAGGCATTGATGCCCATAGTTGTAAGCCCGCCGTGTTGAAACATCACTGCCTGAAAAAAGAGCCCTACTAAAATAGCAGGAAAGGCAAACCAACCAAGAATGATGCCCATCAGGCCTGATAGAATTAGGTGCACGCTGGTTGGCGGTACCGGAATATGAACCAGCGAGGCTGCAAAAAATGCTGCTGTTAAAAGAGATGCCCGCGGGATCAGTTCCCGCGGGTTCTTAAATTTCTTCTTGATCCTGTTTAACGAAAACCAGGTCATGCCCCCTGCAGCGGCGTAACCGCTGAGGGCAACCGATACCGGTAAAATGCCGTCAGGTATATGCATCAGTTATTCCTCCTGCTGAAATAAAGAGCCGTTCCAAGCGCACCCCAGGCAATAACCAGGGCCATCACAATTTTCTGCAGAAGGCTGAGCCCACGGGAGCCGCCTGCTACAACTTCTTCAGCAGTTGTTACTTCAAAGCGGATCAGTTCACCATGCCCAGCCAGCCGGACCTGAATCTCCCACAAACCGGGCTTGCTATAATCGGGCACAAAGACAAAACAGCCTTCCTCATCACTAATTCCAGTCAACCATGGCTCCAAAGGATCATCGGGCGCATAGATTGTTACCTGGCCCCCGGCCAGTGGCTGGCCCGAGTCGTAGAGAGCAATTACTTCTAAAGCATTGACCGACTCCGCGGTTAGATCCACCCCATGGGCAGAAACTCCGCCTGGAAAAAGCAGCAGGATCAAACCGCTGATCAGCATGATGCTGTTTAGAAGAGCAAGCTTAAGCGTTGTTTTTTTCATCCCGGTTTCGCCTACCTAAATTTTAATTACCGCGAGCATTTATTCCAAAAAAGCAGCCAGGGCATGCCCTTCACCGACGTGGGCCAGGTGAGTCATCACCGCCAGTAAAAGCTCGTAATCTTCTTTTATTAACATGGTTTCCAGATCACTGAGATCAACTTCAAGCGAGTTATCGACTGCCAGGGCAGCGAGTGGTCCGAAACCAAGGGCATCCAAATTTATTTCAGCGGTTGGATCTTCATTAAAATCGCCGAAGAGGTGATCAAAGTGAAAAGTCATCTCTACAGCGGCGCTGCCGCCGGACTCTAGAATACCCTTTCTTTCATCTCCCACATATTCACCGCCCAGGTAAGCGACTTCACGGTCCAGCCCGATCTTGAAATCAATTGCTGCGCCATCTTTTTCAGCTGTACCGGTCAGGAGGACAACATAGCCTTCTGCCGGGCCGCCCGTTGCCTGAACCATTTCCCAGTAAATAGCGTTATAGCGGCCGGAAGGAACAGACGCGGCTTCGCCAACCACGGCAGGATCAGCATTGGAAGCGGCAAGATCAACGGTATGTTCTCCATCCAGGTCAACCCTGGCCTGGACCAGATCAGTAAACTCCCAGCCCATTTCAGTTTCAAAGGGCGGCTCAGTCTGAAAGGCGGAAATTGATGCCAATGTGACATAAGCATGAGAAAAGTATAGTTCCCAGCCGTCTTTACAGACAAAACCCTCACGGATAAACTCCTCCCCGTTGGCCGTAAAAACCAAAGTACCCAGATCATCAACTTCTTCTATGGGCAAATTTTCTTCAACAACCTGCTCCGTCGCACAGCCAACCAAGATCAGCAGGGTCAATAAAACGGCAACAAAGAAAATCTTTAAACCCCAATTATTTTTCACGCTACTTTCCTCCTTGAGTCTGGCAGACCAATAATAGATTTTTTTGGTAGCACGTTTTTATATTATTGTATTACTATTCAAGCCTAAAGGATCCGTCCTGATCTGTCAAGATTTTTTTCGTAGATTATGTTTCGCAGATGTGCCTGGAGTTTATCTGAAGGATAAAAAGTAGCGATCAGCAGGCGCTTACAATAATACCGCCTCCGATGACCTCATCTTCGTCATAAAATACTGCCGATTGACCTGGTGCAACTGACTTTTGCGGTTCACTGAAAATGACCCGGGCTGTTCCGGCTTCCGGTGGGTGAACTACAGCCGACACAGCCGGGGCGCGATAGCGAATTTTAACAGCTAGTAGCTGCGGATCCTGAGGGCTTGCTCCGCTAACAAAGCTGATGTTGTTAACCATCAAACCAGTACTTTTCAATTCTTCTTCCCGGCCGACGATGACCCGGTTCTGAGCTGCATCGATACGCACCACATAAAGGGGCCACTTGGCAGTAAGCCCCAAACCTTTACGCTGCCCAACCGTATAAAAAGCAATGCCACGGTGGCGCCCCAGCAGCTCTCCCTCAACGGAATAGATTTCTCCCGGCTGAACCGCTGCCGGGCACTCTCGTTCTAAAAAGCGGTGATAATCATTATCGGGGATAAAACAGATCTCCTGGCTTTCAGCCTTTCCGGCCACCGGCAGTTTTTCAGTGTCAGCCAGATTGCGAACCTGCTCCTTGGTAAAGTCACCCAGTGGAAACAGCGTTTTTGCCAACTCCCGCTGACCGAGCATGTAGAGCATGTAGCTTTGGTCTTTTTGCCGGTCCCGGCCACGATAGAGGTGGTAGCGTCCGGTAGCGGGATCAAAGCGATTATTTACATAGTGACCCGTGGCAATATAATCAAGTCCCAGGCCCTCTGCTTTTTCCAGTAGCGCTGAAAATTTGAGATGACGGTTGCACTCCACACAGGGGTTCGGAGTTTTTCCCTGCAGGTAGTTTTCTGTAAAATTTTTCACTATGGTGTCGTAAAAAAGATCTTTCAAGTTAACTGTGTAGTGGGGTATACCCAGTCGATCTGCTACCCGCCTGGCATCGTTTACGGCTTCCAGCGCACAGCAGCCCTGCTGCTGATCAGCGACCAGCTCTTCTGATTGCGGATCAACCCAGAGGCGCATGGTAATCCCGACCGGGCTGTAACCGGCACGCAAAAGCAGGAGGGCCGCTACTGAGCTATCGACTCCGCCACTCATTGCTACCAGCACTTTTCTATTTTTACCATCCGGCTCCATAGCAACCGCTCCTCATAAGAAAAGGCACCCCTGAACCAAATTCAGCGGGTGCCCTCTAGTTTCGATCTTCAGCTTATTCCAGGCTATTAACTTAAGGCAGGGTCCACCAACCAACCTTGCTCCCACCGCTATCCTCGACATAGCTTTCCAGGATCTCGGAATAACCTTCAACATTAACCACGGTAGTTGAGCCGTTTGTTTCCTTGTTGATCCTGGTAACTCCGTCACTGGTCCCAGCACTGCTGCTGTGGCTGAAATAATCATAATAGGTACCATCTTTTTTTGTTGTGTCAGCTGCAATTGTCTCGCTGACATGACCTTCTTCACCCGGATTAGGCATTACCCCTATCTGGTTGCTGTGCTCATTGCCATACGAGCTGCCGCTGATAATCCGCATGTACTGGCCGGGCAGGGCATCACGCGCTGTTGCTCCGTGATAATATGCATAGCTGCTGACATATTTATATGAGTTGTAGACTGCCTGGGCCGGTGTAACTTTGGCGGTCACGGACCAACCGTCATGCACTCCGCTGGCTGTACCCATTCCGGCGGCAAAGAAAGCGGCTATCCCACCGTCATAAGCGTAAGTATGTTCGTGCTCAACCCTGCCGGTATGGACAAATACGTTAGTAAAGCGGGTCAGCACTTCCCGGAAACGACTGGCTGCAAAAACAGACGTTCCCTGAAAAAGGATAAAAAATATGATCAACACAATGATGGCAATTGCTGCCGTTTTCCTGATCTTTTTCAAATTAACAGCCTCCTTGAAAATCTTTTCATTCTCCGCCGGGAGCAGATACTTTTTGCTTGTGATATTATACAATTTCTTTCCGTCTATTCTACTATAAAAGATCGGTTATTGCCAGCTGCTGAACGAAAATAAGTTAACTGATTATCGTACCGGTTTTCCCGTCCAAAGCGTTAAGGGCCTGATAGAGGGAAGTGATAATCGCCTTTTTACCGGGATTATCCTTGACAAAATTTACAGCAGCCTGGACCTTAGGCAGCATGCTGCCCGGGGCAAAATGACCCTCGATGATATACTGCTTGGCCTCTTCAACCGTTACCTGGTCAAGATCTTTTTGATCGGGTTTGTTGTAGTTAAGCGATACCTTCTCCACTTCAGTCAGGATCATTAATATATCTGCCCCAATATCGTCAGCCAGTCGCGATGCTGCCAGATCTTTGTCAATGACAGCAGCTACCCCGCGCAAGGACCCATCCTTGTTTTCAACCACCGGTATGCCGCCGCCCCCTGCGGTAATGACGATCGTGGTATCCCACAGTTCTTTAAGACAGGAAAATTCGACAATCCTTTTCGGCATCGGTGAGGCCACCACCCGCCGCCATCCACGACCGGCATCTTCTTTCATATCATAGCCTTTTTCCGCAGCAATTTTTTTCGCTTCTTCCTCAGAATAGAAAGGGCCAATCGGCTTGGTCGGGTTTTTAAATGCCTGGTCATTTTCATCAACAACTACCTGGGTAATAATCGTAACAACCGGCACATTACGGTTCTTTTTCTTTAAAGCATGGCGCAAGGCCTGTTGAATATGGTAACCGATATAACCCTGGCTCATTGCCCCGCATACATCAAAAGGCATCACCGGCACAACATCGGCTGCTGCTTCACTGGCCAGAACAATATTGCCTACCTGCGGACCATTACCATGCACAATAGCCAGTTCATAATCCAGTCTGCTCATCTCGGCAATATATTCAACTGTTTTTTTGACCACCTCTAACTGCGCTTCGGAAGTAGCAGGTGCCCCTTTTGTCTGCAGGGCATTTCCACCAAGAGCCACCACGATCTTTGCTATTGCCATCTCTTTGCCTCCGTTTATCAATATTTAAAGCCAGAAAGCGCTTATTTGCCAGATCCAGTTTAGCCCAAATTAAAACAAAAATATTACTCCACGGCAATTATATCGGGATATGCAGGCAAAGGCAATACCAGCTCAACGGAGGATTAATTCTTCTCATCGGCAGATGAATACTAGCGGTCTCCTTTATTGATAAAATGAAAATAGCTTTTATCACTTTGTAATCAAAAATATAATGATCTAATTATTACAAACAGGATCTGTCAGGTTTGCAGGAGAATAAATGAAAGACAGCACTGGAAATGGTAAAAGACTGAACGATGATCGAGGAGCTAAGCATAAACTGAAGAAAAGAAAACAAGAATTTTCACCAACCGCTAAAAGCAGTTTATCCGGTAAAATAGCCGGAAAGCTATCGCCTGCCATGTTTAAACTGATCATTATTTTTTTAGTACTGATCAGTTTAGCCAGTTCCTGGACAACAATAGTTCGGGTTGACCGGGCCATGCGGCGCGAGCTGCTCTTACAGGCAGAAATGATAACCCGTGCTATCAATGTTGAACATGTTAAAACGCTTCAGGGCAGCAATAAAGACCTGACAACATCTGATTACCAGCGCCTGAAAGAACAATTGGCTGCCATTGCATCCGCCAATGAAAAAGCAGTTTTCATCTACCTGATGGCCCAGAAAGCAGACGGCAGCATCTTTTTTTTGGTTGATAACGTCCAGCCTGACTCGGAAGATTATTCAGCCCCGGGTGATCCTTATGATGAGGCCTCGCCTGAATTGATTGATATTTTCAAGACAACTGAAAGTTTGGTTGAAGGCCCGGTCATTGATCCATGGGGAGTATGGATTTCAGCCCTGGTTCCGATCAACGACCCGCAAACCGGTTCGGTTCTGGCCCTGTTGGGCATCGACTATGATGCAACCACCTGGCGGATCGATGTGGCTAAACGCTCGGCACTACCGGTCTTGTTGATCATCAGTTCATTTTTGATTTTATCCCTGATGTTAATCCTGTGGCGAAACCGGGAAGAGATCAAAACAAGGCGAACTGAGCTGCAAAGACTTAAAGAGTTTAACGAAGGAATCGTTCAGAACGCCGATGAAGGAATCATAATCTGCGATCAGGAGGGCATTATTGAATTTGCTAATCCTGCCCTGGCCGGGATGCTCGGACTGAACGAAGAGGATCTGCTTGGCCGAAACTGGCTTGACTTTGTTCCTGAACCATTAAAGGGAAAAGCCCGGGAAGCTGATACCAAAAGGGCTGAAGGCCAATCAGAACGCTATATGTTGGAACTTCAGCATAAAAACGGTTATACGGTGCCGGTACAAATCAGCGCCAACCCCCGCTACAACAATAAAACCGGTCAATTTGCCGGCAGCCTGGCAGTAATGACTGACGTCAGCAGTCTACTGCAGGCTGAGCGGGCTGTCCGCGAAAGTGAGGAAAAATACCGCCTCATCTTCGAACACTCTCCCTTGGGAATCCTGCATTATGATCAAAGAGGAATAATCACTGATTGTAATGAAGAGTTTGTAAAAATTATTGGATCCTCTTACGAGCAATTAGTTGGCCTTGACATGCTGCAGCTGCCGGACACCGGTATTGTAAACACTGTGAAAAAGTCGCTACAGGGCGAAACGGCAGTCTATGAAGATTACTACCAGTCAGTTACAGCCCCTAAAATAACCCCTGTTCGTGGAATATTTGCCCCTATTCAACCAGGAGTAAGCCTGACCGACCTGGCTGAAGGAGGGATCGGGATTATTGAAGACATAACCTTACGCAAGCAGGCAGAAGAAAAAATCCGCCATATGAGTTTTCACGACCAGCTGACCGACCTCTACAACCGCCACTACCTGGAAGAAGAATTGACCAGGCTCGACACAGAAAGGCAGTTGCCGATCAGCATTATAATGGCTGACCTCAACGGATTGAAACTGGTAAATGACACCTATGGCCACCTGGTGGGCGATCAGCTTCTGTGCCGGGCTGCTGAAATTATCAGGCAGAACAGCCGTAGTGAAGACATTGTGGCCCGCTGGGGCGGTGATGAATTCATCATTCTCTTGCCTCAGACCGGAAATGAAAAAGCAAGCCAGGTAACTAGAAGAATCGCTGACGCCTGTAAAAATGTATATATCGAGGATATCCCGCTTTCGATTGCGATCGGCATCGCAACGAAAAAGGATTTTGATACCGGTCTGATCGAAACGCTGAAACAGGCCGAAGACAATATGTACGAACAAAAACTGACAGAAAGCAGAAGCACAAAAAGTGCCGTGCTCGGGGCGCTTTTAAAAACCCTGGCCGCCAAGAGCTTTGAAACTGAAAACCATACCCGTAATATGCAGGCTGTTGCTGTGAAGATCGGGAAAGCTTTAAACCTTCCAAATTCTGAGATTAATCGCCTGATCCTGCTAATAACCCTGCATGATATCGGTAAAATCAATATCCCGGAAGAGCTATTGACCAAAAAGGATCGCCTTACTGAAGAAGAATGGGACACTATGAAAAAACATCCAGAAACCGGTTATCGTATTGCCATGGCCACCGAAGAATTCGCCCACGTGGCCAATGACATTCTTAGCCACCACGAACGCTACGATGGTACCGGTTATCCTCGAGGCTTAAAAGGATCAGCAATACCGCTCTTGGCCAGGATCACAGCAGTCGCCGATGCCTACGAGGTGATGAGCAATGGAAGACCTTATAAAAAAGCAATGTCGAAAGAAGAGATTATCGGTGAGCTGAAAAATTGTGCAGGCAGCCACTTCGATCCCGAACTGGTAAAAATCCTGCTGACCATTCTCAAAAATGACGAACTGTAAATCATTTCTCCCTGCTCTTTGATGATCTCTTTGCACCTTCATTAAGGATGTTAGCACAATCACTGCAGATACCCCGGATATAATAACGTTGTTCCTCAGCCAGATAACCATCCTGAAGATTTTCAATAGCCGGGATGCTATAGTTCTTTAAACATTCGCACTTACCACAAGAGCGGCAGAAGAAATGCGGGTGGCAGTGACTCTTTTCCCTACAGGTGCAGAGGGCAAATAACCAGGTGCGATTTTCATCTTCAATTTTATGAACAAAACCGGCTTCAACAAAAGATTCCAGAGAACGGTAAACGCTAACCGGGTCGTAATAAGAATCCTGTTCAAGAGCAGTACAAATATCTTTATGGGATAAAGGCCGATCAGCCGCCAATAAAACTGAAATCAACGCCAGGCGGCCGGCAGTTTTTTTTAGACCGGATTGGCGGAGGATCGTACCAGCCAGAGTTTCAGTCATCACGACCCTCCCTGGTATTAAAGGGACTAGATTTTAGAAACGGTTTTAAAGCCAGCGCAATAATATAAAGAGCGGTCATCAATAACACAATCGCCGCTCCCGGAGGCAAGGGATAATAATAGGAAAGCAGCAGTCCACCCAGGCTGCCAGTAAGACCGGTGACCAGCGCAACTGCCATCATTTGCCGATAATTACTGCAGAGGCGGTAGCCGGTGGCCCCGGGGATAACCACCAGGGCGGCAACCAGAACTACGCCTACCAACTGAACCGCGACCATAATCGTAAGTCCGATCGAGGCCAGTAATCCCAGGTAAATAAAATTTACCGGCAACCCTCCCGCCACAGCCATCTCCTCATCAAAACAGATTGCCAGCAGTTCCCTGAAAAATAATCCGACGAACAAAAGCACTGCAACCATTACAGTGATAATTAAATACAGATCCCGGCTGGAGACTGCCAGGATATTTCCAAAAAGGAGAGAAAATAGATCCGGGTAATATCCCTTGAAACCGCTGATCAAGGCAATGCCCAGGGCCATGCCCGCTGCATAAAAAATACCGATAACCGTATCTTCACTGACCTTGCCAACCCGGCTGATATAACCGGCAGTAACCGCCGTGCCTACGGCAAAAATGCTGCCGGTCAGTAAGGGATTAAGCCCTGTAACCAGGCCGATGGCTATTCCGCCCAGGGCGGTATGTGATATACCGGCCCCGAGGAAAGATAACCGTTTCAGGACTACAAAAAAAGAAAGGACCGAACATAAAGTGCCGACCAGGACTGCCGCGGCAATTGCCCTGATCATAAAACCGTAAGCCAGGATTTCGCTCATTTCTTTTCACCGTCCAACCCGATAGAATTGCTAAGAAAATCATACTGACAACGGTAAGCATCTTTTAATGTTGCGCTTTTTAGAACTTCTCCCGGATGGCCGTGTAAATGCATGACTCGATTAATACAAATCAACAGATCAACAAAAGAGGCAGCGGAAAGAAGATCATGCGATACTAAGATGATCGCAAGCTTCCGTTCATTGCGTAATGTCTGGAGCAAATCAAGAAATTTTTGCTGGGCAGGAAAATCAAGGCCTGCATTCGGTTCGTCCAACAAGAGCAGTTCGGGGTTGCGCACCAACGATCGGGCCAGTAATACCCGCTGCTGTTCGCCTCCAGAAAGATCCTTGAAAGGCCGCCGGGCAAAGTTTTCCATCCCGACCAGGGCCAGTGCTTCCATTACCCTTTGATCAGCTTTTTCAATCCTTTTAAAAATCGTTGATCGGTTTAATAACCCACTATGGACTACATCGGCCACAGAGAAAGGAAAATGTTTTTCAAAAAGCTGCCTTTGAGGCATATACCCGATCTTGCCGCGCCGGCTTGTAACCTGCGCAACCGGTAAACCGAGCACGAGCATTGAACCCCTGTCAATCGGAACCAAACCAAGAATAGCCCGGAGCAGGGTTGTTTTACCCGCGCCATTTGGCCCGATAATTCCGACCAACTGTCCCGTTTCAACAGAAAAGGTGATCTGTTCCAGCACTGGTCTACCGTTAATGCTTACATCTACAGTGCGACAACTGATTACCTGATCCATTATTGTATGCCTCTTTTCATGTCATTATTGGAGCGCCAGCCGGAAGATTTCCAGGTTATAGCGCATCAGATTAAGATAAGTATCTCTACCAGGAATGTTTTCACCACCCAGCGGATCAACGATTAACACTTTCATCCCTGTCTCACCGGCAATGTTTTCAGCAAGGGCCGACGAGAACTGTGGTTCCACCAGGATTGCGCCGACATCATGTTCTTCGATTATTTCCACCAGCTCTGTCACCCACCCGGCAGAAGGTTCCTGCCCCGGAAATGAAGCCACAACAGCAAGCTGATCTAAATCATATCTTCCGGCAAAATACTGCCAGGCAGAATGAAAAGAGATAAAACTGTCTTTGTTGAAAGTAGCAGTCGTTTCGTGTATTTCATGATCGAGAGAGTTTAATTCCGCCTGGTAGACGACCATTCTATCACTAAAATATTTCGTTTCTTCAGGCATAATTTCGACCAGGGCAGCTTCCAGCGCCGGTAAAACCTCTTCTTTTACCAGCACCGGGTCAAGCCAGAAATGAGGATCAATATTGCCAGTGTGGTCATGACGATCACTGTGTTCATGATCATCATCGTGATCATGAACATCTTGATCATGCTGCTTAAGGCTGACCTGGGAGCTTAAATCAAGAATAACCAGATCGCTGCTTCCGGCTTCAGCCAGTTTCAAAGCCCATTGATCGAGACCGGCACCGATATAGACAAAAAGCTGAGCAGCAGCTACCTGGCGGGCCTGTTCCATAGTCGGTTCAAAGGTATGCGGACTGGCTCCAGCCGGAAGCAGGTAGGTTACAGTGACCCGATCACCACCAAGCTGTCTGATTAGATCAGCCAGGGGATAGATAGTGGTGACAACCTGTACCTGCTCCTTAGCAGATGAATTTGAAACCTGATTGGCACTGCAAGCCGAGATACAGAGGGCGAATAATAACAACAAGATCAGCGGAGCTTTTCGCAAAAGAACAAACCTCCTCAGTTTCGTCGAACTGTTAATGCAACTTAGTTGCATTAACAGTTCAAACTTATCATAACCGGTTGAATAAAGCAATAGAAACCAGAATCCATTTCAAGGTCAGGCAGGTGTATCAGGGTATTAAACCGAATAATAATACAAAGATCTGAAGAGCCGTGAAACTGAAAGGTCACTGCCAGATAACTATATGAAACAAGATTTAATCTAGAGCAATCGGGTAACAGGAGTCGAAAATTACCATGAACCAAGAGATCATCATAGTTTTAATCATCCTTTGCGCCACAGTATTGATGCTGATCTTCGAAATCTTTCGCATCGATCTGGTTGCCCTGATTTGCCTGCTAGCTTTAGGCTGGTCGGGTGTTCTTACTCCGCAGGAAACTCTCGCCGGTTTTTCAAGCAATGCTGTAATTGCCATTGTATCGGTGATGATCTTGAGCCACGGAATTGCCAGAACCGGCCTGATGGATCGCTATGCCGAGCTAATCATGAAAAAAGCAGGAACAGCACCTTCGCGCATCATCGTGATCGTTTCTCTTTCAGCCGGACTGCTTTCAGCCTTCATACAAAACATCGGATCGGCAGCCCTTTTTCTACCCGGGGTTTTAAGTATTTCCCGCCGCGCAAAAATCCCATCTTCAACCCTGGTAATGCCGCTCGGTTTTGCCGCGATTTTAGGCGGCACCCTGAGCATGGTAGGGACAAGTTCACTGATCATTGTCAATGACCTGCTGCGCAGCGCTGACCTTAAGCCATACGGACTGTTCAGTGTTACCCCAATCGGTATTCTGCTGTTACTTTCGGGGATAGCATTTTTCTATATTGCCGGTAAATATTTACTTCCTGCCAGAACTAACCGCAATAAAATGCAAACAGAACAGGACAGGTTAATTAAAAATCTTAATTTACCGAATCAAATCTGGCATTACACAATCCCTGCAGACAGCCCGTTGATTGATCTGACTACTGAAGAATCCGGGGCCTGGAGCAAGTACGGCTTGCATATCCTGGGTCTGTCGCACAGCGAGGATGTTTTATATGCTCCCTGGCGTGAAACTGTATTCGCAGCCGGGCAGCAGCTGGCCTTACTGGGCGAAAAAGAGGCAGTCCGGCAATTTGCTTCATCTTTCAAACTAAGTTCTTCCGGCCGGCATTATCAGCTATCCGGACTAAGCAATCCGGAAAAAGCCGGTTTTGCCGAAATCATCATTCCGCACCGCTCGGAGCTGATCGGCCAGACCATTCGGCAATACAGCCTGCGCAAGCGTTATGCCGTAGAACCGGTACTGCTCTTCAGTCAGGGGGAACAGCTGCGCAGCGATTTTTCAGACCACCGGATCGCTCCCGGAGACACGTTTATAGTGTACGGACTGTGGGAAAGAATTGGCATTTTGAAAAGTAGTTCCGACTTTGTTGTAATCACAGCATTCAAAACCGAACAAAAAGATCAGTCTAAAGCTTTCCTTGCCGCCGGTTGCTTCATCCTGGCAATTATTCTGGCTATGACCGGTTCATCAATTGCCATCGCTTTTCTAACCGGAGCGGTCGCCATGGTCCTGTTGAGGGTCCTAAGCATCCAGGAAGCTTATCAAGCGATTGAATGGAAAGTAATATTTCTGCTTGCCGGGTTAATCCCCCTCGGGCTGGCTATGCAAAACACCGGCACGGCTGTCTTCCTGGCTGAAAAAATGATGCTAATGATCCAGGGCATGCACCAGCTGCTGTTCATCCTGGCCATTGGCACCCTTGCAACCCTGCTTTCACTGGTGCTGTCGAATGTTGGAGCCGTGGTAGTTCTAACCCCACTGGTATCGAATATGGCCGTGCTTGGCAATCTTGACCCCCGGCCCCTGGTTTTGATGGCCGCCCTTTGTGCCACAAATTCATTTATCCTGCCTACTCACCAGGTTAATGCCCTGCTGATGTCGGCCGGTGGTTACCGCAATGCTGATTACATTAAGGCCGGCAGCGGTATGACCTTGATCTATTTGCTGCTGGTTACTTTTGTTTTTTATCTTTTTTACCTGTAAAATAATTATTCAAAGGAGGTTGTACTATGTTACTAAAACACTTTTTCTTAGGTAAAATTGCACATAGTTCATATATTCTTGCCGGAAAGAACTACTGTGCTGTGATCGATCCCCAGCGAGATACAGATCTATACATCAATGAGGCGCGAGCCATGGGAGTCGATATTACCCATATCCTGCAAACCCATCTACATGCTGATTTCATCTCAGGACATATGGATCTGGCCCAAAAAACCGGGGCCAAAATTTACGTTGCCCAATCGGCAAACTGTACTTTTGATCATGTTGCCCTCACTGAAGGAGACAGTATCGAACTGGAAGATATGGTCCTTCAAGTTCTGGAAACACCTGGTCACACCCCGGAACATCTCAGCTACGTAGTAATTGATCAGGCTCGCGCTAAAAGCCCGATCGGGGTTTTTGTCGGTGACACTCTTTTTGTCGGCGATGTCGGTCGACCTGATCTCTTCCCCGATCTGGCGGAGGAGTTGGCCGGGAAACTTTACCACAGCCTGCATGACAAACTGCTTAAACTGCCTGATTATGTAGAGGTTTACCCGGCGCATGGCGCAGGTTCTCTCTGCGGTCGGGCCATGGGAGCCAAGTGGCTTAGTACTATCGGCTATGAACGTAACTTCAACCAGACTCTGCAAATGAAAGAAAAATCCGAATTTATCCGTTCGCTGACCGAGGATATGCCACCGGCCCCGGACCATTTCAGCCGCTGCAGTGATATTAATCGTCAGGGTCCGCTAAAGCTAGCTGAGCTGAATGAAATGGAAGAGCTCAGTCCGGCTGATTTCAAAGAAAGGCTAGAGGATCCGAACATTACAGTTCTTGATACCCGCAGTTACCATGCTTTTGCCAGCCAACATATTCCCGGAGCCTGGCATCTGGACCTGAACGGGAACTTCCCGACTTTTACCGGCTGGGTTATCCCAACCGATAAAGATATTTTGCTTGTTGCTGATGACTTTAAAAAAGCACAGGAGGCCAAAACCTGGGCTCACCGGGTGGGCATGGATCGAATCAAGGGTTATTTGGATGGCTCGATGGTCGCCTGGGCTGTTTCCGGATATCAGACCAGTCATATCAGCATGATCTCAGCTGAAGAACTCCACCAGATGATCACCGGCGGAGATGATTTTGTATTGGTTGATGTCCGCGCTCCCCTGGAATATGCAGACAGCCATATCGAAGGCGCTATCAATATTCCGGTTGCTGACCTGCGCACCCGGTACAGCGAACTGGAGCGGGATAAAACCACAGTTTTACTTTGCGGCTCCGGTAATCGCTCAAGCCTCGGGGCAAGCATTTTAAAAATGCACGGTTTCCGGGATATAGTTAACCTGGCTGGCGGTATGACCGGTTACAGCACAGCCGGTTATGCCAAAGAATGTCATGCCTGTATTAATCCTCACGGTTCAAGATTTTTTACCAATTTCAGCGAAGTGCCGCGGCACTGGAGCAATCTTTAAAAGGAGGACAAATCATGGACTTTCTAACTGAAATACGTTGGTCCCCATATACGGTGGGTATCGCTATCGGGATCTTAAGCTGGTTCACTTTCCTGATTTCTAAAAAACCACTGGCTTGCTCTACCACCTTTGCCAAAGCCGGCGGCATGCTTGAAAAAAAAATATTCGGCGGCAGGGTAGAACAGAAAGCTTATTATCAGAAAATAAAACTGACTGTTGACTGGCAGTGGATGCTGGTTACCGGAATCATCATCGGCGCTCTGTTTTCAGCCCTGCTTTCCGGTGATTTTAGCTGGCAATGGGTGCCCCCACTCTGGGCCGCCAGTTTTGGTTATTCAGCTGCCAGCCGCTTTCTGGTTGCTTTGCTTGGCGGGATCATCCTGGGCTTCGGAGCACGCTGGGCCGATGGCTGCACCAGCGGCCATGGGATCAGCGGTACGATGCAGCTGGCTGTTTCAAGTTGGATCTCTGCCATCTGCTTTTTTGCAGGCGGCATCCTGGCCGCCCACCTGATCTTTGGTCTATAAGGAGGACAGACACTGATGAAACATAGCACTGGGCACATTAAAAAAGATCATAAATCCCTTCTCTGGGGTTTATTCTTTGGAATAATATTTGGCTTTCTGCTGCAAAAAGGCGGTGTTACGAAGTACGACGTCATCATCGGACAACTACTGCTTGAAGATTTTACGGTGTTAAAGGTGATGCTCTCTGCCGTGCTGACCGGGATGCTTGGCCTCTATGCCCTGAAAGCTTTTGGGCTGGTGGAATTAAAACCAAAATCAGGCTCATTCGGCAAGAATATCATTGGTGGTTTAATCTTCGGGGTAGGCTTTGCTGTTTTGGGATACTGCCCTGGAACTATCGCCGGTGCAATCGGCAATGGTTACCTTGATGCCCTGACCGGTGGGCTGCTGGGCATTATCGGGGGAGCCTCTATCTTTGCCGCTTTCTACCCCCAATTAAACAGGAAACTATTAAAAATTGGAGATTTCGGTGCTCTAACCCTGCCCAAGCTTTTTAAGGTAAATGACTGGGTGATTGTTATCCCCATGGCCCTTTTGATTTTCGCTTTTCTTTTCTGGCTGGAACGTATCGGATTTTAACCGCAGAAAGGCAGAAAAGTGACTTTGCGTGAAAAATGAGCTGCCTGCTGATTTTTTTCTGATCGAAAGGATCTGATCACCAAGATGTCATATGTTTTCGATACTTACCTGCACGATGATTTCCTGGCATTCGAAAACTGCTGCGTCTCTGATCCGGCAATCGATTTACTAAAACTGGAATCATTCCAGGGCAAATTACTGGATTTTGCCTGCGGGCATGCACCCTACCTGCCTATACTAAAGGGTTACAGCGAACTGACCTTGCTGGATAAAAGCGCTCATTTGCTGGGAAAAGCCCGCGGCACAGCCGAAAAGCTTGGCCTTAAGAACATCCGCTATATTAACGCTCAATCGGAAAATATGCCTTTTGCCGATAACACTTTTGATATGGTCATGAGCAGCTTTGCCCTCGGTGATGTAACCAGCTGGCGGCAGACCATGAACGAAGTAGAGAGGATTATTAAGCCAGACGGCATCTTTATCCTGATTGACCTAATCGGGGGCAACAATGATTTCATCTACGATCTGGTTCAGATTGCCGATGTGATCGAAGGGGTGCAAATCGGGCGGGAAAGTTCGGAAATCTGGTGTTTTTTAATCAGTTACCTGAACAGCAAGGCCAGGTTGCTGCAATATGAAACTTTTAAACTAATCTATGAATTCCCCAGCCGGGAAAAGACAAAACAGCTGGCTGAAGGCTTAGAAATCAGGATGAAAAGTAATCCAGAAGTTAGAGAAGCCATACATGCCTACCTTGATCAAAAAGATTCGCCCTATGAGATCGATTCGGTTTATCTGAAAATGAAAATATTGAAGCGGTGATTAGCCGCTAAAATTAAGCATCTACCACGCCTTTAAAGGCCTGGGTCCTGTTTGATGCTTTTAGTTTAAATGGTAATACAATTACTTGCCCGGGCGATATTTTCGACTGTGTCATACATATTAGTGATCTGGCCAACCTGTAACTGATCT
>Ga0180433_10005826_pt1 | contig 16475 bp, 11 predicted proteins | sample SS_ome_8_FD_132980 | JGI IMG/M metagenome (GOLD analysis project Ga0180433, IMG submission 132980) | Hypersaline lake sediment archaeal communities from the Salton Sea, California, USA - SS_1_D_1 metaG | ecosystem: Environmental > Aquatic > Non-marine Saline and Alkaline > Hypersaline >... | reverse complement strand
TCCTTCGGCTTTGTTTCTTCTTCCTCAGCTTCTTCTTGCTTCTGTTCTTCTGCTTCTTCTGCTTCTTCATCCAGTTCCCAATCAAGTGTCTCAGAAATCTTTTCTTCTTTTGCAGACTCTTCCTGAATTTCTTCCTCTATATTTAACTCCTGCTCCTCTTCTTTTTCCGCTTTAGAAGGTTCCTCTTCTGGTGTCTCCTGCCCGCCTGATGCTTCAAATTCATTTTTAAGCTCCATATATCGCTTTAAAACAACTTCCAAATTCTCGGCAGAAAAAACTTTTCCGTTAATCTTCATTTCTACTTCAAGTGCTCTCCTGAAACCCCATAGATTTCTATCTGCAAAAAATTCCTGAAGTGTCTTGCCATCGATATCTTTAATTTTTTCCCCTTTTATTGCGGATAGAAAATCAATAAACACTGAAAAATCTTTTAAAACTTTATCTACTACATCCTCCTTAAAAATATTCTGTAACTGTTCGGTAGCAATATTACTGAAAATATTTTTGTCCACCATGGATTTTCCCTTCTTACTGCATTCTTTAATAATAATTTCAGCATAGGGGAGAATATTTTTAAAAGAATTTAACATTTGATCCATGTTATCTAAGGATATATTATCCCTATCATCAAAAAGCATTCTGCGTATCGTATCAATTGGTTTTACCATATAATTAAGTCTCAGAACCAGGGCTTCCTTTAATATATCCTCAACTTCTTTTTTAGAAAAAATTGCACCTTCCCAGAAAATATTAACCAATTTATCTCTATATTCTTTTATATCATCAGAATTTAATTTGAAATGTGGTGTGGATTTAAATTCAAGAGGAGATTCATCCTGGAAATAATATTTAACTTTATTTTTGAAAAGACTCTTAATATATTGCGGCAATGTCTTTTCTTCTACAATTTTCCGGTATTTTACCTGCTCATTATTGTCTAGCAGCTTTTTCTTTAAGCTGTCTACTATATCAGCTATTTGATCTTCCCACATTGAAAAACTCCTTTATATATCAAAGAGGACAAATGTTTTCCATAACCCATCTTCCTTGTTAAGAAAGAAATCATGTCTTGTGACTGCCTTGATTTCTGTGCAAATACCATGCCTTGTTGGATTTATTTTTTCACCCCTTAATAAAGCTTGTATAAAGCATTTAAAATCATCACAATAGGAAAAATTATCATTTTCAATATGAAACTCTGAAAATACCATCTCGTCCTTTTCGATAATATATAATATTTCTTTTAACCATTGTAAAAACAGCTCTTCTATATTTTCTGCTTCTAACCTGATTTTTCTTTTTTCTCGCTTTTCGATTGTTGTAATATCTGCGATAATTGAAAGCGTCGCTTTTGCAGCTTCAGTAAAAAGATCTTGTAATTGATCTGCCCACACCTTTATCCCGACATCTGCAGTGTGATCAACTATTTCAAATCCTTTTTTAGACATAACGTTTCTATTGGGGGTTTATGTATTAATAAAAGTGAATAATTTTTCCCGGCTGTCTTTTACCGCCTGTTTAAGTATCAGATTTTTCTTTTTCTTCCTCAATAACCTCTTTATCCTGATCTTCCTCCCGCACCGTTCTGGCAACTCCTGCAACCTTGTCTTCTTCATCTAATCGTATAAGTCTTACCCCCTGAGTATTTCTTCCTACTATTCTAATATTTTTTACACTCTGTCTGATTATTTTTCCTTTACTGGTAATCATTAAAATGTCATCTGTGTCCTGAACATCCATTATAGATACCATTTTCCCCACTCTGGGAGTAGAATTAAGTGTTATTATTCCTTTTCCTCCCCTGTGTTTGGAAACCCGATAATCAGATATTTTTGATCTTTTCCCATAGCCTTTTTCAGTAATGACCAGCAAAGAACATTCTTTTTTTATAACTACCATACCAACCACATAATCATTGTTGCCTATTCGGATTCCGCGAACTCCGGAAGCAGTTCTTCCCATAGGTCTGACTTCGGTTTCATTAAATCTGATCGCCATGCCTTCTCTGGTTCCGAGTACAACATCATAAGTGCCGCTGGTTATACAGGCCTCGATTAACTCATCACCTTCCCGAATATTTATAGCGTTAATACCTCCTTTTCTGGGATTACTGAAGGCATCAAGATTCGTCTTTTTTACCAAGCCTTTTCTGGTTGCCATAAATAAATAACTCTTATCATCAAAGGTTTTAACTGGTACAACCGCTTTAATTCTCTCATTCTTATCCACGGATAAAAGATTAACGATCGATCTCCCCCTGGAAGCACGGCCTGCCTTTGGTATTTCATGCACTTTCAGCCAGTAGCATTTTCCTTTATCAGTAAAAAATAAAATATAATGGTGAGTTGAAGATATAAAAAAATGTTTTACCGGATCCTCATCTTTGGTCCCGGTTCCTATAATTCCTTTCCCTCCTCTTCTCTGTCGTCTATAACCAGACACCGGAAAACGTTTGATATATCCTGATAGAGAAATTGTTATTACCATATCCTCTTCTGCTATCATATCTTCCAGAGAAAACTCCTCTGTGGTAGTTACTATTTCTGTTCTTCTTTCATCCTGGTATTTTTCTTTTTCTTCGTTCAATTCATCTTTTATAACCATCATTTGTTTATCTCTGCTGGAAAGAATACTTTTTAATCTTTCTATCTCTTTTAATAATGCCAGGTATTCTTCTTCAATCTTTTTTCTTTCCAGTCCGGTAAGACGCTGAAGTCTCATATCCAGAATTGCCTTTGCCTGAATCTCAGACAGATTAAAGTTTCGCATAAGTCCGTTTTTAGCTGTTTCCGGATTTCTGGATTTCTTAATTAACTGCACAATAGCATCTATATTATCCAGTGCAATTTTTAGCCCTTCAAGTATATGTGCTCGTCTCTCTGCTTTATCAAGCTCATATTGAGTTCTGCGCATTATTACTTCATGTCTGTGATCGATGAATTTTTGTAATGTTTCCTTTAATGTTAAAACCAGTGGTTTTCCGTCTACCAGGGCAAGCATTATAATACCAAATGTATTCTGCATTTGAGTATGTTTATACAGACGATTTAATATTACTTTCGGCTGGCTGTCCCGTTTTAGTTCTATAACAATCCTCATTCCATCTCTGTCTGATTCATCCCGCAGATCTGTTATTCCTTCAATCTTTTTGTCTTTCACTAATTGTGCTATAGATGCAACAAGTTTTGATTTATTGACCAAATAAGGTATTTCTGATATTATTATCGCTTCTTTGTTTCCTTTTCCTTTTTCCAGGGATGCATTAGCTCGTACTGTAATTTTTCCCCTCCCTGTTCTGTAAGCTTCTACTATACCCTCATTTCCATAAATGATACCACCCGTAGGAAAATCAGGTCCGGGAATATATTTTAAAAGCGTTTCCAGTTTGATATCCGGTCTGTTGATAAGAGCAATTAAGGCATCAATAACTTCTGCCAGATTATGGGGTGGTATATTAGTTGCCATACCCACAGCTATACCAGAAGCTCCGTTTACCAGAAGATTAGGAAAAAGTGAGGGCATTACTATAGGCTCTTTCAGTGTTTCGTCAAAATTGGGCATGAAGTCAACAGTATTCTTCTCTATATCATTAAGAATATCCTCAGCAATGTGGGTCAGTCTTGCTTCGGTGTACCTCATTGCTGCAGGTGAATCCCCATCTATAGAACCGAAATTTCCCTGACCATCCACTATCGGATATCTATACGAAAACCCCTGTGCCATCCGTACCATTGCATCATATACCGATAAATCTCCATGAGGGTGATATTTACCAAGAACATCCCCTACAATTCTTGCTGATTTTTTATACGCACTATTCGGGTGTATCCCCAGATCATGCATTCCATACAATATTCTCCTATGTACCGGTTTTAATCCATCTCTGACATCCGGGAGTGCTCGGGAAACTATGACTGACATAGAATAATCTATGTACGCACTTTTCATTTCATCTTCAAGATATAATTTTACAATTTTCTCATTCTTTCTCACAACTCATTTTTCTCCATTCTTTGGTAAAAAGATATATCCTATAATATATTAAACATCTAAATTCTGGACTGTTTCTGCATTTTCCTGAATAAACTTTCTCCGGGGAGCTACATTATCTCCCATTAATACAGAAAAAATATGATCTGCTTCAACAGCATCATCTATGGTCACCCGTAAAATTGTCCGGGTTTCCGGATCCATGGTTGTTTTCCATAGTTGATTGGGATTCATCTCACCCAGCCCCTTATACCGCTGTATTTTTATACCCTGTGCTCCCAGATTTTTTACTATCTGTTCTCTCCCTGCTTCTGTATAAGCATAGTGCTCTTTCTTTCCTTTTGATATCTTATACAAAGGCGGCTGTGCAATATATATATGTCCTTTTTCAACTAATTCTTTCAAATACCGGAAGAAAAAGGTAAGAAGTAGCGTTCTTATATGAGATCCGTCTACGTCTGCATCTGTCATAATTATAATTTTTCCATATCGTAATTTTGACAAATCAAATTCCTCGGATCCAATTCCTGTACCGAGTGCAGTAATCATTGCTTGTATTTCATTATTCCGCAGAATTCTTTCCAGACTGGCTTTCTCTACATTTAATATCTTTCCCCGTAAAGGAAGGATAGCCTGAAACTGTCTGTCCCTCCCCATTTTCGCGGACCCACCTGCTGAATCTCCCTCTACGATATAAATTTCACAATGTTCAGGATCGGTAATAGAACAATCTGCCAGTTTTCCCGGCAAATGCGTGGATCCCAGGGCTGACTTTCTCCGGGTTAATTCCTTGGCTTTCCGGGCAGCTTCTCTGGATTTCGCTGCATCTATGCCCTTTTTTATAATCTTCTTCGCATTTGTCGGATTTTCTTCCAGATATTCGCTTATTCCCTCACCGACAATCGAACTTACAATCCACTGCACCTCATTGTTTCCCAGTTTTGTTTTGGTCTGTCCTTCAAACTGTGGTTCTGGTACTTTTACACTGATCACCCCGGTCAATCCTTCTCTTACATCTGATCCGGTTAGTGAAAAATCATTCTTGGTGATCTTGTTTTTCTGAGAATAGTAGTTTAAGGTTCTGGTGAGTGCGGTTTTGAATCCGGATTCATGGGTTCCCCCTTCTGTGGTGGGAATGTTATTTACAAAACTAAATAAATTCTCCTGATAGGAATCATTATATTGAAAGGCAACCTCTACAATAACATTATCTTTTTCTTTCTCTATTAAAATAGGTTTCTTAAACAAAGGGCGCCGGCTGGAATCCAAATATCTTACAAATTCTTTTAATCCTCCTTTAGCCTGATATATCTTTTCCTTTCCTGTTCTTTCATCCTTTAACGCTATTTTTAATCCCTTGTTTAAAAAAGCTATCTCCATCAATCGCTGGCCGAGGATATCAAATTTAAACTTCGTTTGCTTGAAAATCTGGGGATCCGGCTTAAAAGTAGTTTCCGTACCTATTTTTGATTTTACCTTACCGGTTTTTTTCATGTCATCTTTTGGCACTCCCCGTTCATACTCCTGCTCATATACTGTACCGTTTTTATATACTTTTACTTTACACCATTCTGATAAGGCATTTGTTACTGAAACACCCACTCCATGCAATCCTCCGGATACCTTATATGTCTGATTATCAAACTTTCCCCCAGCGTGGAGCATAGTCATTACTACTTCAAGTCCGGGTCGTTTCTCAACCGGATGCACATCAACAGGTATCCCTCTCCCGTTATCAACTATAGTAATACTGTTGTCTTTATGTATAGCAATATCAATTTTAGTACAATAGCCAGCCAGACATTCATCAACACTGTTATCGATTACCTCATAAACAATATGGTGTAATCCTCTGGTTGCTGTGTCCCCGATGTACATTGCCGGACGTTTACGAACCCCTTCCAAGCCTTTTAAGATTACAATGGTTTTTGCATCATATGTGTCTTTGGTTTGTTTTTTCGCCATTCTTTATTACCTATCTTAATTATTCTTTATTATATAAAAATAATATCTTTAATAATATCATCACCTAGTTTAGTGTTGATTTTCTTTATAATTTCTTTTTTGTGATATCCGATCTCATACCTCCAGGTATCGTTTTTTACCTTAACCACCATTTTGCCTGCTGATATTCTCTGAGGTTTTGTTACCTCTGAAAGTTTCTCTCCTACAACCTCCGGCCAGATATCAAGTGCCTGATACCGCTTTATAGGTTTTTCTATTCCTATATCTTTAAAATAATCAAGGAGAATATTGCCTATGGTCTTCATTCTTTTAAGAAGAAAGTTTTATAGGCATTATTAGCATTACAAACGATTCGTTCTCATTTTGTTTTATTGGTGTTATCAGGGTTGCTTTTACCGGACTGTTGAGATGAAACAACACCTTATCATCATCAATATGTTTTAAAATATCCAATATGTATTCAGCATTATATCCTATATCCATCTCTTCACCAGTATATTCAATGGGCAGCTCTTCGTGAGCTTCTCCCCCTATATCCACATCTTCTGATTGTATCTTTACATTATCTTTTGTGAGTGTATAACGTATTTGATGAGTCAGAGCACTGGAGAAAATTGACACTCTTTTGGTGGCGGATATCAGCATATCTTTATCAACTGTCAGTTTAAATTCATTTTCTCTGGGAATTACTTTTTCATAATCCGGATATTCTCCTTCTACCAAACGTGTGTATAATACTGTACCATCAAAGGTAAAGCTCAGAGCTTCATTACTAAATCGTATTTGAGTTAATCCGTCTTCATTGAAGTTTTTGATAGCAATCTGGACTGCTTTTGGTGGTATAATCATCATAACTGGTTCTTTATCATGACCAAAATCAGTATCAACTATTTTGGATAATCTATGCCCATCGGTAGCAACCATTCTCAATTCGTCTTTCATAATCTGAAAATATACTCCCATTAAGGCTGGGCGCAGTTCTTCAGATGAAACTGCAAAAATTGTTTTTGTAAGCATTCGTTTCAGTTTATTACTTGCAATTGATATACTATTCTCTTCAGAAAGCGTTGGTAATTCAGGGTAATTTTCTTTTGATATCCCTGATAAACTATAAACACCTTTATCTGTTGTTATCTTAACTTTATTATTATCATCTGTTTCAAAATGAATAGGAATATTTGGTAAAGATCGGATCATTTCTGTGATTATTTTACCTGGTAATGCTATAGAACCGGGCTCAAAAGATTCTTTTATAGGAATTTCAGTACGCATAGAGACTTCTATATCTGTTCCGGTAATTTTGAGTTTTTCCTCTTCAACTGTAAATAAAATATTCTCAGCTATAGGTGTAGCTGAACGCACGGGAACCACTGCAGATATTACCTGCAGTGAATTTAGAAGTTCTTTTTGTAGAATTGAGAATTTCATTATGTACCTCCCTAAACAAAAATTATTTTACATCTATAAAATAATAAATATTATTATATTTAACAAATTATTTATTATAGTAATTACTGTGCATATGTGGAAAACTTTACTACCAGCTATTTTAAGAGATTAAAAAAGAACAAGTTATAAAACGTGTAATATTTTTTATATTTGTGAAAAGGATGTGAATAGTCCTGAATTGAATGTGGATATCAGTGTTAGAAAAGAACAAATCATAATAATCAACAGAGCAAGACTAATTAATCCACAGAAGATTCACAGTTATAAGCCAGTAATTCACAAGTTATAAAGATGCAGTTTCAATATTTTTTTTCAGATTATCTATAGTTTCATAGAGGGTTCCGTTCTCATTTTTATTTCTTAATTTTTCTTTAATAGTTCTTATAGCATGTATAACAGTAGTATGATCCCTCCCACCAAAATGAAGACCTATACTTTTTAAAGAAGAATTGGTTAATTCTTTGGAAAGATACATAGCCAACTGCCGGGCAAAAGCAATTTCTTTTTTTCTGCTTTTTCCCCGCAATAAATCATCAGGAATATCGTAATATCTGCATACTGATCTTTGAATATCCTCTATAGTGATGTTTCTTTTCTTTTGGATAACAATATCTTTTAACACCATTTTTGCTATTTCAAGATTAATATCAACTCCCTTCAAAGAGGAAAAGGCTAAAAGTTTTACCAGGGATCCTTCCAGTTCCCGAATATTATACATAACATTTGAAGCGATATATTCAATAATATCCATGGAAAGATCAATACCATTCTGCTCTGCCTTTTGCTGAAGAATAGCAATCCGGGTTTCCAGATCCGGAGGTTTTATATCTGCTATAAGACCCCACTGGAAGCGAGATAATAACCTTTCTTCCAGATCATTCAGTTCCTTTGGTGGTCTGTCAGAAGTCAGGACAATTTGTTTTCCCTTTTGATGAAGAGAATTAAAAGTATGAAAGAACTCTTCCTGGGTTCTTTCTTTACTCATAAAAAACTGAATATCATCTACGAGGAGAAGGTCTGTATTTCGGTAAAACTGACTGAATTGAGTAGTTTTATTATTTTGTATAGAATTAATAAAGTCAATAGTAAATTTTTCACTGGAAACATATTTTATCTGCAGAGTTGGTTGGTTTTTTTGGGTGTGATTACCAATTGCCTGTACGAGATGTGTTTTTCCAAGACCAACACCTCCATAAATAACCAAGGGATTAAAAGAAGTTGCACCAGGAGCTTCACCTACTGCTAAAGCAGCAGCTTTGGCGAATTGGTTACTGTTGCCTTCTACAAACGTATCAAATGTATATCTGTAGTTAAGAAATGTTTCTTCAGATCTTTGAGGAACCGGAGATTGTTTCGGTTTTATTACAGGTTCTGGTTTTGGCAAAGGTTCCTGACGTATAATATATTCAGGAGCAGCTCCCTCACCGAGTATTTCAGTTAATGCTTTTCTGATAACATCTGGGTAGTGTTCCTCAAGCCATTCGTAAAAAAACTGACTTGGAACCTCAATGGTAAGAATGTTATTTTGTACTTTTACGGGTCTGATAGGCAAGAACCAAGTTTGATAACTCTGTGGGTTAACATGTTGTTTTAATGTGTTGAGGCATTGATTCCATATGATGTGAGGATGCGAGTTTTCCACATTTAAGCGAGAGTTATCCACATATTGATTCATAACACACACTCCTTATTGAAAAAATAAAAAAAATAATTGAATTTACTTTTAAGTATAAAAAAAACAATCATAAGATAAATGATAATATAATTATCATTATTTAATATCCTGAACGATATCAAGTACAAAGCAAGGGAAAAACAAGAAAGACTTAGATATCCACAATTTATCCACAGAACTATATTTGTACTTACGGTGAGATAAATATAGCATATTAAGATTTAATGTCAAGCAAAAAAGATGGAAAAAAGAAAATTTTTTTTGATAATATAAAAAATGTTCGCCTATTATAATAAGATCTGACAGGATTATTTCATAATCCTGTCAGATCGTTAATGATTATCTAATAAACATACAGAAAACTAATTATTCAAGGTAGAATGAGCAGCAGCCAAACGTGCAATCGGTACCCGGAAAGGTGAACAGCTTACATAGTTCATACCAGCCCGATGACAAAAATCAATAGAACTGGGCTCACCACCATGTTCTCCACATATACCGATTTTCAAATCTGGATTTGTTTTTCTTCCTTTTTTAATACCCATATCCACTAATAGACCAACTCCTTCCTGATCCAGACTCTGAAAAGGATCCTTAACAAGAACTTTTTTATCAATATATTCCTGTAAAAAGAAACCAGCATCATCACGACTGTATCCGAATGTCATCTGAGTGAGATCATTGGTTCCGAAAGAGAAAAACTCTGCCTGTTCTGCAACCTTGTCAGCTGTAATGGCTGCTCTTGGGATTTCTATCATGGTTCCGATAAGATATTTCACCTTCGTACCTGATTTTTCTATGACCTTGTCTACAGTTTCTTTAACCACTTTTTTCTGGTTTTCGAGTTCCTCTACAGTACCGATCAAAGGAATCATAATCTCCGGATAAACCTTAACTCCCTTTTTGACCAAATTACACGCAGCTTCCATAATTGCCCGAGCCTGCATTTTGGTGATTTCAGGATAAGTAATCCCGAGCCTGCATCCACGATGCCCCAGCATAGGATTAACCTCCAGAAGATTTTGCACTTTCTCCTTGATCTTATTTAAGGAGACCCCTAAGTTCTTAGCCATTTCTTTCTGAGATTCAGTATCTTTTGGCAGAAATTCATGCAGAGGAGGATCAAGGGTTCTGACTGTTACTGGTAATCCATCCATAGCTTTAAAGATACCAGTGAAATCCTTTCTCTGCAGAGGAAGGAGTTTAGCCAGTGCTTTTTCGCGACCCTTCTTATCATCTGCAAGAATCATTTCTCTCATGGCAGATATACGTTCAGGACCGAAGAACATATGCTCTGTACGGCACAGCCCGATTCCCTCTGCTCCGAAGTTTCGTGCCTGGGTTGAATCTTTTGGGTTATCAGCATTGGTTCTTACTCCGAGTTTTCTGTATTTATCCGCCCATTTCATTAATTTTTTATAATATTTGTTTTTCTCCGGATCGCTGGGGATTAGGTCAATTTTTTCTCCGTAAACTAACCCTCTGGTTCCATTTAGCGCAATCCAGTCGCCTTCCTTATATGTCTTCCCGTCCACTGTCATGGTTTTTTTACTGGTATTTATGTTCAAAGCATCGCAGCCGACGATACAGCATTTTCCCCAGCCTCTGGCTACCAGAGCAGCATGACTGGTCATTCCTCCTTTAGCAGTAAGGATAGCCTGAGCATTTCTCATACCGTGCACATCTTCGGGACTGGTTTCTTCCCGTACCAGAATTACTTTTTCTCCTTTTTTTGCTTCAGCTTCAGCTTTGTCTGCAGTAAATACAACTTTTCCTACGCCTCCTCCCGGACCGGCCGGCAATCCCTCGGCTATGGGTTCTAACTTTTTTTCTTTTTTGGGATCTATCATAGGATGAAGCAGTTCATCCAGCTGTATTGGTTTTACTCTCAGCAATGCCTTTTTTTCGTCAATCAGTTTTTCTTCACACATCTCTACTGCCATGCGGATAGCAGCAACGCCGTTTCTTTTACCAGTACGTGTCTGGAGCATATATAATTTTCCATCCTGGATGGTAAATTCAATATCCTGCATGTCTTTATAATGTTTCTCCAGTTTATTTCGAATATTAACCAGAGTTTTGTAATCTTTTGGCATCATCTTTTCCAGTGAGGGAAGATGTTTGGAAGCCTCTGTTTTAGATATTTCATTTATAGCCTGAGGAGTACGTGTTCCTGCTACAACGTCTTCACCCTGAGCATTGACTAAGAATTCTCCATAGAATCTGTTTTCACCGGTAGCAGGATCTCTGGTAAAGGCAACACCAGTCGCTGAGTTATCATTGAGGTTACCGAACACCATAGTCTGTACATTTACTGCAGTTCCCAAATCATCAGGTATTTCTTCAACTCTGCGGTAATCTCTGGCTTTTTTCCCGTTCCAGGATTTAAATACAGCTGATATAGCACCCCACAGCTGCTCCGTAGCATCGTCCGGAAATTCTTTTTTGAGAACCTGCTTTATTTTTTTCTTAAAAGCTTCAGTGAGTTTTTTAAGATCATCAGCTTCCAGATCAATATCTTTTGTTACTCCCTTAGCCTTTTTTACTTTTTCCATCTCCTTTTCCAGTTGTGCACGGATGGATTTTCCTTCTTCTGGAATTATACCAAGAGCTTTTTCCATAACTACATCAGCATACATCATTATCAGTCTTCGGTACGCATCATAGGCAAAACGTTCACTGCCGCTTTTCTGTATAAGTCCAGGAAGTGTTTTTTCTGTGAGCCCTATATTCAGAACTGTTTCCATCATACCAGGCATGGAAATAGCTGCTCCGGAACGGACCGAGAACAGTAACGGATCCTGCGGATCGTTAAATTTCTGATCCATGAGTTTTTCTACTTTTTTTAATGCTTTGCCTACTTCATTTTCTAAATTTTTTGGATAGGTCTCATCATGTTTCATGAAATATGTACATACATCAGTTGTAATGGTAAATCCTGGTGGAACCGGAATACCAAGACTGGACATTTCTGCCAGATTGGCTCCTTTTCCGCCTAGAAGTTTTTTCATTTCAGCCGTTCCGTCAGCTTTTCCACCACCAAAAAAATAAACCAATTGTTCTGCCATAGTTTTTCCTCCTATTATAATAATCTAATAATTATCGTTTAGTCCTAATATTTCACTGTATTTATCTTTATCTGACAATATCTGAAGGGCTTTTTTTACTACCGGATCATCCTGCAATTCCAGCCTTACAGCATATTGTGTACCGAAGTATTTTGATGCTATTTCCTGCTTTAATATTTTTTTAATATTATTGCTTGCTTTGTTAAATAACGTATTGTTGATTTTTTTAATAGATTCATTTAACATATCGATATCATCAATAAATTTATTACCATAATTTTCCTGTTCAGCCAGTTTTTTCAGTTCCTCTAATTTTTTTTCAAAAGGATTTTCATAACGATAAGAGTTTTCATCCAGATAATGTTTAAATTCTGTTAAAATTTCATCAGTAATAGTTAAGGATGAATCATTTATTGTGGTTGTATTGGCATAGTGAACCGCAAAATTAAAGAACATTGATTTTCTGCGCAGATCTATAACATAACTTTCTGCAATGGGCAATTCCACATAAATATCCGGAGCTATACCGCCGCCGCCATAAACTTTTCTTTTATTATCAGTGTAATATTCATTGTCCTTCTTTTTTGGATCCTCCCAGATCCCATAGTTTTCACGCTGAATACAACGACCGCTGGGAGTATAATACTTTGCAGTAGTAATTTTCAAGGCAGTTTTGGGGGATAAGGGAACCACACTCTGAACCAATCCTTTACCATAAGTAGTATCTCCCAAAAGGACACCACGATCATGATCCTGAATAGCACCTGCAACAATCTCTGACGCAGATGCACTTATTCGATTGATAAGTACTGTTATTGGTTTATTGGGATAAACCGGATCTCTGGTGGACTGAAAATCGGCTTTTGCCTGTTCGCTTCGTCCTCGGATAGAAACAATAGAATTACCTTTATCCAGAAAAATATCGGATACATTAACTGCTGATTGTAATACACCACCCGGATTTGAGCGGAGATCGAGAATCAGACCATCCACATTTTTATTTTGAAGCTCTCTTATTGCCTGGGAAATCTCTGTAGCAGAATTTTTAGAAAACCTGGTTAACTGAATGTAACCGATATTATTTTCTATCATCCCAGAAAAACGGATATCAGTCACAGTTATTTTTCCCCGAATAATGGTAAACTCCAGGAGCTTATCTACTCCTTCTCTTTTTATGGTCAGAGTTACAGACGTACCTTCCGGGCCTAGGATCTCACGAACACTTTCCTGAAAACCCAGTTCCTTTGTGGATTGATCATCTACTTTAATAATCTGATCACCTTCCCGGATACCGGCCCGAGCTGCTGGGGTTCCCAGAAAAGGCGGTTCGGCTGCAGTTAATACGTTGTTCCGGTAATTCAGAAGAAGTCCAATTCCTTCATATTTACCTTTGGTTAACATGTTCAGCTGTCTTCTGCTGTCCTGTTCTATATAATTAGTATAAGGATCCAAAGAATTCAGCATACCGTTTATTCCAGCCTTTAGGAAATCTTCGGAATCAATCTCTTCAACATAATTGGTGGAGATCTCTTTGTAAATATTACCCAGAAGGGTAAGATTTTCATGTATGGTTGTATAAATGGTTTTATCAGAAACGTTTGCCCAGATCAGCATAGTTGTCATAAATACCAAAGTCACCAAAAGACTGATAAACGATTTTTTTACATTTTTATTCATGATGATAACCCTCTCTTTATTCATTAAATTATGCACGTTTTTAAAACTTGTTTTCTATTACTTTCAGAGCATCATTCAAGATTATTTTTTTTACTGTTTCCTGAGTTTGTTCTCCGTCAAGTATGATTATTCTATGCGGATATTTTCGTGCCAGTTCCGAAAACCCTTTTCTGGTGTTATTATAAAATTCCTGATCCTGGTTTTCCATACGGTCTGATCTGCTGGAAACAGTACTTCTTCTTTTTAGAGATTCCTCCCAGGAAATATTGAGAATATAGGTGCGGTCAGGTATGGTATTTTTACAAACCAGATTATTCAGGAATTCAATTTTCTGCAGAGAGATGGATCGGCCATACCCCTGATAAGCAGTGGTAGAATCAAAAAAACGATCAGCAATAATAATTCCCTTTTCCTCCAGCAGAGGCTGAATTTTTTCTGTTACCAGTTGCGCCCGGGATGCTTCGTAAAGCAGTAATTCTGTAAGTGGAGCCATAGTTTTGTTATCTTTGTCCAGAAGAATTTCTCGTATTTGTTCGGAAATAGTGGTACCACCAGGTTCCCTGAACAGTGTGGTTGTATACCCGGAATTCTTTAATTTTTTATACAGATCTTCGGCCTGGACAGATTTTCCACTGCCGTCTATTCCTTCAAAACTGAAAAATACTGCGTTTCTTTTTTGCTGAATTCGGTTCATACGTATATTATATTCTCTCATCCCACTTTACTATATCCTATTAATGTAATTATAATCAATTAGAACTCCAATAGTATTTTTAAATTTTTTTAGTCATCCTTGTACCTTTTACCATATAGTCTTCTTAATTAATAAGAATTAATATTACTGTTATAATGTAATTAAGCTTTACGACGAAGATCACAGAGTAAATAAAGTAACAGAATTGATTCTATTAATAAATTTCTACATTATTGTTTACTTTGTGTTCTTCGGTGTTTATTTGTGGGAAGAGAAGCGCCCTTATTATCTTTTTTCCAAATATCAATCAGTCTCTGAATTACTGTCACCAGAGAAGTGAGGGCAATAAACCAGATAACCAGGATGAAAAAGGTACGGTGAAGCACTCCGCTGATCCCCAGGAGCACTACTCTTTCTTCTCTTTGAATAAAACCTACGTCACAGGTAAAACCCAGCCCTTCGGCCCGGGCCCTGATATAGCTGACCAGCAGGGAAAAGCACACAGCAAACACAGAAGCTATTGCAGTTGCATATAATTCCTTGGTGATAAAATAATAACCAGCACCTGCCAGAAAGAAAAATTCTGAGGCCCGGTCCAGGGTTGAATCCAGCAGGGCTCCGAATCTGGAAGATTTATTACTTTTTCTGGCAGCATGACCGTCAATATTATCAAAAATACCGGCAATGAGCATCAGCCCGGCTGAAATGTGCAGATATCCAAGGACAAGACAAACAACTGAACCTACAATAAGAGAAAACCCTATAAATGATAGGGTGTTTGGATGCATATTTAAGTCTACCACAAAATCAACCACCGGATTCAGTAAGGAAAGATAAGTTTTCTTTACTGATTCCGGAATCAGGGTTTTTGATTTTGAATGTATCATTTCGTTTTTTCTGCTCCTTCCATGATCAGAACATATTCTCCTTTGATACTGCTGCGCTGAGAAAAATTTTCTCTTACTTCTGTAAGTGTTCCTCGTACAATTTCTTCGAATTTTTTGGTCAGTTCCCGGCATACAGCCATATGTCTGTCGCCGCAGAATTCATGCAAATCTTTCAGAGTACGAATAAGGCGGTGGGGTGACTCATAAAGAATAATGGTTGCAGTTTCCCCGGCGATATGTTCTAACTTTTTTTTTCTCTTTTTTTTAGGAGGTAAGAAACCTTCAAATACAAATCTGTCTGTAGGAAGCCCTGATGCTGTCAGCGCTGCCAGGACAGCAGAGGGTCCGGGTATAGGAATTATGCAGATGTTATGCTGAACAGCTTGCCTCACCAGATAAAAGGCAGGATCAGAAATGCCGGGTGTGCCTGCGTCTGATATTAACGCAATGTCTGAACCCTGTATAAGTTTGCTGATTAAAAAGGGAGTTTTTTGAGTTTTATTATGGTCGTGGTAGCTTTCAAGTTTGTTTTTGATATTAAAATGTTTTAAGAGTATTCCGCTTCTGCGAGTATCCTCTGCTGCCACAAGATCTGTTTTCTTCAGGATTTCCAGTGCTCTCAGCGTTATATCTAACAGGTTCCCAATAGGAGTACTGACAAGATAGAGATTTCCTTTTTTTGTTTGATTCGTCACATTGTTCCTTTTTAGATGTATGCTCTTGTCTTTGGGTCTTAGAGTCATAGTGTCTTAGTGGTATAAACACTACATCCTCTTAAAAGATGACCACAGACCGCCGACCGCTGACTGCTTATAAATCGGTTTTCAACAGTAGTACTCCCCCGACACCCGTTACCCCGTTATCCCGATACTCCGTTACTATAACATTAATGACGAATGACCAACAGACACAAACAACCACTCTCTTATGCCCAAACATTTCCACCAACAAGCGGTCCGCCGTCTGTGGTCTTTTTTGATATCTGGCTACTGTCTTCTGATTTCTGAACGTTAACCTTCTCAAGTTCTATAGTTCTAAAGTTCTCAAGCCCTGTTTTATCCTTTATCCTT
>Ga0180433_10005825_pt1 | contig 16475 bp, 10 predicted proteins | sample SS_ome_8_FD_132980 | JGI IMG/M metagenome (GOLD analysis project Ga0180433, IMG submission 132980) | Hypersaline lake sediment archaeal communities from the Salton Sea, California, USA - SS_1_D_1 metaG | ecosystem: Environmental > Aquatic > Non-marine Saline and Alkaline > Hypersaline >... | reverse complement strand
TGAAATTAATTGAAATAATAATTTTGATTAATTTATTAAAAAAAAAGCTAATAATATATATATGAGTTGTGATATAAAATTAAAATCACCAATTTATAGAATTATTTATACATCACTTTTAGAAAGAAAGAAAACTATATATATTTTTGTAGGAGAAATTAATGATAAGAATCTAAAAAAAGTTTTAATAAAAATAAAAAATAGTGAAAAATTATTAAAGAGTGATATTAAATTATTAAAGAATTCTGAAATTGAGGATTTATATAAAGTAATGTATCCATATTCAAAAATTAAAAAAAAAAAAGATGAAGAAATACATATAGTATATCAAGCTATAAGAGGTGATGATACCGTTTCTAGAATTAAAAAAATGATATTAGTAAATCTAAGTAATCCTAATGAACAAAAATATATAAATGTAAATAATCAATGTTTATGGATGGAAAAAGAAGATGGTTCAATTATTAAATTAGGTTTTGATTATTTAAATATTGATATAAATCCAAAAGATATATATAAAAAAAAAATTAAGATTGACAAGAAATTATTAAGAGATAATGATAGGTTAAAAAAATTAGAATTAACATCAAATAATGATGAATTAATTGAAAATATTATTGAAAAAAATGATATTAAAAAATACAAAATATATTTATTAGATGGAAGAGATATTTATGATTTTATTAGGTCAAAGAAAGTGGAAATAACTAAGAGAATAGAAAATGGATTTTTGAAAAAATATTTCCCAAAATTTGATTTATTAACTGTATCTAAATCGCAAGATTTATATAAAAAAGTGAAAACATTTAATGATTATCAAAAATATATTTTCGATATTTTATCAGATATTAAAATGCCTATTGAAGGATTAGGTAGTTGTTCTATAAGTACAATCAAATTAAATAATAAAAAAGATGAAATAAGTAAACTATATAAAGATGAAGAAATTAATATTGATTTATATAAAATATTTTATTGGTTATCAACAAGTAAAAGTTTAGATTATTCAAAAATGCCATTGATAAAATATAAAAATCATAAAGAAAAAATTAATAAAATATTCTTATGGAAAGATATAAAGAAAATTGTGGGAATTGACATGATAAAAAGTTGGGTAAATTTAAAAAAAAAAGGTAAAGAGTATATTTTAAAACAATCACAAACAAATATTCAGATTAAGAAACTATATAAATTTATAGATGAAATACCAATTTTTTATACTATTATGATTTGGGATAAAGGCAATGTTACCATGCAAGTTAGTTTTAAAGAAAATTATCAATCAACATTTAAAGATATTGAAGAAATATGTAATGATGTAAAAGATTTAATAATTAAAATTAATAATAATGTAGAATTAAAAAAAAAATCAAAGTTTAAATTTGAATATCCAATTTTGACTTATAATAATTCAGAAGTAAAATTAAGTAAATTAACTAAAATAGATTATTTCAATAGTTTTACATTTTTTGATTTTGGTGTTAAAATTGAATTAAAAAAATTAGCTAAATTTTTAGAAACTTTTAATTTTATATTAAAATACAAAAAGAATAAAAATGTGATAATAAATAGTATTAATTTGAAATATATAAGAGTATCTAATTACGTAAATATGGGAGAAATTATGGTTTTTATAGATGAAAAAAAGAGAGAGGGAATGAGTGATATTGAAATATTGAAAGAAATTGCTGAAACTAAAGATAAAACAGATAAAGAGGCTAATGATTTATTAAAAAAATGGAAAATAGAGTTTGGATATTTAAAGAAGAAAGAAGGAATAAATTATAATACTGGTGCAAGTTTAGATATTTATGAGAATAAATTTGCTGTTAGTGGTATAAAAGATCCAAAAATATTAAAAAGAATTTATACATTTTGTTCAAAAATTATTTATTTATTTGTAAATAAAGATAAAATTAAAATTGGTTTTAAATTTGCTGATTTTATTGAGGACAAAAAATTTGAAGTAAAAAATTTAAGTGAGGAATTTGAAGATGAGGTATTAGGTTTAGATGATTTTGAAAAAGATGTTGGTATTAATAATTATAATACTGATGATTTTGGAGATTATAATTATGACAATCAAAATAATGATGATAATGAATATATTGAGTCAAATATAAATGATATATTAGATAAGAAAGACATAACTGAGGTTAATGAAATTAATAAATATAATTATGATAATTCAAAAATGGAAACACAAATTAAATTGGAAGTTGTTTGTAAAGATGATGTCCCAGATTATAAGCATAATACTTGTGGTGATTTATGTAATGATAATAAATATTTCTTAAGAAGATTACAGAAGTATGACCCTGAATTGTATTTTTATAAATTAAAAAGTAGTATAAAAAAAATAGAGGATTCACAATATTCTAGAAGTTGTCAATCTGGTCATAAACAACCAGTTATATTAGATTATGACCCAAGAGAAAAAGATGATATAGACCCAAATTCATATGAGAATGTTATACAATTTCCTCCTGATAAAAAATTATTTTATATTTGTCCAGATGCTTGGTGTCCATATCATGAAAAACCAATATCAAGGAATTCATTAAAAGAAATACAAATTAAACAGGGTGTGAATGGTGCTTGTGTTATATCAGAATGTCCTTATGGTGACCATCCTATTTATGTAAGAAAACCATTTTCATTGAAAAAAGATAATGATGAATATTTTAACTATGTTGGTTTTATTGACAAAAGTAAATCATCATCACCAGATGGGATTTGTCAATTATGTTGTTATAAAAAAGACCAAAGCATACCTACATCTGCTAAATATGATAATTTTAAATTATGTTTGGGCGAAGATATTGAAGAAAAAGAAGATTTAGATGATAATATCTATTTATTGTCTGGATTATCAATGCCTTTAAGAGAAAATAGATATGGAATGTTGCCTGACGATTTAATTAATTTATTAGGTTTTAAATGTATTGCTGGATATATAGAAGAAAGAAAGTGTTTTATAAGAAAAGGTATTAAACCCAACTCAAAACAATCCTTTATTTATTGTTTCGCTGATTTATTCTATCCAGTAAAACCAATAAATATTAAAAAATTTAAAAAATCCCTAGTTAATGCCCCAGCATTTAATGAAAAATTATTTAAATCTTTAAATAATGGTATGTTAGCTCAGAAATTTTATAATTCAAAAAGTAATAAAACGGCATTTGAGAATTATAAAGAATATATTTTAGGTAATAACCATACTATTTCATATGAATATTTATGGGATTTATTACAGAGACCAAATATTATTTTAGAAACTGGTTGTAATATTATAATTTTTAGAAAGAAATCTACAATTTGTCCTTATTATGAAGATATAAATGATTATTATGATGAAAATAGACCAACAATTATGCTTTATACAAACGGTTTATATTATGAACCAATTTATTTAGCTAATGGTAAATTAAAGAAAAAGGATTATACATGGATTTTTCATAAAGATAATTATCCAAGAATAACAGAAGTTATTCAAAATATTAAAGATAATTGTAAACATTATTATGATATTGATTTGGATAAATTATTACAGGATACACAAAAACAAGAAGGTTTTGAATTAATTGATAATTTACTAGAAAATTTATCTTTGAAGAAAACATTAAAAAAATTAAAAGATTTAGATAAAAATTATCAAATTGATTATCAAATTTTAGATTATAATTTTAAAGTTCCTGGAATATTTTTAAAGAATGGTTTATACTTACCAGTTAAACCTTCATCATTAGATGTTAAATTAAATTATGAAGCAAGTGATTCAGAAAATATTAAATTTTTAAATTATGATGAAACAATAAATGGTTTAAATTATTTATCTAAAAATAAATTATATTGTAAACCTATTTACAAAATATTAGATTTACATAGAAAAAAAGTAATTGGTATAATTATTGAAACAGGTAGAAAAATACAGATAGAACCATCACCATTAGTAAAAGATAAAATAAGAGTAATAGATATATCATTTTTCTCAAATGTGAATAGAGAAATTCATGATGAAATACAAATACCAGATAAAAGAAAGGAATATATAAATAAAAAAATATATGAAGATGAAAATTTTATGAGATTAGTTTATGAATTTTCTAATTATATTAATGAATCAAAAAATAGTAAACAAAAAAAAGAAATTAAGGAAATATGTTTATCAAAAGATAATCTAACTAAAAAAAGAGAATCATTAAAAAAAATTATAAATAAACTTTTAAATGAAATTATTATTTATGAAAATATCAAGTTTAATTTATTAGATTATGTAAGACCTAATAAAAGAATTGCTTGTTATAAATCAAAAGAATGTAATAAAAAAGACAAGTTTCATTGCAAAATGATTAAAAATAAATGTAAATTATTAATTAATAAAAATAATTTAATTACAGGTAAATTAAATAAAGAAACATATATTTCTATGTTGATTGAAGATTTATTAAGATATCAACATAAAAGAAATGATATATTAGAAAATGAATTAGATAATATTATAGATAAAGAAAAAATTAATTTTTCTACTGAATTATTAGATTTCTCGGAAATTAATCCAAAAAAATTAAATGAAGAAGTTGATAAATATTTTATGGAAAAGAAAGATATTTATATAAGTAATAAAAAATTATATGATGAAATTGAAACAAATAATTATGATATAAATAAAGAGAAATACCAAGTTTATAAGCAAGATTATGAAATAGAAATATATTTAGAACCTCTAAATGCATTTTGGGAATTTTATCTAGATGGATTTGAAGTTTATAATCCTCCAGAAAAGTCCATATTTAATATAATCAGAAATTACTTGTTCTTTAAAGCTAAAAATGATGATACTATAACAATAGAAACAACTAATAAAATAAAGCAAAAATTAGTGGAATATTTAAAAAATATAAGTATTAAAGAAATAAATATTTACAATAAATCAATTAAAATACTTGATAATAAATTAACAAATAAGGATAATATAGATAATATAATTGTTCAAATTTACAATAAACTAAATGAATTTGTTTATGGTAAAGCAGAAGTAATAGATAACATTTATAAAAAAATAAATGAAAATAATTATAATGGTAATATTTTCGATATATTAATATTATCAGAAATTTATCAAATTAATATTTTATTATTATTAAAAAGGAAAAAGAATGATAAAACATTTTATAAAATAAAACCTATTTCTAATAAAGTCAATGAATATATATTAATATTAAAATCAAAATTAGATATAAAGAAGAAACATGAATATAATTCTGTTTTAAATAAAAGTAATCGTGGTTTTAAATTTATATTTACAAAGAATGAATTACCTACAGAATTCACAGAATATCTAAAGAAAGGAAATAAATCTGGAAGAAAATTAGAGAATGAAAATTCTGATGAAGAAAATATTTAATGATATTTTTTAATTAAAAAAAATATAAAAACTGAAAAATTTTTTTTTTGATTTAATTTTATTAAATTTAAGTAATTAATGTTTATTAATAAAATTAAAGATATGAATAGTAAGAAATGGTATAAATCTAGACATAATATGATTACGGCAACCGATGTTCCTTCTATTTTACAAACAAATATTAGTATTAGTAAATATAATTTATTGAAAAATAAATGTTCAGTATTATCTAAAAATAAAGATAGTTATTGGAAATTTTATAGTAAATATTCTAATATTGCTCTAAATTTATATGAAAAGATTATATCATTAAACATTCAAAAAATTGGTTATATTAATCATGACAAGATTAATTGGTTAGGTGCTAATCTTTTGGCATCCAATTCAAAAAATCAATTAATAGATGTAAGAACGGTTGTTGATCGAAAATTAGGAAATAATGTTCCTTATTATTATTGGATAAAAATTCAAATTCAATTGGAAGTTATGAATTTAAATTCCTGTGAATTATTTCAATGTAAATTTATTCAATATGATACAAAAGAAGATTATATAGAAGATAAAAAAAAAGGTAAATATTTTGGCATAAGTTTAGATGAAGATAAAAATGAATTTTATTGGAAATTATCTAAAATAAATTGTAAAACAATTTACAGAGATAATAAATGGTTTCAAAAAAATATATCTGTAATTACACAATTTTATAAAGACATTATCCATTACCGTAAAGTTGGATTGCCTGAAGAAAGAAGAAAACGTTCAAATTCTGAAGATAGTTTTAATATTGATAATATTTCCAAGAGAACTAGATTAAGTCGTTCAAGAGAATATATAGATTATGATTGGTCTGAGTGGGTAAGTGCTACTGAAACTAAGAATTATATGTTAAATGACCCATTACTTGATTGGTATAACCATTATGCTGTATCAAATAACATTAAACAAGACAAAATTAGGGATAAAAAATATAATTTTGATGAATATATTATGTCAAAAGGTGTTGAATTTGAAAATGCAATAATTATGAATTTAGAGAGAAGATTTGGACCTACTTTTATTAAAGTAGCAAATAATTTTGAAAGTTGTTCTCTTGATAAATTAAGAGAAACAATTGCTTTAATGGAAAAAGGTATTCCAATTATATCAAGTGGAATACTTCATAATTTTCAAAATAAAACTTATGGTATTCCTGATTTAATTGTTAGATCTGATTATTTAAATAAAATAGTTCAATCTAAAGTTTTGAATGAAGAAGAATCTAAAGAAGGATGTAAATATAGTTCAAATTGGCATTATAGAATTATTGATATTAAATTTACTACATTAAGTTTAGGTAAAAATGATAAAATTATGAAAACTAGTAATATAGATGCTTATAAATCTCAAATTATAATTTATAACAAGGCTTTAGGAAATCTACAAGAATATTTGCCAAAAGAATGTTATTTAATGGGACGAAAAATTAAAGAAGGGAATAAAAAATATAATACTTTTCATAAATTAGGTATTATTACAATGGATAATGAAGATTTTATTGAAAGGGTTGATAAATCAATTGAATGGATAAAGGAATTGAAGAAAGAAGGTATTAAATGGTTACCAGGTATTACTAAAAAGAGAGAATTATTACCAAACATGAATAATAAAAAGGATTATCCTTGGAATGAGGCTAAAAAAGAATTAGCTCATAAAATTGGTGAATTGACATTATTATGGAATGTAAGTATTAAAGAAAGAAATTTATTAAATAATATGGGAATATATAAAATTAATGATTTATTCTGTTCAACAGAGATTATTAAAAAGAACAGTAACATTACTAGAATTATAGATAAGATTGTAAATATTAATAAGAATAGTGAGAATATTTTTAATCCAGAAAAACATAATTTAAAAAAATTAAATATTGATGAAAACAAAGAAATAATGGAATTTTATGTTGATTTTGAAACTACAAATAATATAAATGATAGTTTTGAAAAAGTTATAAATTATAAAGAAACAGATAGTCAAGATATAATAAATAATAATTCAGACCAAATTATTTATATGATTGGTGTAGGTTGGATTGAAGAAGGTGTATGGAAATTCAATAATTACATTGTAGATAGAATTAGTTTACATCATGAAAAGAAAATTATTGATAGATTTATAGAATTTGTTAATAAATTTTCCAATAAAAAAATATATCATTGGTCAAAAGCTGAACCTTTAATAATGAAAAAGAAAATCCCTGAGATTATGAATGAAAAATTATGTTGGTTTGATTTATTAGATGTATTCAAAAAAGTACCAATAAATATTAAGGATAATTATTCATTTGGATTAAAGAATATTGCTAAAACTATGTATAAACATAATTTAATAAAAACAGAATGGGAGAATGGTGATATAAATGGTTTAGATGCTATGTTGGTATCATTATATGCGGAGAATAAATGTAGAAATTTAGAAATTTATAAAATTAAGGATTATGAAGATATGAATGAAATTGTTAAATATAATGAAATAGATTGTAAAGTTATGTGGGACATTTTGAGATTTTTAAGATTAAAATGGAAAAATTAAATATTTAGTAAATTATATGAATAGACCTATTCCATCCAGAGTTCAACAAAAAATAAATAGAGAAAATTACAATTTTCCAAGATCATTACCATCTACTATGCCTACGCCTATTTTTCACAATCATGAATTATACTCTTTTAATGATAAAAAAAATGGTTTAAGAAGTATTGATAGACAATTTGTTGATACTAGAAATCAACAAACAAATAATTACCAATTATATAAACAAGATAGAAATGAATTAAATAATCAATTTAAACAAAATGCAAATAATTTAGGTTATTATCAAGACCGAAGTTTTTTTCAAACAAATTTAACCATCAAACCTGTACAAAAATTTAAATTTAAGGATAATAATATGCAACAAAATTATAGAATGCAGAATTTCATGAGTTTAAATGGTCAATTTGATAATAAGGAGATAAATAAATATTATGATAGTAAACCAGTAGATACTAGAAGAGACATGTATGAAGATTTAAGGAATGAAGAAGAGGAAAAATTTATAAGATATCAAGGTGGTCCTATTAATAAAATTGTTAATAATAAGGGTGAAAATACTAGAAGTCAAAAAAGATTAGTAAATAATTACGTTCCTATAAAAAAAAATTTAGCAGTTCCATTAGAAAAAATACAATAAATAAAAAAAAAAATCTATAATTAAAAAATAAAAATTGATTTTTTTAATATGTAAATAAATAATTTAAAAGTAAAATTGTATATAAATTATGCTAGTTTTTGAAATAAATGAACAAAAAAAATGCGACGTTTTTAATATTATATTTAAAAATCTAAAAGTTTTTACAGAAACAATTAATATTGTTGTTACAAAAGATGAATTCCATTTACAAGGTATGGATAGCTCACATATATGTTTATATGAATTCATTTTTAAAAAAGAATGGTTTGATAAGTGGGAAGTAGAAAAAGATTTAAGTTTTGGTTTAAATACAGAATCAATTGAGAAAATTCTAAATACTTATGCTTCTGGACAATCAATATGTTTATTAGTTGAAGATGAAGATTTAGTTGAAAAAGTGTTTTTTGAATTATTAAAAACTGAAAATAATGAAAAATCACCTGAAAAATACTTTTCAACATATTGTATTAACATTGATGGTGATTTAATGGAAATACCATCTAGTGAATATGGATTTGAATTAACATTTAAAAGTGATGAATTTAAATCATATATTGACCAGTTATCAAAATTTGGTGAAGTTATTAATTTTGTTTGTGTTGATAATAAAATAAGTATGATAGCAAAATCTATTCAAGATGAATGTAAGTTTGAATTAAGTGAAGATGATTTTGTGGGAATTAAAGAGAATACAGAAGAAATAAATTATTTTTATTCAGTAAAATATATTACTGATATTTGTAAATTCAATAAATTATCAAAAACTATAACATTAAAATTCGGTGATGAAATTCCATTGTTATTAAAATATAATATTGATGAAAATATATCTGTCGATTTTCATTTAGCACCATATGTTGATGAAAATGATGATTAATTATATTTATATTAAATTTTTTTTCAAATACTTTTCTTGTAAAATTTATATAACTTAAAGATTTTTAAATTATATAATATTAATGATTGGAAAACTTATTTTAGAAAACGGTCAAATATTCAAAGGTAATTTATTCGGTTATATTCCAGAAGATTGTGAGATTTCTGGTGAAGTTGTTTTTCAAACAGGAATGGTTGGTTATGTTGAAACATTGACTGACCCCTCTTATGAAGAACAAATTCTTATTTTTACTTATCCATTGTTAGGTAATTATGGAGTACCAAATTCAGATAAAAATTTTTTTGACGTAGATGTAAATCTAGAGAGTTCTAGAATTCATACTAATGCTATTATTGTTCAAGAAAATATAAAAAATGGTTCACATTGGCAAAATGAGAAATCCCTAACTGAATGGTTGCAGGAAAATAAAGTTGTTGGTATTTCTGGAGTAGATACTCGTGAATTAACTAAAATTATTAGAGAATATGGTACTATGAAAGGTAAAATTGTAAAATTTTCAGATAAGAATATGGAAATTAATTATTTAGCTGAGAATTTAGTTGATAAAGTATCATCAAAATTTATGAGAGGATTTAATTATAATTCTACTTCGAGACAAGATAAGAAATTAATATTAGTTGATTGTGGAATAAAAAATAGTCAAATTAATATTTTATCAAGTAAATGTAAGGAATTAAATGTAGATTTTTGTTTACAAGTTGTTCCTTATAATTATGATTTTGATTTAAAAGATGTGGTTGGAGTATTTATTAGTAATGGTCCGGGTGACCCAAGAGATTCTTCTTTACAACCATTAGTTAAAAAAATTGAAATAATTTTAGAGAAACAAATTCCATTATTTGGTATTTGTTTGGGTCATCAATTAATTTCTTTGGCGAAGGGATACTCTATTGAAAAGATGAAGTATGGTAATAGGGGGCATAATATTCCTGTAAAATTGAGTGGTTATAACATTGGTTTTATTACATCTCAAAATCATGGTTATTCTGTTATTTGTGATAATAATGAAAATTTAGATAAGAATACATTTACTTTTTATAATTTGAATGATGGTTCAAATGAAGGAATTATTGATTATAATTCTTTTTCAGTTCAATTTCATCCAGAGGCTAGGGGTGGACCCAATGATACAAAATTTTTATTTGATGTATTTTTGACTAAGGTAATTCAAAATAATGAAAATAAATCTTTTGGGGATTATATTTTCGATTATTTTAATTATAAAAATATGTTTTATAATACTTATCAAATTAAACCAAAAAAAATTAATAAAATTTTGTTACTTGGTTCAGGTGGATTAAGTATTGGACAAGCAGGTGAGTTTGATTATTCTGGAACTCAAGCTATTAAATCTTTCAAGGAAGAAGGAATAGATGTTGTTTTAATTAATCCAAATATTGCTACAATTCAGACATCAAAGGGATTAGCTGATAAGATTTATTATTTACCAGTAACATATGAATATGTAAAGCAAATTATCGAAGATGAAAAGCCAGATTGTATTGCTTTATCATTTGGTGGTCAAACAGCATTAAATTGTGGTGTTGAATTATATGAAAAAGGTGTAATTGGTGATAAAGTAAAAATTTTGGGAACACCAGTTGACGCTATTCAAGTAACTGAAGATAGAGATAAATTTAGAAAGATGTTAGATGAAATTAACGAAGAGTGTGCTCCAAGTGATATTGCTTATAATTTGAGTGATGCTATAAAAATTGCGGAGGAAATTGGTTATCCAGTTTTAGTGAGAGCAGCATTTGCTCTAGGTGGTTTAGGTAGTGGTTTTGCTAGGAATAAGGAGGAATTGATTAAATTGGTAGATACTGCTTTATGTCATTCGTCACAAATTATTATTGATAAGAGTTTGAAAGGATGGAAGGAAGTTGAATATGAGATTGTAAGGGATAGTCAAGATAATTGTATCGCTGTTTGTAATATGGAGAATTTGGATCCATTAGGTGTACATACTGGAGAGAGTATTGTAGTAGCACCATCACAGACATTGAATGATAAGGAATATTTTAAATTAAGGGATACAGCATTTAAAGTAATTCGTAAATTGGGGGTAATTGGTGAATGTAATATTCAATATGCTTTGGATCCAAAATCTGAGAAATATTATATTATTGAGGTGAATGCTAGATTATCACGTTCAAGTGCTTTGGCATCAAAGGCTACTGGATATCCTTTAGCATATATTGCTGGAAAACTTGGTTTGGGTTATTCATTAATTGAATTAAAAAATAAAGTAACTAATACAAGTAGTTTCTTTGAACCCAGTTTAGATTATTGTGTGGTAAAAGTTCCAAGATGGGATTTAAATAAATTTCCTTTAGTAAATAAAAAGATTGGTTCATCAATGAAGAGTGTTGGTGAAGTAATGGCTATTTCCCGTAGTTTTGAGGAGGCATTTCAGAAGGGATTAAGGATGGCGAATAATAATTTGTTTGGGTTTGATTGGACGGGTGATTGTGAATTATCAAGAGGAGATATTATTGAGGAGTTACAATATCCAACACCAAATCGTATTCAGATTATTGCAAATATTTTGTTGAATGATAATATTGAATTAAATATGAGTGTTGATGAAGTACATAAATATAGTAAAATTGATAAATGGTTTTTGAATAAGATGGAAGGTATTAAGAGATTTGCATTAAATAATTTGGTGGAAAAGAATATAATTAAAAATCAAAGAAGATTATTAGAGGCTAAACAATTAGGATTTTCTGATAGGTTTATTGCTCATTTAACTAATATGAATGAATTAGATATAATTAAATATAGACAAAGTAATAATATTAAACCAGTAGTAAAGCAAATTGATACAGTAGCTGGTGAATTTCCTTGTTATACTAATTATTTATATTTAACATATAATGGTGAATATTCTGATATTGAATTTAATGAGAATGGAGTAATTGTTTTAGGTTCTGGTGTATATAGGATTGGTTCAAGTGTAGAATTTGATTGGTGTGCAGTTAATTGTATTAAGGAATTACGTGAGAAGGGTTATAAAACAGTAATGGTAAATTATAATCCAGAGACCGTGAGTACAGATTATGATGAAGCAGATAGGTTATATTTTGATGAATTAACTTTAGAAAGTGTTTATGATATTTACAATTTAGAACAATCAAGTGGTATTATTCTTTCAATGGGTGGTCAAGTGGCAAATAATATTGCATTAAAATTGGATGAATTAGGTGTAAATATTTATGGAACACGTGCTTCTAAGATTGATGAGGCAGAAGATAGATTTAAATTTTCTAAGATGTTAGATAATTTGTGGATTAATCAACCAAAATGGAAAGAATTATCTAATGAGGAGGAGGTATATGGATTTTGTAATAAAGTAGGGTTTCCTTGTTTGGTACGACCATCATATGTTTTAAGTGGAGCTGCAATGAATGTTGCATATTCAATTGAGGATTTGAAATCATATTTGAATGAGGCTGTTTCAATTAGTAGTGAACATCCAGTTGTAATAAGTAAATTTATTAATGGAGCAAAGGAGATTGAGATTGATGCTGTTGCATTTAATGGTGATGTGAAATTATTTGCAGTATCTGAACATGTTGAAAATGCTGGTGTACATAGTGGAGATGCTACATTAATATTACCAGCACAAGATTTAACAAAGGATACTATAAGGAAGTTAAAGAATATTGTAGCAAAGATTAGTTCTGAATTGGAGATTACAGGGCCATTTAATATTCAATTTATGGCAAAGAATGATGAATTATATGTAATTGAATGTAATTTACGAGCGAGTAGGTCGATGCCATTTGTAAGTAAGGTATTTGATGTTAATTTCATTAAGGTAGCAACTAATTATATTATGAATAGTACTATAACAGGTGAAACATTAACTGATGACAAGGTGTTTGATAACAATGAAGGATTAAAGATTATGAAGACTTATGGAAGGTATTGGGAACCTGAATGGGTTGGTGTTAAGGTTCCACAGTTTTCATTCAGTAGATTAGATGAAGCAGATATTAAGTTAGGTGTTGAAATGAGGTCAACAGGTGAAGTAGCTTGTTTTGGAAAGAATAAATATGAAGCATATTTGAAGGCATTGCGAGCATCAAAATTTGATGTGAATAAAGAGGGAAATATAATTATTTCAATAGGTTCAAATGAATATAGGGAAGAATTTAGGGTATCATATGAAATGTTGAGGAATAATTATGATAATATTTATTTTACACCAGGAACAGGGAAGTTTTATGGGGTTTCTGATGAATATATATTAACATATGAGGAGGTAAAAGATATGTTGAAAAGAAAGGAAGTAGGATTATTTATAATTGTATCTAAAAGATGTAGTTTTAATAATGTGAAAACTAATGGATGGAGTTTGAGAAGAGCTGGAATTAATACAAATACACCTGTTATGACCAATATTAAGTGTATTAAAATGTATGTAAAGGCATTAATTGAAAATAATGAGGAAAGTTTAAAAGTAAAAGATGTTGATTATTTACCTAGTTTGAAGAATAATAAGGAAGGTGAGGAAATTATAAATTTTTAAATTTTTTTATTAATAAAATAACTTAAATAACAATATATAATAATACTTTATATGAGTAAAATACAGTATAAATTATTTAATAAAATAAATATTAATCAATATGAAATGACAACAACAGATTATATTGATCCGATGTGTGGTTGTGAATTTTGCAAAAAAGGTTTCAAAGAAAAAAATATTAAAAATAGACGTGAATATATACCTAATAATGATATAGATTATGATGAAATATTAAAAAAATATAAAGCAAATATAAAATCTGAGAAAAGATTAAAAAGAATTATTGATAATATAAAAAAATTAAAAAAAGGTTCAGTAAGAAAATATCAGGTTAGTGGTTATTATGAATATAAAAAAATATCAAAACAATTAAAAATAATGAATTTGAGACATGAATTAATTATTTCAGATAAAATTTTTTGTAATAAATTATCTGATGTAGATTTATATATTGACCCAAGATATATTGACCCAAGATATAATATTCATACTTTATCTGTTTTTAAAAATAAAAAAACAAATGTTATATTTATAAAAGTATGGAAATAATATAAGAATTTTACTTTCATTTTAATATAGTTAAAAAATATTTATTGATTATAATATAATGAATAAATATTATTGTGATATATACAATAGTGATGAAAACATAAGAACAGTGAATGTTAATGCTAAGAATATTGAGAAAGCTGCGAAAAAGATATTTAGAACAAATAAGAGATATTTCTTAGAATTAGGTTACGTTAAAGTATATTCAGTAAATAGAGATGAGAAAGATACTTTTAATTTATCAAAATGGTTAACGAGAGATGGGAAATTTATTTCTAAACCCAAATAATTTAAAAAAAAAAATATATACTTAATTAATGCAACAAGTTTATGATTATAATTTTTATAATGATTGGTTTATAATAAAAAAAAATGGAGGAAGACCTTGTTTTATGGAAGATATATGTGATGACCATTTCTATACAATATCTATAATTCATTCTTCAATTAATCCTAATATTCATATGAAAAAAAGAATAAAGTATATACCAAAAGAAAAATATTATTCTATTAATAAAAATATTTATGGAAGTATTGTTGCTAGGTTAAATAAAAAAAGATATGAAGTAACATTTATTTCAAAAGGTGATAAACACGATAAAATTTTAGAAAAATATATAAATGGTTTTAGTGAAATAAAAGATGGAAAAAAAGTAACTTTTATTTAATTTTACACTAAAATTATAAAAAAATTATAAATTAAATAATTATTTCAAGGGTTTTTTTATACAATATGAGTTATCAATGTACTTATCCCTATAATTAATTGCTTGACTTTTAGCATTCATATCACCTAACTTTAATACACTGAATTTTTTATTAATTTTCTTTCCATTATAATCGTGGCCACGGACTTGCCAATATTCATATTTTCCAGTTTTTACTTTATAAACTCCATTAAATCCAGAACTATTATTACTTGATAATGGTCTATTTAAATAATTATTTTTCCAATTTTTTTTGTGTTCAGTGACTAGTTCTATATTTTTTCTTCTATAATCCAATTTGTCATTATTAATATGATTTACATTTCTATGACCAATTGCTACTTCATGAAATGTAAGGAAAGCTAAATCAACATCTTCTTTTTTCCTTTTAACAAGTGGAATAAATGTAGTTGGATAAGTAATTTTATTTTGTAATTTCCAATTATATCTTTCAATAAATCTTAAATCCTCTTTATCTATTTTCATAAATTTATCATTATTTAGATTAACTAAAACATAATCATCGACATATCTAAATTTATTTTTTATTGTATCATTTTTTATATTCCAATCTATTTTATAATTAACAGCTTCTTGATAAGCATCTTCTTTAGATGAGTAATCTGAAAAAACAAATTCTTCAGAAACTTTATGTTTTTTATTATCAATAAAAAATATATATTTTTTCTTTTTTTCAAGAATAGAACCCATATACTTTTTTTCCAAATTTTTAGGATAATGGTATTCGATATTCATATATTAATTTTAAACATTTAAATATATGAATTTAACCCAAATTATTTATAAACAATCATCATCTAATATTTCCTTTGTTTTATTCTTAACAACAGTAAATAAATTATTAATAGCACCACTATATTTTTGATAAATAATATCGTTATTTTTTTCATATTTATTAACAATATTTATCATATCTTGCTTTAAAATATCTTTATTTTGTTCTAACTCTTTTCTAAGATTACTAAGCAAAATACATTCTCTTTGGTGAAATTGATTTAATAAATTTTCCATTTTAGTTTTATCATTTGGTACATTAAATCTTACATTTGTATTTAAATAATCATTAAAAAAATTATTTGAAAAAGTTACATTTAACATATTACTAATTTATTTAATAAAAAAAAAAAAAAAATACAAACATATTTTAT
>Ga0180433_10005824_pt1 | contig 16476 bp, 29 predicted proteins | sample SS_ome_8_FD_132980 | JGI IMG/M metagenome (GOLD analysis project Ga0180433, IMG submission 132980) | Hypersaline lake sediment archaeal communities from the Salton Sea, California, USA - SS_1_D_1 metaG | ecosystem: Environmental > Aquatic > Non-marine Saline and Alkaline > Hypersaline >... | reverse complement strand
TGAATTGGCTGTAAGTTGTTCTCGCCCTTGTAGTAATCTGGTCTCATGCCTGTTCCTCACTAAGCGTGTCTACTGTCTCATCAACTTCCTTCCACCTGCAGTACAGTATATCACCAAGCTCGTAATTGGCGTTCTTGGGCTTACTCCTACTGGCCTCTACATGGTGGCAGCCGTCTCCCCAGAACACACAGCCCTTGCACGCGGTAGGAACGTCTGTGTACTTGTTATCCATTACCATTCCCATCTCTAAGGTCTAAGTCATCAAACACAGCTGGCAGGTGCTCCACTAGCGCGTCATACGCCTGTAGAGCGATCTTCTTGATCTGCCACTGAGCATGTGCATTGAACGCACGCTCTTTGAAGAAATGCCTCCACATACGCAAGTTGAAGGTTGTACAAACCTCAGTCTTGGTAGCATTAGGCAGTAACTCACGAGCGTCTTCTGGTTTAGTTCTGCTATAGCCGAGAGAGTCGAGGTACTCACTGTATGCCAAAGAAACCATGGTCATGAACTTATAAGCCTTCTCATTCTTCATCAAGTGGACTTCTTCACCGTTCGTGTGTATCCACCGCTGTGGCCATGATCCACACTGCTCGTACTCGCCTGGTGTAACCTGCCCGATCTCCGGTGGGACTATTATCTGCAGGGCGTCAGATTTACCATAGTTACAGTACCTCTGTGACTCCTGGCTGAATGCTGCGATCCTGTGCCTGACCAATTGATGACTCATTGACCTGGAGCCGATGAACCTGCCAGTAATCACACAGTGCTCAAGCACAGACTCATGACCACGCTTGATGATCATCCTAATGAATTTCTCTGCTGAGTCAGCTGTAATCTTGTCCTCAGACTTGTAGCACGTTCTGCCACAGATCTCCAGGATCCTCATCATGTCCTTGATCTGTTCCACTGGTGTGATCAGCTCGAATTTTGGTTCAACTACTATCAGTTTACTGTGCATTACTCTCCCCCTGGTTTCAATGAAGCGTTCTTAGCCCAGCCGCGCCATGTCTTGAGATTGGTATGCACCTCAAAGCCGTCCATGCCACAAGGCCAGTAATGTACAGGGCAGTACTCGACATAGCTTTCTTGCGTCATCCCCACATGAACAACCTCACGCCATATCCACTGACCACTGCGTTTGTCCTTCTTGAATACCTTGTCACCCTTCTGCGGGTCACGCCTTGGATCTCGCATGCTTACTCCTACGCATCACTTATAGACACCCTGACTGTGACTCTGCGTCTATCGTTATACCTGCCATATGTAGCTCCAACAATGTAACGAACATTAGTTACCTGATAGAGCTTGTCACCACGCAAGTGAAGCTGCTCTCCAATCCTTGGTATAAGCGGAATACCCTCCGAAGGAGTCTCCAGCGTCAGTATGCACTTATCAACTGGATGAATAAACTCCACATGCTCAAACATTACGAATGACATACCTAGCTCCCTTCCTTCTTTTGGAAGTCCTTATGACACTCTAGCACTGACTCCCACTCTGCTATCACCTCTTCTACAGCATCTATCATTTCGTCCATAGGCGCGTCAACAGCTTCGAATTCCGACAGGAGGCGAGTGCTCTTTTCAATAAGCTTCTTAAACCTTGGATCCATGCTTAATTCCCTTCCGCGCAGTCATCTGCGCACCTGCGTAATTTGTCGCCTAGATCATAGGCTTCCTCTGGTGTCAGTGACACACCATAACCATCCAGATACGATCCGGAGATGGTCACATGCTTGCCATCCTGTGTTACCTCAAGATCCGGCATGGTTGGGTGCGTTGGGCCTTCAAGCTCAACCTCTATCCCAGCTCCATCAGCCTGAGCTTTCTCAGCCACCTTCTGCTCATCAGTAAGGTTGGCCTGTGCTCTCCTGTAAGCCTCTACCAAACTGCTTCTTTTCTGTGGGATGTCACTGTTTGCCATCTTGTTCCTTCCACGCACACGTACCCAATAAGTCTTCATAAGCTTAGTGTTAAGTATTTGGCCAAAAACTTTCGACTAGAGGGTCTAGTGTAAAGTCTGCTTGTCACTAGCTTGCAGCCAGTTCCTTGCGCGAGATTGAGGGGCCTCACCAAGGCTATCTGGCTGCTGCTACTGACGTAAAAAAAGCCCAACCGTTAATGCAATCTTGTGAAGTAAGGCATCGTCTTTTATGACACTCCATCGTCTATCTAATCAAAACAAATAGAGTGGTTGGGCTAAGTTGGTGTAGCGGGTAGGGTTTGAACCTACCGTGTCACAGGACTTACACTTCTTCAGACGCCATAGTGCCGCGCGCACTTTCGCCGCTACATAATTCTTAAATCGTTGGATCCGCTTTGGCCTCGAGTACAGCGAGCCGCTCCTTGGCTCTCCTGAGCTCTTCACGCGCCTCTGCAAGCTCTGCTTCAGTATCAACCACACGCTCAGCAAGCTTGGTATTGCGCTCACGCTCTGCACTGTACTTCTCTCTGAAGGCCGAGATCGTTACATCCTTCATGTTGCTTCTACTGGCCAGCTGTATGATGGCTACGGCAGCCTCACTGTTGGCCAGGTCGATGCTCTCAGGCACCTCTGGGCTGTTCCTGATCACATTGGCAAGGTCAATGATCTCCTGCACAAACTGCTTCTTAGTGATCTTCGCTGGCTTGTCTGCGGCATCATACCTTACAGTCAGCCCTGTAATTCCTGTGTTAGAACCCATGCTCTTCCTTTGTTGTTGGGAGTGGGGGCAGCCAATGGGATCACTGCCCCCTGTTACTGAATCGAGTATATTCAGCTAACGCTTTGTACAAGTATTATCGGCATTCGGCCTGTCATACTTAAGCGATTCCTGAAGAATTTTTATCTTTCTTTTCAGGAACAACAGCTCAAATACCTCAAACCACATGATCATGAAAGTGCTCATAGCACCGAACCCGAACACGCACTGCCAGGCTATACCAATCCCTTCAGTGACACCCACCACTGACAGTGCAGTGAGTGCGAACCCCAGGTAGAGAATGCGCATGTGCGTCTTATGCACACGTAACGAGTACATGTCCAAATCCTGCAGCTTGTACGCATTCATGATGCACCTGGCGCGTGTAGCACGCATGTGGGCGCTGGCTACTTCTGTATCTTCCTTAGACACGGAACAAGTCCTCTTCCTCAACGATTGACGCTACCACGTAATCCCTGATGTGATTCCACAGCTTGTCAGAGTAGCTGTCGCCAAGTACAACATCACCCTTCTTGGTGATCTTTGTCTTCACTGGCTGGCCATCATCATTGACCTCAACCTGGAACTCAAGCATGTTTTCTCCATACTTGGAAACAGCCTTAGGCCAGTAGTCAACCTTTAACGTCTTGAAGTTAGCCGTTGCGACCATACCCTCTCTGGCAAGATAGTCTTGAATCTTAAGGCATTTGCCCTTGTAACCGAAAGTAGCTTCCAGGTCTTCCAGTAGTGGTACCAGTTTAACTTCGTACTGCTCATTGGCCCCAAGCTCTACCCCCTCCTGTAGCTCGAAGAACTCTGTGACCAATCTCACATCGCTCTTCTTGTCACACGTCAGGCAGCCCTTCTTGAAGTTGTAGACGAAGTGGGCCTTCCTGTGTAGTGCGACCTCCTTGTTGTCCTCTTGCAGCGTCTTCCTGTTGATGCCCTTGACGGAAACTATTGCCGTATAGACATAATCCCCGGAGATGACGTTTGCCTCATCATCCAAAAAGTTTTCCACTGCTGAACTTTTCTTCAACCACTTCTTCAGGTTCTTGAATGACTTGCCCGTCATTGTCACCCTGTGAAAACTCCACTTTGCCATCTTTCCTGCGCTTTCTAATTTCAAGTTCTATTGCTACAGCCCTTAGTAAGTAGTTCATAGTCTTCTTGTAAGCCTCCATGCGGCCTACTGCTACGAATACTTTTTGTGAATTCCACTCATTCATTGCTGCCTGGCACGCTGCCTTGGCGTTCCTATACTCCCAGCGTAACCATTCGTGCAGGGCACTGTCAGATCCAGTAAGATCCTCGAATCTAACCCTCTTCGCTCTCACTTTCCGCTGACCGTTTCTCAACTGTACCCTTTGCTTTGCTCAATGATTTCTTGGCAGCTCGTAGGAATGCTCTGTGACGTAAGCGACTAACATAGCTGGAAACCTTCTCAACTTCAATAGCGATTTCCTTCAGCTCTTCCTCCATGCGCTTGAAGGCATTGAGCAGTTTCAATTTGCTAGTCTTCTTACCCATGATTACCTCATGTGCCCAGCAGAGGTGAAGTCCACAACCACTGGCGTGAACCTCCCAACGAATGAACACTCTATATTGAAACAGTAGAAGTCTATGGCATCACCACGCGACATACCACTGTCTGTGAGTACTTTGAGTACTGCCTCATAGTCATACACGGCAACAGTGTTACCCATCACAGTGGCAGTCCCCACAAGAGCACTGTCCATGGCGTCCATCAACATCGCCTCTGGCTCGATCTCTTTCAGGAATGTCTTTATCTGTTCCGGTTCCGCTGTCTGTATCTGCATTTGGCTTTCCTAACGCTAGTTCCATACGTATGTCCTTCTCGCGCTGGTGGGCTTCCCACTGTAACCCAGCGTACTGGGATATAGCTATCCTCACGTCCAACGCCCGCAGTATAAATACACCACTCTGACCGAGCAGAGGGCTGTACATAACTTTGTAATCACATATCTTGAATCCATCAAGTAGCATGTAGTTATCACCCACCATGATGTACTCAGGCCTGTGGCCCCTTGTACTCAGCGTGTGCAAGTCAGTATAGACCTCAGTGGACAACTGACTAAGAAGATCCTCAAGCTCTTTGTCAATGCGTGGCATGTATCCCCTCTCTGGTGGTGGTTACCTGGCACCACTATAAACGTAGAGACACGCCGCCGTATTGAACGAGCTACCTGTCTAATCGGCAGATGAATAGCAAAACTTTAATGGAATCTGGTTTTTATGTGAAACTTATGGAGTCATCCTCAGTATCACCTTGGTAATCCACACCTTTGGGATCGTCTGTGCGGATAATTAATGTGGCAAACGCACCTTCCTCATCCCAGTTGACTATCACACCGTTTGTCTCAAGGAAGCCTCTGGCCATGGCAAAGACCTTGTCCTGGAGCGCAAACCTGGCCTTTGTGAACTCCTCAAGAGCATCAAGCACATCCTTCTGATACTTAAGCTTCTTGGCCAACTCTGATCGCTCTTCAGCTATGAGCATCTTGTACTGCAAATCGCGGAGGATTTGCTTATCTTCCTCCCCAATCGGAATATAGTAATTACGCATACGTAACCTTATTCAGTAGGAACGACAGGCCCACCGAGCACAGGCTGCTCGAGTACATCCTTACCCTCTGCCACACGATCCTGTGGGGCGATAGGCTGACCGTTCTCGTCCAGTGCAGGTTGATCCGGGTTAAGGTGTGCGGCAAATTCTCCTGCCACTCCACCAAAGGTATCATTGACATCACCCACTGAGCCTTCCTCGGCCTCCTTCTTAATCTGATCCCACTCAGCCTCTGCCTCACACTCAGTCATGCCGTCAACCTCTACGAGTACACGCTTGACTGAGGTGCTCTCACCCACACGCTCGATCAGTGCCGCATCGTCCTGTGGGATAGCAGGCTTGAATCTCACACTCACATGCTCAGGACTAAGCATGTGCTGGAATGCCTGGTTCCTGATCTTGAATGAGGTGTATCTGTCCTTACTGAGAGTGATGGTAGGCTCTTCCTCGCCCAACCCCTGAGTGGCAATCCCATGCTCCAACTCATGGTCTGAGTACTCAAGACTACCCTTCTGTGTGCCAGCACTGCCTGTGATGGATGGCACATCTTCCTTATTTGGATCCGCGGCGGCATCCTCAAGTGACTCATCCGCGGCAGTCTCTTCAAACTCCACACCGCGCTCAGCAGGTTCTGACTCTCCATCCTGGAAGTCCTTGGTGTTGAACACACCATACACATACGCAAGCCTCAAGTGGTTGTATATGAACCTGGCTACTTGATCTGCCTGCCTACTGCCTCTCTGGGCTACTACGCCCATTGTAGGAGTGAGAGACATCTTGTAGGCAGAGGCATTATCAACAATCTGGGCATAAGGATCGATCATCTGGGGAGCCAAGTGAGCTACCTGGCCCAGCATACCGATCTGGGTCTTCAAGTCTTCCTGGTGCGCTGCCACATCCACTGAGGCAGTAAGCCACTCAGGCTTGGTCGTATCGTCTCCATGGTAGACCATGAAGTCTTCAAAGTTCTGCATACCCACACGCCCAGTACGTGGATCTCGTGTGGTGTTCTCTGGCCCCACTATCATCTTTGGATCCACCTTGTTGAGGATCCTGCCTATGTGGGTATTCCTTGCATTCACAGACCTCAGTGGCCTGAACATGTAATCCCAGTCACCGAGGAAATCCTCGCCTATCTCCCAGCATGGGATCAGTGTGATGGCAAAGTCTTCTATGCCAGTGAACACGACCTGAGTGTCGTATGCTGGATCGTAATAATGCACTGGGAGTTCACCAACGATCTCATCTTCCTGTGAGATAACCCACAAGTAGTACTCGATGTATCCTGGGAAATGCCTCTCTTCAAACACAGTGGCTACTGGGGGGTGCTCATACTCATTTGCATCAGCACGGTGCATCACCTCTTCCCAGAGCTCCTCATCCTGCTCCGGAAGGATCATCCTGCGCTTGGCTATGTACTCAAACTGATCATCACAGTCAGGCTTCCTCTGTGGGAAGATGTAGTCAGGCTGGATGCGTACAACGTCAATGTAGTCCTCTGTGATTACTGACTGCAGGCCTATGAACCCAAATACGCTGGCCTCTTCCATCCAGCGGAACATACGCTTGCCAATTTCGAATTCCTGCTCAAGTACCCTGTCGAATGCTGGTATGCGTGTCTCGATCTCCACGCCCTTGCCCAGTAGCAGCATTGTGAGCTCAAACGATACCTTGGACATGATCGGGTAATCTCTGTACTCGCCATCCCTGTCTGTGCCCTCAAGCCAGTCATAGGTCATGTGCTTCTTGACATCTGGTGAATGAGTCCTGATCTTCCTGTACAGAGCATAGCGATCCATACGCTGGGCATCTTCCTGCGTGCGCCAGTAGCGGCGAGTGCGTCTGTGCTCCTTATCCTGCTGCCCATGCAGGTACTTCTTATATGAGCGCTCAAGTAGCTCCGACTCGCCAACGGCCCTGATTATGTCATCAAGGAACCTGGTATTGTTAATCATTAGACGGAGATGATCGACTGCTCCGTTGATCAGATAGGTCATGCTTTACCTCGTACAGTAATAGGGCGGTTAGAACCAACCGCCCCATCATATTCGCTCACACAAGAATCTGCAACAGCTGAGACCTACTTCGGCGGTACATTACTTGGTGCTGAAGGTGGAGGTGGTGCAGGAGTCTGCACGTTCGGCTGGTTGTTCATTGTGGGCTGCATCTGGCCCTGTAGGCCGTCAAGTGCTGTCTGTGAGTTTGCCATAACTGCGGCAATCGCCTTGTACAGGTCATCACCTTCCTGAGTGATCTGTGCCTGCACCAGGAGCTCAAGCATCTTGCCAGCTTCCTGTATAATCAGACCAAACTTCTGAGTGGCCGCTGCCTTTGCATCTACAGCAGTGTTCTGTGGCTGCTGTTGGGGCTGCTGCTGACCTACGCCCGGAAGTGGCTTGTTCATGTCAGGGGCGGGTGCCTGTGGCTGTGGTGGCTGTTGGTTTGGGAGTGCCATTGCATCATCCTTTTCAAATGTTAATCAAAATCTCGCTTCTATATACGATCACACAACGTATTCGCCATCCTCAGTAGCCATTTCCAGGAACTGTCTTGCGTCCATTTCATAGCCCTCAAAGATCGCGTATCTACTGAGCAATGAGAGGTTACGCTCTATTGCATCAGGGCAGTCATCATGGGCTGCCACACCAATATTGATTGTTTCATTTATGGCAGTGGCAATGTCTGGTTTCTCATAGCCTCTCACCATCTCCAGTGGGAAGTACACAGACCCAGACTCAAAGAATGGCTGCATACGGTAGAACCTGTAACGCTTATCCCTTGTCTCATTCCTCTGTATGACCCTGGGAGTGTAGCCGAGAGTGGTAGCCATGAGTTTGAACGCTTGATACAGGGATCTCTGGTACGCATTGACCTCAATCACAACTCCCATATGTTCAAACGCATAGCCCTTCTCTAGTACATGCCCAAATCTATCCCTGGCAGCGCCACCAAACTCTACAGACCATTTCTGTACATGGCGCATGATCTCCATGACAGTCTCCTGTGTGGTCATACGTCTGCGAGTGAGCTCAAGTAAGTAGAACTTCCTCGCACTTGGTGAGTAGCCCATCGTACTGACAATGGTGTAGTCAGCACTCTCGCGCTCGGATATAGCAGGATCCACTGAGGTGCAAGTGACCAGATCCTGTGGCACATGCTGTAACACATACCCAAGCTGTATCTGTAAAGCTCGTACCTGATCCTGTGCGAGTACCACGTCCACTGGGAGATACCTGCGTAACCACTCCATACGAATGATACGTACAGACTCATCAATAGGCTCAAGCTTGAACTCAATAGCGAATAGCAGTTCACCAATTTCCCTGCGCCTCTCCCACAATGTGTACTGGCCAGTAGCAGGATTAACCTTACCCCACCGATCCTTCCACAGTACATTGGTAGGCCGCATACGTGTGGCACCAGCCTTCAGTACCACCTCACCCTTATGCTGGCCCGCAATAGCCACAAAGTCAGATCCAAGTATCTCTGGTTCAAACTCTGAGCATGCGGGCAAGCGGGTCTTGCGCCAACCCTCCGTCTGCTCCACATCCTCATACAGACGATTGAGCAAGTCATCCTCGTGCAGGATAGTGCCTACAACAACCACATTACCCTTGCGATGATCAATTGCATTCCATAGCTGCTGCCAGAACCAGCGCCAGGTTTCCTCACGCAACTGCTCATTCTTGACATGCTTGTCATTCAGGATGTCATCAAGGATAACCAGGTTGGGGCGCATGTTCCTGCGCTCAAGGCTTAAGTAGTACTCTCCGCTCCGCTCATAGAACTCAGGCCATCTATCCCCGGCATCTGGAGGGAGGTAAGCTCTTGACCAGACTCCATCAGCCGCGCCAGGGCCTCCCCAATAGACTCGTTTTGGCAGTGTAGCATTAAGGCCACGGGTCTGTCCTTTTCCACCCTTAGCCCTGACCTGCACGCGATTCGCCGTAACAATGTGTTGAACATTCCAGACGCCTCCGTTTTTGGCGGCATCTCCGACCATATCACCAAAGTCCCGTCGTATCTTTTCATTGGATTCGAGCTCATTCTTGATATTCCTCAGAAACTCTTTGGCCTGGTCTGCAGTGTCAGAGAAGATCAGTATGTTACTGGATCTCCTGTAGGCTATGCACCATGTGACAAAGATCATTGATATGAGTGTGGTCTTGGCATGCTCACGAGGCCATAGCTTGAGTACAGCTTGCCCAGGTGGCAAGTCAGCCATCTCATTGAGCGCATCCAACTGAAACTCACCGAAGTCATTCTCGAGTCGATCAGAGAAGTACATGTATGCGAACATGACTACATTGTGCAAGCATAAGAACTTGCGTGTGTGCATGTCATTCAGATCATAGGCCGCACCCACATAGTGTGAGTACCACTCATGGAAGGCTTCCTTCTGGGTGTCAGGTATGATCTGGTCGAATAACGTGCCTGCCATGCTACTCCCCTGGGTACCCGTACAAGTCCTCACCACCATGCTGCACAGTGCGCTTTTCACCTATCACGCTGAGTATAAACCGCTCTATGTCAGTAATCGTATGCAATCTATTTGATTGTGGCCCATGTACAAACGTGATATTCCACCCACCAAGCTCAGATGGCATCACAAACCCAACACACGCCCTCTCTCTATTGAATTCAGCAGTAACAACTACATGGTATGAGTTGATGCACATGTGCTTATCGCTAATGCCCTTACCAACATACCTGTACTTAGACCACCAGTCCAAACCAAACCGCTTACCATCTCCATGGTAGAAAGTCATACGTGTGAGTAGCGGTTTCTTCATCCTATTGTCTGTACTAAGCTCACAATGTGGTACATGCTACCTTCAGTCTTCTTATCAGTTATAGCTTCCTCTGCCATACGTCTGCAAGGGAAAGTCAGTGGAAGGCCATTGTCATCGCCTATGATGGTAAAGCCATCCTTGTCCTGCTTGAAGATGAAGTGAGTGTTCAACTCCTCATCCGGGTTGAGCCCATATGCGCTCTTCATGTTCTGTTTCTCCACTTCTGGATCAGCAGCCTTAGTGGTTCTCTCAGTGTAAGAGAAGCTGCGTAGTATTTTACCCTCTGACATCATCTTCCTCCAAGTCTTCATCAGGAAGTAAGGTACACAGGCAGTCATGCTGCCACATCTGGGTCTCAGGGTTGTACTCCCATACCCTACCTTCAAACTTTCTCACGTACCTGCCCTGCTTGTACTGCACCAGTGCATACACAGGCCGTGTAACCACCAGGTAGATTACTATGAGCGGCATTACAATAGCTACACTCAATGTGAGTACAATTCTACTGAAGTTGTCTTTCCAGTAGTTCAGCCACAGTATCCGCCAGTACTCTTTCATCTTCCTATCCTTGTCTTCCTGTAGCCAAGCTTGTTACAGACGATCTGAATCAACTCATCCACTGTGAACATACCTCCTGCCTTCACAAGCAAAGGGAGCTTACTTAACTTATCGACCCCCTTCACACCCCGTGATTTCAACAAGTCCCTCAGCTCTTTCACATACAAAAACTCTGCCAGTGCGTAAGGGGCCAAGTGCCTACTGTACCTGGGGGTGTACGCCTGCTCACAGGTGATGCCCGCGCCATCATCCACTATGAGATTAAGGCCCCATGACTTCCTGTATCCAGTAACTCTATCCTTAAACGGCACCTTGTCGTTCATCTTCCTAGTAGTAACCAGGGTCATGTATGGGCATATGGATGAAAACTTGTACACCTGGGAGTGCCAACGCTTGCCGAATGTATCTGCGTCAGACTTGATCTCAAACCCACGCAACGTGTCTGCTACAACAAGCACATCGAACTGACAGTACTCACCCATGTTGCCAGTTTGCTTTTCCTCAATTATAACAGCATCCCGTGTGTACCACTCCTGCTGCCTGATCCACTCAAACAGGGGTTCGCGCATGTCTTTGTCGAGCAGTCTTCTCATTAGTTCTTTCGTGAATCGCCTTTGATCTCGGCAAGTGCTTCCTTCAGGCTATCCCTGAATCTCATAGCACTCTCAGTGGAGAATGGCATCTCATGCCCACCTATAGTAAGCGTCACACTCATATGCTCTGACTCAGGCTTACCCTCATTCTGCTCACGCACCTTCTGTATATAAGCAGGGAATTCAGCTATGATGCCATTTGCCTCTTCCGCTGTCATTACAGCAACTGCCTTGAACTCCAGCTCCTTGTTACTACCTACCTCATGAATGTTACTCTCAAGGATCTCAATGTTGCCCTCCTCAGTGGCCTGCGTGACAACAAACCCAATCTTCTTACCTGCGTCACTCATGCTTACCTCTCTTTTTATAATGCTTTGGCCTCAGCGGCTTGTTCCATTCCAAGTTACTGAGCCTGTTGTTGGTGAAGTCACCATCTTTATGCCTGCAGCACATTCCCCTTACTGGTGGCCCTACAAACGCCTTGAGCACCAATGTATGCACACACCGAGTAGTAGTTCTATTGGTAGATACCCTCAGGGCCACAAACACATGTTTCTTTGACGGGTCGTTGCAAGACCTCAAAATCCTAGGCTCACACAAAGGCTTCTTTTGGTGCCCTCTCGGCAGCCATGAGCGCACACGACCTTGGTCACTGACCTCGTAGCCCACGAACTCTAATACTGGTCTCCACTGCTCAGCCATTATTCAGGTCTATACCTTGTCATGAACGCCGAGAACAATTCAGTCCTTGGCTCTTCATGTGTTACCCCTATGGGTGCCAGGTGTACCTTCGCAGAAGGCCCAGTGCCCTCTGTGCGTACAACCTCATACACGGTATTGCTATCTGCGCTCGTGCGTTTGAAACGTAACCCAACTATTGATGCTGCCCGTATGCCCTTGGGTAGCTTGGGATGATCTGCTACTACTGCAAGGAAGGCTATACGCCTGCCGTCCTCTGCCTCGACCGCGTAGTTGTCCACAAGGTTGATGAGGAACTGTTGTACTGGCTCTGGCTGGTGCTCTATGGTCACACAGCCAATGCTTTCAACTTCCTCACCCGTAGTACGAACGCGACAGAATTTGTCGTTATTAGTCAGAATTATGGAGATCACTCGTCTGAAGCGGTACATAAAGGCGTGTACAGCTTGACTTATATGTCCTTGAAACCTGCGCATCTATAGATATCCGGCCCAGTTACCTCTTACCCATGCCTTGATCAACATATCCGCGCTACTGGGCACAGTTGCGGATATCCTGAGTGTGCCTCCTGCAGGCGCTGATAAGGATACTATATAAGTGCCTGTAGGTCTAGACCAGTACTGGATATTTTGGTACACAATTGACAGCGTACCAGAAACCTGCCTGACAACTAACGCTCGCACCTCTACATCAATAGCTCGGTCACCAAGGTACTCCCTGCCTATTATAACACCCCTCACCAGCACAGCCCTGCCGAGTGGGACATCAAGCTCCAATGTGGAACCGTTCAGATACAAGTTCACTGTGCCAAGCGCATGTGATCTGTTGTACAGGATGTAGTCGGAGATGTCCATATCCCCATCCACAAAGAACCTACCCACAGCCCGTGCTCTTTCCCCGTACAGATCAGCAGTAGCCCTGAACCCTGAAGCCTCTGAGTACAAACCAGCAGCAAGATTCTCCCTGCCTCCAGTGACAGAGCCGAACGAATTGGTTACGCTGTTTTCCCTACCACCGAGTATGGCTGAGTAGATACCATTAGCTATGTTCTCATAGCCGCCCGCTACCAGAGATGCGAAACCTATAGCCGAGTTATCCTCACCACCCAGCACAGCTGCGGCAGACCCATCAGTCACTCCACCAGCACCGAGGTTGACCTGCTTGGCTAACACAGGGTTCCACACACTTGGGTTATTGGTTCTGTTTGAAATAATGTTCCCACCAGCAGGGAAACTGTCCTGCTCGAGCCTTGTACCTGGATTAACTCCACCCCCGCCATCTATCCTAGTCCATGTAGTAGGCCCAGTAGCCTGCCATATAGCAGTAGTATCTGTGTTGATCCACATCTGGCCTATGAACCTGGGATCAATATCTGGATCCCTGGGCTGGCGCACAGCAACAACCACATGCAACCCTCTGTTGAGTAGATTGCCCTGAAAGTCAAGATCACCGTACTGCTTAGCCATTTCTCTTCATTCTGCCAGTGTCTATACCAGTTTGTATGTGTGACTCTATCAGATCCAGCTCAAAGTTCATGGAAGACTTCAGTGCCCTGCGTGGATTGATGACAGTTAGGTTAATATACCTCTTCAACTTACCAGTGCCAGTAGCCACCTTCTCATTGATTGTCCTGCACTTGCAGATGTCGTTCCGGATGATCTCACTGAGTGACATGCTGAGTACTCGAGCGCCCACATCGAAGGTGTCCTTGAACTTGTCCTTCTTGATTATCTCCATGGTGTCCAGCGGCTGGGTTGTGATCAGAACTATTTCAGTAGCACCACGCCTGATAGCTTCCTTCAGTGGGGCCATTTCCCGCACACCAGCATCGACGTACAGGCCACCAAGGATCTCTACAGGCTCCATGGCTATCGGAATGGTCGCAGAGGCCACGATAGCCCTCTTCAGATACTTGGGCATGTCCTTACGGAAGTGCTCAATCTCTCCTGTAACCAAATCCGCGGCAGGGATGCTGAGCTCTACATAAGAGCTCTGTAGCTTATCCAGGTCTATGTAGTTCTTGACCAAGTGCTTGAGCCCACTCTGCTTGCCTATGGATCTCTTCCACAAGCCTGGTATGCCGAATGGAAACCTCTTGCTCCATACGCTCTCAGCATAGCCCAGTGCGGTACGCCACATCTCTGCCAGACGCATCACACCAAGGTCAAACTCTTCCTTCTTATACTGGGCCAGGTAGGCAGCATTGATAGCGCCCACTGAGCTCCCAGTGATAAGGTCAAAGCCCTGTGTATCCTTAAGCCCCATGAGCACACCAACCTGGAATGCCCCCTTGATACCTCCACCTGATAGTACGAGTGCTCTCATTATGTTACTGGCTTCCCTCCCAGAGTCTCACAGCCGAAGTAGGCCGCCTTACCAGCGTCACCATTCTTGTTGAAATACTTGAGCCTGATCATCATACCTGCTGGCAACCCTGATGCCCCCACCTTGCTGTCACCGCACTTGAACTCACCAGAGGCTGGTACTGCCATGTTGTCCATCATGATCGTTGTGAACTTCACAGCATCCCCAATACTGAGGTCATTGGCCAACCCTTTATCCACAAGCTGACCATACTCATTCAACTCGTAGTTGTCCTTCTGGCGTATCTTGATGATGTTGGTGATTGGGTCATAGTCGTAAATCCAATACTCCTGGCCATGGTCTGCAAACTTGATGTACTTACTGAAACCAATGTCAAGCACACCTAGTGCTACAGGGTAGCCAACATTGGTCAACTCGATCTCTACGACATCAGCACCTGCTGTGTACGCCTTGGCTACCTTCACATCATACTGGAATCCATATGCCTGTAGGATCTGCAGCCCAGGATGAATCTCTACACTGAACCTGTCTCCAGGTGTTTGCCCGAATGTGCAGAACTTGGCACTGAGCATGTCTACGTCAAATGGAAACACCCTATCAAGGTCAGTCCACTCGCCAGCGACCTCACCTATGCTCTCGATCTCTGTGCCCTTACCACAGAAACGACCTCTGGTGAGCACCACCTCATGCATGGTCATCTCAGCTATTGGGGGCACATCGTACTTGCCTGAGTTGTCATGTGCTGCGATCAACCCACCACATGGGCCTGTGGTATCACCATCGAGCACTGTCTTCTCACTCGCTGATAGCTCAGCCGCAAAGACTATGTGTACAGTCCCGCCTACACACACGCCCCCATCTTCCTCTGTGAAGCCTGAGCAATGCACATCATTCAGCTGTATGGTGATGTCAGGAGACGCTACGATCTCATCCATGAGTGTGGATGGATTGATACGCCCATTGGGGAAATCAGTTGCCACAGCATAAGTATATTCTTGTACTGCCATTAGCCTACCTTCCAAACCTCTATTCCGGCAAAGTACATGTACGCCGTCTTGCCGCCAATACCAGGATCCAGACAGAAGTCTATGTCTACCTCATGCACACCAGCACCAAGTGTTACATGCCTGAACCCCGAGTGCATGTTGCGCTGATCGCTCTCTGCGTCTGCATACTCCACACGCATGTATGGGTGTATGGCATCTCCTGGATTGATCAAATCAATGCTGTCATCCACCTGTGCCCTGACCATCATATCCCTTGCAGTAGAATCAACCCTGCATATGAATGTAAAGCCTATCCTGTACACGCCAGCAGATAGTTCAGGTGTTGTGAACTTCAAGTACTGCTGGAACTCTTCTGCCGTAGTGGCCTCACTGGTTGTCTTCTCTTCGTAGTACATGGCCCCAGTGGTACACTCACAGGGAGGATACGGCTCTGGTGTAGGAGGATCCACTGTCTCCCACTCCTTGATCTCTGGAGCATCCTCAGTGAGCTCATACATATTCCTAGTGGTCATGTCCACCCATAAGGTGCCAACTGGCCACACGTCAGCATCAGCAGCTAATGGGGCACACACTGTTATAAATGTATAGGGCGCACCATTGCCCGAGTATACGACATCATCCATTACCTTGGAGTCAGACCATATGAGCCATGTGTAAATGATGAATGCGCCAGTGGTAGTAACCGAATCAGTGATCAGCTCCACGCCCCTGGTGTCATATACCTTGACTGTGCCAGCCACAATAAGATCAGTAATCTCATCATTGGCCTGCAACAGTAATGCTATGTTCTCATATGAGATGTCTACCCGAGTACCCGCGCCAGCACCAATGGTAATACCCAGTGACTCTACCTCCACTGGGTTCTCTGTCTGATTCTCTATTTCTGCACGCTTTGCCATAGCTCTCGATTGTAGCAGTGGCCTGCTCGTAATGGAACAGGCCACTTAAACTCAACTACATTGATGAACGGTTGCCTTAGATAGCGCCGTTAGCAACTGCCTGTGCATAGGTGTACTTCTCGCCTGGGACGCCAGCGATTGAAGATTCCTTGATGTAGGCATCTCCATCAGCGTCAGTAGCGTGCTGGGAAAGTATGAGTCCACCAAGTCTTTGCATCAAAATCTCCTATCAGAGCTTAAACTCTGCTACAGTACAGCCTTCCAATCGGGAACAATGCGTGTCTCTTCACCGTAGGCGTACTCATCGCCGGGTTCCAGACGTGCGCTTGGC
>Ga0180433_10005823_pt1 | contig 16476 bp, 21 predicted proteins | sample SS_ome_8_FD_132980 | JGI IMG/M metagenome (GOLD analysis project Ga0180433, IMG submission 132980) | Hypersaline lake sediment archaeal communities from the Salton Sea, California, USA - SS_1_D_1 metaG | ecosystem: Environmental > Aquatic > Non-marine Saline and Alkaline > Hypersaline >... | reverse complement strand
CACGGAACACGGAGCTGTGATCATTGGGAGCACAGAGAAGTATGAGGCTCGTTGTCGAGCTTGTTGGAACAAAGGGTATGAAGGGGTCAAGCTTCCCGAATAACGCTTTTTTGATTGGAAAAGGGTCAGGACAATGGAAAAGCCAATACCGGGTGTGTATCGTCATTTCAAGGGGCATACATGCGTTGTTCTTGGCGTCAGTAAAGACACAGAGACGAAAGAAGAGTTTGTGAGCTACATCCATGATGGTCAGTTGTGGAACAGACCTCTGGCGATGTTCACAGGAACAGTGACTCGCCACGGCAAGACCTTTCCTCGTTTCGTGTTCGTAGATATGTTGAAGAACATGGTTCCTTTGATCGAATATCTGGCGAATCCGCCGTATCTCAAGGAAGGCACATGAAAGGTGCAAAGAAGAACTTATTAGACGCTCCCGGTGCTCCTGGTTCTTCTCTGGACCTTGTCGAGGGTGAATACACCCCTTTGACAGAGGGATTACTGGACGGAGATAGTTGGGGCGATTTCAATGACAGAGAACCGCTGGATGGTTACGATTGGTCTGTCACAGGGATTGACCCATCAGACCGCCGGTGGTCATGGGAACGTCTGGACCCGGCGCAGATCAAGACACATATCTATTTTATTCAAGAGGACAGCGAAGGGAAACCGATCAAGATAGGGATCGCAAAGAACCCAAAAACACGTAGAAGGACGCTCCAAACAGGTAACTCGAAAGCTCTCACATTGTTAGGACGTATCAAGGGTACGAAGAGCGACGAAACAAAGCTGCATCAAAGATTTGCAAACACGAGGATCATCAGGAAAGACAGAAGCAAAGGTGAATGGTTTGAGTCAACCCCGGAGTTGTTGGCTCTGATTGAAGAGTTGCTAACGTTGCAACAAAGGAGATTTTGACAGATGGAAATGGAAACACAGAAAGCGCAAACGGAGAAGATTCCCGGATTCCCTAAGACCCACAGCCTTGTCTTCAAAGAGGACGGGAAAGAAGACCGGGGGATTCAGATCTATCCAGACGGCAACATCAAGTTCTTCGGTGGCTACGCTCCGAACGTGGGGAAACCGGATGGTTTCGAACCACACTTCAAAGAAGCTGTCATGGACTTCTGGAAACAGGTGTTGGAGAAAGCGCCGAAAGAGGTCACCCCGGAGTATGTGAAACAGGTCTTCACCCCGCTGAAAGAGTTGTTCTTCAAGACCTCGCAAGCTGAGACAAGGGACTATTGGGGTCAGGTCTTGAAGGAAGCGGCGAAGATGTTCTGGGATCAGGTACAAGAGGAGTCACCCACAAAGATTCTCTCTGCAGCATCTGACCAGATGAACCTTCTTTCCAACCAGTTTGAAGACCTCCAGCGACAACATGAGAAACAAGGCCAGGAACTGGAGGGGATGGTCAAAAGCTCGAAAGAGGTTCTTGATCTCATATCCGAGAAGGAAGAGGAGATCGAGCGCTTGGAGGTTCAGGTCATCACAGAGCAATCTGACAAACAGGTTCAGGTCGAGAGTCGGGATCGGGAGATCAAAGCTCTTGAGGAGAAGAACCAGGCGCTTCAAGAGCAAGTTGAGGAACTGGAAGGATTCAAGAAGAAGATGCAGGCGATGCTCGCCGGATAACAAGACAGATCACAGGAGAAGTTCAGTATATGAGTGACGACAAAAAAGATCCTGAAAACAAGAAGGGGAAAGAAGAACAACCCCCCGTTCGTTTCAATGAGGCACCACAACCCGGTCAGAACAGCGCCGGTGTTTTCGTCTATAGTGACCTGGAACCGAACAAGCTGGACCCGATCAATAAAAAGATTATCGAAGCACCTCAGAAGCTGGTTTTCTTTCCCAACGGGGACATTTCCTGGTCCGGGTTCAAGAACATTGATGAGGTCATCGGGTTCATTTACCGGTCCTTTGGTCATAACCCACAAGAATTGATGACAAAACTGGTTGAGACCTCGAAGCGCGTAATTGCAGCGGAGCAACAACGGTTTCAACAAGAACAAGCGAAACCAAAAGATCCTTCTGGTACACCACCACAGACGGGGGGAGAAGGATTCGGAGGGTTAATGCAGTGACGAAACATGCATTTTGTTCCGGGTGTGGTCAGTGTGGAGATGACGGGAGTGAAGACAGACCTTCTGGTGTCGGAGTAATCGCACTTTCTAGCAAAAAGGAAGGCGTCTCTTATCTCGCTTCTATCAATCTTTCTCGTTACGGGGTTCCTGAGTTCGTTATTCCGGATGTTCCTCCGCTTTTCACGCTGGGGGCGATTGATATTATCCGGGAATTGACCGAACATGTATTTGGGGAACAAGAGATCACCGGCAACATACGAATGTTCAAAGACGGTGATACTTATGTGTTCCACGAGATCCTTCCGCTGAAGTTTGCCAAACTCAGCGAGGAACAGAGAGAGCATTTATCGCAGTTTTGCGCGGACGAGATGCCTCCGATGCTGATTATCTCTGTGGATGGTGAGTTGCTTGAGGGTGACCCACTTGTTCCAGATGTTCAGACAGGACTTGTGGACTGTTAGAGCGTACTTTCAGTCAACAACCTTGACCGCTACGAGTTGGTAGGTCAACAGCCTTGATCGCTATGAACTGAAAGGTCAACAGTCTTGACCGGGAAAAACTGAAAGGTCGAAAGGTCAACAGTCTTGAAGACCAAAAATTAAAGGGTCAATAGCCATGCCTTTAACAGCCCGTCAACAACGCATCGCACAAACACCATACAGTTACACAAGCCAGGATTTGGTGGATGTGATGTATATTCTGGGAGACCCGAATGAATGGGAGGTTTTCAAAGACATCAAGTACAAGGTTGTTTTGCTGTTGTATAGTGCGGCGAACAGTCGGAGACACATGAATATCCCAATTGATTTTGAGCGGGAGATTCAGGCGTTGATCCGGCGGGATGGTCCGCAAGGACTCATAAAGCCGCACATACAACGGTTTGGTTTCGGTCCTCCGAGTCCAACAGACACATAACGATGCCGTCAACAGCTTTGAACGTTACGAACTCAAGGATCAACAGCCTTGAACTACGACTCGTCAACAGCCCTGGTAGTGGCAAAGACAAAAGGTCAACAGCTTTTCTTCAATGTCACAGCATTCAACAGCCTTGAGTATGCGTTGAATCAACAGCCTTGAAAACATCATGTCGATGCTGTCAACAGCTTTGAAACATGTAGAGTAGAGCGTCAACATCCTTGGTTTGGTCACGTTTTAGTCAACAACCTTGAAAAGGTTAGGTCCTAACTATATCAACAGCCACAAGACACTTTGAAGAACATCTCAGAAAGGGAGAAAGGAACATGTCGAACAAATTGGGAAGAGTACCAAGGGGCGTCAACTTTGATACACCCGCCGGTTTCAAGCGCTTGTTGCCCCCGGAGGATGACCTGGATGAATGGCAATTCATCGCACGGGAGATCATGATTGATCAGCATGCGAACACACAGCGATACTATTGGCCTAGAAAGAAGACCAGAAAGCCCTATACAGGTTGCATATGGAACAACCAGTTCCGGAAAAAGGATTTCCTGTGGGGCGCGGAGGTCGATGGTGTCTATTGTTGCGGCGTCAGCATGGAGCACTTCTTTTTGACACATGCCGAGTACATGGGGAACTTGTTCGAAAGCGACTTTGATCTTACCTGGAACCAGATGATGATGTTGTACCGATACTTCTTTGTGTGGGATGACAACGGGAAGTATGACCAAGGTTGTGGAAAGGGGATCGAACTTGCAGGGAAGTGGCTCAAAGAGCGTTTTGATGCAGTCAAAGAAGCGGGTACAGGTGAAGACCTGGAACCGGAGGACACCTTTGATTCGTACATGATGACGCATTATGAGTACCACAAAGACCCATACCGGGCGAAGTTCGGTGACTACGTCCAGATCCAGAACAAGCGCAACATCCATGTTCCCGGCGGTGGTCACGCGGCGATCTTCGTGGGTCTGGAACAGCGTGTGGTCAGAGGTGTCGATCAAGAGGTGGTTCGTGTATTCCAGGCGAACAACAGCGGCGATTACAACATGAAAGACGGTGTGACGTGCGGCTGGTACACGATCAACAAACCAGACAAGAATGACCCGGATTTCAAGCGGATCTTTCACTTCGGGTCTGTGTCGCCGATATCGTACTGAAATTGTCGAGAGTCTTGAGTTCTTGAAGTCGAATGTCAACAGTTTTGAAATAGAAAGGAGTCGTTCAAAATGGCTGAAATCGTAGGAAAAGAAAAAGCTATGTATCGCCGGGTCCGTTTCAAGATGGGATTGGATGTGCTTGAGCGGTTCCTGAAGAACGGGTACACCGGTCTTGTAACTTCAGAACTCCCGAAAGACACGAAGATCGTTGGTGTATGCCAGGACATGTATGATGAGATGAACGGAAAGGAGGGGTTCTGGGTTATCGCGGAAAGCTCAGAGTTTGAGTTGACTCCTATGGACAAGCCAGTACCCGAGATCCCACCTGTCTGTTTAAAGGTCTCCGCACAAGCTTCTGTGGAGGAGACTCTTGAAATTCTCAAAGCATACGCCGGTGGTTTTGATTGGTTTGTGAAAGCTCACATCAAACCGAAAGGGTCAGAAGACCCGTATATTTGTGTTCATGTGAAGGTTCTGGATGAGTATCTTCATGATGAGGAGAAAGAGTTGATCAATCTGCGTCATTGTTTCTTAGGTCACCGGGTGCAGGTTGTGGAGGACTAACATGACACACCACAGGAGACACAGCGAAGCACGAAGGAAGCGAGAGGTCATTGACCCGGAGATCACACCACCCACAAAGAAGGTCAAGCTGAGATGGTATCAGTACCTTAACTTCTTCGGGCTGGCGCGGATGTTTCTCGGTCAAACAAGGGACTCCACTGGAAACCCGAACAACGTCCTGATGCTGTTCATTGGTTCCTGTCTGATAGGAGCCGCTTGTTATCTGGGATCGGTCTATTACAACGTGACCTACCACAAGATCATCCTTCTTTGTCCAAAACAGGTAAAGAAACAAAGGGTGTCAACATCGATCCCCCGGAAGTCCACACCCCCAAAAAAGGCGTCAAAGAAGGCGACAGGCGACAGCAAGAAATCAACGAAGGCGCGAGGTCGAAGAGGAAGGAGATCGAGCTATAGTAAGCGTCTCAGACTGTCTGGAAGCAAAGCAAAGAAGACAACCATCCAGATGGCATGCACGAGCAACAACATCACGATTCATGCAACGTTGCATCCATCTCCACCATTGATCACAGCGTTCTATTACAGCTTGACCTTTATCATTGTTTTTCTCGGCTCGCTGTACATGGGTCGCCACTACCAAACAAGAGACTGGTTCGTTGATCTCTTGTACGCTTGGCGCGGAGGACCACGAAGAGAATCGCCAGATGAACATGGAAGTGTACCACCACCACATGAACCAGGAAACGAACCGGAAGAGCCTATCTTTGACGCGCCGGACACAACCCATGTTACCGGCGGTCTGGCTCCTCCAGAAAAGGAGGAACACGATAATTGATCACCATCGTTTCGAGCGGTGAATCCGGTGTTGCAGAAGGCGCAATACAAGCCGCTATGAGTCACAAGATACCCACGGAGGGGTATTGCTTGTCCAATGGCTGTAACAGCGATAGAAAGCCTGTTGCAAAGTGGTATGGACTAGAACCGGCGGACCCGGAACGAAAGTGTCGCCCGTCTGTTGATTCAAGAGCCACAGCTATTTGGAACGTCAGAAGGTCCACGCATTTGCTGGTCATCCATAACGGGGTCACACACGGTCTTATAGACGACATCTTCGATGACAAGTCTATCTGGTCTCGTTATGGATTTACGGGCGCTGTAGCCTGGAATACGGCAATCGAGACGCGCATTCCACGGCTGGCTGTAGATCTGACTGACCCAAAGGATATCTTGAAGGTACGTGAATGGATCACAGACCAAGATATCAAAATCATGATTGCAGGACCAAACGAATTTGAGAGTCCTGGGATCTCCCTCCAAACACTCAAGACCATTCGAGCCTTTCTGAAACTTTTTGTTGTAAAAGATCAGCCTCATACAGAAGCGCAATCAAAAGAAGCATCATCAAACGTCGGTAAACCGTCTATAGTAGTGGGTAAGCCAAGACCCGAGTGATCTCTACATTGGCTTAAAAAGAGATACATTTTTCCCCATTGAGGTATCACTGATGATTGACTTGTATCTACTCTTCGGAGCAATTGAAATAGCAAAAATCGGAGGCTACGTTGTTGTTGGCGCTTTTGCCATTTTCTGGCTCATTGTTTCTGTAACGGATTTACTTCAGCGTTACGGAATGATGGAGAGCAAGGCGCAAAAGGAGAGAGACCAGAGACAAAAGAGAATCGAGAACAAGCTGGGAGGTATTCGAGAGGTCCTGTATGATTATGTGAAGGATACAAAGAGCGCACTGGCGGCGATTCAAACCTCTATAAGTGAACAGACCAAGGGTCTCAGTATTCTAGCCGCCAATGTGCAAGAGCTTCAAAATAGCGTGGACTCTTCTGTCAAGATCATGACGGGAGATGATTACGGACTCAAGCAACTCCACCGGCAACTGAAGAAATCACAGAACGAGATGTTGGAGCATCTGGGGACGTTCAGAGAATCGGCTCTTCTGACAAAGGCGCTCCACAGCAAGATTATGGACCAGACAAACCAGGGGAACGTGGAAGAGATTTTACGGTTGGTTCGTGGTCATGATCGAGATGTTCACAAGTTGATGCAACGCCATCCGGACGGCGTAGAGGGAAGAGAGACTCCGAGACACTTCTGTTCTGTTCATGACGTGCTGGATCAGTTCGGTGACCACTGCAACAGCATCGGTGACAAAATAGAAGATGTGAATAAACACATAACAACGTTAGAAAATGCTATGCGCGGTGTAGAAAGTACCTTGACTTCCTTTCCCGGTTTGCTTGACAATGTGAAAAGTGGTCAAAAGGAGTGGATCGAGCATTTCCTCGATCAGAACAAGCATATCGTTGGACTTTTAAAGGCGCTGACACGGGCGTGGGGGGAAGAAGAGGAATGATGGTTATGCAGAAGCATCAGGAAGAGGACAAGGCATGCCGGACAACGCAGGAATTGATTGCAATTCGGGAGGTTCAGAAGGCTGAGACAACCACGCTGGTCTCCAGATTGATGGGATTGCTATCGGAGGGTAAGAAGAAGAAGCCAACTCTCAAAAAGAGAGCGTCCTAATTTTTTCCTAAAAACAGCGCCTCTTCGCTCTCTTCCTGGAATTGCTGGACTGCACCCGCACATTTCTTTGCCTGTTCTTCCGCCGCTTTTTCAAGCTCTTCTACCGCCTTATCCAGGAACTCTTTTGTTTCGGAGCGATGGAATGCTGAATCCAGGTCCCAATCTTTTTGGTTGATGTAATCAAGACAACCCTGAGCATTCTCGTACCAAACAATGTCCTTCCACATGCTGTTGAAAAGCTCTTGAAGCTCTTTCCAGCTACTACAACCTTGTAACCAGTCACACCCAGAGCAAGAACCCCACCCAAAGAACAACAAGCCGAAGAATCCGTCTTTGGAGCGGAACAGAACCCGGCTATCTCCCTGGTAATCGTTGTCATCAACTTGCAGAACAACCTCACCACCTACAACTCCCGCAAAGTATTCCATGATCGCATCGTAGTTGTACTTTTCGCTATAAGGGACCTCTTGAGCAAAAAAGTCATCTTCGGAGCAACCACAATCGGGGTTATGCTCTGGGATGACAAAATCGTCATCCACGCTCCAGCCCAGATTGTCTTTGTACAGGTCAACCAGGTTCTTCACTGAAAATTGTATGTTCTCGTAGTGGTTCATTGTGTTCTCCCTATGCTCCCTTGAAGATATCCGCCAGAAGACGGCTCACTCTTGCGGGTACTTTTCCGCCTTTGTTGAAGGTCACCGTGTGTGTGAGATCATTAGCAATCCGGTGTTGGAACGTCTTGCGATTTCTCAAGAACTCACGCTCTTCTTTGGTCTTCTTTCGCGGCGGTGCCATCTTCGTGTTCTCCTTTTGTGTCTTGTATTGAGTGACGATCAGATCCCCCCAGACCTGACAGGTGACTAAAAGATTTCTACCTGACCCGGAAGATTGTCTGCATGATCCCAGACCCACTTGAATGCAACCGCTTCTTTTACTTCAACTTCCCGCGCTATAACACGTCCGTCAATAACAGCTTGAGCGACCCTTTTATCCTCTATAACCTGACACTCATCTCCTACGATGACACAGATGATTTGTTCGCCGCTCAGCACAAGGTACTTACCAGCTTGATGGTCAGCTTGAATCTCGTATGCATATCCTTGACCACTTTGGCGGTTGAAAATCTCTACATGGCTCTCTTCTTTGATGTAACGGCGGACTTTCCGGCGGTTCGCGGGAACCTCACAATGCAGCGGAGAATCTGTATCGAAAGCTCGAACGATTCCCTGGTACTGTTTGCAAGGAACCATCGCGTCATCATGGTGTTTTTCCCATTCCCGCTCCAGAGCAATCATAACCAGCGGATCTTCGTAGTAATAGATGTCTGTCCCAGGAATTTCGTTTTGCAAGAACTCATCCGGGTCTGCGTAAAAGCGCCGTACTTCCGACCGATCCAGATTCATCTCGTCTTTGACTCGCCGCAATCCGGCTCGTGTGATCCACTGTGACGGCGATCCGATCAGGTCTGTGTAGTCTCCTCGCAAGCGAGCCAGATATCCGATTTCACCGTAAGGCGCTTCCCGATTTGCGAAAAAGTGAAGGTCATCAATCGCTTCCATTCGTGCGCCTGTCAAAGCTTTGGGGTTGCTCTTTGCACGATCTTTGTATCCCGCGTGTTGGCGGATGTAACAGCTATCGTGTGAGATCAAGCATGCCGGAGCAAGATCTTCGATGATGGAAACCACGTCAGCGAGTCGGCGGCTGTTAGGTCCTAACCCTAAAAGGTGGAGTTTTTGCGGCTGATATGCTTCCAGAAGTTCGATGATTTTGTCATCTTGTGTTGCGCCTTTCGCCATTGGGAGAGCGATCATAACGTCATTGTGAGCTACGTCCAGAGCGTCCAGAGCCGCTTGGCGGAAAGAATCAAGGTCCTGGTCTCCACCTTGAAGCACAATCATCACATTCGCGCCGTATGCAATCAGATCTTGAACATCCTCTTTGTACTGTGCCAAGCGAGCCAGCGTTACTTCTTGATTCCCTACCTGGTCAGGAGCCACGAGATACGCGAGATTTCCGAGTCGTTCCGCGATTTTCTTGTAGATGTCAAGGCGGTGTTTCCACTCGCTGTCATCGATGGGGCGAACCGGAACCAGACCGCGACCCGGCTGGAACTCCACCTCGCTGAAAGCACCGCTATCAACGAACACCGGGATGTTGTTTTCGAGGCAACCTTCAATCAGCATTTCCAGCGATTCTTCTTGCGAGAACTCAGCGTCTCCGATCTCCGAAACCGTCACTCCAGGAGCCATCTGAGCATCGAGAAAACCGATGAAATCACAAACTCGATTTGATCCGCTCGGGAAATAAAGAAGGTTGCTGTTCATTGTCTGGTTCCTTGTTCCGTGTGTGTTTTTGAAAAAGTTGTTGCTCGTAAAATAACGAGGGCAAGACTTTTTTCTGACTTGGTGGTTTTAGCGGGGAGTGATTTCGCCGTAAGCCGTGATTTTTGAATCGATTTCGTTCAGCATCTCACGGTAAGTGTACGCATTGATTTGAAAAGGACAAAGAGCATCGGTTCTGTATCTTCCGTATTCATTCCGGGGGCTTGAGTCATCTCGGAAAAACTTTGCGTTACGGTAAAGAAAAAATGGTTGATCCCATGCATCTTTTCCAAGGCGCTTCACTTTGTGGACTGGTTTCCTTTGCTCTTTCAATGTCTTATCTCCTTTTACGCCGCTTTTTTGTCTCGCTGTTGTTTATCCTTCGTGATCGCTTCCTTTTTCCATTTCTTCCACCCGACCCATGCACCGGTCTTATCCCGGCGGCTCGCCTTGCGTAGGTCGCTCTCATTTACGTTGTACAGGTCCGCGATGTGTGCGGTGGACCGACAGTGTACCATCAGAGTGTATGGATATGCGCGACTCGGGTCACGTATGCCGAGACAACAGGCTTGCCACTCCTCGCCGTCTCCTCCATACCCCCCTGGTAATCCCGAAGGATACCAGCGACCACCGTTGTCAAACTTCCCGTCCGGGTCCAGTATCCGATCACGCCGTGCGTGATAACATACGACGGCTGACAACATGATCTCACGATATTTTTTGGTGTGTCGCTTGACCCGCTTGTGATTTTCATTCACACGAGACACCATCTCCATCAACCTCTCCTTTGCTTGTTCGTGCGTTCCAGTCAGCGCTGTAAGTGCTCCTTCCACGGTCATCTTGGCGTCTGGTAGGTCCTCATGCTCTGGTGTGTAATAGGTGTACTGTACGGGTGGTGTAACACCGCCAAAAAATTTCTCATCAGCAACTGATCCAAGGTAAACGGATTCTCCTTTAAATACGATGGTCCCGTGGTTTGTGCTCGTAGAGTTGATTCGATCTTTCATTTTGTGCTCCTTCCGTGGATTTTAAAGCCCCATCCATGGGGTCTTTTGTGTCCTAGTAGCGGACAGACGGAAACTTTTTGATGATCCGCGCCGCTTCTGTTAGAGACTCCAGTACGGTATCAGCGGCTTTTTGCGCCGCTTCTTCGCTCGGAAATTGCGAGGGAGTCAGGATCGGAAAATCGACCAGCTTGTTGGTTTCTGCGTCGTAAATGCCGATCCAGGCGCTCCAGCGATTGTTTGATTCTTGCTTTGATAACTGGACCCGGACCTCTTTTTTGTCGTCCATAATGGCGCTGACAACGGTTTCCTTTTGCTCGCGTTTAAAAGCCGCAAGATTGATTTTGTAGGTGTCATTGTCCGGGATCAGGATTTCGGTATTGGGGTGTAGCATCGCTCTGGCTCCTTATGGTAATAGAGACACAAGTGCGGTCAAAATTGCACCGGCTTTAATTTTCTGGCTGGTCCGGAATATCTTCTAAAAGACTCACGTCAACGTAAGGTTCTTCAAGCTCGTCAACTTCCAGATTTTCAAAAGACTCCGGTAGCTCGTCAAGATCGTCCACTTGAGCACCCTCAAGCTCGCTGATCCACTCGGCGTATGCGTCGCCACGCTCTGATTCCATCCAGCGCTCAGAGCGCTCGTCATAGTATTCCTGCGCCGCTTCTGCGAGGTCCTGAGTGTACGAGCAAGAGTCCTCTATGGAGTTCTGAAGCTTGCCGTGGATCTCTTTGAGAGCGTCAAAATTCTCGGGTGTTGCGTCCTTTTGGAGGGTTTCAAGCGCTTCGTTGTATTTATCCGTTTGCTCGCACATGTTGTCGATAAAGATTTGGATGTTTGAGAGGTTGATTTTACTGAGCTTCTTCATTGTCTGGTCCTTTTGCCGTTGTCGATTAAATTTGTTGCCCTTACAAAAACGAGGGCAAGACTTTTTTCTGACTCAAAGATTGCCGGGGTATATTTTTCCTACGCAGCGCGTGAGAACCCCTTTTTTTACAGCCGGGGAAATGCAGCAAGTAAGTACCTGATTTTATTAGATCTGATCTTGTAGGACAAAGGTCGATTTTGATGGGGTTAGGTCCTAACATTTTTTGCGTTTTGGTGTGTTTTTGGTGCGACTGAAAAACAGGGGAGATCACCAGCCCTTTCCCCTGTTTTTCGGTAACCCCTTGATTTTATAGGAGGGAAAAAATAAATTTATTTATTCCCCTGACAATATGTGCAGGGGTCCAGATAGACGGCTGACAGCGGTGCATCTGGTCTCCTGGCAATCTGTGCAAGCTGAGAGACGGAGAGCGGGAGGAGAGATCACAGAGCGGGAGACAAAAAGCGGGAAAAAGCTGGAAAGACGGGGAAATCGGGGAGAGAAGACAAAAAAACCCCTTTGCACCACCACCCCCTATAGAGCGACTGCAGACCAAAAGACAAAAAACCAAACCTATATAGCTGAGCTTAACTCAGCATACACACGTGCGGCGGTTTGTCTTGTGGAGGTCGCGGGGGATCGAAACGCTGGTTGACCACGGTAAACACGGTTTGGTAATGCGCTGCAACTCATTTTCTGATCGTGCTTTGGAGTTGCGACGGGGAAGCGAGTCAAGGACCGTCGTGGCTGACGCATTACCCTGGATACGAGAGACCTGTCTGGTTTGTTGACCGGCTGGTGTCCCGTAAATCAAATCCATCTCGGTTGTCTTGTGGTCTATGTCACCCTGTATATGATAGTAGTTGGTCGTCGCACCCCGTCTCAGAGCATTGTTGTTGTTGTCGAGTCTCTGATGTGTACGCATGCTGTCAGCACACCCCACGTACTGACCGGGTATCCTTTGAGGATACCCGTGGACGGCTAAAACTTTTGAGCGCTGGTTTTTAACTCTCGCTTTAACGCTCCTACTACATATCCAGGTTAGGACCTGACACTTTCGCCGGAGTGATCTGTTATAGGTGTACACTCTGGCGTGGTCCGTGGACCGTACAGTGAGGACACAGCGCTGGCTAGGTGATGTGCAGGCGCTGTGAGTCAAATACCTCACGAGTACGGCTGTCCGCCTAAAAGCGGCTTTCTCTGTCGTGGTGCCCCTCAAAAACTTGGGGGGTCTCAAATTCCGACTTGATGTGGACAGAGACGATAGCGCAGAGTGGTCCCTGCGAGTCATTCTGATATCCAGTTGACACCGAGCGATATCGTTCGATTTTGTCTTGACTTTTGGCTCGATCTGTGTCATATTACTCACATCAAATCACAGTTTGTACGTCGTAGACGGCGCGGTAATCCTCGTTAGTACCGGGGATTTCCGTATTTCTTCGCTGTCGTTTCGTGACAAATATACGACGTAATCAACCATCCTATCAGGCTGTTTCTGCTCTGTCAACTTATTTTTTTGCCTATTTTTCCGCTTCATTCGCCCCAATGGTTAGGTCCTAACATTTGGGGTATTTTGTCACTGGGGAAATCCCCAGTGAGAGTTAGGTGCTAACCCCCCCGAATGAGGGCGCTGTTTGTTGGGGTGATAAAAAAAGTTGAAAAAAAAGCGGTTGCGTTTTGTCATTTGTTGTGTCTCTAGTAGATAGGCAGTCAGGATTGACAAAAACATGTATTTTTTACGGAGTGACAACAGAGATGACAAAGGAAGTACAGAAAGAAGAAGTGACAGAAGCTCGCGAACAGCCTGTGGCGGAGCGGATGGCGAAACTCACACAGGAGATGGGGGAGCGTGTCGAGCGCGATATGCTCAGGGGTATGCTACGGGCGGGGGCGGATTGCCAAAAAGGTCTGCAGTATTCCGTTGGTTATTTTATGACCCACAGTAGCTACGAAAACCCCGACAATCCGTTGGTTGGGTTCGTTTCGATGCTTACGCGAGCGGGTCTGGAACTGGAGAAAATCACCAAGGCAATCGAGAATTGGGATCTCGAATTTCTACGGGATTGGATCTGGGAAAACGTCGAAGTGACCGAACTTTCGGACAAACTTCGGCGTGTATTTGACGCTCACACGTTTGATCGGGCTGGATATGTCGAGATGCGCCGGGAATTTCGAAAAATTGGTGCCGAATACCTCGATGAATTGGGGAAAAACAACATGAAGACCAAGGAGGTGACTCATGTTTCAGGGGAACAATGATGATGGAGACGGCGGTGGTCAGGGAGGATTCGCCTACCGTGACAATTTTGTGCGCGATGAATCGCACCTAAATGACAGAGTTGGCGGGACGCAAATGCGAGCCTTTGATCCGGACCCTGGATTTGGACCGGTGTATCTGGACGTAAACCCACACAACATCTACACATGGACCGTGTACAACACTATGGTTTCCAAGGCTCTCGGCATTCCCCAAAATCGTCTCCGGATGCTGCGACAGTCGCACATTGATGATTTTGAGGTTGGTGTTGATTATGCCTATGTGGTCAAAGGTGGCGAATTTAAAGGAAAACTCATCACGGATATGGTGGGTGCAGATCTGTACGATGGAAGATTTGTTTTGGTCTTTACCTATCGTGGCTTCTTCATTTTGTGCCGGATTCTCTATGTTTTGCCGTCCCGTAAGAGGCTGGACCCGGATGTGCAGCAACTGATCAAAAATTGTAGCGAACGTGCTCTCCCGCCCCGCAATCTCGCTGCGATGGACCCTCGCCTTGTGGAGTTTTTGGCGAAAGGGAAGATCATTGATGTGTCTGCTCCAACATCGCAAGGCGACCTGTTTGCACCAGAGCCAGAGTCTGCACCGGAGGAGACAATCACACCAGAGCCAGAGTCTGCACCGGTTGCACTGGAGGATGTTGAGATCCCTCTCCCGAGAGCGCTCGCTGTAGAGGATGCGGTTGCGGATCTACAGGCGACAGTGACGCCGGAAGTTACGGAACAGCCGGTCGAACCGCCCAGAAAAGATATTCCGCGCCTGGAAATTGATTATGAAGAAGATCGAGAGGGTGGTGGTCTGGCGCGGCTCAAGATGTTTTTCAGTGACGGGACTGTGGTCCGGTGGGGGGCGCGTATGGACCGGTATGATCGTGTCAATTTTTTCATTTCCTGTAAGGGGATCAGGTACTTCCTCCCTTTTTCTGTGGCGCACATACAGGGGACAGCCAAAAAAATGGGGCTGGACGATAATGAGCGTGTGTACGCGGCGGGATCGAGGAGATGGGGCAAAAAATGGATGTTCTCTCATGTGGGTCTCCTGGACTGGTGTAAGGCGCAGATCGCGGAAATGGAAAAAAAGCGTTTGGTCAGCCCAAAATCTGTGCAGAAATTGGACCGGCTACGGGAGTTTTATGCTGGTCTCAAAGAGGCTTATGACGTGTACGAGGAGGAGCGGCGCATACGTCACGAGGAGGTGACTCCGCCTGACGTTGTAGAGGGGACCGTCGTCTCTGACACTACTGCGGATGTACAGCCAGCCGGAGTGACAGATGACAAAAAGGCACCGGGTAAGCCGGTTGCAACAGAGCCAGCTAAACTTACGGAAGAAGAGAAGAGCCAGTTGTTGGCGCGTTACCAGAGCCGCGTGATTTTCCTTCCGGGTAGACCTCCTTGCATGTTGGATCGTGATGTTGCTGCGTTTTATGGGGTCTCCACAAGCCATTTTAATCAGCGCACGAAGGGTAATGATAAACGGTTTCCGATCCCAGAATATCGGTTTCAACCTTCTGAAAGTGAGATATCACGAATCGTTACATCTAGGGATGATATTGATTTCTTTGAGAAAACGCCTTGGCTTTACACAGAAGAAGGGTCGTATATGGGTCACGCAGTGCTAAGAAGTGAGAGGGCAGTGCAGGTTGGTCACCTTGTCGTGCGTGTTTTTATTGCGCACGTAAAAGGGGATCTCCCGTCTGGTAAAGGACCTGTTTTTGCTCGTCCTGGTTCCGGGGGCGGTGTTGTTACAGATGCGCAGTTAGCTCAGAGTTTAGCGATGGTCGAGATGGCGCAGACTGTTCATGAGACTCTGTTGGGTCTCCGGTCTGTAGACACTGATTTACAGGGACACAAGGCGGTTTTTACGGAGCATAAACAGGAGACAAGGAAGAATTTTGATCGAACGAATGAACGGATCGATCAGACAGACGAACAGGTGCGAGAGAACACAAAAGATGTTGCGACCCTAAAAAAGAGGGGTATTTTTGGGATGTATGTGGACCCGCAAGTGCTTGGTCCTACGGATGCTCACCGCAAAATGGCGAGGTCGGAGTTGTCTCGCGAAAATATCCGGAGACTGGCGCAGTATCATGGATACTTAAATTGCCTTTCCTACGGTGGCTACAAGGCGATGGAGGCGCACAAGAGCGAAGATGAATTTAGGAGTGCCTACAGAGAATTTTACCAGGCATACGCCAAGTACAAGGGGATTAAGCCAAAAACAAAAAAAAGTGGCAAACCAACTATGTGGGACGCTGTACATGATGAGTTTGGACTGCATGCCAAAAAAAATCCATTGGACTGGTTTGAGCGCAAGGGTCCGGATGAAATTTTCGATGGTTGCGAGTTTTTGTATCTGTCAGCGCAAGAACGCAGAGCGAAAATGTTGGGTCTGATATAAAAGATGATATTAACAGGGGATACACATGGGAGATACGACGATAATCACAGAGGACCGAGAAAAACCGGGCGTGGTGTACACATTGGATGAGATGCGGATATTGGAGCGGACGGGTCACCCGCCCACGTTGCCAGACAGATGGCGACATGAGGCGGAGCGGATGTACGAGCGGGAGCGACAGCTACGGGATGAGATGCGGGAGGTGATGCGACCTGAGCCGACCGAGTGTAATAGGTGTGGGGCTTGTTGCCTCAGATTTACCCTCCCCTGGTCGCCGGAAAAACTGCGCGAAAATTTTGAGGCGTGGCTACGCGGTGACAGATACGTTGACGAGGTCCTCTATAAGAGTGACCGGGTGACGGTCGGTGGTCCCTGCAATAGACCTGTGCAT
>Ga0180433_10005820_pt1 | contig 16479 bp, 12 predicted proteins | sample SS_ome_8_FD_132980 | JGI IMG/M metagenome (GOLD analysis project Ga0180433, IMG submission 132980) | Hypersaline lake sediment archaeal communities from the Salton Sea, California, USA - SS_1_D_1 metaG | ecosystem: Environmental > Aquatic > Non-marine Saline and Alkaline > Hypersaline >... | reverse complement strand
GGCCCGGCCTCCGATAAGAGTCGCTTTCCAACGATCTCATCGGCATGCCGGGCCGCCTCGCTTTCATCTTCCTTGCTCCCTCCCCCTACCTGCAGTACCCTGAAAACCTGCGAAAGGCCAGATCCAATGCTTCAAGGCCCTGGCCCAGGTGAAACTAACGGAGAGCCAGAGAATGCCAATCAGGCCGGCCGCAGGCCAACCCCCAAAAGGAAACAGAACCAACACCATGAGCAGACAGGGAATGAGGAATGTACAGAAGGAAGCCGGCCACAGCGCTCTATCTAAGTCAGCACCGAAACGTCCGATCCTTATGCGGGTCGATTGGAACCACCAATCGGGCATCTGGTGCAACGCCTGCGCTCTTTGGGGATCAGCAGCATTCAGGACCTCTTTTTCAACGCTCTCTTCACCCTGCTCGCTTATCTTCTCCAGTTCACGTTGGCGCTGCGATGTTATTCTTCGCGTCTGTGACCGCCAAGCCTGTACGGTCTCATCCATTCTGAACCAACCGTTATGGGCCCGCCATTCGTTCCAAACCTGCCCGATCTTTCGGTCCAGATCTTTGGAAGCCCCTTCCGCGGTAGCCCAAACTCGTTTCTTCCTGGAAGCCAGGGAATTCCGGAACCGGTTGGTCAAGACGCGCTTTGATACTGAGCGGATGTATAACCGGCAACCAAGCCTTGCAAGTAGGGAAGGGTTTCTCTTGCCCATCCTGGCATAGGCCTCGTCCACAGCCAAAGCGTGCTGGAGGAACCTGAACGAACCAGATACATCTGACGCCGCTTGAGGCGCCGTGCCCGCCTGTTTGTCCGCAAGCGCTCGAACCGTTTCCGCAAAACTCTGACTCGACGCGGCCAACTGGTTTCCCAGAGCCTTCACTGCACCCGCGCCCCAGCGTGAGAGTTCCGTAGGCACGGAAGGTTCGGTTACGCAGAAGCCCATTTTGGCCGCTGCCTCAAATGCAACAAGTATCTTGCTGGCTTCATTGCATCCAAAGAGCGGCATCGTAGTGCTGAGGGTCTTTTCGGCGAAATCGGCGCCTCCGAGATTTGGAAAATCGATCTTCGTGGGATTCAAGCGACGAACGGCAGCCCCAAACGTCGCATCGCCCAGGTAGTGCGCATCCTCGTCAATGCCGGGGGATATGATAAATCCGTCCGTCAAGAAATGTGTCGCAACGCCAAAGTGGTGCGCCGCTCCCTCCTTGTCACCGTTCAACCAGCAACTTCGGGCCGCTTTGACTCGACGCCATACGACGTTGCAAGCGACAGAAACTGGCTTACGAGACGCATTGAAATGATGGATGTATTCATCACCATTGTACACTTCCCTGACCTTGTCGTCCGGGTCCGCAGCACCCTCCATAAGGGCTCTTGAAGGGAAACCGAGCCCGCAAGACTTGTTCAGCTTCTCGGCGAACAGTCTGTGGGAATCCGTGTTCATCTAGCCCCCGGCTTCCGTCTCCACCGGGCCGCCGAGGGACTGGAGGCGGCGGCGGGCCGCGGGGCGGTAGGCGTCCTCCGGGTAGTCCTCCACGGCCGCCTGGAGCAGCAGGCGGGCCTTGCGGCGGTTGCCCTGGTCGGCGTAACACTCGGCGGCAAGCATGAGGAGGCGGACGGCGTAGGGGCTGGCGGGATTGGCGGCGGTCAGGTCGAGGGCCTCGCGGAGGGCGGCCTGGCGGTCGCCCTTCTTGCGCAGGGCCCGGGCGCGGAGCAGGGACCAGTGGCCTTCGAGTTTCGCCAGGGGGAACTCCCAGGCCCAGTCCTGGAGGAACTTGAAGGCCCACTCCCACTCCTCTTTCCGGGTGTACTCTTCCACGTATCGGGCGAGGGTGCCGATGCGGACGGCCTCGGTCTTGGGCGGCCGGGGGGCGACCTCGATGGCGCGGGCGGTCTCGTACGCCTTTCGCGCCTTCTCGCCCTTGCCGCGGTGCCGCCAGATGTCGCCCAGGCCGATGTGGACGCGGCGGAGTTCCCAGGCGACGCCGGCCTGCTTGTAGGTCTTCAGGACCCGTCGGTAGGCCTTCTCGGCGGCGTCATACTGGTGCAGGTCGCGCAGAAGGGTTTCGCCGATCCGGACGGCGGCCCTGGCCTTGCGGTCGCGTCGCTGGAGCCGCTCCTCGAGCCGCTCGTAGGCCCGGATGGCATCCTGGTACCGCTCGGCGGCCCGGAGTTGCTCGCCCAGCAGAAGCCCGGTTTCCAGGATCTGCTTGTCCGTGGCGCCCTCGCGTTCAAAAGCAAGTTCGCGGGCGGCGAGGATGAGAGGCTCGCGCAGCGTCTCGTGCTCGAACAGGTCGACCGCCAGGGCAAGGTTCCGCGTGTCGAGTTTCGCGAGGTCGTACCGGGCGACGGCGCGAGCGTATTCGCCGGCGGGGTCGATCTTCTTTTGCGCCTGGGTCCGCCAGTTGCGTTCCACGCGGACGGTGGTCTCGAAGGTGTTGGCCTGCGTGCCGCGGCTTGCCCGAAGCGACACTTTGTAGTCGCCCGGGGCCAGGTAGACGTGCGTGGGTTCGGCCTCGGTGGCGGTCTGGCCGTCGCCGAAGTCCCACGTGAACGCCCCGCCGCGATCGGCCCCGACGCCCTTGGACAGGTTGCGGAACTGGATGCGTGCGGCGTAGTGGTCGGGCCACCACGTCTCGCCGGCGCGCTGGGGGAAGAAATCGGCGACGATCGGCTCGCCCTTGAGGTCCATCTCGACGAGTTCGGCCCGGGCGACGGGCAGGAAGGCCTTGGCCCGAATGGCCGAGAAGCGTTTCCGTTTCTGGTCAGGCGTCCGCCAGGCGGCGACGGCAACCGTCCGATCGCCGGGGGCGACGTTCCAGAAGTCGAGGCGGTGCGGCCGCTGCGTCATGGCCAACTCCCCCACGTTGTGGGGACGGGCCTGGCGGCTGGGCCCGTGGCGGCCCGGCCAGGCGACGACCGGCTGCTCGTCAACCAGGAGCCAGCACCCGCCCTGGCTGTTGACGGCAAGGTCGTAAGTGCCCGGGCGGGGCGGCACGAACCACCCCGTGAAGTGCAGCAGCGCCGGCCGCCGACTGTCCATGAACGGGTTGTGACCGAGCGAGACGTTGGGCAGAAAATCGGCGCCGACGGGGTCGGCCTGCTTCCAGGCCTTTCGGACCGCGCCGAGCGTCTCGGGCCGGACCCCGCCCTTCGCCAGCCGGACCTCCAGCAGCAGGCCGCGCTTGATCTCGAGGGCCTCGGCCCTTTCGGCCTTCGGGTTGCCGAAGTAGACGTGATAGCGCCCGGCGCCGGGCCTTGCCTCGAACGCCACACGCACCAGGTCGCCCGGACCCACCTGGAGGACGCGGTGCTTGACGAGCCGGCGACCCTGGACGGCTACGCGGACATCGGCGGCGTCGGGGCGTGCCATACCGCCGGTATAGAACGTGGCGACGCCGACCTCGCTGCCCGGGTATCCGGTGTCGCGAACGGAGACCTCGACGACGCGGCGGACCGTCCAGTCCGCGTTGAACCAGGGTGCCTCCCCGGCCGGCGCGGGCGCAGCCACGGCCAGGAGGACGAGCACGAGGAGCAGGCGGCGTCGCAGAGGGAACACGCGTTTTTCCTCCCTCGTGCGGCCGGGTCCCGGAGGAATAAACCGGCCCGGCGGCTCCAGGGATCGGCCGCCGGGCCGGGAGTGCGTCACGGAGGAACGGCCGCCGGGTCAGCCTTTCGGCTTGTCCTCGCCGCCGGACCCGCCCTGGGCCTTGTACTCGGCATTGAGGATTTTCAGGACGTCCTCGGTCAGGTCGGTGGCGTCGGTCGGATAGAGGACGCGCTGGCGGATGATGCGTTCCTTGAGGTCCTCCAGGCCCTTGGACTCCTCCACGTCGATCTGCGGGGGCGCGAGGAACGCCTGCGTGAAGACCAGGTCGAGGCCCTTCTGCTCGGCGACGCGGCGGACGACGTCGCTGATGCTGCGGTACATGTCGAGCAGGACGTCGCGGTGCCGGCGTTCGATCTTGAACCGCTTCAGGGCCACCCAGTTGCGGAGTTCGAGTTGCTTTTTGAGGATCTGGTCGTCGAGTTCCTCCCATTCCTCGCTTCCCTTGTTGAAGCCGTCGCGTTTGAGGCGGAGTTCCTCGAGTTCCTTGACCTTGGGTTCGGTCTCGCTCTTGAGGTTCGCCTGCTCGACCTGGAGGTCGGCACTGGCGTCCTTGGTGCGTTCGTAGTTGTTGGTCACCTTCACGAGGTCGACGACCCCCACCTTGAGGTCGCCGGCGACACCCTCGGGCACGAGCCACGCCACGGCCGTCACCAACGCCACACACCGTCCGATCCAACGCATGAGTTGCTCCTTTTCGCGTTCATCTCTCGCCCGTGATATAAGCATTATCGCGAAGCCTCGGGCCGCCCGCCAGCCAAAACCGCGCCGGCAGCGACGAGGCTTCGCAGCCGGCGCCGGGGCCCTGCCCTTCCGGGTCCCTTAGAATGAGGTGCCGATGGAGAAGGAGAAGACCTCCTCCTCGTCGTCCCCATCCTTGGAGATCGGCACGCCGAAGTCAAGCGCGAAGGGCACCGGCCCGAAGAACGGCACCGTGAAGCGGAGGCCGGCCCCGACCGAAGCCCGCCACGTCGTGAGTTCGATGGTCTCCTCCACGGTGCCGGTATCCAGGAAGAGGACGCCCGTCAGGTTCTCGCCGAAGATCGGGAAGGAGTACTCGGCGGAGGCCAGGGCCAGGAAGTCGCCGCCGAGCGCCGTGTCCAGTTCCCTCGGCCCGACGCCGCGGAACTCGAAGCCGCGGATGCTTCCGTGTCCGCCCGCGAAAAACCGCTCGAAGATGGGGGCGTCGCCCGCGATGAACCCTGCCCGCCCGCGGACCGCCAGCACGCTCTTGCGGTCCAGCACGTCGCGGGTCACCGTCCAGTACCGCCGCGCGTCCACCGTGAAGCGGGTAAAGTCGTAGTCGCCGCCGAGCGCCCCGGCCTGCTCGACCGTCCCGGTCAGCCGATACCCGTCCGAGGGAAACAGGTAACTGTCGGTCGTATCCTTGGTCAGGCCGACCTCCACGCTCGTCAGGCCGGAGGACCCTTCCACCTCGCGCACGTCGGCCGGGACGACGGCATCGAGGTCCGAGATGCGGATATCCTCCAGCCGCAGGTTCACGAAGGCGCGGAGGTCCTCGCGGATTTCGCGGCCGAACCCGAACCGCCCACCGATGCGGCGCTCGTCGTAGGCGTCGCGGATGCGGTCAAAGAAGAACACGCTGGTGGAGAAACTGTAGTCCGTGTCGAAGAGGTGCGGCTCTTTGAATCCGACGCGGTACCGCTGCAACTCGGTGCCGGGTTCCAGGACGATGGAGAAGTTCTGTCCGGCGCCGCGGAACGCCTCGCCCCGCCAGAACTCTTCGCCGGACTCGGGCCAGTCGGCGGCGTCGAAGTTGCGCTGGGTAAACGAGATGTTGCCCAGCACGCCGCTGTTGCTCGAGACGCCGGCCCCCAGGATGAGGTTGGCGGTCTCGGCCTCCTCCACGCGGACGAGGATATCGGCGACGTCCGGCTCCGCCGTCGGGATGGTGCTGATGTGCACCGATTCGCGCCGGAACAGGCCGAGACCTTTCAATCGCGTCTCCGCCTTCTCGATGAGTTTGGTGTTGACGGGTTCCTCCGGGTAGAACCGCAGTTCGCGCCGGATGACCTTGTCCTGGGTCAGGCGGTTGCCCTCGATGCGGATCTCGCCGATCGTTACCTGCCGGCCCTCTTCGACCTGGAACGTGACGTCGACCTGGCCGGGCTCTTCCGTGAAGTCGATGACGGGCTTGACGGACGCATCAATATATCCAACTTCGCCGTAGGTCCCGCGAGTCAACTCCACGTCCTGCCGGACGCCGTCGGCGGTATAGGGCACGCCCGGCTCAAGTTGCATCCGTTTCTTCAGGAGCGACCGGCTGAACCGCTCCACGCCCTGCAGCGCGACGGAACGGACCCGGTACCGAGGCCCCTCCTCGACGATGAAGCGGATGGTCAGTTTCTCCTTGTCCTCGCCGAACACCAGTTCCCGGCCGACTTGGACGTCGAGGAATCCCTGCTCCACGTAGTAGTTGCGCAGGCTGATGACGTCGCGCTCGAGTTTCTCTTCGTCGTACAGGCCCGGGATGATCAGGGGAAACCACGTGCGGGTCTCTATCCGCCGGCGCAGTTCCCCCGCGCCGATGGAAGCGTTCCCGACGAACTCGATGTGCCGGACGCGAACCCGCGGCCCTTCGGCGATGGCGTACCGGGCCACCTGCTCCCGCCGAAGCCGCTCCTCGTCCAGGTCCACCGAGACGAAGTAGTACCCCTTGTCGCGATACTGCCGCTCGATGGCCTGGACGCCGGTGAAGACCTTGTGGCGGTCGATGAGGCTGCCCGGCGCCACGCCGACCGTCTCGGCCAGGTCCTCGTCCTCGAAGGCGCGGTTGCCCTCGAACTCCAGCCCCTCCAGGACCGGCCGCTCCGTCACCTCGACCACCAGGACGAGGCCCTCGGGGCGGCGCTCGGGGCGGATGACCAGATCGTCGAACTCGCCGAGGGCCCAGATACGCTTGAAATCCTGGTCCACGGCCTCGGGACTGTACCGGCTGCCCTCGCGCAGGCGCATCTGCCCGAGAATGCGATGGGTACTGACGCGGTGGTTCCCGCGGACCACGACCTCGGCAATACGGGGAGCGGCCTGGCCGGCCTCCTCCGCCACCAGACCACCCACCAGAGACGCTAACACCGCCAGGCCCATCCCTGCGGCCGCCAGCCGCCCGAGAAAGCCCTCCCGCGTCGCGCCGGTGCCCGGTGGCTGGGTCATCCTGGGGTTTCGACTCCGCTCCTGGGGGCGCAATCGGAACACGTTGACGCCCATTCTACACCTCGCCCCGGCCCGATACCATCAGAAACGGGGGCGGGGCCCACCGGCCCACCCGCTACGGGGCCGGGCCCTCCCCGCCCGGCGGGACCGGCCGGAATCGCAGCAGAGGCCACAACAGCGGAAACAGCGTAAGCATCGGCAGCAGCAGCCCCACCAGGGCGGCCGCGGTGTCGCCACCGGCGCCGTGGCGAGCCTGGTGCGCGACAAACCAGACCAGGCCGAGGGCAACCAGGGTCACGTTGGCCGCAATGAGCACGGCCCGGGCCCATCTCCGCCCCGCCAGATACTTCAGGCCCACGACCACTGCGCCGGCGGCACAGGCGGCGGTCCCTGCAATGCCCACAATCCAGGTGGCCAGACACGCCGCGTCCGGGCCGACGCCGATTCCCAGCAGCCCCCGCAGGCAGTAGGCCGAGACAATCCCATAGAAACACCCCACCAGGGCCAGACCCTCCACCCCCACCAGCAGATAGGCCAACCGTCGCCTGGCCGTGGGATCGCGTTGCCAGCGTGCCATGGCCGACTCCTCCAAGCGCCCCGCGCGGCTACAGGGGCGCGGTCTCGTTAGGATTCCTCGAACGGGGGCCCGACCAGGACGTCAAAGGCATCGAGGGTGGAGCGGTCGCCGCCCGTGATCCCCCGCAGCCGCACTTCGCACCGGGGGACGGCCCGGTCGATGAACCGCTTGGCGGCGACGGCCCGCTCCTTCGAGTGCCGGGCCATCTCCAGCCACAGATACCCGAGGTACACGTCAATGGCCACGTCCACCAGCGGACGGGCCACCAGGTCCAGGTAATCGGCCGACTGCTCCTTCTTGAGGTACTCGACGGCCGCGGCGAGTCTGGTGCGGAGGCGAGCCAGGCGTCCGGCCCGGCCCTTGAACCCGCGGGGCGGGTCGGCCTCGGCGAGTTCGGCGAAGCGCTTCTCGGCCGTTCCGCTCGTCACGCCCCGCACCGCCGCCACCACCTGGAGTTGGCTCGTCCCCTCGTAGATGGTCGTGATGCGGGCGTCGCGGTACAGCCGCTCCAACGGATAATCCTTCATGTAGCCTGACCCGCCGAGGACGCTGATGGCCTCGTACGCCACGCGGTTACACATCTCGCTCAGCCAATACTTGGCCACGGGCGTCAGGAACCCCGCCAGCCGCTTGGACCGTTTCTGCCGCTTGTTCAGGGCGATGCGTTCGTCGCGGTCCTCGGCCCGTTCTTTGGCGTCTTCCAGCAGGTACTCGTAGTCGGCGGCGAGGGCGGCCTCGTACAACAGGGCCCGGCCGGAGGCGACCGCCAGGTTCATCTCCACCAACAGGTCCGCCACGGCGGGGAACCGCTCGATGGGCCGGCCGAACTGGACCCGCGCGGCCGCAAAGGTCCGCGCCTCCCGCCTCGCCGCCTCCGCGATGCCCAGGCTCTGGGCGGCGATGCCGATCCGCGCCCCGTTCATCAGCGCCATGACGTAGGTGACGAGCCCGCGGCGCCGCTCGCCCACCAGTTGGGCCGGGGCGTCGTGGAACTGCAACTCGCACGTCGGCGAGCCGTGGATGCCCATCTTCTCTTCGGTCCGGCGGACGCGGACTCGCGGCCCGCGTTCGGCCAGGAAGAGGCTGAGGCCCATCCCTCCCGTCTCGTCCGGCTCGCTGCGCGCCAGGACCAGCAGCACCTCGCCGCAACCGTTCGTGATGAACCGCTTGACGCCGCTGAGGCGCCACCTGCCGTCCCCGTCCTGGTACGCCTTGAGCCCGACGTTCTGGAGGTCGCTGCCGGCATCGGGCTCGGTCAGAACCATGGCGCCGGTCACCTCGCCGGAGGCGAAGCGCGGCAAGTAGGCCGCCTTCTGCTCCTCGGAGGCAAACATGTTGATGGTTTCGGCGATGCCCTGGAGCCCGAAGAGGTTCATCAGGCTGGCGTCGGCCCGGCTGACGATCTCGGTGGCCATGGAATAGATAAGGCCCGGCAGGTTCAGCCCGCCGAACCGCCGGGGCAGCGTCGCGCCCATCAGGTCCGCCTGCGACAGGGCCTTCAGCGCCTTGGCCAGGCCCGAGGCGTAGCGGACGCAGCCCTCCTCCGGGCAGAGGCGGGATCCCTCCTCGTCAATCTCGGCCGAGAGCGGCGCGATGGTCTCGCCGGCGATCTCGCCCACCAGGTGGAGCGTGCGGCGGTAGTTCTCCAGCGCGTCCGCCACGTCCTCCGGCGCATAATCATACTCGGCGGCCTCGGCGAAGTCGCGTTCACGAAGCCGAACCAGCGGCTCAAGGTCCAACCGGTCCAGGTGGAACCGGATGTCCGGGTTGTCGGCGTAGAAGTTCGGCACGGTTACACCCGCTTCTTGACGGCATCGACCATCATCGGGACGACGCGAGTCAGGTCGCCCACGATGCCGTAATGGGCCACCTCGAAGATGGGGGCCTCCGGGTCGGCGTTGACGGCCACGATCTTCTGGGCCTCGCTCATGCCGGCCCGGTGCTGGACGGCCCCGCTGATGCCGAGGGCGACGTACAGGGCCGGCCGGACCGTCGTGCCCGTCTGGCCCACCTGGTGGTCCTTGTCGATCCAGCCGGCGTCGACGGCGGCGCGGCTGGCGCCGACGGCGGCGCCGAGGCAGTTCGCCAGGTCCCAGACGAGGCGGAAGTTCTCCTTTCCGCCGACGCCCGCGCCGCCGGCCACGATGATCCGGGCCGCCTTCAGGTTCACCGTCCGCTCGGCCCGGTGATGTTCCAGCACGTCGAGCACGAGGTCTGCCTCCGAGAGGTCCGGCGTGAAGGTGACGACCTCGCCCGTGCGGCCGGGGTCCTCATCCGGCATCCGCATGACGCCCTCGCGGACGGTCGCCATCTGGGGCCAGCGCTCCGGGTTGACGATGGTGGCGATGATGTTCCCCCCGAACGCCGGGCGAATCTGGTACAGCAGGCGCTCGTACGTCTTCTTCGTGGCCGGCTCGGTGTGCGAGCCGATATCCAGGTCCGTACAGTCGGCCGTCAGCCCGCACCGCAGCGCGCTGGCGACACGGGGCGCCAGGTCGCGACCCACGGGCGTGGCGCCGAAGATGACGATCTGCGGCCGGTGCTCCTCAACCAGACCCGTCAAGGCCCTTGCGTACGGCCGGCTCTGGTAATGGGCCAGGAGCGGATGCTCGCCGGCCAGGACGCGGTCGGCGCCGCACCGGATGAGCCGCTCGCCGTGATGGGCCGCCGACTCGCCCAGGACGACGGCCGAGAGGCGGACGCCCAGCGCGTCGGCGAGTTCGCGGCCCTTGGAGAGAAGTTCCAGGCCCACCTCGTGCAGCGCCTCGCCGGTCTGTTCGGCGACGACCCACACGTCGCCGTCGCGGTTCGGCTCGATCATGCTGACGCCATCTCCTCGCGCCTGTCGCGCGGCGGGCCCGCCTTTGGCGGGTAAATCTCCGCACCCGCCGCGCGCTACGGTCGCACGCGCCGGCCAAGGCCGGCGGCTAAATGTTCACCCGATGGTGTGGTCCTCGATGAGTTCGTGGACCATGTCGGCCACGGTCTGCTCGGTCGGCTCCACCTTCTTGAAGCCGGTGCCGGCCAGCACCACCGACTGGATCCGCTTCACCTTCGTCGGGCTGCCGTCCCGGCCGCACCGGGAAAGGTCGGCGCCGATGTCGTCCAGGTTCCACTGTTGGATGAGGCGGCCGCGGTCGGCCAGGGCGTCGGCCCGCCGGCGGGCCTCGGCGGCCCGGGTATCGGCGTCGGCCTCGGGCATCTCGGCCCGCAGGGCCATCTCAATCTCCGCCGGCGCCCGGCACTTCTTCGTCGCCATAATCCGCTTCGCCGACGCCGGCCGGGGCTCAGGCCCCTGGTCGGTCACCGTGAGGAGGCACGGCAGCGGGCATTCGACGCGTTCGAATCCCTCACCGGTGTTCCGGCGTGCGCGGACGCGGCCGTCGGCGACCTGCTCGACCGCCTCGACGTAGGTGACCTGGGGCCAGCCGAGTTTCTCGGCCGTCTGGGGCGGCACCTGGGCCGTGTCGCCGTCGATGGCCTGCCGGCCGCAGAGCACCATGTCGACGGGCGTCTCCCGGCCGAGGCGGCGCACCGCCCGGGCCAGGATGTAACTGGTGGCGAGGGTATCGCTGGCGGCGGCGCGGCGGTCGGTGAGCAGGACCGCCTCGTCGGCGCCGCGCTGGAGGGCGGCCCGCAGGACCTCGGCGGCCCGGGGCGGGCCCATCGTCAGGACGCTCACCCGCCCGCCGCAGGACTCCCGCAGCCCCAGGGCCGCCTCCAGGGCGTTCAGGTCCTCCGGGTTGAAGACGGCCGGCAGCGCGCTGCGGTTGACCGTGCCGTCCTCGCGCATCGCCTCGCCGGTGATGCGCTTCGTATCGGGCACCTGCTTGACCAGAACGACAAGGTGGCAAGCCATCGTGGACGGTTCTCCCGGCCCGGTAGAGACGATGGAAGAAAAATCGAGACGCCCACCCTACTTGCGACGCCAAGAAGGGTCAAGGACAAAACGGCCCAGGCGTCGGCCCGGAACTTCCCGCGCGGCGGGTCTCCGTACCCGCCGCGCGGCCGCGACGACTTGCTTTCGTGCGCGGTGGGTGCAGAGACCCACCGCGCTTACTCCGCTCGCCCGGGCGGCGCCTGGGCAGGCTCCCGCAGCGTCCCGTCGCCGGGCAGGCGGTCGATGCGGACGGGGAGCGTCTCCTCGTCGGTAATCGGCTCGATGTATCTGCGGCGGTAGCGGGCGGACTGCATCCGGCAGGAATGACGATGCGGAGCGAACTCGTGGTGGCTCACCATCCGCCGCCAGATCGTCTCAAGCGGCTCTTCGGCCACATTGCCGAACGAGATGGGGTTGAAGTCGCACGGATTGATATCGCCGTAGCAAGTCATGTAGAACTGGGCGAACCCGCCGAAGCACCCCCCGCCGTCGTAGCCGTTCGCCTTGGCCTGGGCGACGACGCCGAACGGATGCCCGTCGGCGTTGTAGGCATCGGCCAGGGCGCGGATGCGCTTGATGTCCTTGCGGCCCATGATGACGTCGGGGCGGGAGAGGAACTTGCCGGTCGGCACGCAGTCGAAGATGGTGATCTCGTGGAACCCCTCGTCGCGGGCCATGCGGACGAGGTGCTCCAGTTCGCCGTTCGTGACGGTCTCGTGGCACCCGTAGGTCGAGATGCCCGTCAGGATGCCGGCCTCCCGCGCCAGGCGGGCGCCGCTCATGGCCTTCTCGAAGGCCCCGGGCACGCCGCGGAGACGGTCGTGGACCTCGGGCGTATCGGCGTCGATGGAGACGTTCATGCTGTCGAGGCCGGCCTCGGCGAGTTCGGCCACGGTCTTCTCCGAGAGCAGGACGCCGCTGGTGAAGATCATGGCGTGGGCGCGGGTCTTGTCGACGTGGTCGACGAGTTCCGGCAGGTCCCGGCGGGCGAGCGGTTCGCCGCCGGTGAACACCACGTTCGAGACGCCGAGGTCCACCGACTGCTCAATGATGGATTTCAATTCGTCGGTCGTCAGTTCCGGCCGCCCATTGACCACGAACCGGTCCGCCGAACAGTGCACGCACCGGCACGGGCACCGCGGCGTGACCGACAGGGTACACGTGCCGGGGAACACGATTTTCTCGGCCATGGTGCGGAGTTTGCGTTCCAGGTGCCGCATCGCCGCCGGCGTCGGCATGGCCGGATTGTACAGGTTATACACGTTCTTGCCGTCGGTCTCGGCAATGACCTTGAGGCGGTTGACGACCGCCAGGAAGGCATCCACCTTGTCGGCGAAGGCGTTCTTCAGCGGGCCGGAGAGACGACAATGAATCTTCTTCTCCGGGCCGCGCCAGGTCTCCAGTGTCAGCAGGCGGACGCCGAGCGGGCCGGTGACCTCGGTATGGACGACGCCGTCCGGCGTTTCGCTGTTCTGGATGCGGACCCGTTTGAGCAGGCGCTCGCTTACGCGCTCGGATAAGGCACCCATATAACCTCCTTGCAGCCGAGGCCAAGATGACACATTCTAGAGAACGCGGCGGCAGAGGGCAAGGGACCGGAAACCAATGACCAAACCCCTCTGCGACCTGTGTGGCCCGGCCGGCTTGTCCGGCCGGGAATGACCAATGTTCAATGCCCAATGAGCCCTTCGGCCTACAGGGAAACGGCGCATTGCTCTCAAGCCGCTACACACCAACCGGGCCAAGCCCGTTCGCTCCACCTCGCGGCTTCCCTTCCTTATGCGCAGTGTCCTTGGTCATTGGTCATTGGGCTTTGGTCATTGAGCTTGGGTCATTGGTCATTCTCACGTCATTCATCATTGGCCGAGGGCTGTATCTCGTCCAGGATCCTATCGGCCAGTTCGACGGCCCTTACGCCGTCGTCGAGGGTGACGGGCGGCTCGGCCCCCGTGCGGACGGCGTCCAGGAAGGCGGCGAGTTGGGCCCGGAGGGCGTCGGGCTCGGCCTCGACGGGAATCGCCTCGGTGGAGACCAGGTCCTCTATGCCGGCGCCGGCCAGGGTGCCCTCCTCCAGGCGGCGGCGGAGGTCCCGCCCGGGACGGAGCACCTCGGCGCGCCGCTCGCCGTAGTCCATTTTCACGTAGACGCCCTCGGCAAAGACGCGGACCAGGCGATAGCGGGCCCGGCTCAGGCGGCTGGCCGAGACGATGGCCACGCACCCCCCCGGGAACCCGAGGCGGACGTTCACCACGTCCTCGTGCGGCCCGACGACCACGCCGCCCGCCGCGTGCACCTCCGTCGGCATATGGCCGGCCAGGTCCAGCACCACGTCCAGGCCGTGAATCATCAGGTCCATCACCACGCCCACATCCATGCTGCGGAAACTGAACGGGGCCACCCACAGGACCTCGATGTACACCGGGTCAGGCAGGGGGCAGGCTGCGACGGCCCGCGTGACCGGGTCGAACCGCAGGATGTGCCCCACCTGGACGAGGACGCCGGCCCGGCGGGCGGCGTCGGCGATGCGGCGGGCCTCCTCGGCGGTGCCGGCCAGCGGCTTCTCGATGAGCATGGGGGTGCCCTGGTCGGCCAGGGCGCCCGCCACCGCCTCGTGCGCCGACGTGCTGGCCGCCACCACCGCCGCGTCGACCCGGCCGGCGAGGTCCGCGGCGGCGGTCACGGCCTCGGCGCCGTGCTCGTCGGCCAGGGAGCGGGCGCGGCCCTGGTCGATGTCGCAGACGGCCACCAGGTCCGCATCGGGCCGCTCGGCGATGGCCTGGGCATGGAACCGTCCCATGTGTCCGGCGCCGACGACGGCCAATCGAAGGGGCTGTGCCATGGGGAGCCTTTCTGAAAGGCGGGCCTCGCCCGTCGCCTTAGTCGGGCGGGGTCTTCCGCAGCGCCTCGCGGTACCGGCCGTTCTTGCCGGCGGCGCTGGCGCGGAGGGCGGCGCAGAGGTCTCGGACTTCCCGGGGCCAGCCGTCCTCGCTCTCCATCTCGTCGAGGACCTGGGTCTGCGGCCGGCCGTGCCGATAGATGCGGCGGTAGGCCTTGGCCATCGCCTGGATGACCTCCTGCGAGATCCCCGCCCGCCGCAACCCCACGCTGTTGATGCCGCGGACCCGGCTGGGATGGCCCTCAACAATCATGTAGGGGGGTACGTCCTGGACGATGCGAGTCAGGCCCCCGACGTAGGCCAGTCGGCCGATCGTGGTGAACGGGTGGACGGCCGCCCCGCCGTTCAGGTTGGCCCCGTCGCCCACGTGGACGTGCCCGCCGATAAGCACGTTGTTGCCGAAGATTACGTCGTCGCCGACGAGGTTGTCGTGGGCCACGTGGCAGCCCGCCATCAGGTAGCATCGGCTGCCGACGCGGGTCACGCCTTCCTCCTTCGTCGAGCCCCGGTTCATGCTGACGCCTTCCCGGATCACGTTGCCGTCGCCCACCTCCAGGCGGGTGGGTTCGTCGCGATAGGTCTTGTCCTGGGGCGGGTTGCCCAGCGTGGCGTTGGGGTAGATGACGTTATTCCGGCCAATGCGGGTATGACCGGCGAGGGTCACCCGGTGGTGAAGAACCGTGCCGGCACCGACCACCACGTCAGGCCCGATGTAGCAAAAGGGCCCGACCTCGACGTCGTCGGCGAGTTCGGCCCGGGGCGAGACGACCGCCAGTTGACTGATAGCCATGCCCGGCCTCACGATTCGGTGTCCGCCGGGACGAGCATGAAGCGGATTTTCGCCTCGGCGGCCAATTCTTCCGCCACCCACGCGCGGGTGTTGACCTGGGCCCGGCGGTCCTTGGCGCGGATGACCTCGGCCTCCAGGCGCAACTGGTCGCCCGGGTGGACGGTCTTGCGGAGTTTGACCTTGTCCATGCTGAGCAGCACGGCCACCTGGCCGGTGTGCTCCAGTTTCTTCAGCAGCACCACGCCTGCGATCTGGGCCATCGCCTCCACGATGAGGACGCCCGGCATGATGGGCGTGCCCGGGTAATGGCCCTGGAAGAAGTGCTCGTTAATCGAGACGTTCTTCAGCCCCACCGCCCGCACGTCGTCTTCGAGCGAGACGATGCGGTCGACCAGCAGGAACGGATAGCGGTGCGGCAGGACGTCCATGATCTGGGTGACGTCCATGGCCTGTCGGCGGGCGGCGGCGGGGGCCTCGCCCCTCTCGGCCGCCTGCTCCAGCAGACGGCGGATGAACCGGTGGTTCAGCACGTGGCCGGAGCCCATCGCCACGATCCGCCCGCGAAGGTCGGCGTTCAGCAGGAAGAGGTCGCCCACCAGGTCCAGCATCTTGTGACGGGCCGGCTCGTCGTTGAACCGGTACGTGTTGTTGACGGGCCCCTCCGGGCCGATGACCAGCAACTCCTCGTAGGTGGCGTGCGGCCCGTAGCCGCGCTGACGCAGGTCCTCCACCTCCGACTCCAGGATGTAGGTGCGTGTGGCGGCCAGTTCCTCGACGAACGTCTCGGGCGTCAGTTTCGTGCTGAAAATCTGCGGCGGGATGACCCCCTCCGGGCCGTAATCCAGGTGATAGGTCAGCGACAACTCGCCTTCGGGTCCCGGCAGGGCCGTCACGACCGCCTCGCCGTCCTGGACGGTCACCGGCTCGGTGACCCGCAGGAGGGGCCGCTCCGCCTCCTGCTCGACGATGCCCGCCTGGCGGATGAGGCGGACGTAATCGGCGGCGGACCCGTCGCCGCCCGGCAACTCGGGCGCGTCGAGTTCCACGTACAGGTTATCGATGCCGAGGCCCGTCAGGGCGGCCAGGAGGTGCTCGGCCGTCTCCACGCACACCTCGCCCCCCACCAGGGTGGTCCGCTGGAACCGCTTGGCCACCGCCTCGATGGTGGCAGCGACCTCGGCCCCCTCGCCCAGGTCGACGCGCTGAAAGACCACGCCCGTGCCGGGCGGGGCGGGCTTCAGGTGCAGATGCACCGACTGGCCTGTGAACAGACCCTGGCCCTCGATCTCGGCCTCGAGCGAGATGGTCCGCTGGCGCCGGCTCACGTTTCGTCCTCGCTCGGAGGTGCCCCGGGCCGCTGTTTCCTCCGTTTGAGCCACTCCAGGATCTCCGCCGACCGCCTGAGCGCCGCCTGCTGCCGCAGGTGCCGGCGGTGCTCGACGGCCGGGTACCCGCCCACGTCGGTGCCCGGCGGCACGTCCTTCGTGACGCCGGCCTTGGCGGCCACGCGGGCGCCGTCGCCGACGGTCAGGTGCCCGTCGATGGCGGCCTGGCCG
>Ga0180433_10005819_pt1 | contig 16484 bp, 20 predicted proteins | sample SS_ome_8_FD_132980 | JGI IMG/M metagenome (GOLD analysis project Ga0180433, IMG submission 132980) | Hypersaline lake sediment archaeal communities from the Salton Sea, California, USA - SS_1_D_1 metaG | ecosystem: Environmental > Aquatic > Non-marine Saline and Alkaline > Hypersaline >... | reverse complement strand
TACTTGGCCAACTTCGAAAGTTGCAAAAACTTCCGTCCATCGTAAAATCATTTTTTCATCACCCTGAATGCTCATACATACTTGCATAATGTTTAAAGAATTATGATCTCATTAGTAACACCTCAATGCCATCCATACCTGGCATCTTGATATCGGTTAATACAATAGCGGGGCTTTCTAGCCGGAACAGCTCCATCCCCGCTTGCCCGTCCGCAGCTGTGATCACCTCGTAACCCTTACTGCGTAAATATAGTCCCACAACCTTCCTTACAGGTTCCTCATCATCGATGAGCAAGACTTTAGCCATTTTACCTCTTCCGGACCATGGATAGCCGATTAATCACAACGATCATTGAAGATCATCAAAGTTCAACAATAACCGTAGTGCCTTTGCCAACCTCGCTTTGGACATCCATGGTACCGTTATGCCTTTTTACTATCTCTCTGGCTACAGTGAGCCCTAAACCACTTCCAACGGTCTTGGTGGTAAAAAAAGGATCAAAGACCTTGTCGAGAATATCCTGTGGAATACCTTTTCCGGTGTCACTTATCACTACTTTGACGGTCTTGGGAGTCTTTTCGCACACACGCTCGGTTTGTACAGTCATCTTTCCACCTTTTCCCATAGAATGGACGGCATTGATGACGATGTTGATAAACACCTCTTGCAGCTTCTGCTTGTCGCCCCTTATTAGGGGAATACTCTCGCCAAAAAAGGTGCTCAGAGAAATCCCCTTTTCAGTCAAGTCATTATCAAAAAGTAACAGGACCTCATTGATCAGTTTGTTGATATTGACTTCTGTTTTCTTTAAGGGAATTTCTCCAGAGTAAAGTAGGATGTCATTGACAAGATTCTCTAGTCTGGTGATCTCGTACGATATAATTGCGGTATACTTTTCTCCACCAAGACAGTGGCGAGCCTTCTTTTTCAATCGATCGGTAAATCCTCCGATAACTGTCAAAGGATTCCTAATCTCGTGAGCAAGCTTGTCGGATATCTTACCTATCGCAATGAGTTTTTCTGCCTGCCGTAAGTATTCATGGGATGCCTTGAGCATCCTCCTGGTGTCCAGCCGTTCCTCGGCCCGCTTCAAGGCGATGGATAGGGCCTCATTGCCAACAGGTTTGGTGATAAAATCGGAGGCGTCAAGCTGAAGGGCCTTAATGGCCAAGTCCATGTCCCCGTGCCCCGTAACAACGATGACTTCCGTTTCAGGAGAGATCTTTTTAATTCTTTCTAACACCTCAATCCCATCCATACTGGGCATCCTTATATCCGTTAATACGATGGGGGGTCTTACTTTCTGGAATACCTCTATCCCTTCCTGGCCGTCTGCGGCTGTGATGACCTCATAGTCTTTACTACGCAAATACAGCCCTAAGATTTTTCTTATGGGCTCCTCATCATCAATAATTAGAATTTTGGACATTGATTTTCAAAACCTCTCTTCGGTATCTGTCTTAAGTACCCTGACCGTTTTCTGGCGCGCCAGGGAACCTCAATTCAAAGATTGTCCCCTCGCCTACTTTACTCTTTACCCTAATAACCCCACCATAATCCTTGACGATGCCGTAGCTGATTGAGAGCCCAAGTCCAGTGCCCTTGCCTACTTCCTTGGTGGTAAAAAAAGGGTCAAATATCCTGTCTATGATATCATTTGGAATCCCATTGCCTGTGTCGGATACGGTGACTATGACGTCTCCGTTGTCCAGGAAAGATTTTATTTTCAATAACCTAGTTGAACCGGACGTTTTCTCCTCCATGGAATGCCTGGCATTAGTCACCAAGTTTATAAAGACCTGTTCTAGTTTGTTGCTATCTGCCATGATGGGAGGCAAATCTTTATCTAGTTCCAATTCTATTTTAATTTCACGTAGTTTTAGTTGTTGACCCAATATCTTAAAGACATCTCGAATGGGTTTGTTGACATCCACCCTTTCGGCTTTGGTATCCGCTATCCTCGCAAAATCTCGCATATGCTTAATAATTCCCGACGCCCTATCCACCTGACTGCTAATTTCTTCAGTCACTGTGTTGAGTTCTTCATCACTCATCTTCTTGCCCTTGCTTGCCATCTCTCTGAGAAAGTCGCTACCGATCTTCATGACATTCAAGGGTTGATTCAATTCATGGGCAATGCCAGCTGCCATTTCTCCCAAAGTTGCGAGTTTGCTGGCCTGGATCAACTGGGCCTCTTTCTCTACACTCTCTGTCACATCGGTTGTAGTAGCAATTAGGGCATTTCTTTCCATGTATTTGCAGCCACATACGTGGATGTTCGTATAAAACAGGCTTCCGTCTTTTTTGCGATGTTGCTTCTTGGAAAAAACGATAGATCGATGTTCTGTGACATCTTTGAAACGCGATGCAATTTCTTGTGCATCTTCTTTATAACCTAGGTCCACGAACGACATCTTTAGAAGCGCTTCTTTTGAATAGCCATAATGGTCTTCAGCCCTTGCATTGGCATCCAAGATTTTGAGCGTTTCACGATCCAGAATAAAAATAGGGTTCGGATCGCTATCAAAGAGAAGCCTGTATTTTTCTTCAGACCGCCTCAGCTCTTCCTTAGAGACGTTTAACTTATCGAGCATATGCTTGAATGAGTCCGCCAACTGGATCATCTCGTCACCCACATGGGTTCTGTACACCTTGCATTTTCGACACTCGTCCAACTTTTCTGGAAAGCTCCCTGACGGCTGGCCGTGACAGAGGGTCCCATCCTGGTACCAACAAAGCGTCTCGGGGTTTCCATATGCCGGGCAGTTCGTCTTGTCACATTTTCCCACCTCCCAGCATTTGAGCCTCCTGCCAAATTCAAATCCTGGCTTTCCCCGGCTGATTTCATCGGCCAGTTCGGTCAGTGTGCAAAGGGGTCGTGTAATGTATTTAGACAAGAATAGGGTCAGGAAAAACCCCACAATCACAAGGGAAACAATGGCTAAAGTAATCTCTCTATTCCTAAGCGCTGCTATCCTCTCCTCTATGGGGCTCCAGTTAATGCCTACGGTCAAGACACCCAGTATTTTGTCTTCAGCCCAATGGCACTTATAACAGGTCGTTTCATTGGGGATAGGCATGGCATGTTGAAGTATCTTTTCTCCTCCTAGTATCTCCAAGCCCTTTACAAGAGAGTTGGTTTGTAACGCCTTCTTGGTAGCCTCTGAATGATCAATCTCGCCTCTGTTGGCTGGTAATCCACTATATTTGATGGTGCCTGTAAGATCGCAAAGATTTACGACTGTCACATCCTTTAATGTATACAAACTTTCCAAGATGGCCTGCACGTCCTCCATCTCTCCATCGAGCATGGGATACTCAATACTTCTCATGACGGTGTCACTAATCTCATACGCTCGCTCCTCCTGCTTGTTAAAATGAAACTTGGTGCGCGTCACCATATCATAATAAGTGAAGAGGCCCATGACGACAATCAGGATTGCGCTTACACCCAATATCACCTTAACCGTCAGGCTGGCTATACGCAGCCTAGACCGTAACCCATCTAAAAATGGTATCGTTCGCCCCATCTTCTTAACTCCCAATAGGCTTATGCTCACAGTGGCATGTCCTGCGTCAGATTAATACCCGGGATGCTTATGGCCGCTGTGACAGGTCGTACAAAGATTCTCTGGAATACTCAATGTCTCTTGATGCTCCAGCTTGGTCGGAGCTTTAAGGTGAAGGCTTGCCGGTCCATGGCAACTTTCACACTGCTTGTTGACCATTCCTGGGGTTTCTTCCATACTGCTAAAGCCTCCCTTCTGCCCGTAGCCAGTCGTATGGCAAGGGAGACAGTTTGGGTCATGATCTTTTCTTCTCATTTGTATAATCCTAAAGTTTTTTGAGTATTTCCAGGAGTAATAGCTCTCCACGTGCTCTGGGTGGCATTCTTTGCACTTTTCCATTCCCACATAGGTGGCCTTTTCTTTCTCACTCCACACCGAGGGTGCAAACAAGGCAAAGAGGCAAACAGCACAAATCCCCATGGCCATTATACAAATTAATTGTCTCATCGCGACCTCCAATCCTTTGTGCTTGGTATTACTATAAAACATTAAATTTAGGGTTAAACAACGATTGATCTAGGAAAAAGCAACCGCGTTTTTAACCCTTATGTCCTGCGTATCATAAAACGTTTGACATTTATCAAGAGGATAACATAAAATATTTTGTTATAACTGCCAGGTATTGTAGGGTATTTTTGCACCAGAAAGCAACCTTGGGTTAACCCGTGTGTCAGAAAACGGCAAACTGAATCTGATATAAGCCACAGGTCCAACATGGGATAGATCTCGCCAGGATAACTGTTGGTCAGGATTCAGGATGAGTTATTTTCATACTTAAAAGGAGCAAAAAATGGAAAAATTCTTGTTCGTCATCTCCAAGGGGTTTGAAAAATCAGGAGCTGCAACGCGAGCATTACAGTTAGCGAGCATTACAGCACAAAAGGGTCTTCATGTGGAGGTCTTTTTGATCGATGACGCCATCCATTGGGCTCAGCTGGGCATGGCAGAAGGCATTCGTGCCACGACAGGCGAACATATGAAAGACCTTCTGGACGAACTCATCGGTAAAAAGACCCCTATCCATGTTTGTGCAGCCTGTGCGAATAAGAGGCTTGTTTCACCGGATGACTGCATTGAGGGTTGTGTGGTCTCCGGGGCAACCGTACTGGTGGATATGATGATTGATCCGCAGTACAAGGTATTTACTTTTTAGAAAATAACTAAACGCCGATGGTGCCAAAGAACACAACACCACGCGTATCGGCTTGGATAACCGCAGTAGCCGGCGGTCTGTCATAAGGTTAAACCTTTTTCTCGCCGTGTAGCAAATCCTGACCCGTTATCCTTTGGCTTGAGTGTGTAGGTATCCTATCACATCAGAGATAGAGAGAATGCCGCAAGGCAGAGATGTTGGCCCCTCGCCGCCTGCCAACAAACCCACATCTTCACTCTGAATAACCAGCCTGTGAATATTCTGCTCCTTCATTATCTGGCAGGCCCTTCGAAGAGTCTCTTGCTCGGTGATGCTTATTGCTGGCGAGGTCATTATTTCTTCAATCTTCACTTCGTCAAGCTCTTCATCTAAAACCTTGATAATGTCCATCTCAGAGAGCACCCCAGTGACAGCATCCGTAGAAGATGTCACCACAAGCCCCGAAATATCACAGTCAGCCATGATTCCGACTGCCTTTCTAACACTTGCCTTCTCATGGATTGTAAGCACTCCCCGGGTCATAACGTCTTTGACCTTTGTTTCTTCCATTGAACCGGCCCCCTCACATGGTCTGAATATACCAAGACACCATATTCCATCCCCCGCAAAAGATCTAGTGCGCCTTTTACAAATCAAAGCACTCCTCCCGTCCCCCCATCTAAACCAATAAACCACTGACCATCTTGAGGACAGCCTCTGGGTTCATCGGCTTCTCAATATACCCATCAGGCGCTGGGATGTCTTGGTCTTGTCTCACCAAGAGGTCGTCGAAACGCCCGCCTCTGGTAATCCCTGTGACAATGATAACCGGAATGTTCTTGGTGTCCTCGTCATGCTTAAGATTCTGATACATGCCAATGCCCCCCTGCTCAGGCATCATGATGTCCATGAGTATGAGATCTGGTTTTTCCGTCTTGGCCTTGTTCATTCCTTCTTTGCCATCCATAGCAGTTATTAGTGTGTAACCACTTGCTTCCAATATGGTGGATGCGAAATCAATTTGCTCGACTTCATCATCCACAATGAGGATTTTCTTTGCCATGGCAGTCGTCTCCCTCCCATCTTTTCAACCATTTTCCAGATCCCCTTACTGTGCACCAGAGGTCTCCCCTTGTCCTGCGGGGGCCATCACATTACCCAAGCCTTCTTTCCTGCAGGGAAAACGCATGGTAAAGGTAGTACCTTTGCCAGCAGCTGACTCATAAGAGATAGTTCCCCCCTGTTCATCGACGATCTTTCTCGTCACCAGCAACCCCAGGCCAGTACCTTTTGGGCCTTTGGTGGAAAAAAACCGTTCAAAGAGTTTCTCCTGGACTTCCTCAGTCATGCCCGAGCCATTATCTACAACGTCAAATCTTATGGCACCGTCTTCCTTACTGGTTCTTATGATAATAGAGAAATCCTTGCGTTCATCGGACTCTAAGGTACAGGCATCAATGGCGTTAGTGACCAAATTAAGGAGACACCGGTGAATCCCTGTCGGATCCAGGTAACACTTATTGATAGACGGATCAAGATCCTTGAACAGCTTTACCTTATAAGGCTTTTTCGTAAGGTCATATAATTTGGCGGCTTCGGCTTCAAGGGTTTCATGCATAAGATCGTAGACCTCTTGAGCAATATCATTGGGAGAACAGTCTACATAATCCGGCTCACGTTCTTTGGAATAAATGAGCATATTCATAACCAGATCAGAAATCCTGCAAACGTTGTTTTCTACCATGGCCCAGCCCTTGGGTAAAAGATCCGGCTTGTTCTTCTTCAAACTTGTATTAACGATGTAAACACCCCCCTGCAGCCCGTTTAAGATATTCTTGGTGTAATGGGCCATGCCCGCAACCGCCTGACCAATAGCAGACAACCTTTCGCTTTGTATCAATTCTCTCTGCAGTTGTTTGATTTCCCGCAAATCCTGAAAAAAGCATACAACACCTGTAGGCTCACTGCCTTCAAAAAGGGCTGCTCCTGATATGCGCACAGGGATTTCTTCGCCACTTCTCGAGATGAGGAGGCTCTCATAGTTGACAAGTCGGTTTTTGCCCCCATAGGCCTGGGCGTTAAGCATTTCATTGATGTTCTCGCCGACGCCCGGAGGGTATATATTCTCCATAGGCATCTTGCCGATAACTTCATCTGCACCGTAGCCTATCAAGCCTTCCATCCCTCGATTAAAGACGACAATCATCCCGCTTTCTTCAGAAGCCATGATCCCGTCAATAGAGTTCTGTATCAGGTTTGTTTGAAAGTCATGGGCCTTCCTCAATTCCTCCGTAGCTTCCTTGACCATCACCTCGAGATTGTCCGTGTATTCCTTCAACTTCCTCCTTATTTCCAGTCTTTCTTTGGCCCGTTTTAAGGCAATCAACAGGGCCTGATTGTCAACAGGTTTGGTGATAAAATCAGAGGCGTCAAGCTGGAGAGCTTGGATGGCCAGGTCCATATCCGCGTGCCCGGTAATCACAATGACTTCGGTATCAGAATTGATCTGTTTGACCCTTTTTAGTACCTCAATCCCGTCCATACCAGGCATTTTGATATCTGTTAATACAAGTGCGGGGCTTTCTTTCTGGAATGCCTCTATGCCCTCCCGGCCATCGGCTGCTGTGATGACTTCATAGTCTTTACTGCGCAAATACAGCCCCAAGATCTTTCTTATGGGCTCCTCATCATCGATAAGCAGGATTTTAGACATTTACCTTAAGGTCTCCTCACAGTCTTTCTTTTAACGCCCCCGAGCCTCCTATCGAAATGCAGGAAAGCATCTGTTCCCACTCCTACTTGACCTTTTATCTTTATCATCAAATTCATGAAAAGATCAAGCCCTGTCATGACGCTAGTGAGCTGCCAGAGGGTTTCCCATTAAAGACCCTGCAGTCCTGACTCGTCGAAACGGGGCATGCCCTCGCTTCTGCGGTTCAAAGCCCTTTGATGGCTGAGTGCGTTTTGGATAGGAGGGGTAATTAGATGAGCTTCTTTTACAGGTCCATACCAGAGAACAATTGTAGATCAGCTCACAACTTTGGCACGGCAAATGCGATGATGTTGGACAAAATCGCCTGATTGTACACACCGATCAGAATAATACCTAGAGCAATAGCAATGGTTGGAATTAACATGCTCAGAGGGGCCTCGTCTATTATTGCGGCGTGCCCCGTAGTGTGGGTGCTTCCGCCGTGAGATGCCTGAAAGACGTATCCGATTTCAATCACGCGAAAAAAGAGAACCACGCTAATGAGACTCGATAAAAGCAATGCGATCAGAAAGGCCCAGTGCTCAGCTATGACAGCCCCCTGGATAAGATACCACTTGCTAAAAAACCCGCAGGTGGGGGGAACTCCGATGATGGACAAGGCACCGACCACGAAAGCAAACATGGTAAAGGGCATCTTTTTGAAGAGGCCGTGAAAATCAGATATGTCATGGGATTTCGTCTTGTACATGATGATGCCAGCAACCGTAAAGAGCCCTACCGTCATTACGGCATCATTGAGGATATGAAGGACTGCTCCCTTTATGGCTATCGTATTGGCCAAACCCACACCGCCAACAATATAACCGACCTCTGCCACTACAACATAACAGAGCATCCTTTTGAAATCAGTCTGGGCAAGGGCCATTATGCCGCCTCCTAAAATGGCAACGAAGCCGGCCCAGACCATGATGTCCGTAATCGGTAGCAGCTCTATAGATAAGTGGGGCTTAAACACGGTAAAAAGGACTCTGATCATCACATAGAGCGATATCTTGGTCATCAAAGGGGCAATCAGGGCGCTTGTAGCTGAAGGGGCCTTTGTATAGGCGTCCGGCAGCCACACATGGACAGGGAAAAGGGCCATCTTGACTGCCAACCCCGCAAGGAGGAATGCGATGGCTGTTAGAATGACCCTTGAATCATACAATTGGGGCAGCAGTTGCTGAACATCCGCCATATTAAGAGAACCGGTTGATATATAAATGTAGCCAATCCCTAATAGATAAAAACAGGCGCCGATGGTTCCCATAACGATGTATCTGAAGGTTGCCAGGGGGGCCCCGTCCTCGCCAATGGCGATCAGGGCATAGCCGGCCAGAGAGCCAATCTCCAAAAACACATAAAGGTTAAACAGATCCCCGGTTATGACAATGCCCAAAAAACCGGTCACCTGCAGCAAAAACACCGTGTAAAAGTAAACGACTCTTCCGGGCAATTCCTGTTCAACCGTTCGCTTCGAATACAGGGCCACAATCAGGCTGATCACAGAGACGATCACCAACATCATGGCATTGAGATGGTCAACCACATATTCGATCCCGAAGGGAGGCGCCCAGCCTCCTAGACGATAGTGAATGGTGCCGTTCGCTATCACGGCAAACAGGGTGTTAACAGATGCCAGAGCACACAATGAAAGGGCGAAAATGGCCCAAAGGTAGCATAGGCCTCGCCTCCACAGTCCAATGAGGGGACAAAAAAGGGAAGATATCAAAGGAATGACGACAATGAGGATGGGGATCTGCGCTATCATTTTCTCAACCTCTTTTTATGCTCATAATGATTTCGTCTTCTTCTAATGTGTTATATCTCTTGTAAATCAAGATGCAAACGGCTACGGCCACACCCAAAGTAGCCACCATGACCACAATGGCCGTGAGCATGAGCACATGGGGCAGGGGGTTGGCATACTGCATGATGTCAACGGCATGATGAGCACCGTGGCCTCCGTGGGCATGCTCCAGAATTGGAACGGTCACCCCACCCCTCTTGACGGATGTGGAGATATAAAAAAGTATGATAGCAGACTGAAATATGTTCATCCCGATGATCTTCTTGATCAAATTCTTCTTTGCCATCATGGCGTAGAAGCCTATCACCATCAGACCTACATAAGCCCAATAGTTATAATGGCTCACAACGAATTCAATCATGGCGCTTCTCCTCCCTGCTGCGCCCCCTTCTCAACAACAATATGCATGCCATGCCAGCCGTAAAGATAACCGTGGTCTCCCCCAGGGTGTCATAACCCCTGTAGTCAGCCAGGACCGATGTCACCACATTAGGCGTTGCCGTGTGTTCCAGGCCGTGGTGAAGGTAATAGGGCGATACATGCGTACTGGCAGGAGAATGAGGGTCACCCCATTTGGGCATATCGAGGGTCCCATAGATGAGTCCGGCCCCCACAAGCACTCCAGTAATAAGGCTTAAAGCTTTCAATCTTTTGACCTCCTTTTCGTTTTACTCACGGCCCCGATCATGAGCACTGTCCCGATACTGGCACTCACAGAGGCTTCTGTAAATGCCACATCCACAGCGGCCATTTGAGTCCAAAGGAGACACATCAGGAAGCTATAGGCACCCAGAATGACGACTGCACTCAAAAGGTCTTTTATGGTAATGGCTGCCACAGCACATATAAATACAAAGAGTAGCAAGATGAGATCGAACGCTAGAATCATTTCTAGCCTCCTTTCCGCATGGTCCACGGCTGGACGCTACACCTAAAGGCCGCCCTTGAAATAGCATGGGTGGCTGTGGGTTGTGCCAGAAACATGAATACCGCAATAAAAACGATCTTTGCGCTGACCAGCGTAAATCCATGGTATACGGCAAGTCCCACGAGCGACCAAAGGGTCGCCAGGGTATCTCCTTTGCCCGTAGCATGAAGCCTCGTAAAAAAATCAGGCAGACGAAGCAGGCCCAAAGTGGCCGTGGCAAACAAGAAGAAACCACCCAACATAAACAATACGGCTAGAATGTCTTTGACTGGCATCACGCTTCTCCCGTCCTCTCGATATATTTTGCCAGAACCACCGTACCTATGAAATTCAACAGGGCATACACCATGCTGATGTCAATAAACATGTCTACCCGATCATAGATAACGCCCATAATGAGCAAGATGATCAACGTCTTGGTGCCGATGGCAGATAGACCTGCCGCCCTGTTCAAGACTCCCGGCCCGTAGGTGGCCCGGTATAGACAAAATAATACCAAAACACACATTCCCACACCCAGAATCAAGAAAAAATCGATCATTTCCCGCTCCGATTATCTTCCAGGGATTCCCCCACGGTGAATATGACAAAAAAGATGGTAAACATAACCGCCATGACTGCCAGGGCCACGCCAATCTCAACGCCCAAAATTCCTAGTGACCTCGCCTCGGCCGGTGTGACCCGCAGCAGCTTGCTCAGTTTGCCATAATCGAGGTAATTTCCACCAAGGAGGAGGCAAAGGACCCCGATGCCGGCATAAATGAAGACCCCGATGCTGCTGATGACATATGCCGCCTTTTCGGACATGCGCTTCCTCGTTTGTTCCAAACCGTGGCTAACAACTAATAAGACAAAACCCGCTGCCAAAATCACGCCGCCCTGAAAGCCCCCCCCGGGGCTGTGGTGGCCGTGCATGACCACATATAGTGCGTAAACGATAATGAAGGGCATCAGCAATCTGGCCAGTGTCTTTACGATGACGTCTTGACTATCCCGTATCATCCTCCCCCCTTGTTGATAACGACTTGTCTAACTCTAGAGCGTTTATGCACGCAGTACGTCATATATACGAGCAGCATCCAACACATCCTGAACATACAGATGATCCGCTTCCATGAAAATATGAGCCACCCTGTCTTCCATCTCACCAGCATTTAGGTCCTCGGCGACTTTCTGATCCAGAGCGTGTACGTAATATACACCGTCTTTGATGTCCATGGTAATGGTTCCCGGTGTGAGGGTAATGGAATTTGCCAGGGTGACGCTGGAGATATCAGTCTCCAGTTTTGTCTTAAATGTCACTATCTGAGGATCTATGGGCATTTTGGGGCGCAGCACCACAGAAGCCACGTGGAGATTAGACAACACAATCTGTTGAATGAGCCATGGAATGTAGGCAATGAACCTGGCGGCCACGACGCGCATATCTCCAACCCTCACGTTGGCAAACAACAGATCATGGAACAAGTAGGCTGCTATGGTACAACAGATAGCCCCTAGGGCGAGGTGAAAGGCGTCAAAATGGCCAGAGAGAAGCATCCAGAAGCCAAAGAGGATAAAAGCTGTTCCGACAAAGTTCTGAAATCGGGTTTTTCTTCGTTGGGCTCCGGCGAACAGCACCTGCCACCTCTTTTCTTCAAGAAATCGAGTCTGCTCCCCCGTAAACTGCACGGCTGTATCCAGTATCCCCAAAGCATGTTCTCTGGCCTTTTCCATGATCCTAAAGGCGTTCTCTGTTGCTTCCAGCAATAAGGTCACTTCCATCTTCGCCCTCCTCCGAGAAATGCCTCCCGGCGATCAAGGGATAACCAGCGTGGGCACCACCGATGCTTCCGCCACCCGATAGGAATAACTCTTAGAAAAAAGCTCTTTTAGAGGTGACTTTCCAGTGGTGCCCATGACGATACAGGTGGCACCATAATCCTGGGCCGCCAGCATGACCTCGTCAGCCGGTTCGCCCGCATAAACATGAGCTTCAGCATCTATGCCATGATCCAAGAATATCTTCCGCGTTTGTGAAAGCTTGTCTTTGAGATTTCCCATGTCTCTTACAGACAGCTTTCTGTCCAAGACATAGACAATCTCAAGCTCCTTGATAATCTCTTTAAAGTGTAGCAGATAATTACGGGCGTTTTCAGAGGCTGCCGACCAGTCATCAGCAAATATGACGTGTGTAAATACACCCTCTCGTGCAGACCCGGACACGTTAGCATTTTCGGGCAAGATGATCACAGGCACACAAGACAATCTGAGCAAATCCCTTGTCAGAGATCTGCGAATCCGGCCGCCTGTATCCCTCTCGAGGCTGGCTGCAATCAGTGAAACCCCTTCTCGATGGGCTACGCCCAAAATATTCCGCGTCATCTGTCCTTCCACTAGAAAGGCCCTCGAGTTTATGCCGTATTCGGCCAGCCTTGTTTCCCATCCCTCCACTTTGGTTGCATGTAAAAAGATGACTTCCTCAAGTCCGAGGGTGCGAAGTTCTGTAAGACGCTGAACTTCTGAAAACCTTGGCTGCGAGACACCTGTGACATAGAGTAATTTTCTTATCTGCATCACTGATCTACTTCGCCCCTGTCGGCAAGTTCTTCAAAATGAGCCCTAACCCAATATCTTTTTCACCGCAGCTGCCAAGCGCTCAGGTGTCACAGGTTTTTCCAGATAGGCATCTGGATCCGGAACCCTTTCACCCCCGGATTCTGTCTGGGCCGCCTGTGCTCGCAGTGCGGTTCTCTTGGCTACGCCTGAATATATAATGACGGGAATATCTTTTAGAGACTCAGAGGTCTTCACTTTACGATACAGCCTGATCCCACTCTCTTTTGGCATCAAGATATCCATGATGATTAAGTCCGGTCTGCTTCGTTCTATTATATCCATAGCTTCCTCGCCGTTTGTTGCCTGGATGGGCGTATAGCCGTTTTCCTCCAAGACGGTAGAAACAAATTCCCTTACGTGATCTTCATCGTCCACACTGAGTATGATCCTTCCCATCTAGATATCCTCCAAACAGGTCTTTGTACTGATAGGACCTTCGGTCCTCAAAAACAACTAGAGAGGCAACAACCCCGCCTCAGCCCAAAAAGGCAAACACCACAAAAAGTGAAAACAGAAAAACTAGACTCACGAATACCGGCACACCCATAGCCATAAGGCTGGTTGCCTCTGGGCTTGTCTCGCGTTTAAATTCCTCTATGGCAACACCATCCTTGCCCATAGCCTTCATATAAAGGGATACCACAGAAGTTAGTGGCGCTCTGCTAAGGCGCCCCACCCATAATGGAATTCCTTGGGCAATGGCTCGGTCAGCAAGTGCGTTGACGCCATTTAACACCTTGTCCATAACATAATAAAAGAGACTTCCCCCTTTACGGTAAAACCAATCGGTGTCAAGATTGATAGCTCGCACTTGCGCCGGATAGTACCCGGTCCGTACGAGTAGCAAAAAAGCTAGGCCGCCGAACATGAGCAACTGCAATTCGTTTACGACGTGTGAGGCGGTATATGGGACGAAATGCACCGGATAGGGGAGGATATGATAGAGAACCCCTGGAAATATAGCTGTGGCAATGCACAAAAAGGCCGCAATCCCCATAGCAAGAAGCATATTATGGGGGGGTTCTTTTGTCCTTATGCCTGAGTCTTCACCAAAAAATGTGAAAAAAGGAACCTTGATACCGGCGTGAAGAAAGACACCGGCTGAGGCAAACTGCAAAACGAGCCATATGACAGACAGCTTTTCATGGGCAGTCGCACTGACAATCATGGACTTGCTAATAAAATCATTAAAGAGAGGAAAGCCGGAGATCGATGCCGCCCCTATCATGCAAAACAGGCATGTCAAAGGCATGGTTTTGTATAACCCACCCAAGTCTGTAAATCTGATCTTTCCGGTCATGTGAAGCACAGATCCTGCAGCCATGAACAGGAGGCCCACGTACAGGATATCGCAGAAAGCATGGGAGACAGCGCCATTTATGGCCAATTGCGTCCCTATACCGATTCCCACCATCATAAATCCGACCTGATTGATGATGATGTAAGCAAGCACGCGCCTTACGTCATTTTCAAGAATCCCGTATAAGAGAGGAACTACCGTCATAATAGCTCCGAGCCATATTAGAAGCTCGGTCCCCGGAAAGGTTCTTGCCATAAGATATACCGCGCTTTTGGTGGTAAGGGCACACATGAATACCGCACCTGTAAAGGTTGCTTCGGGATAGGCGTCCTGAAGCCAAGCATGGAGAGGAGGGACCGCAGCGTTTAGGGCAATGCCAATGAATATGAGCCAGGAAGCTGTGCCACCCAATCCTATATAACTAAACTCCGTGGTACCTGAATCGTGGATATAGACTATGATGCCTGCCAGAAGACACAGACCTCCGAAGACATGGACCAGGATATACCTGAAGGCTGCAAGCTGTGATGCCTTTGTCCTACGCGCCAGGATCAGGAACGTAGAGCTGATCGCCAGAAATTCCCAAAATATATATAGAGAGAAAAGATCGCCAGAAAAAGTAACACCCAGGGTGCCTCCAGCATACAACAGGGCTGAAACGTGCTGCAAATCGTCTTTTACTTTCAGGGCAAAAAGAATCCCTAGAAAGGATATTAACGTAAATATATATCCAAAAACCATGCTGAGGCTGTCTACCCTTCCGAAGATAAGATCGTAATCCAGAATCCTCACCATCCAGTACTTTCCTTCCGGCATCTTGACAAGGACTGCAAAGGCAAGCAGGGGCAGGACCAACATATATGCGGATTTGACCCTTCCCCTGATCAAGGGGACAAAAAGGGCACCCACAATAAATATTGCTGCTGGGGGAATCACGTTAATCATAATAGTCCTCATCCCTTTTAATAAATATACGACATGCCTTTGCTATGAAAATGAGCAGTACACAGGAGCCAAATCCATAGGCTGCGAAAAAACCTGGAGCATCTTCCCATGGAAAGTCAGCATGCTTATGGACGAAGAAGTCAACGATGAGGAGCACTACCAAAAATGCATAAAAGAAACCCAGCAATCTTTTTGCATCAAAAAGTATCATTTTTTTCTCTTTTCTCATCTTAAGTTAGCCTCCTAATATGCTTTGGACCGCAATGCCTGCCAACCTAAAAAAGGGCTGGGGATAAAAAAACAGAAAGATAGAACCTGCTGCGGTCACCACGAGTGGGGCCACGCACCATATGGGGGCCTCTTCTACCTTGTCAGTAAACATAGACTCTTCCTCTCGGCAGAAAAAAGCCCTATAAACAACGGGCAAAAAGTATGCGGCATTGAGCAATGAACTTGAAAGAAGCACGACTAGCATGGGCCATTGATCGGCCTGGAGCGTTCCCAAAACAAGATACCATTTGCTCAAAAAACCGCCGCATGGGGGAAGCCCGATCACACTCAAGGAACCGATAAAAAAAGCGATCATTGTAACCGGCATTCTCTTGCCTATACCGACCATCTCGCTGATCTTCTTCTTCCCCGTGGCCACAAAGATCGCCCCTGCACAAAAAAAGAGGGTGATTTTTCCAAAAGCATGCATGGCGATGTGCGTCATGCCCCCTATCATCCCCTTGGGAGAAAGGAGTGCAACCCCGAGGACAATGTAAGAAAGTTGGCCGATCGTTGAAAAGGCAAGACGCCGCTTCAGGCCGTCCTGGGAAAGGGCAATGAGCGAAGCGACGATTGTGGTAAAGGCGGCAACGTAGCAAACCAAAGTGCCGAGATGAAGAGAAGCCAACAGATCTGTTCCAAAGACCCCTGTCATGACGCGAAGGACGCTAAAGGCGCCGACCTTGACAACAGCCACCGCATGCAACAAGGCGCTTACCGGTGTGGGCGCGACCATGGCCGCGGGAAGCCATGAATGAAAAGGCATAATCGCTGCCTTGGCGAACCCGAACACGAACATGAGGAGAAGCACCAACATCAAGTCCTTAGAGCCGGTTCCTGCTAAGAAACCCTGCTTTCCAAACTCAAGGGTTCCGGCCAGATTGTAAGAGATAAGCATGGCAGGCAACACAAGCCCGATAGAGCCGCCCACGATGTAAAGGAGGTATTTTCGCCCTGAGCTATGAGCCTCAAGGTCCTGATGGTGTGTAACCAAGGGGTAGGTCGCAAACGATAGCATTTCATAAAATAGGTAAAGCGTTAGAAGGTTCGCGGAAAAAGCCACCCCAATGGTCGCCGACAGGGCCAGGGCAAAGAAACAGAAATACCGGGTTTGGCTATGCTCGTCCAAACCTCGCATATAGCCAATAGAGTAAGCAGATGTAACAATCCAGAGCGAAG
>Ga0180433_10005818_pt1 | contig 16484 bp, 12 predicted proteins | sample SS_ome_8_FD_132980 | JGI IMG/M metagenome (GOLD analysis project Ga0180433, IMG submission 132980) | Hypersaline lake sediment archaeal communities from the Salton Sea, California, USA - SS_1_D_1 metaG | ecosystem: Environmental > Aquatic > Non-marine Saline and Alkaline > Hypersaline >... | reverse complement strand
CTAAACGAGTCACTAAAATTTTTCAGTCGCGTCGAAATTTTTTTTTAGTGACTCGTTTAGTGACCCCCGATTCAAAAGGGTCACCAAACGAGTCACCAAACGAGTCACTAAAATTTTTCAGTCGCGTCGAAATTTTTTTTTTAGTGACTCGTTTAGTGACCCCCGATTCAAAAGGGTCACCAAACGAGTCACCAAACGAGTCACTAAACGAGTCACTAAAATTTTTCAGTCGCGTCGAAATTTTTTTTTTAGTGACTCGTTTAGTGACCCCCGATTCAAAAGGGTCACCAAACGAGTCACTAAAATTTTTCAGTTCACACTCAACAGCTTGGTGTATTTGGCTTTTTTTCACGTCCACATGGGTTGACCATCCACCGAGTCGCCGTTGGGTTGAACCGGATTCACAATGTCAGTCGCACGTTGTCCGTGCATGCGATCGCGGTCATCCCGTATGTCATGTGCGAGAGGCTCGCAACAGGTCGCACTTAATGTCGTAACATTCATCCTTGTATGTCGACTTCTGAAATCACTCGTTTGTCAGGTCGCTCGATTAAAAAATCCAACCTGGCGAATTTCTTGTGATCAAACATGATGCACCCATAGCTGATGCGGCGTTCACGCTCAAAAATCCTTCTCTTTTGTCAGAACATATTTTATTTTTTCTTTATCTAGACTTGAAAACAAAAAAAGAACACACCATCATTGCAATGCGAACAAGTCTGAGTGTTATTGTCTTCATAGGGGTTGTTGTTGGTTCTGTTATTTTGGCCGTGATCCTGTGGGGCTATTTTACCCAGTGGAAATTCGTCCCCTCAGACACAGGCACGAGCACGGGCACAGCGACCGAAACCGAGACCGGGACGGGGTCGGGTCCGGACCAATTAATGTACGTGACGTTAAACAAAGAAATTTGGCGTTTTGGAAAGGATCAATCGCCGGAAAAAATTAAGTATAGCCCAGTGTTGAACAACATCACGGCTGGTGCCATGTCCGAAAATGGACAACACATCATTTATGGGAGTCGCGGACAAACCAGTGTCAGCTCCGATGGGGGCAAGACTTTTTCCAAATTATCTTTTGGGTCCGGTTCGACGTGGACCCCATTGTCGTTTAGCATGACCACAAATGGGCAGCATGTCATTTGCGCCTTTCTCACATCATCTGGAGGCAATGCGCTGTGGTACAGCACTGATTATGGCCAGACGTTTACACCAGAGCCCGTCACGCCACTGTCGGGATGCAATCAGGGGCAATGCAGCACCGGGATGAGCGACGATGGGTCGGTGCAATGTTTGATTTTATCGGGCGGTATTCATCTAACACGCCGCTCTCCGGCGCTATGGGAGTATGCGGCGATGCCCGACAACCTCGGCGGGGTCATGCGAGCCGCGACCAAGGATGCCAAGCTCTGGTTTGTGGTGATGAACGCAACTGGAATTTTCGTGGACGAATTTGATAATTTCAGAAATCAAAACCCGAAGCTGGCGATGCCCTTTGTTCCTGGAGGGAAGATAATCAATGCGCGCGTGAGTTGTTCGGCAGATGTCAACCATATTTGTGCGGCCGTTCTCACGACCAAGTCGGCTGTTCTCTACATATCGGGTGACCGAGGCAAGAGCTGGAATACAGTTCCGATGTCTCGTTTTGTCGCGAGCGTGTCCCAAGTGTTTGACGCGGTCGTGTCCCGCAGCGGTGCAGCCATGGCGGTCAGTGTGAAAATCGAAGACACGACCGCCAGGTTGCTCCTGTCGGATGATTACGGCAAATCTTGGTCGACGCTCGACCTTAAGTCGACGACATCTGTCGTAAGCTCCACGCTACTGCTCTCAAATTAAACGAGTCCTAAGCCAAGATATTTTTTTTTATTTTAGTTTAACACTGAACCATCATCTTTTGTGCTTTTTTTGACTTCACTTGGTGCATTGTGTGAATTCCTGTAAGCAACCTGATTCAACTCTTTCTTCTCTTCAAAGATAGATTTTACATAACGTATAACTTTATATACAATCTATCTTGAAATTTGTGCAGACGCCACATAAACGAAAAAAAACAAGATAATGAACTGTCCTGTTGCAGACCTGAACGCTGTAATTCGTCTTGAAAATAAACTCAACAAGTTGTTGGAAAACCAATCTCTTGGCGATTCGAAGAAGTGTCGGCATCTTAGTTCTCTTCTCAAACAGTTAAAGTTGAACACATTGTACTTGCACGACCAAGTAACGACCTGCCTGACATGCTTCGGCTTGCCTCACTTCGTGTTGGAGAACATTCGACGCACCGAGCCTTTACATCTCCAACTTGTGTTGTGGACGCCGGACGTACGCAGATGGCTCAGTCAAGTTCGGAAATTCCCGGGACAGTTCGGTATTTCGGTAATGCCCTTGCGTCGCAAGCGCAATTCCAACGCTGTTGTGAAGGTTTCCATTGTTGTCAGCAGCATGAAAACCCTGTTATCGCTTGAGAACCACGACGCAACGCGCGCCATTTGCACATACGACAAGGAGACGGAGTTGCCTGTTGTATTCTACACTAACACCCTGGAGGAAATTGGAACCAACCCGCGGTGTACCATGATTGTTCGCGTGTTGACTTGGTCGCGTGCATGCAAGGGGGTGGTTTGTAAACCACCATCTGAGACGAAAATATCAAACATCGTGCAAGGTTAGACCACCACCGTTTTTTTTACAATGCATTTTCCTGTTATGAGCCTCTCCCATGTGTGCAGAAGTTGGCAAGCGCTGGCCGAAAAAAAGTGTTCATCTCATGGACCCGACCCTCGTCCCCTTGGTGATCGCCGATGCGTTTCGTGGGTGTTCTCATGTCGCGTGCGTCTTGTCGGGAGACGTTCCATGTGACTGCGCTGCCGATCATCCTTACGTTAGCATTTTTTATTGCTCTACTGAGTGCAAAGTTGCTGACCATGACCGGCACTTAGCTCAGACCGCAACGCGTGATATCTCGTCAACTTTTGAGGCAAAGCAGCTTCGTCTTGGCCAGTGCGCCGATCGTAAGATGCAGGTGATGAAAGGTCGTGCGAAATACAGGGCCGCAAAAAGGCGCACGCGTAGCTCCAAATCCTGGATCCGTAGGTTAATTTTGGATCTTGTGTCTCAAGTACCAGAGATCTCGAGTGCTCGCAGGCCACCAGGCGGAGCGCCGTTTATTTAAAAGCTTCAAATTATAACACAACACCGAAGCGTTGACCATTATATTGTGTGCCTTTGTTCGATTATAAAAAAAGATAACGAAACCCCCTGTGGCGTTTTTTTCGCCTTTAATTAATAATTAATTCATGCGTGAGTTTTTTGAAACCACAAACACTTGACCAGCTGGTCGCATGTTCGATTATAAAAAAAGATAACGAAACCCCCTGTGGCGTTTTTTTCGCCTTAAATTAATAATTAATTCATGCGTGAGTTTTTTGAAACCACAAACACTTGACCAGCTGGTCGCATGAATCGAAGCAGAATGTTCCTTGCCACGTGCACGTCACGATCGCCTTTTGCATTACAGTTTGCACATTCAAACAGCTCTGCACCACCCAACGTCTCGTTTAAGAAGCCACAATGTCCGCACTGTTTGCTAGTGTAAGCTTGGGAGCCGACTTTGATATTCACAGAGCTTAATAAAAAGGTATTTAATAATATCGTGGGTTAGATTTAATTACGCCGAACTTGGCTGCGAACTCAGTTTTGTAGTCAACCCAGAGTGGGTTATTATTTAAAGTACGTTGAATAAATTCCCTGATCTTGTTATATGCAGTTTCGGAAGAGACGTGCTTTACGTTAAACATCTCGACCAGCGCAGTTATGGGCGAGTTATGTGGAATGTGTTGTTGCGTAATGCGCAAATTTCGCCATATGCTGTACAGAGTCAGTGCAATATTGCGCGTTGCTTGGAAAAGTTCTGCGCGTATTTTCATCACTTGTTGATCAACGCGTTGTCGAAGTTGTGTGTTTGTTTGTTCAGTCAGTTGCTTTAAGGTCCGGTTTTCTTGAAGCAGTTGGGGCATCCGTGCGCTGATTTTTTGTTGCTCTGCAAGGCTCTTCTTGCACTTGGTTTCAGAAATCTCCAATGCTGTTTTCATTTCAACTAGCACCTTTCGGGCTTGTCGTAACCTGTCAAGTGTTGTGCTCAATTTCTTGAGCGCTTGATCTTTTTGTTTAAGATCACCTTGGTGCTCAATGATCAATTTTCGCTGATGCTCCATGACCAGCTTTGACTCAGTTGCGCTTTTTTCCGCTGCAGCCGCGCGTTGTTCCGCTTTTATTACGCGTGCTTCCGGAGTCCAACTACTGAAAAGTGTCTTCACCAATCCCGGTTTCTGGTTCTCGCAAGCTGTTTTTAACTCAGTCATCACGGCTAACTCTTCTTGACACTTATTTTTTTCTTGCTCGATGTCGGTTAGGCGCTGGAGATTTGTTTGAGCAACACCCCATTGATTTTTCAAATCGGTGTTGACTTTTCTTAGCTCATCGAGGGCTTGAATTTGTGTCGCCAACTGATCCTGTAAACCCGTCTTCTCTTGTGCAGACTTTGCCAACGTATCTTCGTGTTCTTTTTTTAGCTTATCGAGGGCTTGAGTTTGTGTTGCCAACTCATCCTGTAAACCCGTCTTCTCTTGTGCAGACTTTGCCAACGCATCTTTTTGTGCTTTTGACAGGTTCACAAGCTGTTGCTCGGAATTTTGTAATTTTTGAAGCAAGTTTTTATTTTCGCTTTTGCACTTGTGAATGGCTTCTTTTTTATCCATTGCTGTCGTATAAAACTTTTTGTATGCCGCTAGGCGTTGTATATTTGTACCGCTATTATCGCTAATATCGATTTTTTTTTCCAAATCTTGAGGCAGTGACCCACCTTCATAAGCTGAAATAATGTTCCAATAGTCTTCAAGCTTTTGGTCAACATATTCTAATCGTGATGTGAGAGCTTTATCATTCTGAAAGTTCGCAACGTTTTTTTGTAACTCCTCGTTTTCGGCCATAAGAGTTTTATATAGTAGTTCCCTTTCTGGGACCTTCTCGACGTATGTTTTAAACATGTCGTATAAAGTTTGGTAGTAGTGTCCTGGAAAGGGTTTCGATTCATGCTTTCCTAAAAGGGTTTCAATGAGTAGCCGAAACTGCTCAAGCTTTTTCTCATTATTAGCATACATTCCCTCCCACATCTTTGACGTGTTACGTGATACATCCAGCGCCTCCTGTTTAGATTCAACGCGTTTGTCACACGCCGCTTTGTCTTCTTTCAAGAGGCGTGTTAATTCTTGTTCTCTTTGCAAGCGTTGTGTGCATGCTTGGTCCTGAAATGGTCGTTGCAATAGTTTGGGTATGTTAGTCTTTAAGTTTTTTATCACTTGTGTTTTTGCTGCTAATTCTCTTCGCTGGGCTGCCACTGTTCCCGCGACCGCGGCTGTAGCTCCGGCGATTCCAAGCATTTTTAACCACGTGTGAAGCGATTTACCAGAAACGACCTTTGCTAAGTTGACCGACCAAACTTGCTCAATTTCAGCGATAAGAGCTGATTTGTCACGTGATGAGATCTGGCTATTTTGTCTAATGCACTGAATGAGCTGTTTTTTTCCCACATATTCTGCTGTTTGCTTTTGAATAAGTTTTTGTTCACCATCGTTTAAATGCTTGAAGACGTCGCGCGCGCTCATAAGAATTTAAGAAAAGTGGTGTATGTTTTTAAGTAACTCGTGCGAAAAAAAAATAGGGTCATTTGGTTTTACACACCGCGGATGGTAGGTACGTCAATTATGAGAGCGCCTGTTCTTACGTGGTCTGGAATGATATCCAGTGTTTGTGACGTGACGATGAAGTGCGACGCTGGTGGGATGCCGGCCAGGATATTTTGATGTCCGGCAATCGCTTGTAATCCATCAATGATAATGGAAAAAGTGATCCCCGGGTTCGTCCGAATAATTTTATGCAAGAGAGTAGTTTTCCCCGACTGCGCTGGTCCAATGATAATAACACGCATCTCTTTTGTTGTTTAAAACTAACCGCGAGAGAAAAAATTGCTCCCGGTGAACGAAGTGGGCGAGGTTCTTTTTCGTGGATGAAAACCAATAAACAACTATTTTTTTTTCATTTCAAAAAAAAAATGATTGTTTTAATTAAAAATAAAAAAAACACCACGATCAACGCGAATTCTACATGCCTCAATTAGAACACCCTCCCCAATGTACGTCGGATACTGTGAATCAATTTTTTGCGGCTCCTCCCGTTCACACTCCCGGGTTGGGGGTGACGTTTTTTCCTCCAAATTTGGCCAATATGACGCTGAGCACCGCTGCAGTGCATCCCGCGCTTTCTTTGGCCGCTGTTCAGACGCCGTTGCCAAAACACTTTTCGTGGCGCGCAGATTCCAATGTGGATCTGCATCCGCCCCCGAATCAAGCAGCGTGTGGAAGTTGCTGGGCGATGTCGAGCACCACGGCCCTGAGTGACCGGTTTGCCATCAAGTACGGTATCAAAAACCCTTTGCTGTCCACTACTAACACGCTCAGTTGCGCGGCGCCAATAGATTACAAGGTCGAATGCAACACTGGAGGTCTGCCCTTTGATGCGGGCAAGTTATTTGAAGCCGACGGTATCAAAACGAGCCGGTGTTGGCCGTACTCCATCGTCGCGCGGCACAACGAGTCCGTTCCGTGTGTGCAGCGGTTAGGTCCGGGATGCTGTGTGAATTGTTGCATGCCTGAAGGCGGTGATTCAAAGAACTTGTCACATAATGCAGTCTTCAAAGCACTTCGAGGGAGCACCCAGAATTTGTACGCAAAGGACTACGACGCGCAGGCTACGACCGCATTGATCCAACACGACATCCTGAACTTTGGCCCCGTGGTGGCTACTTTCTGGGTATATTCGGACTTCCAGAACTGGTGGGCCCAAGGTGCGCCGGGCATTTACTTCCCCAACAGTTCGTCGGGTCGCTCGGGCGGTCACGCTGTCGTTCTCACGGGCTGGGGCGAAGAAATGGTTGAGGGCAAACGCGTGCGCTATTGGGAAATGCGGAATTCTTGGGGCATGACGGGACTTGATGGTACTGGGTACTGCAAAATGGCGTTTTCGCTTGACATTCCTGACAAAATGAATTGGACCGGGTTGGACGTGCCCGTGCGCCACGTGGTGTCTGATCCGTATTTTGGCGGAGTAACGCGGTTTGAAGCGGGTCCGTTGCCAGATTTTAAATTTGAAAAATTCGGTAAACCCCCGGTGAGACCTCCTGTAAAACCTCCGGTAAAACCCCCAGTAAACCCCCCGTCACCCGGGCCGGTAACCACAAACCCCATCACGGAGGATTGGATGGCACTCGGGGTGAGCGCCGGCATTCTCGGGGGCGTATTTCTTTTGACCCTGCTCATTTCCTGGTTTATGAAACCTTCCAAGCGGTCGTCTTCCAGATCCTCCAGGTCCTCCAGGTCTTTCAGGTCTTCCAGCTCCTCCAGGTCCTCCAGGTCCTCCAGGTCGGGTAGCACGAGGAGTGGTCGATCGTCCCGAGCGTAAAGATCACCTTATTGCTCTGCGTCGTCTTTTTTTCTGAGCCCGCGCTCTTCTTTTCTTGAGTCTGGGTTTGGCATTGGGCTTGGGCTTGGGCTTAGGTTTAGGTTTGGACTTGGGCTTTGGTCTCTGCCCTGGATCGCTAAGAATAATTACATCGTCTGGGAGTGGGTAGCCGAGTGTCCGTTCGATATCCCAGTTGCATTTTTTATAGATGAATCCCAGCGCCGGGGGCGGGATGGGTTGCATCTGGTCTTCTGCGACCCAGGGTCCACTGATGATGAGGTGGTCAGATTTTTGCTTTAGGTGAAATTCGTTTTGTAGGCTCTGGAGCATTTGCCGCGGATTCCTGAGCAGGTCTTCCATTTTGACGAGTTTGTAATTGGCGACCTGTGCGGGAAGTTCATTGATTAAGTATTTTAGCTTGGTGTAGCGAAGTTCGAAAATGTTCTTGTATCTCCGATTCTGTTTCAAGTGGCGGTCGGTCTTTACTTCTTGGCCCAAGTGTGAGCTCGCCCATTCCGAGGCCAGAAACGTGTCCCAGCGCGTTTTTATTTTTTCCGAGACGAACTCGGGGTTGTGGTAAAACTCGCGCAGCCAAGCCAACGGTTCGCGCACCACGCCCAAAAACAAAACGTGCTCGGATTTTCTGCATTCAGAAAACCCAAAAAAATACTTAAATCCATAGTCCCACGTCAACTCGATGTCAAAATTAGTTTTTATCAAATGTTGCAAATACGAAACTCCGGAGCCCCGTTCGCCGAAGATTGTAAAGTGGGATACCGGCATGTTATGCGTTTATTATTCCCGATCTTTTTTCGACCCGCCATTTGTAAAAATGAACCCGAGCAACGGACGTCCCGATTGCAAAACCAGATTTCACCCGATGCTGGACGTGTTCGCCGCCCCTCCACTTCCGGCCAGTGATGCGAAGCAAGGCGGTGACGATCCCGAGGAGAACAGTGGTAGCGGAAGCACCAGGTTACTGATGTCTTTCTTGCAACCACCGCAAGACGTGTTACATGCGGAATACAAAAAAAAATTTCACCAGCTGCTGAATTTGCTGGAAGAATTGAGTGCGAAATACCCGCGTCCACACACTGACGACGTAGGTGAGATACTAACCTTCTACTTCCATCACGCCCAAGACCCATTTGAGAAGGCCAATATTCAATATTTGCAAGGAAGCTGGAGGGAGATCTTGATTTACCGCAACTTCAAGGGTGGCGAGTATGCCAAAGCTTATCGCCACCATCACCGCTTGTAGTATTTATTTTGTTTTGTGACAACAAAAAAAAATAAAAAAAACACCAGACACACACACACACATAATGTCTGCTTGTGATACCGCCCCGTATACCTGCACCCTGTACCGGCAACCCGGCATGTATTTTTCACGCCTGAACCCTGACGAGCGGTATCGCGGATCGTACCTTTTTGCAATGGACCCGTTTTATTCGCCGCTCAATTGGCAGACCCAAGAATGCCTTGCGGATCGCCGTCCCGGAAATTCCTTGAACAATCCCCTGGGTCCCATAAAACCCTTGCAAGACTATTCCGCAGCTTATCTAGTCCGCCAATTGGCTCGGACCCGGTCGTCTGGGTCTTACTAACGACCATACATCCGTGCTCTTAGCGCAACGTTAATCGGTACCGGCACTGAGAAATTGCATTACAAAACTCATCGACAATATTTTCCAGAGCCGAATTGGCAAGCCGCGTTTTGACTTTATTGTAGTAGGTGGCGTGCGAGCCCAGGTATTTTTCAATATCGGCAACGTCCGTGCTTCGCAGGTGAACTGCGGTGTTCAAGCGCAGGAGTGGAAAACCAGCGCGTTGAAATCCCCCCGCGTACGTTTCCACAAACTGATCCAACTGCGTTTGGATGATCCCAAACAGTTGGTCTAAGGCCATGTGCACGGAATGAGATGACGTGCTCCAATGTAGGGATTTAATGGAATTCAAAAAACCCAAAGTTTGTGCAACGAATTTTTGAATGAAGACCATTCTTGTTTTTTTGTTGTCTTTGGTTGAATTAAAATTTTTTTTTATTCACGAGCTCGAAGCAATTTGGAGTTGATCCGAAATTTCTTTGGACATGGTGTTGATATTTTCCAAAAGAAGTTTGTCATAGGCCACGTCCCGGACGAAGTCGTTCATTTGACCCTTGACGCGTTCAACGGAGGTACTAAGTGAAGCGATGAGTTCTTCTGGCGAGTACTGACTTTTCCCCCACATGGAACGCGGCGCGAAGACCGGGTTGTAAATTTGCACTTTAACGGGCCATCCCTGGTCGGGGTAGAAGGGCACCCCGTCGTGCTTGCAGTTGCGGATGCCTCGTGCGACCGCCTGGACGAGGTCTGCGCGGGACGAGATGTAGCCGACGATGTGGATGTAGCCGACGTGTGCCAAGCTGAGGCCTTCTTTGAACTTGCCGTTGACCAAGCACAGGTACACGTCGCGACCGTCGATGTTGTCTGGGGCGTTGAAAATATCGCGCAATTGCTCGACTTTTCGACTGGTGGCTCGGTCTGTTTTGCTCCAGTCGTTGTTTAAAACGATCATGTTTTTGTAAGGATTCTGGTCTCGCTTTTCCGGCCCGTCGATGATGAGTTTGCCGCTCGGCGACGTGCGATTGATGGCCCGGTAACCGGCTTTTTTCAACCAAGCGGCGATGAGGTCCACGCCATACAAGTCGGTGGCTTTACTGCCCGCCAAATCGGTGAAAATAAATTGCTTAACGTACAGGAGCGGTTTATCGGGCGGTGGTTCGTGGCGGTAGTACTCTTGCAAGATAATTTTGCTTTCTCCTTTGTCGCTGCGGACATTTTGCACGAGCCGCGCGAGGACGGCGCTGTTGTCCACCAAGTCGGCGACGGTGTTCATGCGCGGGGCTCGGAGTGTATCGCGGAAGGTTTTCATTTTCGGGGACTTGTCTTTTCTCGGCCAATTGTAATTTTTCGCCACACACTCTTTCAATTTATCCAAATTTTTTACCTTTGGGGCTGCTGCTGGACTTGAAGTCGTCTTTTCGGCGAGCCAATCAAGCACATCTTCTTCGGGCGCGTCCTCGAATAATAAAACCCCAGGCGCTGCTGGCTTGGTTTTCCGGAGGCGTTTGGTTTTTTTGGCTTGTTGCTTTTTTTCCCGGAAGTCCCACTGGCCGTTGGTGCGGTTGTAACGCAGGCCGGCGTATTCCCGAAAGCAGTCTGCGACGCCTTCGGCTTGGAAATTCGTGAGGTTGACGTTGACCCAAGAAATGACGGGCCGCGCGAAGCGGTTTCCGTCTCCGGAGAAATCAAAGTAAGAAATGCGGCCCATACCGAGACGCTGTAATTTCGCGCGCGTGTGATCTTTCAAGTTCCCATTGCGGTCCACGTAGTCGCGGAGGAAATTCTTTTCCATCGTCGTCTTAACTTGCTCCCAGGCGCTGGCTTCTCCTGGTGCTCTTCCGGTTGCGGATTTCCGGGGCACCCTGTAGTTACGAGGCAACAATCTGAGTTCGTCGGCTTCTTCCTCCGTGCCTAGTAAGGACAGCAAGTTGATCACGTCAATGGGCGAGTCCGCTACGGGCGTGGCGCTGAGTAGCACGAGTCTGGCGGCTTGCTCTCGCGACCGTTTTCTGGAATTCCAGACGAGTTTTTGCATGGCTAAGAAATCTCCCTGTTCGCTCGGGTTGAGGTCGGTGGACCGCGCCACGAGCTTGTGCGCTTCGTCGATGATGACCACGCAGTTGGCAATGGGGTCCCCTGGCACGGCAGCTTTGTGCGGATTTGATCGCAAAAATGTTAATCTTGCCTGGGAAGCCGCAACACTTTTCCCGCTCGCGCGTTCGGCGAGGCGGCTAAACTGGTTATAGGTCATAACGCACTGTTCTTCGGAGAAATGCACGCCCATGTTTTTCAATACTTTGATCCCTTCATTGATTAAATTCGCCCCCTGAGGCAGGGTTTCCTGGAGCCGTTTTGCGTCGTGGAACTTCAGGTACTGCTGCAAGTTAAAATCACACCCGTTTTTGAAGGCTTCTTTCATGTAGATCGCCTTGAGCGTTGACTTGGTGACGATGATGGGGGTGTAGCCCTGGCGGGCGAAGATGGACGCGATCAACAGTGCGGTGCAGGTTTTGCCAGACCCCGCGGAATGTGCGAGTAACACGTTGAGGTTCGGATTGTAGGGCTGCATGTAGTGGTAGGAAAGTTTTTGCACATTATTGATCGTGTTCTTGGTTTTGCAATCTCCGCCTGGCTTCCACCGAAAAGATGGCCACTTAAACAGGGCAAATCGGTCAGCGACGTATCTTTGGACTTCTCGGTAATTTGCAAAGTTGTTGAGATCCACGGGGGGCGGGGGTTTTAACTCGAAGATTTCGACACAGGGCCGGTCCGCGATTCTCGGGCCAGTTGCCAAACTCGCGCACTCGGACGTCCGGGTTTGTTTCGCCTCCCCCTTGGCGAATTGCAAGTCCGTTTGCAAATTAACGAGGAGATCCTCAATGGTGTGCACGGTTTCTCTCAATTCCGCGAATTTGTCTTCCACGACAGCCGCGTCCTCGTCGTACTGCTCCAATTTTCCAATCGCTCGATCCGCAGCGTCGCCGATATTTTCCAGGTGGTCTTTGGCCCGTTGGAATTTTTTCACCGCCGCGGCCGTGCGTTTATTCAGCTGATTAAAGCGTTGGGCAAATTTGGTCCGTTCCTCTGGTTCCAGGTTCGCAAACGTGCCGAGTTGGTCTAAAGTCGTTGCTTCCGTTTTTGTTCCAAACTCGGAGAAAATGGCCTGTTGAACTTGGGCTGTTTTGCGTTCGAAGTCGGTCATTTGTTGAATTTGTTTTTGAGCCGCTGCGTTGGCTTCTTCTCCACGTGCATGCATCTCCGCGTCGTAGCGGCGCAAGGCAGCCTCTAGGTCTTCTTTTTGCTCTTTCAGCCCCCGAGCGCGTTGTCGCGACATGGCGATGAGGCGGGCTAATTCGGTTTTCAATAGCTTTTCCCTTTCCCCATATTGACCACGGGCCCGGATATCCTGGAGCCGGGAGTGGTAATTTTCGATAGATTTCTTGATGACTGAAAAGCCGACCTGTAGCGTGGGAAGGTCACGGAATTTAGATTTTAGCTCAGCGTGCAACGCAGGTGGGAATTCGCGAAACACGGGTATCGGTTCCTCCAACACCGAGTCCAAATACGCATCAAACTGATTAAGAATCCTATTCCACTTCTCACTTAATTGGTTCAAACGCTTTGTGGTTGCCGAACTCATGGCGTTGGTATTTTTTTTTGTTTTTTTTTCGCGGGGGTTTATTTTACACAAAAAGTTTTTTTTTAATCGCTGGGTTGGGTGTGGTCTGTGTGTAACGCTTACTATTTAAAACGATTGCCGTGGCCCAGTGATCCAGTGGTGGACCAAGGTTGGAAAGGACATGGGACTGCTGGTGATAAGGTCTATGGTTTGAATAATCTTCAGCAACAGCGTGTGTTTTAAAGCAACTGCCTGGTAATTGTGTCTGATAATCGGCACTAATTGGTGCTTGCGGCGGAGCAGGGTGGACATGATTTTGTGTTTTATTTGTTTGTCTGACATCTCTGCCGTCACTGACAAACTACTGCGCAGCGGACATTCGCGCGGCGCGGGTCCCAGAATACTGCAGCCGGCACCTGCAGTTTCCCAATATTTCAGGACCGTATAGTGGTACTTAGAAGGACTGCACAAACTCAACCAGGCCCCTTGCAATGTGTCAAATAATTTTTTTTTGCTGATACTTGATGCTGAATGGCGGGACGTGCCTTTGTCCTTGTGAAATACGATCCGGATCCTGGATTTTTTCTGCCTTTGCAATTTTTTCAAGACTTTTGCAATGCGATATCTGAGTGGATAAAATTTCGGGTTCAGGTTGCCGTACACAAATACCCCGATGCGTTTCGGGTTTGTTAGGCGCTTTGCCCATTTAGCGTTCAAAAGTTCCTGCGAAGGGGGCGGAATAAACTGTTCCGGGACTCCAAAAGAAACCTGGTTGACCAACGTCTGGTCAGCGTCCAACCGCGTGACCAGGAACTGAGTTTCCGGATTCGCGAGGTTCTTGACGATGAGCCGCCGAACCCGAAGCGCCTTGGTTGTTCGGAGGAGCGCGAGTCTACCGCCGGGGAACGACTGATCGTGCAGGTCGTGGCAGTCGAGGGTTAGTGTTTTCGCGCTTCTCAGCAGCTCCAACATCGTCGCGTTGTTCATGTATTTTCGGAGCACGGTTGCTTCGAGAATAACGTGATCGTATTGAGCCAGCGTTGAAGGCCATTTCATCTCAAGATTGACGACGTCTGCGAATAACGCCCAGCGCTTGATCTCTTCCTCCTTGATGTAGTGTTGCCGATTCTTCCAAAACGTCGGGAGCCATACGTAGGCCAAGGTAGTCGGTGGAAGCCGGTGCCGAGGTTTCGCCTTTGGCTGTGGTGGACCTGCGCTTAATAGACGTGCGATGTTCCCATAGCCACATGTCCTTTCCACGTCCCAGTCGGTTTGCTGCCGAATGCGAGTTAGTTGCCAAGGCGTGAATGAGCTGAGATCTTGGTGGACAAAAATTTGGGAGGACTGAGCTGGCGGAGTGGTCTCGCGAGTTAGATTATTTTTGTTTGGCACTTGGAACGTGGCACAAATCGTTGTTATTGTTGTGGATAATTGGGTAACCAAATCTTCATACCGGATGAACACATGTGGGACGTGAGGAGATTGGCGCAACACTTCACGCCAGAACCGCAATTTGTTACGTCGCATTTCGAAAATATCACGATAAAAATTTCCGTAGGGGAAATTGCAATCTTGAACAACGCGATGGTTGATTTTGCCAGCAACATGAGACCACCATGGCGTAGTGCTCAGGCAAGCCGTGAGTCCATTTCTGGCCAGATGGTCCACGTTGTTACATGTTTGTCCAAAGTGTTTTAACCAGTCCAAAATATTACGCGTTATCACAACAATGCCCAGTTGTTTTGCTTGTTGTATTCCTTGAAAATGCGGCCAATGTTGGGACCCTAATTGGCATTTTTCCACTACGGCTATCGCCGGTCCCAAAGCGGCTTGCAACTGTTGACGCAAGTAAGTTATCCCCGAACACCTTTCTCCAACCACGAAAACAGTGGACAATGTTTGCATGAAGCCAGATGCGATGGGGGTTTTTTTGTGTTAAACGTGACATTTTTAAAATGCTTCGACTTACTAGGCCAATCGGCGCACGAAACAGCGAGTGCCAGCGGCAATTAAATCACACGTCGATGCCCCTGTCGTGGAAACGACCCACATGCGGATATTAGTTCCAGCCGTAAACGTCGCGACGTACGTAATGTGGCCCGTCGCCAGCCCCGCATTCGTTGTGCGGTGATAAGTGTAACAATCGGAGTTCGTCAGCGGCGTCGGTGTGGCGTCGGTGCTTAAAACAGTGCGCATAACCTCCCGGGTTCCGGAATCATTGTCGTAAGTAACGTCGAAGTCGACCTCGTAATCCCCTGTGGTATTGATCAAGATACGCGTCGCTGCTAACGCGATGTCGGTGCCTGACGAAGTCGCCAAGGTCCCCCAAACGGTTTCTTGAAACGTGGTGCCGATGTTGACAGGGCCGCTTGCGTCGTAAAAGAAACCAAAGTCGGTGAATCCTCCGGTGGGGCCCGTGGGACCCGTGGCACCAGTGGGACCGGTGGTCCCCGTGACTCCCGTCACTCCCGTCACTCCCGTGGACCCGGTTGGTCCGGTCGCTCCAGTGGTGCCAGTTACCCCGGTCGGTCCAGTCGTTCCCGTGGCTCCTGTTGCACCAGTTGCTCCCGTAGTTCCCGTTGCGCTGGTTTCTCCCGTGGCTCCTGTTGTTCCCGTAGCTCCAGTAACTCCTGTCGTTCCAGTTGTTCCTGTTATTCCAGTGGCTCCTGTTGCACCAGTTGCGCCGGTTGCTCCCGTGGCTCCTGTTGCGCCCGTTTCCCCTGCCCCGGTTGCGCCAGTTTCTCCTGTCGTTCCAGTGGCTCCTGTTACACCGGTTTCTCCAGTGGTTCCAGTGACTCCGGTCGTTCCCGTGGTGCCTGTTGAACCAGTTGCGCCGGTTGCTCCCGTGGCTCCTGTTGCCCCGGTTTCTCCTGCCGCTCCTGTTGTGCCGGTTGTTCCAGTGACTCCAGTGGCTCCTGTTATTCCAGTCGTTCCAGTGACCCCAGTTGTTCCCGTGGCTCCTGTTGCGCCGGTTTCTCCAGTGGCCCCAGTGAAGCCGGTCGTTCCTGTGGCTCCTGTTGCGCCGGTTTCTCCTGTTGTTCCAGTGGCTCCTGTTACACCCGTCGCTCCAGTTGCGCCGGTTTCTCCTGTTGTTCCAGTGGCTCCAGTTATTCCAGTCGTTCCAGTGACTCCAGTGACTCCGGTCGCTCCCGTGGCTCCTGTTACCCCGGTTTCTCCAGTGGCTCCAGTTATTCCAGTCGTTCCAGTGACTCCGGTCGCTCCCGTGGCTCCAGTCGCTCCAGTTGTTCCAGTGACTCCAGTTACTCCCGTGGCTCCTGTTGCCCCGGTTTCTCCTGCCGCTCCTGTTGTGCCGGTTGTTCCAGTTGCGCCGGTTTCTCCCGTTGTTCCAGTGGCTCCAGTTGTTCCCGTGGCTCCTGCTGTGCCAGTTTCTCCTGTCGGTCCAGTGACCCCAGTTGTTCCCGTGACTCCTGTTGCGCCGGTTTCTCCTGTTGTTCCAGTGACCCCAATGACTCCGGTCGTTCCTGTGGCTCCTGTTGCGCCGGTTTCCCCAGGCGCTCCAGTGGCCCCAGTGACTCCGGTCGTTCCTGTGGCTCCTGTTGCGCCGGTTTCTCCTGTCGTTCCAGTGGCTCCTGTCACGCCGGTTATTCCCGTTGCGCCGGTTTCTCCAATCACTCCAGTCGCTCCAGTTGCTCCAGTGACCCCAGTTATTCCCGTGGCTCCTGGTGCCCCGGTTTCTCCTGCCGCTCCTGTTGTGCCGGTTGTTCCAGTGACTCCAGTGGCTCCTGT
>Ga0180433_10005815_pt1 | contig 16487 bp, 12 predicted proteins | sample SS_ome_8_FD_132980 | JGI IMG/M metagenome (GOLD analysis project Ga0180433, IMG submission 132980) | Hypersaline lake sediment archaeal communities from the Salton Sea, California, USA - SS_1_D_1 metaG | ecosystem: Environmental > Aquatic > Non-marine Saline and Alkaline > Hypersaline >... | reverse complement strand
GATACCTCCCGGAACTCGCTGTATGATGAGATCCACTGCGGAAGAATCGGTTTTCAGGGCCTACTCAATCGCGTCGTGCCCCACCGATTCTTCCGCAGTGGATCTCATCATACAGCGAGTTCCGGGAGGTATCGTCAGCACGTGGGTTCATGATTACCTCGAAATCGGGGATGAGACGGAGATTTCCGGTCCGTACGGGGATTTCTATGTTCGGGATACGGATAGAGAGATCATCATGATCGCCGCGGGATCGGGAATCGCTCCCATCATCAGCATGTTATACGCCATGGTTAATCGTCAATGCAACCGGAAAGCCATGTTTTTCTTCAGCGCACGAACCCGAGAGGAACTGTTTCATCTCGATCTCATGAAAGAGTTCGAAAAGAAACTCCCGAATTTCACGTTCGTTCCGACCCTGACTCGGGTATCATCTGAGGACTCTGAAGCCTGGAAGGGTAAGACCGGGCGTGTCACAGCACTACTCCCCGAAATGGTGGGCGAGCGGATGAAGGACGCGGAGGCGTATCTCTGTGGCGGTTCGGGCCTGGTTGAAGCTGCAGCCGATGCCCTTATTTCCATGGGTATGCCGGCTGAACGCATACATTACGACAAGTTTGAATAAGGACGGCATTGTGAAGCGCACACCACGATCGAAACAAATCGAATCCCGGATGGATCCGGGAGAATGGACAAAGAACGGATTTCTGGGAGACGATCCTCTTGGCATCGACAGGATAGATTCCGATAGAGCACTTCTCTCCCAGTTTGATATCAGCGCCGAGGAATTGGGATCCAAGCTGGAAGAGCTCTGGAACCGGGCACGCAAATCAGCGGGAGAAGACTACAAACCTGTCCCTGATGTCAGTGTAAAGATAGATGAAGCGCGGGGACGTATGCCGTGTCCCTTTGGTCATCCCGGTTTATATCGAAAAGGTTCCATGACCATTTCGACGCCGGACGTACGTCTGACCATTACTCCACTCTCCATCCACATGATTAAAGCACACGAGTTCTTCGGCGGCCGGGGAAGCCCCTTTCGACTTGAACCGAATCAGGTGGTACGGCTCGTCCGTCCTCTTCCGGAAACGCTACCGTAAAAGACGTCAGAATTCACTTGTCTGTATAGAGCCCGATTATCGTATAAAGCGTTCAGCGTTCAGCCGTCAGCCCTTCGACAAACTCAGGGACTGCGTCTATCAGCAAGAGATAGATCCTCCTCTGTCCTCCTTTTCGAAAGGAGAAGGAAAGAAGAAGGCTTCGCTTCCTATGAGTGAATTCAAAGGGGTCGCAAACTTCGACGATACACGCCTCTCGGCGTCTTCACAATGAAACTGGTGAGAACTACGGGCTAAAAGATTCCGCTATGACACGGGCCATGGCTTCGCCGAGAACGACACATCCCCGTGCCGTGAGATGACACGCATCATTGTAGTAGGCTCTCTCATGGGGGATACTATTCGCTGCATCCAGGAACAGATGCGTAGAATCGGCGCCGGCCATGGACTTCACCACGTCATTATGGGATTCAATTGCTTTTGCCACGGCTTCAGGGGCTCCCCACGCCTCTAAGGCCGCCGAATGCAGGGTATAGGGAAGTGATCGTGATTTGAAGGCCGCCGCGGAGTAATTATCTGGTTTGAAAAACGAAAATGTCATGAGCAAAACACGTTGATTCCGCAGTTTCGCCAGATCGACAATTCGTTCTAAATTTCGACTGTACGATTTAATACTCTTGATATCGTATCCGTGTTCCAGCCATTGACGGGGCGGTTGCGCGGTTGGAAGCACGATACGTGAGCCAAGCCGTTCTCGAATCCGTGCACTCAACATCTCCAGGGTATACGGCAGTACTATATACTTCGCCTCATGGTGATTGAGGAGACCGTTCACATCGTGATACCAGGAATAATGGGAATAATCGGATCTGAACACATCGGAAGGGCAGTTATTTGTCCTCGCGTCATTGATTCCATGGTAGATCGCCACAATCTGAAAAGGGTACGGACCGATACGGGCATATTTGATATAACTGTCAAGCATGGTATGCGCGGGTCGGGCCAGGTTGACCACTCCGATATTTCGCCCGGTCCGAAGTGCCAGTTCCTCGGTCAATACGGTGGAAACATTACCCCATGCATTACTGATTACCGAGCCACCGAGAATGAGTACATCCAGCCGATTCCCTCTCCCCGGTTTTTTCAACCGTTGAACCGGTTTCAGCTCCGGATAAAAACTATACAGGAGCTCTGGTTTTCCAATGAACGGCCGATGATATTTCACGCTCCAGAAAAGACGTGCGCCAATTTCACCGGCAATTATCAGAACGAGTATGAGTACAAGTGTTCGAACGATTCGACTGATCATAATTACTCTCGAGTACAAAACGGCGTCATGATGATGTCGATATATGCTTATATAAAACAAGTCCGCCCGACAGAATCAATGTCGGGCGGACTCGAATTTTCCGAGCGAGAGTATTATGCCGGATTTTTTGTGGATTCCTTGAAAACCTTACCCGCTGCTGCGACCATGCCCGCGATATCGGTGAGATTAGCCGGTAGAATCATGGTATTCGACGTTCCGGCGAGTTTACCGAACTCACCGAGGTACTGCTCCGCAACTCTCAGATTCACGGCTTCAGATCCACTGGGTTCTTCAATGGCCGCGGCGATTGAACGAATACCCAAAGCAGTGGCTTCGGCCACCCGTTGAATCTCCGCTGCCCGACCTTCGGCTTCATTGATTCGTTTCTGTTTTTCACCTTCGGAACGCTGAATGAGTTCCTGCTTATCTCCTTGCGCACGGTTTATCTTGGCCTGCTTATCACCCTCGGATTCAGCGATCATTGCCCGTTTCTCACGCTCGGCTCGCATCTGTTTTTCCATGGCATCTTTGATGCTTTGGGGAGGAATGATGTTCTTGACTTCATACCGTGTCACCTTGACGCCCCACGGATCCGAGGCTTTGTCAACTGCATCGACGATGGCCGTGTTTATGGTATCCCGTTCCTCGAATGTCTTGTCGAGTTCGAGCTTGCCGATGACGCTACGCATGGTCGTTTGTGCCAGCTGAGTCGAGGCGAACTGATAGCGGTTGATTCCGTAGGATGCCTTCATCGGATCTATTACCTGCAGGTAGAGGATTCCATCTACCTCAACGGAGATATTGTCCTTGGTAATACATGTCTGGGGCGGAACATCTATCGCCTGCTCCTTCAATGTATGCTTGTATGAGACTTTATCCACGAACGGTGTCAGTACATGAAAACCTGCATCTAGAGTCCTGCTGTACTTACCGAGTTTTTCGATGATAAACGCGGATTTCTGTGGTACGATTCGAATGGTTTTGAAGAAGGTAATCAGGGCGAATATGATAAGCCCTATAAGTACGAGGGTTCCTGCCGTCATGATGAACTCCTTTCAAAGGGGCGAACGCTGAGCGTTATACTGCGTTTGCCGGTGATAACCACCGTCGAACCTTCGGGAACGGCGCTGTCTGACTCGGCTTCCCATTGCACGCCGTGAAGCTCAACCTTCCCGGTTCCGTCCTCGGGTATGGCTTTAGTCACCGTCACCCGTTGACCAATGAAATCATCGACATTCTGCGCAAGATCCTGTTTGCCACCGGAATGACCCGAGAAAACCGTCTTCAACCACCTGCGAAGAAGCAGGAGTAAGACAACGGATGTGATGATAAACACGATGAGTTGCATGTTCAGAGATATATCCCCGAGTAGACAAATCAGTGCAACTATCCAGGCTCCCACTCCGAAGAAAAAAATGATGAGACCCGGAACTGAGAACTCCATGATGAGGAGAACGAGTCCTATGACAAACCAGATCAGTTCAGGTTTTGCCCAATCACCGAGCGATCCCATTGGTACACTCCTTCACTTTGCCGGCATCCCACCGGTCCATTTTTAGACGCCTCTTTCGAACCCAACATAACTTTCCGATTGTAGGCTCATTATCCGGGGCTGTCAATCGATACTACCCGATTCGAAACCGGATTATTCAGTACAGACATAAAACAATCATGGTTTGGTGAGGTTGCTCAGCTCAGGACCGGTTGCCTTTTGAAGGATTCGTGGATAGGTTTTACGCAGTTCGATACACGTCGTTTCTTTCTCCAGGAGGAAATCGACCAATCCGTATAAACCGGCAAGGGGAGGAACCATGCCCACGAATCCATGTTCCCGGAAAACCAATCCTGTTTTATTCGTGTTATTGAGTCTGACTATTCTACAGTTTCTTTCCCCTGGAGCACATTCCCAGAGCATAGCCCAGTGGAACACGAACATGGGTACGTTCCGTGCCGAGTTGCGGGAGGATATCGTCCCCATTACCGCTAATAATTTCATCGATCTCACCAATGCGGAATTCTATGACGGGTGCATCTTTCATAGGGTGATTAACAACTTCGTGATCCAGGATGGTGATCCCACGGGTACGGGCTCCGGTGGCCCCGGTTATACCATTCCCGACGAGTTTCATCCCGATCTCCGGCATGATGACGCGGGCGTTCTCTCCATGGCGAACGCCGGGCCGAATACCGGTGGTTCCCAGTACTTTATAACGCTCTCTCCACAACCCCACCTGGATGACGTTCATTCTATTTTCGGAAACGTTGTCTACGGAATGGATGTTGTCTTCGCCATAGGAGCAGTGGATACCGATGCCAATGACCGACCGCTTGAAGACGTGGTCATTGACAGCCTGAGAATCCTCGGCGCCGTCTACCCTCATATGGATCTCGTAAGCGCCGTTGTTTCGGAAGATCCTGAAAACGCGGACAACGATGGTCTAATCAATCCGGGAGAACACGGAATACTTACTCTGGAACTGCTGAACTGGGCGGGATGGGCGAACGCTGATGAAGTCATCGTTACCCTGTCGTGTGAAAACGACGCAGTCACGATGATGAACAGTGAGATTTCCTTCGGTCCCATTGCCAACGGGGAGACGGTCTCCAACGAAGGCACTCCGCTTACCTTCGAGATCACGGGCACCGATATCTTCGAAACCGATCTCCATGTGCTCGTTTCGGCCAATCCCAATGGAGACTATCCCTATACCGTTGAGTACGATGTTGACCTCGACGTGACTCTTATGCAACCCGGATGGCCTGTGACGGTCCGAAACTACGCCTCCGCCGCGCTCATTGATCTCAACGGTGATGGCATGGACGATATCGTATTTGGAGACCACTATGGTATGCTTCACGCGTTCAGTCCCGACGGACAAGCCCTTGACGGATATCCGGTGGAGCTTTCCGGAAGCGTGAGAACTTCGGTCGCCGCGGGTGACGCGGACGGTGACGGCAATCCCGAGATCGCGGTCGTAACCCAGTCGGACGGCGGATTGCACATTTTGAATGCCGACGGATCGCTGCATGCATCGTATGCGATTGATGATGATTTTGACGGTAATCCGATTATCGCCGATATGGACGGAGACGGTATGCACGAGTTTCTCGCTGTTACCGCGGATACGGGAATTGTTATCCTGCTGAACACCGACGGGACCATGTATCCCGGATTCCCTTTGACCCTGGATGCAAAGGTTCAATCCCCGCCCGTTGTGGGTGACATCGATCGTGACGGTACCCTTGAGATCATCGTCGCGTCAAACGCCGAGGGCGGATCGCTGCACGCGATATCAACAGATGGGTCCGAAATCCCCGGATGGCCGTATGCCATGGGGAGCACATCCACGGGCGGAGCCATCGTGGGTGACATAGACAGCGACTATATACCCGAAATCGTTATTGGATTGGAGAATGGTTCAATCCTCGCCCTCCATGCGGACGGTACCCTGGGATGGAGTTACGACGCTGAGGTTTCGATAAAAACATCGGTGATTCTCGGGGACCTCGACGGAAACGATGATCTCGAGGTTGTTGCATTGAATCGGTACGGCGACTTGATCGTACTCAATCATGACGGGACGGAGTTCACTGGATTTCCTCTTGAGATTGGTGCCGTGGTTCAATCAACCCCCGTACTGGCCGATATGAACGACAACGATACACCTGATATCATCTTCGGCGACGCCCAGGGCTATATTCATGTAATTGACATTTCAGGAGCCGAGACCCCGGGATTTCCCATGCCGGTGGGACAGAATTTCAAGTATGCGCCGGCGGTAGGTGATATAGACGATGATACTGACGCGGATATAGTTATCACCGATGGCGCGGATTTCTATGTCGTGGATTACAAACAGCCGGCGGATGTCATGTGGCCGTGTTTCAAGGGTAATTCCCGGCGAACGGGAAACATCGGAGACATACCTACAGGTGGAGACAGCCCGACCATTCAGCCATCCACTCTGATCCTCGCGGGGTATCCGAATCCATGTTCACCGCAATTCACCATTCCGGTGAATCTTGAACACTCATCCGATATCACCATTTCCGTTTATGATCTTTCGGGTCGGCTTGTTCGACAAATGACTACAGGTAACATGCCCATCGGCTCACACTCCCTGGTATGGGATGGTACAAACGAAACGGGCTCGCCGGTTCGTAACGGCACCTATGTCTACCGAGTTCGAGCAGGTGACAATGAATTGAGTGAGCGGGTCATCATGCTCCGCTAAAACAAAGCCGGGATCGGAGTAAAACTTCCGATCCCGGCTTTTCATTCTTCTCACATAGAAAGGCTGCACTCGGAAAAAACGGAGGATTATTTCACTATATGCAAGAGTTCCTTAAACCGGGGACCACTGGCTTCGCGCTGCAGTTCAAACAAAACCATTTCAACGCTGCTTAACTTGGCACCCTCATCTCTCATCCGTTCCAGGGCGATTGTCCTATCCGCTTCGCTCCGTGATGACACGCAGTCCGCCACAACCGTAACGTCGAAATCCTTATCAAGGAGATCACAGACCGTCTGATACACACATACATGCGCTTCGATACCGCCGACAATCACCTGCCGTCGGTCGAGTTGCTTGATATGATCCACGAAGCCGTCCTCGCCGCAACAACTGAACGTTTGTTTCACGAACATATTGTCTTCAAGATACGTACCGAGCAATCCCGAGATCTCAGGCACCGTAGCTCCGAGACCCTCCGGATACTGTTCCGTAAGAACGATTGGCACTTCCAGGACTTTCAGCCCACGTATCAATCGGGTGATTGAGCCTATAATTGCTTCGCTTTCATGCGTGATGCGTGCGAGTCTTCCCTGCACATCGATAACAAGACCGATGCTTTTTTCGCGTTCCAGCATTTAAACCTCCCCATTGTTACTTCCAAAATACAGCGCTACTCAGCTCCAAGCCAGATCGGACCGGCCCAGGCCTGATGACCGTCCCGCTGCATGATCCGTATATAGTAGAAATCACCGCAATGCGCGGGATCATTATCCGTAAATTCCAGAGTTTCAAACATGCTGCTTCCGAATGCTTCCGCAATGACGGTATTATTTTTCAACAATGCAACAGACGTGATTGGATCAGTACCGAATACGTTTATGGTGCAGTGACGGGGAACATTCATTTCATCGTCCGGAATCTCCGACCCTATCGGATATTCGTTGATTCTGAAATTGAGGAGTATACGAGCCCCCGTCGTACCGTAGACACGACGTTCATAGAGAGCTTCCCAGATGGCTTCACGCGTGAGTTCATCGGCGATGAAACCAACCAATCCCTGCTGATACGATGGTATACTCCTTCCGGGGTGACCAATATGTCCGTCGCCTGAAGCGAGTAATCCAAGACGCCGTCCCCGGGCGAGTACGTCCTGAACGAAGTGACCCGCCTGGGCATGATATATCATTCCCGGACACCCGTAATATTCACAGTTTCCATGGACGGAGAAAACCTCCGTGAGTCGCTCGGACTGATGACGCGGAGTATTCTTCCAATCCACGGCAATGGGCCCCCCTGCCACGTGATGCGGGATGGTCATGGGGTCATACTCCTCCAAAAGTTTGAACAAACCCTTCGGAGTATCTGCGCCTGGTTCATACGGGGAAATCGGTTCCCCGCGTAATCCCGGAAAGTAGACATTGCGGTGACCGTAGGTCCAACTCGTCCATTCATATCCGAGAATCGTAATGAATCGCCCGGGTTCCAGAAACGTTTCGGCCGCTTCCACGATTTTCCGCCACGGCTTTCCCTTGAGTTGTCTGAATCCGAGTGCAGCATGATCGGTAATCGCCGCAACATCGAGTCCCGATCCATCCCGGGCATATCGATAGTAATCCCCGGGATCACCGGTACCATCACTCAACGAAGTATGACCGTGTATATCTCCCCAGTAGACCCGATCGAACATGCTTCCATCGCCGCAGAGGAAGGGATTGGATTCAGCGTACAATCGTCGTCGGGGCTCCTGGAGCCTGATGGAAAATATCCCCGGGCGCTCACAGATGACCCAGAAGCGTCGGGCACCCGCATGACGTGAGTCGAGAATGATCTTCGATGGGATCGAAACGTCGGAGTCGGTATGGACAGAGAGCGTTCCCGCGTAGTCCAGAGCAAGGTTACCCGCGACATCCAGGGCGGCTACCGAGACCTCAAACGGTATCCCCGGGCGTATGATACTGGGGGCATTGACCCACAACTGCGACGCATTCCGGGGCAGAATCGCAAGTCCCGGTTGGGTATCTATCTCTCCGAATACTCCATCACCGTCGCCATCGGTTTTTATAAGGAACTCCTGAAAACGTTCGGCGTACCGATCCGCTGTTGCCGAGGCTCCCGGATTCATACCGCCATTCGTATCCCCGTATACAATCGTTACCGTGTCTCCCTGATCGAGATATCCGCCAAAAACCTTCACCAGGAGGTAGTACCTCGATGGATCACCGCCTGCTTCGAGTTTGACATTTCCATTACTGCTCTGCGCCGTGCAGAATCCGGGAGCCGTTGCGATCTCCGACTGAGGAGGACTCCACCCCCACCAGGGTGATACCTGCAGAATGATTCCTCCGCCGTTTGGTATACCTCCCTCACCAATCACGATATCAAACCGCCACGTGCCTCGCTCGCCAATGCGAACGGGATTCGATGGCGTTATAACCGCTGACGCGTTACCATCCCTCTCCGATGGTTTCTCCATATACCCGGGCTCTTCGTTCCGGGTATTGCAGCACATTATCAGAACAGCAATGGCAAGACAGGCTATCGTACAATCAGCTTTCACGAAAGCTACATTATCCTTCGGCTAATCGGCACGTTCCACTCGATTCCACTACGAAACCTCGAAGACATGCGATTGAGATTCCCGGTGAGGTCCTCCACTCCGCGGATCGGACGAAAGAGAACATATCGAGAATTACACATATTGCTCAGCGGCTGGAGTAAAAGGCCGGCGGGAACTGCAGGGCGGGACCATGCGGTCAGACGATTATCATTCCATCCAATTACCGATATCATCATTGGAGTGTTCGATGCCGTCGGGTCCCATGGAAAACAACTCGTAATCAACACCCCGTTTAGCAGGGGGATTTCGATACCTGTAGGCATTCCCCCACGGATCTTTCGGCAAAACCGGACGTTTGAGATAGGGGCCGTTCCATTCCACGGGTATGGGATTGATACGGGGCTCCTTGATCAATGCATCAAGCCCCTGTTCCGTGGTTGGATACTGACCGGTATCCATCTCGTAAAGATCCAGCGCAGTAGGGATATTGACGAATATGTCAATCCGCGTCGTAGTTATTCTGGCCTGCCTCGTCCTCCCGCTGAATCGCGGCATCACCAATGCGGTCAACGCGGCCAGGATAACAAGAACAAGGAGCAACTCTATGAGCGTGAACCCATTATTGAATCTCCCTGCTACTCGCGTAACACTCACCATATGTACCTCACGGTCCAATATCGATCATGAATCCCGGTATCAAAACGGCATGCGCCAGAAATCCTATGAGGATTGTGGCTGCACAAAGAATGATCACCGGCAACCACGTATTCCAATGCTGAAGAATCGCATTCCGTTTCGTCTCGGTCCACGCTGCGAGATTTTCGAATCCCCGTGAAAGGGAGCCGGCGGATGAGGCTACGGCCAATACACGTGACGTCCGCTCGGGAAGCCATGGCATTCCCCGTATAGCCTGTTGCACGGCAGTACCGCCCTGTACACGCTCAGCCATATGACAGGCTCCACGGGCCAGTGTCGTTGAATTCAAAACTCCCGCTGATCCCTTTAAGGCTTCATGCAACGGTATGCCGGCAGAGAGTAAGATACTAGTAACGGAGAAAAAGCGCCATGCTTCAGAAAGGTATACAAGACGTTTCACCAGAGGAATACGAATCGTATACTCGGACGAAGACCAGCGTCCGCTCCACAACCACACCGTTATTCCTACTGCGCCGACCCAAAGAAGTATGGCAACGGATGATCCTGCCACCGAGCCTATATAGAGTGCAATTCGTGTTGTTACGGGTACCGCACCACCGAGGAGGGTTATCATCTCGGAAAGAGTAGGCAGTATAGCTTTCATAATAAAGATACCGACCAGGAATGCTGCGGCCAGTAAAACGATGGGATAGCTGAGAGAACGTTCCAACGTCGATTTCCACCGGGCATAATCTTTCAGATACGTACTGATGAGGGATAGTCCGGCCTGTGGAACCGAGGCTGACTCGGCCGCATGAACAACCGCCACAATCCATGGGGCAAGTGAGGGAAATGCAGTATCCATGGCGTCGCTGAGACTGGATCCGGATCGCACGGCATTGAGAATACGCGATTCGGCGGAACTTCCCTCCTGTTCCTCAGCCAGTATTTCCAGCGCGTCTCCGAGTACCATTCCGCTTTCAAGGAGCAGGGAAAGCTCTTCACAGAATCCTTCCACACGGGAGTTATTCATTGAAACCGCCGTCAGATCCGAGGACGCGCAGCATCTCTTCCCTGGTGGATTGCCCCGTATCGATGAGTGCACGACCCGCGGCTTCAAGAGAAGCGGCGGTATCATGGATTATCCGTACCATATCACGATACTGCTCGCCTTGTATCGCGCTTTTCAGCGCATCCGATATGGGAAGAACCCGGAAGATCCCCGTCCGTCCATGATATCCTGATCCACCGCAGCGTTCACAAATATGAGCCGAATCCATCGTACCGGTACCGTTGCATGAACCGCAAATAGTCCGTATCAGACGCTGCGATACTATGAGATGAAGGGCGGATGCCACCAATGGAAGAGGTATTCCGAATTGTTTGAACCGATTAATGGCTTGAATCTCAGTATCAGTATGGAGTGAAGTCAGTACAAAGTGACCGGTCAATGCGGCTTCGAGCGCGATGACAGCGCTCTCAGAATCACGGATTTCACCGATGAGTATCACATTGGGGTCATGACGCAATACCGATCGCAATGCGTTCGAGAATGGCAGGTTCGGCGTAACTTCGATCTGTGTCGCATACTCCAGTTCATACTCTACGGGATCTTCCACCGTAATAACCTTTACATGTCGAGACACGCCTTCCCTGAGAAGTGCATGAAGTGTTGTACTCTTCCCCGATCCGGTGGGACCGCAGGCCATGACGAGTCCTCCACGCCTGTTCATCGCGCCGAGGAGGAGACTCCGGTCATCGTTTGTCATGCCAAGACTGGATAAGTCGGGAAGTTCATCGGGAAGAGTCAGGAAACGGAGGTGGATAGATTCCCCGTGCAGGGTTGGGAGTATGGAAATGCGGAGGTCACGCCCTCCGTGTTTCATTCTTCCATCCTTCGGTTCCCGAGATGGTGTGGGATCAAGTCCCGCGAGGACCTTGATTCGCGCGGCGATATTTGATCTCATCGCATCTATGCCATCGGGGACCGGTATGGACTGCATCATTCCGTCGATACGGAGCCGGATCCGGAATCCCGATGGTCCGGGCTCCAGATGTATATCGGTGGCATCCCGGCTGACGGCCTCGTCGAACACGTGTGATACAAATGGTACTACCGGACCTTCGAGTACCTCAGCGCCTGTCCCACCGGTATCCGGGGAAATGGCCAGAGCCGATGCTCCAACACCGTAAAGCACATTCAGCCGTTCCGAGAATGCTTTTTCATCAACGTGTCGAATTAAAACAGGAGAATCACACAGTCGCTTCAGTTCAAGTCTGGTATCATCATCAATGGGATGATCCGTCAGAAGAATGAGAGTATCATTCGCAAAACCGTCGGGGAGAACTCGATAATGCAGCGCCACGGATCGTGATATGGATGGTTGAGTACGATCCATGACTACCGCTGTTTACGGACTGCGGCTAGAGATGAATTGATGCCTGCTATCTTAATGAATCCCCGTGAGATCGCCTTCGCGGTAAGAGAAATCGTCATCGCGTTCAACCGTGTGACATTGCAGACATGTGGTGACGCGAACCTTGCCGTAGCTCCGAGCGCGTTCCACCGCCACTGATCCAAGCTTGGCAACTTCAGCTTCGCCGCGCTGGCGGTAAAGAACATGAAGATTTCCCGCCCCATGACACTGTTCGCATTGAACATTCGCCAGTTCCGGATTAACATTGAGATTGATGAATCCGCTCGGTTTTCGAAAACCCGTACTGTGGCAGCGGACACATTCAGGATCGAATTGTTTACCTTTTTCTTCCAGAACATGCATGGCGTGAGCATGTTTCGTTTCCGCCCATCCGGCGAAAATGTCCCCGTGACAGCCCCTGCAGGAGTTGGCGCCGGTATACTTCTGCCTGACCTGTTCAGCCATGGGTGAAATCCGGTTCCTGTCGGCACGCGATTCATAGATCGCCCTGATTCTCCGCGAGTACTCTTTTTCGAGACCGAGGAGCTGTTCATCTTCGGGCATGCGTTTATCCAGACCTCTTAATTCGCCGTCATACTGCCCCTTTGAAACTTCACCGTGTACTGAGAGTACGCCGACGTATCTTCCCTGATTTCCGGCCTGGACGAGTACGGTGGATCCGACGCGTTGGGGATCATGCGTTTTGTGTGAGCCGTGCCCGGCAACTATTATATCGATACCATCGACTTGCTGTGCCAAAGCAAATGCCCCCCCCCATCCTACATGGGCCAGTACTACGACGAGATCCGCCTGCTCGCGTACCTGTGGAACCAGCTGCTTTGCCCAACCAACGGGATCCTCGATTACGAAATCAGTAGTATCAACCTGCACATGAGTGGCGATCATGACCAAGCCGATGATAGCGATCTTCTTATCCCCTTTAGTACACATATGATACAACGGGGAAATCCGCTCATCTGTTGACGCATCCCGTACATTGGCCGCCAGCAACGGATACGAGACCGCTTGTTTCAGTGAGTCGACCCACACTCGGCCATGGCTGAGTTCCCGTTCTCCGAGCGCAACTGCATCGTATTTCATCAGCCCCATGGCTTCAGCCACGATCTCTGCCTGAACACGACCTTGATCACTTTTCGTACCGGAAAAATCACCGGAATCAATGAGGAGTATATCGCCCTTTTCCTCTTGAATCGATCGAATAAAACTGGCCCGCCGGGCCAGTCCGCCCTGCTGATTGCTCTTTCACCCGCATGGTTCGATCTTACCAACCGTATCTCCGGTGTATACAATAGTAAGATTTGTTTTCCCCTGCTTTGCATCTCCATTATTGGGAATACAAACAGCAAAAATTCCAGCAAGGAGAGCCAGAATCGCCATTCCCCTGATATACCGAATCACCAATATCCTCCAACGTTACTTTGTATCACATCCGAGTAAACGAAGTGTACGGTACGCTTGATCGGTAACCATTCGAGTCCGTACCAAAGCGCAAAACCACGTCATCACATCGCAGCAGATGATTGGATAGTCAGAATGCTCCAATGTAAAGTCAAAACATCGCTATAGCCAGATGAAAGTCAAGATTCACCATAGCGAATGATGACCGCTCAATGATTTCTCCCTTATCCCTACGCGAATCAGTGTATGATGTTCCCGATTCGTATGAATGAGTACATACATACAATCATGATTCCTTATATAAGAACCTGTTGGTAATGGGCAGCCGTCGATCCCGACCGAAAGCTTTCGGAGTAATCTTGATGCCCGGAGGTGCCTGTCTTCGTTTATACTCCGCCTGATCAACCATGCGAATAACCTTGAGTACCAGAGATCGTTCAAATCCGCGTTCAGTGATATCCTCAAGCCCCATGTCCTCCTCCACATAGTGCTGCAGGATCGGATCGAGAAGCGAATAGGGAGGAAGACTGTCACTATCCTTCTGATTCGGTTTCAACTCGGCGCTGGGTGGTTTCGTGAGGAGTCGTTCCGGCAACCACGGCTTATCTGATACAGAATTTCTATGGCGGACCAGATCAAACACCATGGTTTTCGGTACATCCTTTATCAATGCGAATCCACCGGCCATGTCACCGTACAGCGTGGCATATCCGCAGGCCATCTCGCTCTTGTTCCCGGTGGTGAGTACGAGATAGCCGAACTTATTCGAAAGCGCCATGAGGAGATTGCCTCTGATCCGGGCCTGCAAATTTTCTTCCGTAATATCTTCCTGATATCCCGTGAACACGGGAGAAAGCACGGCGCGGTACATTCCGAATACGGTATCTATTGGTAGTTCCAGCATACGGATATCGAGATTGTCCGCTATTTCATTTGCATCTTCCATGCTTTCCGTGCTGGTGAATTCACTGGGCATGAATAGCACATGAACATGTTCGTTCCCCACGGCATCTACAGCGATTGATGCCACAAGCGCCGAATCAATACCACCTGAAAGCCCGATTATCACGTCGCTGAATCCGTTCTTTCGGATATAGTCCCGGGTACCGAGTACGAGGGCATCGTATACTTCCTGTTCAATGCTGGGAGGAGTGGATACTTCAGGAACGGGTTCCGATTCCACCCTCGAATTGGAGGGAAGCGTCAGAGCGATACATTCAACCCTATCGGAATCCGTGATGTCTGTTTCAACACTATTATACGGTACATCCACTACCAGGAGCTGTTCTCGAAAACCGTGCCCCTGCGTAACTACGTTTCCTTCATGCGAAACGACGAGACTGTGCCCATCGAAAACGAGATCATCCTGCCCACCGATCATATTCGTATAGACGATAGATGCACCACACTCAACCGCTCTGTTTCGAATAAGAGTCTGCCGCTCCTGCCATTTGCCGAGGTGATACGGTGATGCACTGAGATTGATGATAATATTAGCGCCCCCGGATTGTACTGCATCGCGGCAGGGTCCCCGGTCACTCCATATATCTTCACATATCGTGACAGCGATACGTGCTCCCCCCGAATCAAGGATAGTGACTCTGGAACCGCTCTGAAAATACCGTTTCTCATCGAACACCCCATAGTTCGGCAGCATCATTTTCCGATATATCGTTTTCACCGTTCCATTCTGAAGAATCGCGGCACTATCAAAAACGGCGGTGCCATGCCGTTCCACAAAGCCCACTGCCAAGGGGACCATTTCCACCAACGTTGAGAGGACATGTAACGATTTCATGGATCTCTGGAGAAAAGCCGGTTTGAGTACCAGATCCTCGGGCGGATATCCGCAGAGGGAGAGCTCGGGACAAAGAACAAATTGAGCTCCCATCTTCTGCGCATTTCTATACATTCGGCTGATAATCTCGATATTCGAATCGAATGCCCCCATCGTCGGATTTATCTGGGCCAGGGCAAACCGGATGGCATTCACTTTTTCCCCCATATCAGAGTATTGATTATGTTCCGCTCATACGGTTGAAATCGCTATGCATCTTAATACACACGATTCATCAGCGCATCGTTCAATCATGTTTTACATCGATCACGAAAACTGTTACTTTTCTCTGTACACTCGGCAATCGCTTTGGCTTATAGGATGACTCGGTGGCAAATCGCGGGTACAATTCGAATCAGGAGTAACCATGGGGCATACGGGACAGAAACCAATTCGTATTCTTCTATTTGTTTCAACGATAGCACTTCTCATGTTTTCCATTGGAATTCTCATACTTCCCCGATTCATACTAGGCACTAGGACTCCGTTTGTTGCGTTACCACTGATACTTCTGGCCCTGATCTCTATTGCCATGGCGCTCAACGGTTCCTTCCTCTCTTCCGAAGACGCGCATTATCGACTTATTATTCCTCATAAGAACGGGGGTAACGATACAAACGGTTCTTCTTCGGAAATCGGTGCGACAGGTGAGAGAGAATCTGCAGGTTGGCGTCCCCCCCGTATTGATTCATCCGCCCTGCTGAAAACCGCAGCCGAACAGAAACAAACCATCGAAAAACTTACCGCTGAGATCAGGGAACTCGAGAAAAAGCTGAGCGGTTCGCGAATGCACGAGGGGATTGAAGACAGCCACGGGACCTTAATCCTCTGGAACGAGAAACCGTTCAGACGGATGGTTGATGCCGAACTCTGGCGTAGTAGACGATCACAACGGCCCATGACATTATTATTTATGAATTTCAAGGATGCCCGTCCACAGCGCGCATCCGGCGATACGGTATCGGATTCAACCATGTGGGAATATTACAGCGAAGCAGTGTGCAGGGCCGTTCGACGCGGGG
>Ga0180433_10005814_pt1 | contig 16491 bp, 22 predicted proteins | sample SS_ome_8_FD_132980 | JGI IMG/M metagenome (GOLD analysis project Ga0180433, IMG submission 132980) | Hypersaline lake sediment archaeal communities from the Salton Sea, California, USA - SS_1_D_1 metaG | ecosystem: Environmental > Aquatic > Non-marine Saline and Alkaline > Hypersaline >... | reverse complement strand
TTTCCAGAAAACGTTGGGCATTTGAATTGTAATCTTGAAAAGTAATCGTTAATAGAGCGAGTATCTCTGCAAAGGTTGCAGGGTTGCATGGATAAAAGTTTGAGGAGCTTATCTCGTATAATATAGTACTATAGAAGCGTTTTACCTGATTTCCTATACGAAATTGTTTGTTAAGACTATTATCTGATATCACATTGCCCGTAAGGTCCTCTAATTCGTTGATTGCTTTGTTCACATTGGTAATCATTAATGACAAGCGTTCTTTTTCATCATCAGACTTTATAGGTGGGATATCCACCCAAATTTGATTTGGAACAGTTGATTTTAGTGATTCAGAGATTTTATTCCACTCTCCACACCTCATCGCAAAATTAAGGTTCGCATCAATTTGCTTCCGTTCTTTATGCATACCATAAATTGCATAAATACCATAACATAAGTCTGACGGAATTCCATTTTCAACCCCTAAATCATACATTTGGTTATATTTTTGATTAATTGAGCTTATCACTTCTTCTAAGATTTTATCTACTAGTTTAAGCACATCAAATTGTCTAGCAAAGTCTAAAAATTTAGAGGTTAAACTCCATCCTAGCACCGTAGTTGCTGAATTTAAAGCAGCTAAATATCTATTAGCTTTAAAAGTTTCTAACCGAATTGGAAATACGGGAATAGCTTCAGCAGCAAAAATTAGATCCGGAAATCCTAATGCAACTGAAATTAACTTTTTCTTTTCTCGTAGTTTTTTTCTCCTTAAATATTCTCTACCCGTTAAGAAGTTATTTGCCATTTTTAAAAGAGAAGTAAAGCTAATAATATCGTCAGCATAAATACTCGTCTCTAGTCATCTCCTAAGCTCTTAACTTCTTATTAAATATTTCTATATTTGATATGTAATCATAGTATTGTAATAAAATTTTTGAACTCTAATTATAAAGAGTTGGATTATTCTGGTCAAATTCAAATAATAACAACTTTATATAATTATCAACTATGGAAATTCCAAAAATTGAATGGAAACAAAGTTTATTTAAGAGTATAATTTATAGAGCTTTAACATTAATTTTAGGTACCACAACCGCTTTTCTTGTCACTGGGAGTATTGAAATTGCTACTGGAACTGCTCTTCTTACTGAAGCAACACAAGCAGTTTTTTATTTCCTCTATGAATTGATTTGGAGTAATATTACCAGAAGAAGGCTTGAAGAAAAGATAATTGAAGATATTCGGAAGAGACAGATTGATATCAAAATTGATTATTCTTCTATAATGGAGATTGCTTATCATATGTCGCAAGTAGACACTTTTATTCCAAAATTATACTTATCTGTAAAAAACTTTTTTAATAAATTATTAGAAAATGAGCAATTAGAAGAAATCCATGATGAGATAGAGAAATATAAATCTTATTTTGAAACAACTCACGCCAAAAGAAAATTAATTTTTTAATTTTGAATATGGTTAATCTTTTCTTATCTTATAAAAATTAAGATTACATTATCTCCAATAAATCTTTTAATTTTTCAACGTTAATATTATATATCAATAACGATTTGTAATTAATAGAAATGAATATTATTTGATAATTCCTTAACTTAATTTTCCTTGAACATAGTTTTTTAATTTAAAGGAAAAATTTCAATTGAAAATATTAGGTAAGGTCTTTATTTTATTAATGCTTTACGTTATATTTTAAAGTCATTTTGACCAATTGAGATTATTAATAACGATTCTAAGGAAAATAATATCATTGTTAATCAATTATCATGAAATTAAATTGAAATTAAACTTAAAATAGGAGTTGATAAAATGAAAGACAAAGAACTTTTCCATAAAATTATTTATGATATTGTGTCGGAACTTAAGATTCCTCTGTTAGATGAGAGAGTTCACGACAAAGTAAAAATTAAATCAAGTCCCGCAATTTCTAAAGTGAAATTTACATTCGACGAGGATGAAAAAATAATTCGTGGTTTTCTAGGTTTGGCAGAATATTTCCATACCGTTGTACTAAAAGATGATGATGAATATTACATTCCGCATGAAAAAACTTTATTCATCCTTGAAAGTTAATCTATCATTAATTAAAATTAGAAGGACATTAAATGAAATGGATTAAAAAAATAAAAAAAACCTTTAAGCGAAATAAAAATACCGATAATCAAAATACTAATAATCTAAAAATTTCTAATCCAAACTTTCCAGAAAAGAAGAAAGAAGAGAGTAAATCAAGAATGTTTCAAAATTATGATTATGAAAGCTACAATATGCTTAAAGTTTATAAGAGACCAATTATCAAGGATGTTAGTGAAAGGGAACAGTTATTCCGTAAAATTTCTAAGGAATTGGAAAAATTAGATTGATTTACTCATTAAAAATTATTTTAGTATAAGAAAAAGGTGTTAGTAATTAAAAAATACTATTTAAAAAATTATTTTGGAGAATTAATAACTATCCTAGGGGGAACAAATCTTGGAAAATACTAAAAAAACCCAAGAACACAATATTATTAAAGACATAGATTATAGCATAAATAATATTGTTGCTACAGCAAAAGTGGAGATTTTAGAGAAATTTGATCTGGTAAAACTTGCCCGTAAATTGTACGATGCGGAGTATTTTCCAGAAAGATTTCCCGGGTTAATATTAAGACAAAAAGATCCTCGCGCAACTTTTTTGATTTTTTCGACGGGAAAAATGGTGATTACAGGTCTTGAGGACGTTGATAATGCAGAGATTGCTGTTAAGAAATTATTAAAGAAGATTCGGAAATTTGGAATTAAAAAAAATGAACCTGAAATCATTATTCAAAATATGGTTGCCAGTGGTGATTTTCACCAAATTATTGATCTAAATAAAGCTGTTATCCTTATGGAATACATTATGTATGAGCCCGAGGTATTTCCGGGACTAATTTATAATATGAAAGATCCCCGTGCGGTATTTCTTTTATTTTCTACAGGTAAATTTGTATGTACAGGTGTGAAAACGGAAGAAATCTTAGAGAAAGCGATAATGAAGTTAACCAAGCAGATTAATACTATGGATATTGCTTCCGAGAAAATGGTTGAAGAAGAATTTGAACTCTCATTTATTTAATTTATTTGTTAAATACTAATTATTGATTGAATAATTTAAAGAATCAAGATGGTTAAGTTTTGCGAAAAATGCGATGGATTGATGCGTCCATCAAAAGAAGAGGAACAAAAATTTCTTGTATGTAAATCTTGTGGTAGAAAAATACCATTAAATGATGAAGTAATAGAGTCTTATACATCCAGTAAAAAAATAGCTCATCCTCAAGGAGAAGAATTTAAGAATTTAGAAGAATTGGAAAATTGGAAAGAAAAAGAAATTTATAAAAAATTTAAGGAATAAATTTTGATTGGTATTTAAAAAATCATTTCTCTTTTTGTAGTATCAAAGACTTACTAAAATTCCTAATTTAATTTTATACATAATTCATTAATCTTCGATTATGATGTTTCCTTTTGTAAAACCTTCATTAATTAGGAACTTTTTCAATTTAAAACGATGATCTCCTTGTACTTCTATGGTATTATCTCTAAATGTACCACCTGAAGCACATTTCTTCTTTGCTTTTGTACTTAAATCATCTAAATTAAGGTCAAAATCACCCTTAAATTTTACAACAGTCACGATTTTTCCCCATCTCCGTTTTTCATTTGAGATAGTTATAAATTGATCTTCTGCTTCTAAATCTTCACAGATACATAGTTCCTTTGGAAAACTACATTTAGGACAGATATCCTCATCCTTAATTCTTTCTCTCACCTCCTTTAATTATCTTCTCGCATCCTTTTTAAACCATTGCATATTGATAAAAAGGGATAATCCTTTCTTAAAGAATCATCCTCATTGTAAGGAAAACGCTTACAATCAAGGGGTTTAATTTCATTAATAGAACATTTATTTAGCTTTAAAAATGTACATGCCCCAATCGCATCTGTTCTTACAATATATCTTAATCCTAAATCTAAGCCCTTCAATATTGTTTCAAAAGTTTTAGGAGTAAATATAGGATCATAACTCACATTTGGTATGATAGTCTTGGTATAACTCTTTAAGCAACTTCTACCATAATATAAATGTGATTTTTGAATGAAATCCACTAATTCATTTAATTGTTTTTCACAAAATGTTTTTTGTTTTTTAATTTTTTTTATTGTAAATCCTTCCTTCGAATTTGACTCAGTGCTATTGTTTATTGAAATACATTCAGGGTTTAATATAATATTATCTAAAAGCTCTACTTTGTCTAATTTCATCCATTTAATCGCATCTTCTCTTCGCACTCTTACCTCATAACCTGCACGACAGCATTCTCCACATAAGACGCATTCGAATTCCTTTGTAATTGTAGCTTTTTCTTTGTTCTTAAGATGTATGGTTATCGTCTTTCACCAAATATTATTTATATATCAAAAGTATTCGTAATTCCTAATTCTGAGATAGTTTCCCTCGTAGGATTAAAGAGGGACTTAAAAATTCGCCAGTAATATAGCTCCTCTTTCGATCTTAAGGTAAAATTCTCAGTAATTTTTTTTTCATCCTCAAATTCAGAATTAGAAATAATACTATTTATATGATCTCTTAATAAAAATTCAGAACCTGCACCATTCGAAAATTTTTGTTTTTTTCTCCATATAAATTCAGAGGGCATCTCATTCTCAAAGGCTTTTCTAAGAATCCACTTTTTAGCGACTCCCAATTTTTTTTTCCGAAAAATTTTAAATTTTGGTGGGATCCTAAGAGCTAACTCTACAATTCTTCTATCAAATAATGGAGCTCGAGCTTCGATAGAAAAATAGTATGGTATACGATCAACACGCTGTAATCCCGTTTTATGCTCAATTTCTAATAAATTTATAAGTTCTTGATTCAATGCATCATAAGAATAATAATCAAGAAGATAGGAGTAACCTCCAAAAAGTTCATCTCCTCCCTCTCCAGTTAAAAGGATGCATTCACCATGATCGTGCTTAATTTTATTTGAGACTAAAAACATAGGAACAGAACTCCTTATCAAAGCCGCATCAAAAGTTTCAAGAGCATAAATTACCTTTGGTAAGGATTCAAGCATATCCTGTAAACTAATATCAAGGATGGTATGCGCGATATCGAAAAGGTTTGTATACTTTTTCGCGTAACTAATATCTTTTGATGCTTTGGTCCCCACGGTATAGACATTTAAATCCTCTACCAAATCCTTAGCTATATGTGTGATAATGGTGGAATCTAAACCTCCACTTAATAAACCACATATTTTTTCTCCTCTGGCAACGTTATCCGATACTGATAATTTTACGGCTTGCTTTAATTTCTCTGCATAGTCTCTTGAATCAAAATTAGAAAGTTTAGGTTTATTAATATTTTTTGGGAAATTGTAATAATTTTTAACTGGACCTAAAGCGTATTTTACGCTTCCGGGGTTAATAGGATTCACTTTTAACCGAAGAGGGGCAATTGCCTTGAGTTCTGATGCGAAAATAAATATCTCTTCGCTTTCACAGAAATACAGTGGCTTAGCGCCTATGGGATCTTTAAATCCTATCAAATTCTTTCCGTCATATAAAACCCCGCTAAAAGAACCCTGTAATTCTTTAAATATATTAACTCCATACTTCTTATAGCCATCAATTATGCTAGCTAAGATCTTTTCATTATTGTCAACAGAGATTTCTCTCGTTCCATATTTTGTTGCTATCTCCTTTAAATTGTAAATTTGACCATCTATTATAATCATGCTTTTTTTTTCGTCATCTAAAGCAATATTAAGAGGCAATTTCGATTTGCTATGTCTTTTCTGATAGATAATGATTTCAATAGGAAAATCTTCGTGTATATAACGTGAATTTCCGCGATGTTTGATTTTTAAAGCATATTTTCTTATTTTATATAATAAACTATCATCCAACTTCGTCTTTTTATAAAATGCAAATATACCAGCTATTCTACTCACCAAATAATTTCAATCGACTTTTCTTCGTGAAAATCAGATATTTAAGCAATATATCTTGTTTCTGATAAGATTTTATTACTTTCTTAAAAGCTTTGATTTTCTTTAGAATGTTAATTAGTTCTTCAGTTAGTTCTTTCTCTCCATTTAAAATAGTAAAGATTCCATTGATATTTAAAAAGTTTTTATGGAGAAAGACAATAGAACTTCTTTTTTTTCTATTGCTTAAATCATACTCATCAAATATTCCAGAGAGTAGAATTAAATCAAACTTTCCAAATTCCAAATAAAAATCTGTTAATGAAGAACCATCAAAAATATCTATAACTCTTGTTTTAATTGGAGTTTGTAAATTAGCTTGTTTGATGAATTGATCTAATTCATTTCGGGATTCATTAGAAACAACATAATAGGCATCCGGAAATATTGAAATCATCGCATTATAAATAGAAAATAAGTTATTTCCCATTATGAGTATCTTACCAATATCTCTTTTAGATTGTAGGCTTACCGATTTAATCGTTAATGCTAGATCCTCATAAAAATCACTCTTTTGAAAATTATGGGTAATATTGTTACCCTTTTTTTGTGTTTTTTCCGTCTCTTTAAGAAATTTCTTTTCGGTTTCACTTTTTGTATCCATTTATTAACCACCTCTTTTGCTTAAATTTTAAATATATTAATATTACTTTAGGATATTGAAGAAAACGCGTAAAAACCCATAAACAAGATTATTTATTGGTTTGGCATGAAAAATCTCGTTTAAAAAATTCTGAACATCATTCACCAAAACGCTTTAAATAATCTTCTTAACATGGTAATCGATAATAAGGAAAAACATAAAATTCTCTACGATTTATAATAAAAAATAATTTATAAAATTATGCTAAGTCAAATATATTCAAATTTCTCATGGTTTTATGATTTCTCTAATAATTAAAATAAATCTTTATACTCTTGAACAGATGTTGATTGCTCTAAAGATCTAATTTTTTCAAGCTTTTCTTTCTCTGCTTTTAGGATATATGCTTTTATTAGCGATATCAACTTGTAAATACCCTTATTTTTTATTTCGAATTTTTTCTTTCTTCCTTTCCTCTTAGATGTTATTATGTCGACATTTTTTAACTTTTTTAATTGATGTGAGGTATAACTTTGACTGAGATTCAAATTATCTTGTATTTTACCAGCAGAACTAGGGTTATCTCGTAAATATTCTATTATTTTTAATCTAACAGGATCACTTAAAACTTTTAGAAACCTTACCATCAAAATATTAAGATTTTCCATTATTCTTCCTTCTCCTAAACTAATTCTTTATTTAATTTATATCAAAATAATGTTTTTTAATGCTCTATGTATAAATTAATGGCAAGTTATTTAAATCTATATATTATAATAAATAAATATTAACTTAATGAAATATTAAGAAGTATAAATATTTAAATATGATAATTCATTTAATATAGTGAGGTGAAAATTATTTATAATAAAGTTTTAATTGCAATGGATGATTCTGAAGTTGCTTTCAACGCTGCGAAGAAAATATTAGATCTTTTTTCGAATAGAACTGATTCTAAAGAGAATATGCCTGAGATTGTTGCATTCCATTCAATTGAGCATCATAAATTTCCAAAATATATGCCTATAATGGTTCCGAGCGGATTTGGAGGGAGATATACGGTTCCAACTGTAGATTATCGTAAAATCCAAGAAGAATATAAAAGGCATGGTGAACAAATTTTAGAAAAAACAAAGAAAATGTTTAAAGAAAAAAATATCAAAATCGAAACTCGATTAGTTGATGATGAGAAACCCGAAGATTTCATTAAAAAAATCGTAAAAGAGGAAGATTTTGATCTTGTTGCGTTAGGTAATACTGGAGAACATTCAAAATTAGGTGAATTCTTACTAGGGACGGTAACTCAGGATGTAGTAAAAGCAGCGCCTTGTGATATTCTAGTAGTAAGCTAATGGACAATCGATTAATTGTTACTATGATGTTTTCAGTATGAATTTTTTTTTAAAAAGTTGTTCAAAACAAACTATATTAAAATTGGTGTATTAAATTTGAGTTCATCTTTAGATAAAATCGATAAAAATATTATAGACCTATTCAGACGTAACCCAGAAATAACACATAGTGAGATTGCAGATAAAGTTGGAAGAAGTCAACCAGCAATTGGAAAAAGGATAAAAAAATTAGAAAAAAAAGGATTATTGAGTTACCAAGTAGGATCAAATGTAAAAGAATTTGATTTTATATTCGTAAAAGTTGAGATCCAAAGCAAGGATCCAGAGAAAGTTTTAAATATCGCTGGAAAGTGTCCTTTTATGCCGATTGCTTTTAAGCTAACCGGTATGAATAATATTAATATCATTGCCTATGGATATAATTTGAAATTTGTATCAGATTTGTTAACTTATCATTTTAAAGAGGAAAAACATATTAAATCGATTAAATTTGAAATTATTTTAGATATCAACGAAGATTTAGTCTTGCCAATTGATCTTAATATTCAGAAGTGTGAGTTTTTCGCGAGAATAAAAAAAATCAAATGAGTTGATAAAGAATGCTTGAATTTTGTGAGAAATGTGGAAGCATGTTGCGGCCTTCTAAAGATAGTGAGGATCACATCTTAATATGTACTTTATGCAATAATGTGGTCGAGATTTCTGAGGAAATGGAAGGGTCCTATATTTTTCATGAGGAAATTGATCATCAAGAAGAAATAAAAATATAACTATATTGTATTCAAAAAATTAATAAATAGAGGTGAAAAAAGATTCCTGGTTCACATGGTTCAATGACTAAAGCAGGAAAAGTCAGGCAGCAAACTCCTAAGATCGAGTCCACTGGAGTGAATTCTGTTAAAAAAGCAATTCCAAGAAAAAGATTTAGAAAATTGTATAAAAAACGGATAGTTAAAGGAAAATTTGGCGGACAGCCTGATTCTATTGCAGCAAAAAAAGCAAAATATAGGAAATAATTTTTTTCATTTATTTTTTTCAAATGCAATAATAATTTTCAAATTCATTATATATAAATGTAAAGTCCTATAAAATTGAAATTTAGAGCCCCTACTATTTAAATCACCCAAAAATTTATATATTTTTAATGACATAAATACATAAAGAAAGTTCAGTAGCAATTTTCTTCATAAAAGTAAGCTATCATTATAAGAATATAACATTCTCATTCAAATGAGCAATTAGGTTGTAATCTAAATAGTTGATAGAATGATTATAGTTCACATCTAAAAATTAGAACTATAATTGATATGAAATCATCATTTCCAATTCATTTAATGTGAACAATGGAGGGATGAAATAGTCATGAAAAAAACACGAAAATTAATTAGTATAAAAACGAAAAGGATTTTATTAGCTGCATGTATAGGACAATGCGTTCATGTTGCGGGTAGTTATAATTTTATGCAAATTGCAAAGCAACTTGGATATAAAACCATTTTTATGGGACCAGCAACCCCTATATTAGATGTCATTGATCAAATTAAGAAATTAAAGCCCGAAATGGTTGGACTTAGTTATAGATTAACCCCAAAAACAGTCTTGCCTTTGCTAGAGGCGTTTTTCTTACATTATAATAAATTGAGTAAAAAACCTGATAAATTGATCTTTGCTGGTACTCCAGAAACCGTTGAAATTGCAAAAAAAGCCGGAGACTTTGATCATTATTTTATTGGTGGAGAACCAAAATATGAAATAATTTCGATTTTAAGAAATAATAAGGAGTCCTCTAAGGAAGAATTTAAGCCTCCAATGGAATTGATATCACGAATTAACTGGAAAAAACCATATCCTATCTTACGAGCTCATTTTGGATTATCAAATCTAAGTGAAACTGTTGAGGGAATAAAAGAAATTGCAAAAGCTAAAATTTTAGATGTAATTTCAATTGCTCCTGATCAAAACACCCAGTCACACTACTTTCATCCTGAAGATCAAAAATTAGAATTAGAAGGTGCTGGAGGGGTGCCATTAAGAGCTCGGAAAGATTTTAAAGCCTTAAATAGAGCAAGGATGAATGGTAATTATCCATTACTTCGTATATATGCGGGAACGCGTGATTTCATTAAACTAGGAAAACTTTATCAAGAAACAATACAAAATGCATGGGCAGCAATTCCTATATTCTGGTTTAATCAAATGGATGGTAGAGGCCCTTTACCTTTAAAAGAATCAATAAAACAACATTTAGATGTAATACGATGGCATGCTACCAAAAACATCCCTGTTGAAATTAACGATCCTCATCATTGGAGTTTACGCAATTCTTCTGATGCTGTAGCTGTAGCCGATATGTATCTATGTGGAATTGTCGCTAAAAAATTGGGAGTTAGAAATTTTATTGCGCAATATATGTTTAATACTCCTCCAGCTCTTACTCTTGACATGGATTTAGCTAAAATGATGGCAAAAAACGAATTACTTCACACATTGGTGGATAAAAATTTTTCTGTTATTAAACAAGTTAGGACTGGCTTAGCTAGCTTTCCCTTAGATTTAGATAAGGCAAAAGGACAACTCGCAACAGCGTCATTGGTACAATTAGCGTTAAAACCAGATATTGTACATATCGTAAGTTATTCTGAAGCGGATCATGCCGCTAATCCTTCGGATATTATTGAAAGCTGTAAGATTGTAAGTCAAGTGATTAATAGGGTTCTCTCTAGCAACTTGGATTTTATAAACAACGATATCATGAAAAGAAAAGATCAACTTATAAGACAAGCGCAAGAAATAATACATTTAATTCCGAATTTAGCTCAAGATTTAGAAGAAGCTAAAGATCCATATATTAATCCAACCGTATTAAATAGACTTGTAAAGTATGGAATTTTTGATGCGCCTCATCTTAAAAACAATAAATTCGCTAAAGGAGAAATCCAAACGAAAATCATTGATGGTGCGTGTTATTCATGGGATTCAACTCGAGATAGAATTTATGACGAAATCGAAAGGATAAAAGATATCGGTGCTGCAAGTAATCGTAATCTTTTTAATGAATCATCCAGAATTAAAAGAATTTTTGGTCAGGTGAGTAATAAATGAAATTTTGTGTTATAGGCGCTGGAAATGGGGGAAGAGCTTTTGCAGCATATTTATCATCAAAAGAACACCCAGTGAATTTGTATAATCGCTCTCTTTCGAGAATTATTGATATTAAAAGGAAGGGAAAAATAAAATCAAAAGGAGAAATAAAAGGATCATTCAAATTAAATATAATTACCCAGAGATTAAAGCATGCTGTAAAGCATGCGGATGTGATATTAGTTGTTACACCTGCTTCGGCTCATAAGGATATAGCCCAGAAAATAGCACCCCATTTAACAAAAGATCAAATCATCCTTTTAAATCCAGGAAGAACATTCGGAGCAATTGAATTTTCACAAACAATTAAAAAAGAAATCGGATGTATTCCCGTCTTCATTGCTGAAACACAAACATTATTGTTTACTTCAAGAAGGTTAAAAAAAAATAGAGTTCAAATTCTAAAAATTAAGGATTCTGTTCAGTTTTCTGCTTATCCTGAAAAATATACATTTTTTGTTTATGATACTTTACATGAGATCTTTCCGCAATTACTTCCTGCAGATGATTATCTTGAAATGACCTTAAAGAATGTAGGGATGTTACTCCATCCAACCCTTTCAGTTTTGAATTCTGGAATGATGGATATTGGAAAAGAGTTCAAATTCTATTCTGAAGGAGCCACTAAAAGGACATGTGAAGTTCTTGAGAGACTTCAAATGGAGATCAACCAAATTATGAATTTATTGTGTCTTAAGCAGTATAACTTTTGTAAGTGGGCGCAAAAATCCTATGGAGTTACTGGAAAATGCATACATGATGCAATTCAAGAAATATTAGCATACAGAGATATTAATGCACCCAAAAAACTTATAACTCGATATTTTACTGAGGATATTCCGACTGGATTGGTCCCTATTTCATCTTTAGCTGCCCTTTTAGGAATTAAAACCCCCATTATTAATTCGATCATAAATCTTTCTTCAGTATTATGCGGAATGGATTTCAAAAGCATAGGCAGAACAGTAAAGGCATTAAATATAGAAGAATATATTAAGAGACGAATTACAACCGAAGAATTAATTAGTTTAGGAAGCGAGCAACAAATATCGATTAATTAAATTAATAACGATTTTTTTATATATAATATTTTTCAGTTAATATTTCTAAAAAAAGAAACAAAATTATAATAAACTCAAAAGAAATTTCCAAAATCTTCAATTGATTCTTGTTTTTCTAAATTGGTAATATTTTGGATTTTTTGCTTTTCTAAGTGAATGACATAGGATTTGATGATCCCTATTAACTTATGTATGTTTTCATTTTTAATATGAGCGATCTTATTCTTTCCTTCTCTTACATACTCTATTAATCCTGCAGTAACGAGCTTCTTTAATTGATGAGAAACGTAGCTTTGGCTTAAATTAAAATCCTCTTGAATCTGAGAAATTGAACTAGGATTATCTTTTAAATAACCAATAATGCTCAATCTTAGTGGATCGCTTAACAGTTTTAAAAATGAAGCTGTTATATTCTCTAGGTTATCCATAATAATTCTTTTTTCTCCTATTATTTTTCTTACACAACCCTTAAGTGCTTTAATTTTAAAAGATTATTCTCTACAAATATAATATACTATTACCTATTTAAGTTTTTATTTTATTATTAAAATAATATAATATTTAAATATCTTATTTCCTTAAGATTGTAATATTTATATATAATGATTCATTAATATTAGACACCAATGAACTATAACCGTTTTCTGATATCATTTAATTTCTATTTTAAATCTAATTAGTGGTGTAATTAGATTAACTACTCTTAAGTAAGGCTATAGTTTAGATTTTTAAATGAAAATATTCGGAGGTAAAAAAAAGAAATGGAAAGTGTAAAAAATATTGATAATATTGATAAAAAAATTATCAAACTAATTCAAAAAGATCCAAATATAACACATACAGAACTAGCTAAACGTGTAGGTCGGAGTCAACCTACAATTGGAATACGCGTAAAAAAGTTGGAAAAGTTAGGGCTGATAAATTATCAAGCTGGAATTAACATTAAAAATTCAGAGTTTTATTTTTCTAAAATAGATGTAGAAACAAAACATCCTGAAGAAATTTGTGAATTAGTAGAAAAATGTCCTTTTATGTTAACAGCATTCAGATTGAGTGGAAAAACAAATCTGAATATTATTGCAGTTAACCCAGAACTTTTGGGCATAGAAAGGGTAGTGAATTATTATTTACGAGATAGAGATGATGTTCTTAATTTGTCAGTTAATTTAATCACAAAAACTACTAATAGTATTGTGCTTCCACTAGATTTAGACTTTAAAATGTGTAAGGATTGCAAATTAAAAAAATATTGTTCGAGATATAATTTTTAATTCAATAGATATTTAGCTTCAAATAGGAACGTGAATTTGTAATGAAAATAGCCACTATCAAAGGAATAGAAATAAAAATGCATTTATCTACCTTAGCGATACTCGGTATCGTAGGGTACTATGCTGCAAATTATTATTTTATTATTACAGGAGTTCTGGATATTATATCACTCATAATAGTTGGAATTATCAATGGATTATTAATGTTAATTTCGATTCTCGTTCATGAACTTATGCATTCACTAGTTGCTCAAAGACATGGGCTCAAAGTAAATGAAATTGATTTTTATATTTTCGGAGGTGTATCTAATATTGAAGAGGAACCGAAAAACCCTAAATCGGAAATATATATTTCCATTGTTGGACCTTTATCGAGTTTAGGGATTGGAGGATTCTTTTTAGCATTCTTCTTTATATTTCAATTGGGTTTTGAGATAATGCTCCCGGCAATATTATTGGTTACTCTGTTATATATGGGATACAGTAATTTAGCATTGGGATTATTCAATCTATTGCCTGCATTTCCTATGGATGGGGGTAGAGTTTTGCGAGCATACCTATGGAAAAAGAGAGAAAATATCTTAAGTGCAACTAAAACAGCATCTCAAGTAGGTAAATATTTTGGATATGCACTAATAGGCTACGGATTTTTTCAAATTATATTTACTGGTTTGACAAATGGTTTCTGGCTTTTAATCATTGGCATGTTTTTAATATCATCAACAAAACAGGCATATAACCAAGTTCTTTATGAAGTAAAATTATCAAAGCTTGATGCGAAGGATATCCATAGATTACCCGATATAACAATTCCACCGGCTATAACTTTGGATAAAGCAATTAAAAATTATTTTATGAAATATAAAAAATCATATTTCCCTGTAAGTGAAAATTCTAATATCTTGGGTATGATAAATATTGAAAATATTAAAGAAGTGTCTAATAAAAAGAGATCAGAAATCAAAATAGAAGATATTATGCACAAAGTAGATGAATATCCGATTATTTCTGAAGAAGATACAGGAAAGAAAGCACTTAAAAAGTTACAACAAAGTAATATTGAACCTCAATTAGTAATGGTGCATTCAAAAGAAAATGATAAAATTGTAGGAGTAATAGGACAAGACGAAATTTTAGCCGCATTACGAGTTTCTGATCTATTCTTTCAAGAAATTTAATAAGGTTTATAATTTTTCTCTACTATTTTTTTCTAATATTGCATTTAAATAAAGAAATAACTAATTATTGGAAGTATCGATCATAACCCTTTCTTTTAGCTTCGCCTAATTGTTTTCTCTGATACTCTTGTGCCTTCTCTGCTAGTTCTAACATCTTTTTTTTGATTTTTTTTCCTTCTTCAATTAAATGATTGGTATCGACTTCAAGGTTATAAAGATCATTTAAAGTCTCTATAATTGCTGCAGCTCCTTCTGGAGTAGGATATTGTGACACAGGAGTAAAAAGAGCATAAGCTTGAAGCTTGTTGGTTAGAGCTTGATTCAAAAACGTAGCCTCTGGTCCGACTATTATGCCCTTTTTGAGCTTTTTAATACCTAAACTTTCAAGTGACTCTATTTTATCATGTTCAGCGGCATAGTATACTGGAAACTCATCTATTTCGCCTTTTTTGGGAATACCTTGAAAAATTACGATTTCTTTTGCTCGAACCGTTTCTGATAGAGCCCATTTACATAACGCTTTACTTAAACCATTATAAGCTGATGATGATTGAAATGGAACTTCACAAATCCCTACAATTATATTGTGTTTCTGACTATAGAAGAGTCTAAAAGGATGCCGGAGCACACCATCGTAAAAAACTGCTATTGGAGGTAAGTCTTCACTAGTTATAAATCCTAGTTGTTCCATATCTGATACTTGTTCTATTATGGTATTTGCAATAATGGGGCCGATAAGCCCAACACCAGCAAGTCCAAAAAGAATAGTAGAATTTTCTTGAATTATAATATCTTCATTTTCTATTATTACTTGATCTTCAATTTCCATTTGAATCAACTTTTTTGTTTTATTAATTTCGTATTTAACACTACTAAGATTAAGTAAATTATATTTAATATTACTATAGCTAATAATTCTGATAAGAATTCTTTATAATCCTTATTTATTTTCAACTAAATTTACTTAGAATTATATAATTTATAGATATGTAATTAATGAGTTAAAATACTAGATTTTATTATAAAGATAATCATACTAGTTATTGATATTAATATATAAAAAAACGAGATGAATAATATGACTTTAGCGAATGTACCAATAATGTTAGAAAAAGTAAAAAAGGAAGATCTCGATAAACAAATTTTGAGATTTGGAATCTTAGCGGAGCTAGATGCCATTAACCTTTATGAGCAAATGGCAAATATGACGGAAAATAAACATTTAAAGATGGTTCTCTTAGATATCGCCAAAGAAGAAAAAGAACATGTAGGAGAATTTCAATATCTGTTGCTCAAGCTCGACAAACAACAACAAGAAGAACTTGAAGAAGGAAAAAAGGAAGTTCAAGAATTAATAGGAGATTAATTCAAATATAATTATATTTTTTATAAAGTACGTGATTTAGGGGATTTGTCATGGCTAAATGGGAATGTTTAGTTTGTGGATGGATTTACGACGAAGAAGAGCAAGGTGTTAAATTCGAGGATCAACCAGATGATTACGTATGTCCTGTCTGCGGAGCACCAAAGGACCAGTTTGAAAAGATTTCAGAATGACTTTATTTAGACTCATATAAACTTTTTTTTTATGAATTTTTATTTCAACGATATACACTTAAATTATTCAAATCAAGGTCAAATTCATAAACTTCAATGAATTTACCATTAAATGCCCATTGGGCCTTCATTGAAAAACCATGAAAATATCAAAAAAGTCTAAGATTTCTTTACAATACGGATTTCATTTAAGCAACTATCGAGTTTCTCTTTCAATTCTGAATCTTCAAGAAACTTCTTAAAGTCATCAGGACGTATAAGATCATTTAAATAAGCATCTTTATAACCTAATACAATGTTTCTCCTTTTTTTTCTATTCTTTCTCATTT
>Ga0180433_10005813_pt1 | contig 16491 bp, 14 predicted proteins | sample SS_ome_8_FD_132980 | JGI IMG/M metagenome (GOLD analysis project Ga0180433, IMG submission 132980) | Hypersaline lake sediment archaeal communities from the Salton Sea, California, USA - SS_1_D_1 metaG | ecosystem: Environmental > Aquatic > Non-marine Saline and Alkaline > Hypersaline >... | reverse complement strand
GCGGAGAAGGTGGTCGTCGAGAAAAATATGAGCAGGTATTGGATAAAGTACCGGACGTTCCTCCAGACGAACAAGACCAACTGTGACCGTACACCTAACGGCCCCAGTTCACCGGCAGCCTGTTGCGATGTGTCGGTGATCGCAAACGATCTGGAATGGTGACCAGACCTTCGAAACATTTATCAAAACTGAGTTTTCCCGATCCAGCCCTTAAGATTTGACTTTGGCTACCGTGAGGACCAACTCCCCTGAAAATCCATGGCTAGTGCTGTCCGGTGCAACGGAGGTTAGGCGGCGCAACACGCACAGTCGTATTGTGTTCATGACTTATACGGTTTCGGAATGAATCGAATAGATGGAAGACTGACAACCGCACCATTCATTTTCAGTTGTGGGAGATAGACCGTTAATATCTCTCCCTCAGGAATTTGTGGACGGTAATTATCTGGAGTGCTGGGTAAAATCTTCGTGCGATCCGTCGCCAGTTCCATCAGGAATGCATCCGAATCGTGACTGTCAATTGTCAAGTTATACCGGCTATTTTCCCATGCATATTCAAAATGTTCGGAATGAATTCGGATATCTTCCATATCTAAGGTAACAGGAACCTCGGACGCATTCTTAATCCGCACCGACACGATCGAATACACGTTCGTTTCACCAATAAAGGTATATTGGCCGACTGCCGAAAGTTCGATGTTCGACGTTATCTCCATGGTTAATTCCTCGTGTGAATTGCCGTGTGTATCAAGCACCCAGTAATCAAAGAATTGCTCACAACCCGTGAACAAGAGTGAACACAAAATGGTACCATAGACAATCGTTTGCTTCATAGCATCCTTTCTTAATTTAGCTTCATACACCGTGCGCCGCCTAACGACCCCAGTTCACCGGCAGCCTGTGACAATGGTTCGGCATTTTCATTCGATCATGAATAGTGACCGCACCATCAAAACACCTACCAAAATCGATCCTGTCCGATCCGGCCCTGAAAAATACGAATAACCCAAATTACTGGAAAAACATTCCAAAAGCACGTCGCTAGTGCTGTCCGGTGCAACGGAGGTTAGGTGGCTAAATTATTTGGTACGCCTCTTTCTATCTTTCTTCTCTTTTTTTCTCAATTCATCTCGTTTTTGCAGCTCAACGAACGCTTCTTTTGAAACTTTCCCTTTTACAATATCTAAAATTGATTTATCAGGAAGAACTTCTCCTTCTGCAACTCGCCTACTAATTTCTTTTTCTATTGCAGAATTATACACGGAGTACTTCTCATCTTTTTTATCTATCTCCAATAATGTTTTAAATTTCAATGCTTCTATCGTTAATTGTTTGAAATCTATATCAAAGTTGTCTTCAACCTGATTAGCAATTTCATAAAACTGTTCAATTGGAATAGGTTGATAATCGCGGATATTTTGGTAGTCCTTGCAGATAACATTATACATAGATAAAAAATCGAACCAAATACTTTTGTCTATCTCTAATTTTTCTGAAACAGTAAATGAATCACTAAATCCATATAAGAATTCCCAACGATTTTTATATAAATATTTATTTTTCCTCAACGTTGATAACGTCACACCTTTTCGGTTCCCTTTTGGATTGTGGTATAATAAGGACTCAATTTCGCACACTGGAACTATATAACATTCTGGTATTGTTTTATGATCCGTGATTTTTTTTAAAAATGATACAAACACAAAGAGATGATTCGGATTTCCTTCTGACGCCTGAAAACTATCGAGAGGAAATAAGGTGGTACCCCGTATTCCTTTCACATCAACGGTAAAGACTCTATTCTGATTCTGAATAATAATATCTACTGATTTTTTGTTTCCAACTGTCAAATAGGCTTCAATTCCCTTTCGATATAACATAGACAGCACGTAATATTCGGATGCTAAGTTCGTATTGTACTTCTTCATACATCCTCCTTACTTGGGAGAGACTAGTTAAATTTAGCCACCTAACGGCCCCAGTTCACCGGCAGCCTGTGACCTCGATCCGGCATTTTCATTCGATTATGAATAGTGACCAGACTGTCAAAATATGCACAAAAAGTAAGAACAACCGATCCGGCCCTCGAAATTGTGCCTTGCATAAAGTGAAAAGATGACATTCCAGGACTAAAACAGCTCATGCTGTCCGGTGCAACGGAGGTTAGGCAGAAACATGATTTAACTTTTGTATTACTCCATCCGCCAATTTCCTTGTAATATAAGACCAGGCCTTAATTTCATTATCTGGTTTAAATGGATTTGGGATTTTCGTTCGGTTCAATTCTTCCTGTTTAGAGTGTACTATCGAATTACGAAAATCATATAATTTTGTAACCAAATTATTAAAGTTATAAATACCATCAATTAAATCTTTATCTTGTGCGAATTTTAGTAATTTACTTTTTATAGATCGAGATATTGTATGATGTAACATCTTTTTTAAAAATTGAACCTCATTTCTAATCTGTAATTCTTCTAGAATGTCCTTTTCGCTATAAGAATTATCATATCTGAGTTCAGATATTCGAGTCAACTGATAGCTCATGAAAAAGAATTCTAACACCCGATAAAATTCTAAAAAACTTGTTTCAGTATCTAAGGTACAAGCATAGTTGTAAATTGATAATGGTTCTGTTGAAATGAAATCGTCATGCAAAACTGCCTGTGGACTCTTCAAATTTCTTAATATGTCTTCGACTTCAATATGGGTTGAGAGTAAATCGTAATTAGTTTGTGGACTCTCAAGGTGCCATATACGAGCATATAAATCAGGTTTTTGTAAGTAGTGAGAATTCAAATAATACAGGGATTTAATACAATACTCTTCATGTTTTTCAGAATCCCCTCCATACAGTTTTATTGAAGCGTATTCATGAAAATCATGTTGATATAAATCACTGTCATAATAGATTGGTTCCAATAGTAAAATGAAGGGATCGCTTACTTGACCAATCTCCACAGAAACTGAATCAATCTTAAATTTTAATGACTCATCTGCAATCCAATCACTTGGAAGTCCCAAATACGAAAAATCCTTATGCGATATATTTGTTAATATTTCGCTGTAATTATTAAAATTGAAACCACAATCATCCTTATACTTCAATTGATTAATATCATCAATTTTTTGTTTTTCAATTAATTTATCTATTTGATGCGAAACCAATCTAAGTTCTCTGTTACATCCCGGCAGATTTAACGACACATAATTCTCCGTGAATTTGGGGCTAAAATTATCTGATAAACACAAACCCCAATTTTCAATAAGAGAATCAAGAGATTTTTTCATCGAATCTTTACTCATTTCGAAACTTCCCTCAAATTTGAATTCACAGTAATGTTTCTGCCTAACGGCCCCAGTTCACCGGCAGCCTGTGACGTGGGTTCGGCAATTTGCCAAGATCTGGAATAGTGACCAGACCTTTGAAACACCTACAAAATTGACCTTTATCGATCCGGCCCTTGAAAATACGACTCTCATGAATTGCTGGAAAAACCCACCAAAAGCACGTCGCTAGTGCTGTCCGGTGCAACGGAGGTTAGGCGGCAAGCGAAACTATTGCACTCATTGTAAAATAGTCTCGGTATTGAAAGAAATCGCCACCGTCCGTGATGCCGTCGCATTACCCTGTACGTTAAATTGGACCTGTAGATGCAGTTCCGGAGGCTCCAAGGCCATCAGCGATGAGGCGCCCGACTGACTGTGAGGCAGTTCCTGGATGACCGCCGACGTGATACAGCCCTGATGTTGTACCCATGTTTCAAACTCGCGGAACCGATCATACAAGACGGACGGAGGATGGGGAGACACCGTCACACGATTTGGAACGGATAATTCCCAGCTAATGTAGCGGACAACAAATTGTCCCATGTCCTGTAATTGCTGTGTGACGGAATCGACTGCGTCGGGCATCAACGGCGATGGCGGTAACGGCATCTGTCGCAACGCTGAGAGAAATGCCTGGTGCATGGAATCAACAATGGACGGAAAGGGAATGACGTGGGCAGTTGTATCTGCAACGTGGGCTGTCCCCGGGGGCATGTGCGCGGGGGATGATTCCTGTGCGTTGGAGTGTGCTGGGCTTATGCCGAGAAACACGGGGAGCAGGAAGAGAAGAATAAAAGAACGACGCACTGACATGACAACCTCCTTCGTGAGTGTTGTACTTGCACTGATTATACGGCAATTCAACGCCGCTGATACGACGATTGTTTCGTCTTGCCGCCTAACGGCCCCAGTTCACCGGCAGCCTGTGACGTGGTTACGGCAATTGACGCCGATCTGGAATAGTGACCGCACCATCGAAACACCTGTCAAAACTCAGTTTCCCCGATCCGGCCCTGGAAAATGCGACTTGCAATAATTTAAGAGATGACATTCCAGGTGCTAAACAGCTCCTGCTGTCCGGTGCAACGGAGGTTAGCGGGAATTCAATACCGTCGGTAGATCAGTCACTAAGTCTGATCCAAGTCTTCCGAGATTATGCTGAGTTGTTAAAAGGTATAATACAATAACAAGTTGAGCGAATCCACCGCGTCGTGAATGGACAAGCCACGCATGCATTCATCTTGGCTTGCGGCGCGATCATACCGCAGTCCAACTCCTACCTGCCTGTAATACACTGACATTCCCACTGACCATTGGAACAAAAATTCATAGCGACTCTCTTCACATCGCACATAGTCAAAAGGATAGGTGCCTTGGTCTTCTGGTGCAAGGGACTGGGTGCTATCCGCAAGGAAGTCTGTTGCATAGCGCAGGGGAATTGAGAGAGTGGGCCCAGCCCAAAGTTGGAGATGTCCCCGCTTGTGGAAAGTGAGGACGTGATAGCCGAGTTGGGCACCGAATTCAACATACGATCGGCCTAAAGGGACGTCGCCGATGACCACTTCTGATGAGAATTCCGGGAGCTCACCCGAGGGCCAGGTTTTCTGAGGCACTGTCAATTGTCTAAGGGTATATCCCCCCTGCAAATTGACGACTTCATTGAAATGTGGAATAAGATCGAGTGAGTATCCTCCCCCAATGTTCACCCCTGGACGCGTCTCGCTACCCTCGTTGCGCAGAAAAGTAGTATTGGTGCCGACGAACACATACGGTGTGGATTGCGCCCCCAGAAGAATGGGCAACAATACCAAACCGCTCACACAGAGAACACAATACCATACCATTGGTTTCAGCATACAACCTCCACTGTTTTTCTCCATTGTACCACCAACCCTGAGAATTCCCGCTAACGGCCCCAGTTCACCGGCAGCCTGTTGCTTCGTTTCGGCATTTGATAGCGATCTGGAATAGTGACCCGACCTTCGAAACACCCGCCAAAATTGAGTTTGACCGATCCAGCCCTTGAAAATACACCTTCTATAAAGTTGTGGGTGAACATTCTAAGAGCTGAACAGCTCCTGCTGTCCGGTGCAACGGAGGTTAGGCGGTACAAGATTATTCGATCCGGCGCATGCGTAACACCAGCGCTCGGCGCGAAATATTCCCCACAGCCACCAACCCATCTTTTGTGACAGCACAGGATTCGTACAAAATCTCTGGATTCGGTTGATATACCAGAAAATCCCGGCCATTATAATGGGCAATATGCCCAAAATCACTAACCACGAAGAAATTGTTCGGGGCGGTGCCCCTGATCCGTTCCGTATTCGCCGGGATGACTTCGATCCCGCCAATTTCTTCCCAAGGTCCCGATGACAGTCGCTGGAAAATGCCACTGCCGCACGCGAATAGGGCAAACGGATGGTCAAACCACACCGAATTGGCAGCACGGCCGTCCACCCAAGGGAGCGGTTCGACTGTTTGATCGGGCATAATGCGGTAAAGCCCCGAATTCGCTGTCCCGTACCCTGGTGATGCGGCACACAGAACCTGCCATGCGCCGGTCCGGGGATCCCGGGCGCCCCAGATGTCCTGAATTCTGGTTTCAGTATCACTGACCAACCTGGTAAACGTCTGGCCATCGTAGTGAATGAGAAGCCCCTGTGTTCCCCCAAAGTATATGTTGGTTGGAGAGGTTCCCCAAACGGTCTCAATCGTCTCACGACTGTGCGTATTTCGTACCCATTCCACGGTTGTCTGATTTCCGTCCCAGTGATATATACTGCCGGAAGCAAACCAAATATCGGTTGGAGAAACAGCCCAAATACCGCGGGGGCGCACATTAGAAATACCTGCAATAAGTTGTCGTAATTTCCATTGCGTGCCATCCCACACCGCTGCCCCAAATACGCCACTATCTGCTCGAATCTCTCCCACGACCCAAATATTCTCTTCATCTATTATTGCCACATCATGTAACACGCTACTTCCGGCATCGGATGCTCCCAAGGTATCCATGGTGGTGGTGAACTCGTGGGACGTCGTCGGCAGGGTGGTGACAGACAGGGGTTCACTGGACGCGCGTTCGTGTCCAGCCTGAACACGTACCGTATGGTAGTGATAGATCGTATTCGGTGTTAGCCCCGTGTCCAAGAGCGTGGTATCGGCTGGTGCCATAGCCAACTCCGCAACCTGGACGGTGTCCCGGTACACGCGGAGCCCAGCCTGTCGGGCGGTATCGGCCACCTGGACCCGCAACCATGTTGCTGTGGCCGTGGTATATTCTACCGCAATCGCGCCTGGTTCTGGTGCAGACACTGGTTGTGTGGGACACTGTTGGAGAACCAAACCAAGGACTATGACGCCAATCAGTCGAAGTAGATAATTCATATGCTGATGCAAAAGATTCACGCTCCTATGCTTGAATTCACGGTGCTTGTACCGCCTAACGGCCCCAGTTCACCGGCAGCCTGTTGCGATATGTCGGGAATTGAAGCCGATTTGGAAGAGTGACCACACCGGCGAAACACCTACAAAAATTAAGTTTCCCCGATCCGGCCCTCGAAAATACGACTGCCATAAATTGATGGAAAAACCAATGCAAAACTCGGTAGCTTATGCTGTCCGGTGCAACGGAGGTTAGGCAGCAACCCCGGGGACATGCACACAGTGAAAATTACCGTGGCGCCCCGAACCAAATAGTTAAGCGTTGAAAATGGATTGTGGTTGTGAAAAAACGACCGGAAGTGCAAAAAGATAAATTGGCAATGGAGTTGAAGCCGCGCTCTGATTTGGAAAAATCTGTGCGCGGCGGTTCAAAAGGTGGATGACCCAACTCGACAATCCAGCGATTCCGGCTCGCATCTTAAGTTGGAGAATTCGCCGAACATTCGATTGAAACCTGCCCTTCGCCTTTTCCAAAACCTAGAACCACCTCCAGCGCCACAACTCAGATGTGGAAACGCGGGCGGCGCTTCAGTCATTCTCCACCACATTCAAAAGGCGTAATTGCCCAGGAAACAAGAAGCAACACCTTCGCCAATTTTCTCCGTATTCAACCGGGTTTTTCACCAGGAATAATGATCCGCTCAGAAGCAAAAAACCCATTTACACAATGTTGCTGCCTAACGGCCCCAGTTCACCGGCAGCCTGTGACGTAGAACCGGCAAACTCAAATGATCTGGAAGAGTGACCGCACCTTCGAAACACCCGCCAAAACTCAACTTGTCCGATCCGGCCCTTGAAAATACGACTGGCATTAATTGGTGGAAAAACCCACGCAAAAGCACGCAGCTCATGCTGTCCGGTGCAACGGAGGTTAGGCCGCTCGGTACCCTACCCATAGCCTTCCAGACCATGTAATCTAAAAATAGAATTGCCAGCCAGTTTTCACCAAATCGTTATGAGTGGAAATCTTGAGATGGCGCAATAATCCCATCCCTTTATATAGCGGAAGCACAATACCGGCCAACTGCCGCTGCTGTTCCGTCCCCGTGAATAAGAGGACTGTAAACACCAAATCAAAGCCAGCATTGGCCCAATCAAACCACTGCAGTTTGGTCACGGTGGGACTCTGAGAGGAACTATAGTAATACCCGAGGCCCATATTGAGCATTGTGAGTCCAAAATGTACCGCATGACTTTTCTTGTGAATCGGGGCAACATTGGATGGGATTTTCCCACACGATTGCAACAAAGTCGCCCGAATATTGGTCGTCCAGAGCGTACGGATCGCTTCATCCGGTACGGTTTCGTATCGTAATTCGACCCATATCGAATCGGAGCGTTCCTGTCGAGCTGTGAGGGTAACAATACTTGGGAAGCTTCGAATGACATATTCGGCTTTTAACGCCGGGATGTCTTGAGAGTCATCCAGGATCTGTTCATCAAACCGAATGTCCGGGTTGGGCCAGGTCTGTTGCCATTGGGACTTACACGCGGCAAACCGCTCAAGCGTCAACCCCAGTCGCAGGGTATCTGCCGACATTTCAAGTGCCCACGCTGATTGGGACAGTCCAAACAGAATGGTTCCTACTATGAATAACATTCGTATCATAATGCGTCCTCTGTAATTTGGTGATTATACACGCGTACTGTAACGAGCGGCCTAACGGCCCCAGTTCACCGGCAGCCTGTGACAAAGTTTCGGCAATTGCAATCGAACATGAATAGTGACCCAAACGTCAAAACACCTAGAAAAAATGAGTTTTACTGATCCGGCCCTTGAAAATGCACCTTCCATGAATTGCTGGGAAAACCAACGCAAAACTCCATGGCTCCTGCTGTCCGGTGCAACGGAGGTTAGGCATTTTTTTAAAAAGGTAAATCCATATGCGAAATGTCAGATGGCATCCACGGATATCTTTCGGTTTTTGTAATAAAATCACGATGATATGTACCAAAAACTCCCCAATATTCGACTGGATGCTCCTCATCTATAATATTTTCTAAAGATCTTGTGTTGAACTCCCAGCTGTCATCCCGTTCAACAACATTAAATCGCCCAACTTCAATGATTTCACCCTTAGCAAGATTATCCTGTTCTATCAACTCGGTCTCTGATTCAACATCCATTACTAAATTAGTAATTTCATTTTTTATTTCTTCGTGGTTTTCTTCAATTGTTTCAATATTAAATAGTAAATAGAACTGTTTGTGAATTTTAGGAATCAAATCATCATCCATGCGACTATAAACTATGGATTCGGCTAAATAAATAATGAATTTTGCAAGGTTAGGATATTGACTAATTATTGCTGGCGTAATGAAGTTAGTACAAGACATAAAATGGTATTTTGTGTGTTCTCCTATTTCATCTAACATTTCAGATTTTAAATAAAATTGTACCCTAACCCACTCTTCATTATTACTCTGGAATAAACGTATTGAGCAATGTTCTGAGCCGATTGTCGACAAATTCAAATACCATTCCTCTTGACTATTTGTTGGCACAGCATTGTTAGTACTAAGCATCTCAGAAAGACAATCTTCAATACCTAATAAAACATGATTAGAATTTTGTTTTATTAGTTCAACGTCGTCTATTTTAATTGGACGGAAATGTGCCAAGGAGTTACGAATATTCCCAATTTCATCGAGTTTATATTTTATTATATCCTTGCTACCTTTAAAATAACGAGCGAAAAACTTCCAATAACTGTCGGAAGTGATTAATCTAATTAATTCACCACTAGTTAAATGCATGATTGGACAGTTTACGTCAAACCCAATATAGCCAAAACTTTTTGCTTGATTTTTCCTCTTTCGAGCAATTGCGTTGATAGTTGTATTGTCCTCGTCCTCTGTCGAGATATTAATATTACTCCATTCATTCTGAAATTCTTTTTTCAATATTGAATATACAAAAACCCTAAGGGAGTTCTCGACTCTGAACAAAGTATTCAGCGCATCATAATAGTAAATAAACAGCCAGCTATTCGGTATCGCGTATTGGTCTTCTTCTTTATCATATTTTGCAGTATTCCATTCCATCTACGATTCCTTTCTAGTTGTTTAATGGGCTCTATTTAAAAAAATGCCTAACGGCCCCAGTTCACCGGCAGCCTGTCCAGTCGATTCGGCAAACTCCAACGATCTGGAACAGTGACCGCACCATCGAAACACCTACCAAAACTAAGTTTCACTGATCCGTCCTTGGAACATGCGACTGGCATCAAGTTCTGGGTGAACATTCTGAGAGCTCCACAGCTCATGCTGTCCGGTGCAACGGAGGTTAGGCTTAAAAATTTAAAAATATTTATCAGGAAATAATGAAAAGTCTTCGAAGGAGACATTATTAAATTCAACATTTACCCCAAGATATCTTTTATATCTGAATTCCTCTTCGGCAGCTATATTTTCATCCTTACCATCAAAATGATTGAACACAGATATTTTAAGAGGTTTCGTTCTATTTGTCTGTATCCGTTTGAGAAGGTATTTAACATGAATATCGGCATCAGGAAATGAATAACCGCAAAAAATTATATGTTCAGTATTTCTTAGCTTTTGCTCAGTTAAGTTCCAAACAGTCTGTAAATAATGGTTATTGAGTTCCTTAAAAAATGTTGGGGGAACAATTAAGGGAACTAGCACTGATTGACAATAATCACAATTTGCATTTTCGAAATCATCTATTAATCGTAAGACTCCCTTTTCAAGAGGAGTATAAGTTAAAGTATTACATGTTGAACACATTAGCCAATTTAAGGAGCCATGAATTTTATATAAATTGGTCGAAGTCTCGTTGGGTTCTCGCCAATCATTTTCTCTATAAAAATTTGTAAATCGAACACCATAATCTATTGAGTCATGATAATCCCACAAGTCACCAATAAGTGCATTATCAATTAAAATATCATAATTTGTGCTGATAAAATTAACTTCATTTAAAAGACCATTCTTGTTTAGTTTATCCACTAAATCCACATGATATCCGTTTGACGTTCTTAAACTATCTCTAATTACAACAGCCATAAGTAATACTAAATAAATCCTAATCATTCTAAGTCGATTGCTATTCGTTGCCCGATTCTCCAAATCGTAATTTTTTAATGATTCTCCTCTACGCTCTGCTAAATCAATTATCCCTAATACTTCCTCAAATGTTGGAAAAACCACTTGATCTAAATTTCCGTTTTCGACATTTATCGAAAACATTTCAAGGAAGAAAGTGGCTAATTCTCTTTCCATGTCATCGTTACGTGGATTTTTTAGTGCTTTTTTAAAATATGAACGAAATAAATCCTTTTGTAATGGTGCACCGTCCGCCTTTGAAGCCCCTGCACCAAGAAATATTGTAACTGACATGTCAACTCCTTTCCTCGGCTAAAAAATTTTTAAGCCTAACGGCCCCAGTTCACCGGCAGCCTGTCCAGTCGATCCGGCAATCTGCTTCGATCATGAATAGTGACCGTGCCTTCGAAACAATTCCAAAAACTGATTTCAACTGATCCAGCCCTGCAAATGTACCTTGCATAAATTGTTGGGTGAACCTTCTAAGACCTGAACAGCTCATGCTGTCCGGTGCAACGGAGGTTAGGGGGCTTTATATATAATTATATATTTTAATACTTAGAAATCACAATTTAATAATTATTATATAGTATGCTTTAATTTAATATTATTTATATTCTCATTGTATATATCGAATGTTATTAGGATACTAGTTCCAGGTATAAATTTGGTTTTTTGCCCTTTATTAATGTTTTTTCTATTATTTAAATAATAAACGCCATAACCTGATGATATTGTAAGAATATCGGATAATTTTGATACATGATGCAATCCATATCCACGTAATGAAAGGCCGGTACTCGAAACGCCAGGTTCGAGTGCATATTTTAGTATTTTCCAACCCTTTAATTTATCTGATTTATCCCCAATTTCATTGCGATGAAAGTGTTTAAACGATTCCTCTATACCTATTCCAAGATCAGAGACAGCTAAGAGTAGCTGCCCAATATGTGATTTATTTTTCAAGTGAGGACTTTTACGGAATTGAAGAGTGACACATCCAGCATTTTCCTTGGAATGAGCAAATATATTATCTGCTAATTCAAAAACACATTGTAAACAATTTTTAGTTAATATTTCATTTAAAGAAAATAAATTTCTCCAGTTTTTCTCTTCTCTAAATATATTAGAAATATTATCTTGTTTTATTATATAGTTAAGCCCCGTTTTGCTGAAAAATTCATTTTGCACATTTGTAACTTTTTCGGTTTTATCATAAACGGAAGGATGTTTTTTACCAGATTCAAAAACATTAAAATTAGAATATAGATACTCAAGGATCCCAAATGACTCTACAAAGGAAATTACGTTCTTACTATTTGGGAGAATAATATTTACTGTAAATTTCATATTATCAAAAAATATTGGGAAAAGAACAATATAGTTTACCCCCTCCGCATCTGTATACTTTAAATTTGACATATCGACCGTAATTTCTCGTCCACTTGCCCCTTCCTTTCCAAAATTTAATTCATCAATATTGTTCCAGATCGTTTGAAGAGCCCCCGGGAAGAATCGTTCAGGAAACTCAATTACCATGATAGTCTCCTATCTGAATACCAAAGAATAAGGGCAATAATGGTAAATTATGATTTTTAATTTCTGCTGCCAACGTGGCAAATCCTTCTAAATCCATTTTGTTCTCTTCATTAACAATACATTGTATTATAGGGGTATGACTCACTAATGATAATTTTGATGATATAAATGTAATATTATACGAAAAGCATTTTCCATGCCATTGGACAAAATCTGATTCTTCATAATTAGCTATTTTTTCTGCAGTGTTTTTTCCCTCAATTATTGGACTGAAGGAGCCATTAAACCAAATCAAATTTGAACTAGAATTTAACGCATCTGGTTCTGTAGCATTATTTATTTTTATATAAAGTGACTTTTCTATTATGTAGTTTTTTACACTTTCAACTATTATTTCGTCAGATGGAGTAAATTTATTTTCGGTACTATGTGACGAAGTAGCTTTTAATTGTCCTGAGACATTACTCTTTAGTCCTAATAATTCTAAAAGCTTTGACGCTTCAAATTCAATATTACCCGAACCCATTCCCTCAACATCCCATTTTTTTGTTTGTTCTGATAATGCGACTGGATCAATTTGTTGTGCTAAGTGTTGAATCCTTTTTTTACTCACATAAAAATACATCCACATATATTTTCTCCTTTAAATATATTTATTCCATCCTAAGATATTGATAATAAGAATATCATTTAGTAAAAGCCCGAGAAAATAAAGCCCCCTAACGGCCCCAGTTCACCGGCAGCCTGTCCAGTCGATCCGGCATTTTACTACGATCATGAATAGTGACTATTCTGTCCAACATGTACCAAAAGTTGAAGTTGCCCGATCCAGCCCTTGAAAAGACGATTTGCATAAAGTGATGAGATGACATTCCAAAACTAAAACAGCTCATGCTGTCCGGTGCAACGGAGGTTAGCCCGCAATTATACCTCTTCAAGGATAGCCCACCCAGATTGAGTCCGTTTCACCAATAGTACCTGTGCTATTTCCCGAGAGCCAATTGTAATGTGTTCGGCAATACTCAACCACACGACACCATACGTTAACTCTTGGTTAAAACAAACTCGAGAGACCTAAAATAAAAAATATTCCGTGTCCTGCTGTTCCAATTGTTTGGCGTGTCGCACTATCCGAAAGCCAGGGATGTCTAAGGGCAGTTCATTATCCCACTCGCGATATTCTAACGAGTGAAAGCGGTCTGACTTGATCAAGACGTGGAAAAGACTGTCCGTAACCCCATTTGCCAGTGTCTCCTCAAACTCCCATGGTTCACTGAGACGCACATATTGTAATGGGAGGACACCCGGAGCAAGAACGACTGGATAGTACTTCCCGGTACTATCCTGACACAAGTCAACCGATGTATAAGTTGTGTGATTCTTCAAATAGTTCGCAATGACCTCTGCGTATACTTCATTCTCTACTTGATGATATGAAGTACACCCCATAACAAAGATGCTACACAACAAAAATAGGTTTTTCATCAAAGCGTCCACCGGGCTTTTCTAAATTCTTCTCTACTCGAAAAGAGTTCCGCAATCTTTTCACTACGTTTTTTCACGAATTCTCCACCCCGATGCCGTATTCTCGATAAGAAGTAACTTGAGTTCCCCTTGACCAGAATCCCCGATCCGATTCATATATTCAAGCCACACTAATCCAAACGAAAATGTCTTGTCGAAACAAATACGAGAAAACTGAAAATCTATGTACCCTATTCCCTGGTGATTGAATGGGATAGGATTTTCTATCTGGGCATAGAGAGAGTCTGCAAGAAAAACGCGATTGTTCCACGTGCGATAATCCAGAGCGTCGATTCTCTCCGACGTAGTCAAAGAGCGAAAAAGGCTATCATTTTCTGGGGTACTTAACGTATCAAGAAAAAGCCAGGCATCCGTTGACCGAACATAATATAGTGGCAAAAAATGCTGCGAAATATAGACTGGATAGTAACTATACGTGCTGTCATTATACATGGAAATGCGGCGGATTGCACGATTTTTGGCTAAATAATCATTCACGATATCAGATAAGGCAGCCTCTTCAATTTGCTGGTATTTAGAACATCCCATCAATACAAGGACTATACAAACAATAGTGGCTCCAGCTTTTCTTATCATATGGTTCTCCATGAATGCCAAAGATGATTGCGGGCTAACGGCCCCAGTTCACCGGCAGCCTGTGACCGACAATCGGCAATCTGCTTCGAACTGGAATAGTGACCGCACTTTTGAAACACCTACAAAAAGTAAGTTCAGCCGATCGAGCCCTTGAAAATGCGACTTGCGCTAAGTTCTGAGATGACATTCTAAGACTCAAACAGCTCATGCTGTCCGGTGCAACGGAGGTTAGGCTGTTTTTTTTATTAATACAATTTTGAGAAATTGCTATTCCATCCACGGAGGTAATTGTAAATGAAATTTAGCTTTTTCCAGATTTATACGCTGATCGATTAAATGAACACATTCGTAGATAAATATAATAGCTTCATCAAATTGAGAAACAACTTCTATTAAATCATTATTCCTACTATACCTCAAATTGATTATTTCACGATGCCCAGGAAAGTTATCTACAAATGAAGATTCAATATGAATTTCATGAACATTAATTAAAGCATCTAATAAAGTCTTTAAATTGTGCGTGTGAGGTGGTTCGGTATCAAATTGGTAAATTAAAGATTTCAATACTTTTTCAGTTGCCATCTGGATATCCCAATAAGCTTGGCCTAGTTGTATTGGATCCTCAGATAGGATATTTCCTGCAGAATATTCAATATGAATAGGTACAGATTCTAATAAATCTTCCATTGAATCATTTACAAAAGTTGCATTGATGCATCGCATTCGAATTGTTCGAAGGTGTGTGCTTTTATGACATATAGATTCTGTAACTTCGCCAAGTAATCTCTCATCCATTTGCTCAAAATTTGGCGGTTCTTGAACCCAATTTAACACTTCTTCATCAGGTAATACTTCGTATGGAGTTGATATCCAAAATTTTTCATTTTCATCGGAATCGCCCCTAATATACTTTGGAATATTCAATTCAAAGGGCGTATCATAAATCATTACAATACTCAAAATTACTTTCGAAGTACGATTCTCTGCATATAATGCTTCGCCATATCTATCCGCATACCACTCTCTAATCATTTGATATATTTTTTTAAACCAAGATTTTTGCTGATAATTTTCCTTATCATCTCCTTCTATTTCGACAATATATTCCTCCACGAATAAACATGCTGCATGGTAGGGTCTCCTGTTTAGATGCAAACTATTTTCGGAAAAATCAGCATCAATTTTAGGTAATTCTTCATTTAGAAATTCTGATAGATCAAATTGAGTAGACATATTTTCTCCCTTTAATCAATCTAAATACCCCACAAAAAAACAGCCTAACGGCCCCAGTTCACCGGCAGCCTGTTGGTTCGGTTCGACCATTTACGCCGATTTGGAATAGTGACCCAATCGTCGAAACACCTACAAAAAGTAAGTTTCCCCGATCCAGCCCTTGAAAATGCGACTCGCATAAAGTCGAGGGTGAACATTCTGAGAGCTCCACAGCTTGTGCTGTCCGGTGCAACGGAGGTTAGGCAGCAACCACCGGGACATGCACTAAGTTTTGACTGCCGTGGCGCCCAAAACAAACTGATGATCTATTGAAAATTGAATATGGCTGGAAAAACACGACCGAAAGTGCAAAAAGGTAAATTCGAATTGGAGAAGAAGCCGCGCTCTGATTGGGACAATCTGTGCGCGGCGGTTTGAAAGGTGTAAAAGCTCACTCGACAATCCAGCGATTCCGATGTGCAACTGACTTTGAGAATTTGCCCATTCTTCGATTCAGAAAAAACTTTCGCAAAATACAAAACCCGGAAACACCATCAGCGCCACAGCTCAGGTCTGAAAACGCGAGCGGAAATTCTGTAAAACTCCAAGCATTCAAAAGGTACATTTGCTGTGAAAACGAGAAGCCACACCTTCGACAATTTCCCAAACAATCAAAAGGCTTTTTAAACGTGTAAAATGATTGAAAACCAAAGGAAATAACCATTCACGCGATGTTGCTGCCTAACGGCCCCAGTTCACCGGCAGCCTGTG
>Ga0180433_10005811_pt1 | contig 16494 bp, 32 predicted proteins | sample SS_ome_8_FD_132980 | JGI IMG/M metagenome (GOLD analysis project Ga0180433, IMG submission 132980) | Hypersaline lake sediment archaeal communities from the Salton Sea, California, USA - SS_1_D_1 metaG | ecosystem: Environmental > Aquatic > Non-marine Saline and Alkaline > Hypersaline >... | reverse complement strand
TTGCACAGCAAACACGGCGCGGGCACCTCACCCACCCCCATCTCCGACGCCTTGGTGGCGGGGTGGAGCTCGCCCTCGTCGCGCAGGTCATGCAGCGCGGCCCAGATAGCGGTGGACGACCCTCGCGGATGGTCGGTGACATCGATCTCGATCTCGCCGCGCATCCTCGCCGTGAGCAGCTCGTTGACCTCGTACGCGGTCACACCCTCGGCTATTGCTTGGTCGATCGCTGCCTGCAGCCATGAGTCCGGCGCAGCTGGCTCGGGCCTCACCTCGACAACGACGTCCTCGACAAGACGGCGAACATTCGCCGCCCGTAGCCACTGCCGCACCACGCTGAGAATGGCCCACTCTGGGTCGTCGACGAAGTCGGCCTGCGGGTAGAACCTGCTCCACTTGTCGCCTGTAGCCCAGCTGACCCAGATCAGCCACTCAGTCGGCGCGTTGGCGAACTCTTCCACCGTGAACCCGAGATCCTCGAGCGCCGCATTCGCGTACCCAAGCCGTGCTTTGTCTATCCGCGTCATACTTCTCCTCTCAGCGTGACACGCTGGTCCTAGTCCTGCTCCGGCCGCCCCGTCTTCGGGTACTTCACCCAGTCGCGCTCCATGACCACAGCCGCAGTCTCCCTGAACAGCTCGACAGCATCGAGCCGCAGGGCCGTGCACACCTGAAACAGGTAGATCATGCAGTCTGCGACGGCATCGCCGGCTTGATCGATTAGGCCATCGTCGCTGATCCCGCGGATCCCCTGCTCGTGCTTGAGTACGGCGTGAGCAAGCTCGCCCATCTCCTCGGTGGCGCCCATGACCTGCGTCCACAGCGGCTGTTCGCCGAAGTTGTGCAGCTGCCAGTCTGCTAGCTGCTGCTGCGTCGTATCGCCCATCCCCTTCAGGAAACGCTCTCTCGCCTTCTCGTATGGCTTCACTTCTCACCTCCGTTCTCTAGGTCACTCAGCCTCACCCCGCCGCCACCCTCCAAGACGTCACACACGCCGCAGAGGCCGGTGGTGTAGCGGGCTTCGTTCTCACCGCAGCGCCGACACAGCAGCACGGCGTGGCGCATCAATCGCTCTGTGACCCTCTTTGCAGATGCCAGCACGCGAGGATCCAGCGGGTGCCATGGACGCGACGCGCTCACGACTCTCCCCCCACCAGCGGGCACCACTTCGGCACCTCGCCGTCGCGCGCCGTCGTCGCCCTCGCTGTCGCCCCTGGGTAGCGGCACTCGCGGAAGCGCCCGCCGTCGTGCCTGTGTACGCAGCGTTTGCAGCTGAACATCACGAACACCTCGGCGCGGCCGATCTTGAGCAGTGCGGGTTTCATTGGCCGACCCTCACAGTCGCAGGCATCTCGCGCAGCGGGCACCTGCTTGGCGGCGCGTGGTGATACTTCTCGACCCTGGCCAGCATGCGGCTATCCTCGTCGGCGCCAGGGTGCTCGCATTTGCCGAGATGGGTGTACCTGTGCGCATCCTGATCACAGAACGGACACTCGCCGCAGCACTCGACGAGGACAGTGGTGTAGCTACTCACATCCGTCCCCCTGCCAACCCATTCCGCCGAAGTCGGGCATCATGTCCTCGGCCCCGGAGCGGCTCTCTCGCATCTTCGGCTTTCGCTTCGATTCCGGCATCGACTTGTCGCACCGAGCATGGCAGTAGGCTGTCTCGAAGATTCCGCCGGCCTTGCCGCCGCAATGCTTGCATCTGAGGTCGTTCACGCGCTGCCCTCCGCGTGCGCCTTGGCAGCGTCACGCAACCCGGTCAGCACTTGGTTGATGATCTTGACGTCATCCTCGATGCTGGCCATACGCAGCGAGAGGTCCTCGGCGTCGGCGACTTCGAGCGCTGCCACGACCTTTACCAGGACGTCGTATGGCGACTCCCTGACGTATATGTCGTTAGCGGCGTCGCGCTCAACGAGCGTCGGATATGGCTCATCCGCCCAGTAAGCGACCCTGATGCCGCAGACGTCCTTTGGATCGACGTAGCAGGCAAAGCCTCCCAGGTCTGTAACCGTGATCGAGTTCTTCATCTTCGTACCCCCTATCTGTTAGCCGCCGCAGGCCGACTCGAACGGCCTTGTGCCCCATGGCGCGGGAAAGGAAGAAACCGCGCCGTGGCTGCGGCGTTGTGTTACCAGCCTCTGCCAGCAAGCTCGCTATCGATGCTCGCCATCAAAGACCACCACTTCGTGTCGCTGTGGTCCGCATCGCCGTCGTCGTACAGGAGCAGCCGCGCCCAATGCCCGAGTTCGTGGATGTACGCGCCATCCGCCAACAGCCCCCAGTCGGCGACGTAGATCACTCCATCCCACTGCGTGCGCCCGTAGTAGCACGCAGTGTTGTACTGGATCGCTACGTGGTTGCCATCAGGACAAACGTCTCGGCACCAGTAGACGAGCGGGTACTGTCCCGTCAGTGCATTCGAATCCTCCAAGTACGCTTGCACCCGCACGCGGAATAGCAGCTCGGCCGAGTACTGATGCGGGACCACGCGGAATTCGCACTCGTCGTAGGCTGGGGGCATTACGCACCCAAACGAGCACTCAACGGCAGACAGCCCGAGGCAGACGAGCAGGACGGCGATGGCGTACTTCACTGCGGCCCCCCATCGCCCTTACGCGCCGGCTGCAGCGCGCCGTTGTTGACCGCACGCAGGCTGTACGGGTCGTAGGAGTGCCGATTGCATTCGTTGAACCGCACGATCGCTACGGCGCCCTCTGGCTCGTGCTCAAGCACTGCGACAACCTCGCCATGGCGATCGCGCCGCGTTGACCACACTTTGTCTCCGACCTTAAACCTCATCCTGCACTCCCTTCGGCCGATCGTCGTTGCCGACCTTGCGTTGCTCGTATGCGATCAAGAAAGCTATGTTGCAAAGCGCGTGCGATAGGTGCGATTGCTTCGTCTCGGTGTCCTTGTCCTCGCCACCCCACCACGCCCACAGGTGGCGCTGGCAGGCTGCAAAGCAACGGCCCCAGTCGAGACCACCCTCCCAGTTTCGCGCGCCGTACTTCTTGGCCCCTGGCGTCAACACCAAGCCGAGCGCTTCGATAACCTCCGGCGGGATCAGATCAAGGCGTGGCTTCGCGCCGTCGTGCTTCTTGACTTCGCTCATCACTTCTCCATCGCTCGGTAGAGCTCGTAGTCGGCCGGCGAGAGTTCGCGGATCCTCAACAGCGACTTGTCGCCGTAGCAGAGCTGTCGGTGCCGCATGATCGTACGCATCAGCCGCTCCGCGATCTGGCGGTTGCCTCGCCGCGGAAGCGGTCGCTCTTCGATCAACGGTGACATCAGCACGCCCATAACTACTCCTCGGCCACCTCGCGCATCATTGCGGCCCACTCCTTGCGCTTCGCTTCCTTGCGTAGCTTCCGGATCGCGACGAGTTCGATCTGCCTCGTCCGCTCGCGCGTCACGCCGAGCAGTGAGCCGACTGCATCGAGGGATAGCCCGCCGTCGTTGGCGACGTCGAGAGCACAAGTGGGCGTCTCGCTGAAGCGCGTCAGTAGCTGGTCATCGATCGTCTTGATCGTCTTAGGCGTCAAGTGACCGAGCCGTTGCTCCGTGAAGTACTTCCCGCGCTTCGTCTTGCGATCACCATCGCTTGGCAGATTGAACCGGATCGTCCCAGTCGCTTCGACGTCGAGACCGAGGTGGTATTTGCACCCGTACCAAGGGCACGGGCGCGGGCCGTTCTCGCACTGGGCGCGCGTCTTCGGTCGCTTCGGTGCTACTCGCGGCACTGCGCCGAACTCAATCACGGCTACCTCGCCACTCATCGAGCATCTCGTTGACTCGGTAGGCGATCTCGAACAGCGCAATCGTTGCGGCGCAGAGCAGGACGCCGGTGCCCACGACGGCGCTCTCCTCGGCGTACGCGCAGCTGGTGAGGAGTAAGCACCCGATGACCAGGAACGGGATCGCGAGGCCGACCATGACAGCTAGAACCGCAAACGCCATCGAGGTGCCGCGCTTCACGCTAAATTCTCCACGATCTCGCCAGCGCACCAGCGAGCGCCGCACACGTCGAGCAACTCACCGAACGCCGTCCGCGGCTCGTCGCACGACTCGACTGCGCAGTACAGCCCTGGCACTGCGCGCGTCCACGCCTTCATCTTCGCGACCTCGACCACGTCGCAGTCGTCACCGAAGACGATGTCCGTGAGAGCATCGCACACCGCGCGTTCGAGCTTGTCGATGTCGGGCTTCTTGCACGGTCTGGGCGAGAGTCGACCCTTCTTGCTCATCGCCCCGATCGATGTGAAATGCCCCTTCGGCCGCTTGAGCGCGAAGATGAGCACAAGGCGTACTGGCTGCCCGTCGTCGATGCGCTGCGACCTATGCTGCATCGCGATGGACGTGATCGAGTCGCGCCACGGCTGGACCTTGTCGCAGTCCTCGATCATCTGCGCGCGACCAGTGCGCTTGTTCACCCACGCACGCTTTGAGCCCTGCGGCTTCGGGTCGCCTGGTACAAAAAAACGCACTGCTACTCCTCGGCCTCGTCGCCTTCGTAGTCCGCCGGCGTGTTCTTCTCGCGCTTGCACGAGAGTCGCTCTTTCTCTTCGAGTGCGAAGGTGTAGCTCGTCTCGCCATCGACGAAGCGGTAGACAGGGGCGTCGTGTTCTTTCATCGTGGCGATCACGGCAGCCCGTGCCTCTTCGACGCCGACCTTAGCGTCGGCCAAGTCGATCCGGCACTTCAGAAATTCGCTCGCCGCCTTGTCGACCGCTTCGATCGCTGGTGCTTCGAAACCTTCGAGTTCAGTTTGCTGCTTCATTTTCGCCCCCGCTTCTTGGGTTTTGCTACGGCGGTTGCCGCAGCGGTTGACCGGCGCCGTCTCACTTTCGGTGGCGCCGTTTCGCTCCACTCTTTGACCGTGCGCGCGACAAGCTGCCGCGCTCTCGGTACGCCCCATGACTTGAGCGTGATGACTCGACCTTCGAGATCGCCGAGGATTAGGTCTCTGATTACTGCATTGTCTTTGTCGGACATTCATTCCCCCAAGCGGTCCACGCATCGCTGTACTGCCGTCGCGCGTACAGCTCGAGATACGGTCCTTCGACGAGTCGTTCGATTAGCTCGTAGCTCTCGTCAGGCTTCGCGCTATGCCTCGTGCGAACGGCGTGGATAACGCCGGGCACTCCGCGGTCACGGACCGACGGGCGGCCTCTGCGCGCCAGTACGAGCTGCTCAGTGCACACTCGCGAGTAGTGCCCTCCACCGAGGCGAGGCTTGCCGTCCTTCGACGTCTTGACCCATGTGATCAGCTGCTTCGGCTGATACCCCCAGGCCTTGCAGACGCGGGTTGCAGTGCCGTCGATGACTAGAGCGTTTGGCGCCCACAGGAACAGGAACGACTCGACGGCGGTCACCTCACGAACGAAGGCGCCAGCCGCCCGGATGTCGTCCTCGCTCAGCACGTCGTAGTGCTTGCCGTTGTGGCTTGGGGCCAAGCGGCTACCGCGGTCCGCAAAGCGCCAAGGTGGGTCCGCAAGCACTACGCGAAACCTCACAGAATCACCAACCCGTCGTTTGTGCCACCCATGCGGCGGCAGCGGCGATAGGCGAGCGTTGCAGCCACGACAGCCGGGCACTCACACGCCGGCCACTCCTGCCGCACCTCGAGGAGGATCTGGTCAGCGATACGCATGGCCCGGATCTGCCACGGGCGTGTCGTGAGCTTGAGCGTCGGCGTGAAGTGCACGTTCGTCGCCCGCATCACGATCGCATCGAGCAGCGCTGCTGCGTCGCGGATGACTGCTCGGCGTTGGGATGTCGATTTCCGCGAGAGCGTCGTGTCGAGGTAGGAATCGACTCGGCACTTGAGCTCGAACTCGAAGCGCTCGAGGTCTTCGTCCGCGATCCGTGCGGTGCGGAAGATCTGCTTTTCACGCTCGAGTTGTTCTTGCTCACGCTGGGTCATGTCAGACTCCCGCCTTCGCCGAGCAGCGGTCGGCGGCGCTACGCAGCCAGCACGACGCGACGAGCGCAATCGCATCGTCGTCGGCGGTCGGGAAGTGCTCTCGGTACAGTTTCGTCACTGCGTCGAGTGCGTTCTTTGCCGCGATGCCTTCGAACTTCTTTCGCGTTGCCGCCATTACTTCCCGGTCTGCCACGTGTTCCCCCTACGAAATCTGCCCAAGAGCGCGCTTGTAGCTCACGCTCAGCGTGACGTTGCCTTCGCCTTGGTGGTTCTTCAGCACAAGCAAGTCGAGTTGCTCGGGGTCTGCGTCCTTCTCGTGCGCGCACGGGTAATACATCCCGATCATCAACTTCGCTTTCTGCTCCAGCGAACCTGAGTCGCGGAAGTCCGGCATCCGCGGGCGTTTGTCTTCGCGCGCCTCAAACTTCCGGTTGAACTGCGAGAAAACAACAACGGCCAGATCGTCCTGGACGGCCAGATCGTTGAGCTGCCGCAAGTTCTCCTCGATCGCGTCATTGCGTTTCATTCGCGGATGTGGGTCCGGGACGCATTGGATGTAGTCGAGCATCACAAGTTGCGTGCCGTTCTCCCGACGTCTTGAGCGAACGCGTCGGACAACTTCCGCGATGCTGGCGCCGGGCATGAAGTCGAGCAGCCAGCCGCGGCGCGCGCGCAGTCGCTCAGCTGCAGCAGCCAGAGCCTGGACCTCTCCGCTGCTCAGATGTCGGGCGCGGATGCGCTGTACTGGGACGCCAGCCTCGCGCGCCAGATCGCGATCGCCGTAGGTCTCGGCGCGATCCTCGTAGCTGACGATGTGTACGCCGTAGTCGCGCTCGGCAGCGTTGTTCGCGAGGTTGATGCTCAGGGTCGACTTGCCAGTGCCAGCGAGGCCGCCGATTAGGGTCAGGATCCCAAGCGGGGTTCCGCAAATCAGGGCGTCGAGGCCGGGTAGTCCGGTTGGTACGCCGACGTACACCGAACCGCCAGCCTCACGCTCGCGCATGTCGTCGAGAATCGCCTTGTAGCTGCTCACTGCGAGCTCGTCGCTCATGACGCCCTCGTGTCGCGACGCGGGCTCAATACGGCTCACCGATAACTGGACGGCATCGAGCAACTCGTCGCCCTCGACGCCGCGCTCAACGAGGTGAGCCGTCTCCGCGGAGAGTTCGAGTACTCGGCGCGTAGTCGCCTTGGTGCGCAGTATCGCCGCGTAGTGCTCGACGTTATCCGCCGTTATGCACTCACCCATGAGCTCCGCCAGGTACGACGGGCCGCCGACGGCGTCCGGCTGCAGTTTCCGGGACAGTCGGTCCACGACGGTGATCGGGTCAGGGTCGACGCCCTCGGCGTGGAGCTCCTGCGCGGCGGCCCAGATATGCCGATGGCGCGGGTTGAAGAACTGCCCCGGCTCAAGGTCGAGCCAGCTGACGATCTCGGGTTTCAGCATCAGCGCGCCAATCACCGCGCGCTCCGCCGACTCGCTGTGGTGCCTAGAGTCTTCCATCCCACTTCCTCGGGGCGTTGTGATCCTGGCGAGGTTTCATCTCGACGAGCGCGTCGATGTGCTGGATGAACACGCCCAACGTGGGCGCGGCGCCGTTTTTGAGAAACCAGTGCTCGCCATCGAACAGCCGGTGCGCGCGGCGCTCGAGTTCGGCGCAGCTATGAGCGGCTAGCAGCTGCTTGACTTGCTTCCCCGCCTTGGCGCCCCATGTCGGCTTCGACCCAGTGCGCTCGCAGTAGAGCTTGTCCCAGAAAGCCACGAAGCACTTGTGGTCGGTTGAGGGGGCTTTAGGGGTGCTTCTACGACGACTGCCGTTGGTCTTGGGTGGGCTGTCGTTCTTGCGTGTTTGCCCCCTTGCTGCTCCGAGGGAGGGGAGAGAGGCTTGCACCGGAGGAGCCATAGGTTCCGTAGGTGCTGCCTCATGGTCGGCGTCAATACTCTCTTCGTAAGAAGAGAGAGTAGGAGTAAGAGTAGGAGGCTTTGATGTTCCTCGGCATGAGCTAGGCTGATGCTTGCTTTCTGCTTCAGCGTTAGTTTCGTTGTGCTTAGCATCAGCTTCGTTGTGCTTAGCATCAGCTTCGCCCCGCTTAGTTTTCGCTGAAGCACGTCCTTTAGCGCGCTTATTCTTGCTAGCCTCGCCGCCCTTCTTTCCTGCCTCGCGTTTTTGAATCAGCCACTCGATCCGACCTGCAGTCCCCTTTATACGCAGGCTTCCGTCGTCGTTGGCGGATCCGAGTCTTGATTCAAGTAGGATCCTTCGGGCCTCGTCGTCCGAGACGCCGAGCACATCCGCGACGTCTGCGGCGTCCAGGGAGTGGACTCCGTTCTCGTAGCAGAGCCACCAGACGCGGACCATTTTTCCGCGCGCGCAGTCGGCGTCAGGTAGTTCTAGCAACCTCGCGAGTCGGTCGAACCTAGGGTCTACGAAAGCGATAGCTTCGACATTGACTCGCGGCATCTACGACTCCTGCCCCTCGATGTCGTCGAGCTTGAGCCACGGCATATTGTCGAGGTGCAGCGTAAGCAACACCTTGTCGTCGTTGCCCACCTCTGCGTGAGCGAGGTCGTGCTTGACAAGGCAGTCAATCGCTTCAATGACGTCCTCGACTGATGCATTGCCTATGTGTGCGATTTCCTCGAGGGATGCGAACAGCTGCCCGCGTTTGACGATCTGGAAGTACTTGCCGACGCAGCTCTCGGTTTTGCAGTTGACCGCTGCGAGGATCGCCACCGCAGCCACAGTCGCCCCGGAGCCCAATTTCCATACCGGCGACGACATCAGCCCGTCGTTGATGTGGATGTCGTGTAGCTCTAACTTGCGCATTTCAATACCTCCACGCCGGCACTGCACAGCGCAGCCCTCGGCCGCCCTGCGCCGAACAAAACCCGGCGAAACCGAATGCGCCCCCTGCACGAGCGCGCTCAAGGTTTGTCGAGTGATGCCCGGCGCACGATGGCCGAGGTTGTTGGCGATGCAGGCGCCTCACCTCGAGTACACAGGCACGCTGGCCAGATCTGTCAAGGATGGGTGAGGCGCCGTTGCCGTGTGCTTGGAAATCTGCGCCGCTTCTATAACCGAGCCAAAATTTTGGCCCCGTAAAACATGCGCTTGACAGGTGGGTATGATCGCTGGTCCGGGAGGGTGGATTATGGGCGAGCCGACTAAGTCCGGTTTTCTTGGGGCGTTCGGGACGGTGGTTGTACTCACCATCGCGATCTCGATGTGCGTTGCGAAATCCGAGGAGTCGCAGAACTCCGGGGGCGCAAAGCAGAGCTCCGGTCAGAAGGGGCCCAGGAAGGCGCGCAAGGAGCGCGTCGACACAGGCGTCATCGACGCCGGGCCATCGGACGGAATGACGGAGGCTGAACTCGACCGGCGAGTTGCCGAGGCTATGCGAACACCGGACGCCAGACGCTATTTCGCTATAGAAATGGAATCGCGGGTAGGCGTAACAATCCGCGCCCAGGGACCAAGGAACCGAACGCTCATGATCATGCTGGGCCCATGTAGTAAGGCTGCGTTGCTCGAAGAGTTCGGCCGACGCGGTGACCCGAGGTCGGAGCCTTTCCGCAACGTCGGATTTCGACGCGTCGCCTGCGACGACGGCATCAACCGCGCATCCATCAAACTCTAGCCCCCCCAGGCTCACGGCTACTTCACCTCCGGTGGGTCTGGGAACTCGTCGCACCAGAAGACGCGCGGTCTCACCCCGAGCGCCTTGTAGAGGCGATACAGCGTGCGCAGTGCGGGGTCCTGCTGATCCCGCTCCCAATCAGTCACGGAACTAGCCGAAACTCCAACGCGTCTAGCCAGTTCGATCTTCTTCAGCCCGGCGACACGTCGCCAAAAGGTGATCCTTTGGCCTACAGATACGTCAACTTCCCCCACACTTTAGTTTTAAGCGCCGCACGAAATCGTGTCAAGGACGAATTCGGGCACTACCCAAACACTACGCGCTGCAGTATTAAGCTGTGGGAGAATCAGATAAGCGCTGGGTGGGTAAGGATGCTGGGGTGCGGAATAGTAAGAGATACGCGGTTACGCCTGAAATCGCAGAACTGCTGCGCTCGGCGATGTCGGAGCGCGGGATGAGTCAGCGCGATATTGCGAAGCGCGCGAGCCTTACCGACGCAACTGTCAGCGACGTACTCAACTGCCAGGTTGGCAGCTCTAAGGATCTGCTGAAGATCGCTGATGCGCTAGACGTTCCGCGTTTTCGCGTCCTCATGGACCTCGAGGACGACCAACGCGCACTGCTAGAGAGCTGGCAGGCGCTCACGACAGAGGACGTCGACCCGGCTACCAGGGGCCGTCTATTAGCCGAGCTGCAGCACCGTATCGCGGCTGAGGTCGCGCTTAGTCGCGCCCTTTCAGGGCAGGCCCAGGGCGACGGCGAGAAAAAATAACCGTCCTCACAGCGCTAAATTGTACCAGCGTCGCCGCACCTTTACGCGGGACGGTACTGGCGTTGTCAGAAAACCTGTTGACAAATGTTTGGGTAACGCCCAAAACTGCAGCATGGGGTTTGAGACGGGGGCAACTCAATCCAGTGGCGCAATCCGACGCCGCCTAAGGCCAACAGCCGAGCGCGGCACAGCCCCCCGTCAGCGACGCCAGGCCAGCGATCTACATACCGCGGTAGATGTCGCTACGATTGCCGACGCGCGTCACCCTGACAACTCGGCCATCGTCGTCCACTTCGTAGACTACGCGATAGTCGCGCCGTACCTTGATCCGCCACGTGCGGTCAGCGCCCTTTACTTTTTCGCATCCGCGGGGGCGTGGCTCATCCGCGAGGCCATCGATTGCGTCGCAGATACTGGCACGCACATCACTGGGCAGTCGGCGCATGCTGCGCTGAGCGCTCGAGTGGATCTCGATCTCGTAGGCCACAGTGGCTCAGATTTAGAAGTCCCGTTTTGCCACGTCCCAGGGGATGAACTCGTCGCGCTCGGCTGCGCGCGCGCTCGAGATAGTCGCGTCGGCGTAGTCCTCTGCGGTACGCAGGACGCTAAGAAGAGCGCCCTTACTGGCGAACGCGGCTGGGTGGACGCTGAGCCGCGTGAATGGCTCTATGAGCTTTCGTTCCATCGCATTAACGGCAGCCTCGAGCGTCGGCGCCACGACGCGGGCACCGCCAGGGAAATCGATCACCTCGATAACATACGAGCCATTGGTGAGTTGCTCGATGTGTACGTCGAATTCATCTGGGCGCTGTGGCTGTCCGCTCGCCATGGATTAAGCGTAGCACGCGGCCAGGCTGCGTGGGTTTCGGAACGCTCAACCGCACGAAAATGCCCAGCAATTGCCGGGCGTGAGCTGTAGGCGCCGCTGGCGCCGAGGGGGGTTTATGTACGTCCAGGGGAAGACCACGACCGTGTGTGCTGGCGAGATGCTCGTGACGATCGCGACGGCTGGCAAGTGCGGACCTCAGACAGTGCTCGCTGTCGGCGGCCTCACCGACGGCGCGATGCCGGTCAGTCTCGACCTCGAGGTCATCGAGCGACTCGCAGCGATCGCCCGCGACCTGCGAGAGCAAGAGCACGACTACCGCGGGTGCTGCTCCGATCATGGGTACTACGTCGGCGAGAGCTGCCACCAGTGCAGCCCGCTACTCCAGGTCGTGAGCGACGACGCCGACACGAAGCCGGGCGAGTCGTCGCTCACTAAGAATGTCCGCTGCGGATGGGAGGAGTTTTAGGATGCTGACTCCAGAACAACTCGAACTGCGCAAAGGAACGCTCGGCTCGTCCGAGATCGGCGCCGTGGCTGGCCTGAGTCGCTTCGCTGGGCCTTTGGACGTCTGGTTGAGTAAGCCCCCACAGTGCGACTCCGTGCCTCCACGGCCTGTGTCCGTGCGGATGCGGATCGGCAGCGCGACGGAGCCCGTCCTACTGCAGCTCGCCGAAGAGCATATCGGTCGCGGGCCGGTCACGCAGTGCACGGAGACTGCGATCCACCCATATCACGACTGGGTAAGCGCGACGCCTGACGGGATCCTGACGCGTCCGAGCGATGAGCTTGAGGTCCTCGAGTGCAAAGACGTCGGGCATTGGATGGTCGATCAGTGGGAGCACGGCCCGCCGGCGGTGACGACCGCCCAGATCCAGTGGCAGATGGAGGTGACCGGGATCCGGACCGGCTACATCGTCGCCGCCCTCTCTGGTCAGCCCGACCTCCGAGTCTACCCTGTCGAGTACGACCTGGACTTCGTTGGCGGGCTGCTCGATATCGGTGAGACCTTCTGGCGTCGCCACGTGCTGACCGGTGTCCCCCCGGACGTGGACGGCAGCGCGTCGGCACGCCGCTTTCTCGAGCGCCGGCATCCCAAGCACGTGGCGCCACTAAAGCCAACTGATGCCCTCGCAGAGGGTCTCGCCGCCGAGCTGAAGGCAGCACGGATCGCGCACAAGCGAGCGGAGAACGAGTGGAACGAGATCCGCAACAAGTTCTGCGAGTGGCTAGCCGGCTCGGAGGGATCCGAGACGTCCGAGGGGAAAATCACCTGGAAGGCACCGAAAGCGAAGTCGAAGTGCGACTACGAGGCCGTCGCGATGGCACTCGGCCAAGAGATCGGCCCGGAGCGCTTCGCCGAGGTCTGCAAGCAGCACACACGGACTACGGCCCCGAGTCGCCGATTCAACGTCCCGCGCGCATGGACAAAGGAGCTCTAGATGACCGCCAAGACGCAAGAGTCAACCGCCCTCGCCGTGCGCGAACCCGACGAGGCACAGCGCAACGTCAATGCGATCGATGTCTTCCACGGCGCGGCCGTCGACCGCGCCACGAGCCTCGCCAACACACTGAGCGAGAGTGATCTACTGCCGGATAGCCTCCAGGGGAAGCCGGCGAATGTACTCGTCACCATCCTCGCCGGCCACGAGCTCGGCCTCGGCCCGATGGCATCGATCCGCGGCATCCACATCGTCAAAGGGAAGCCCGTCCTTTCCGCCGACATGATGGTGGCGCTCGTTCAGCGCGACTCCAGTTGCCAGTACTTCCGGCTGGTCTCAAGCACGGGCACGCAGGCTGAGTACTCGACGCAGCGCCACGGGCACCCGAAGCCGGTCACGATGACCTACACCCTCGCCGAAGCGCACTCCGCTGGCCTCACCCAGAAAGCTGTCTGGCGTGGTCATCCGGCCGCCATGCTCCGCGCTCGCTGCGCTAGCGGCCTCGCCCGCGCCGTCTACCCGGATCTGCTGTTCGGCGTGTACGAGCACGATGAGGCCACGGAGATCGCACCCACTGTCGAGCTCGACGAGGCCGTCGACGTGCGCGAGATGGCCCAGAGGATCGCCGCCGCGCAATCGACGGCAGACCTCGACAGGATCGCAGAGTCGATCCGTGGCCTGCAGCCGGCTGAGCGCGATGAGCTGCGCCCGTTGTTCGCCGAGCGCGTCGATGCGCTCAAGTCCAAGTCGGACGAGATCAGGGAGCGCGGAAAAGCGGCGCGCGCCAAGGCCAAGCCGGTCGCCTCAAAAAAGGCTGAAGCGCTGCCAGTCGAGTCTCCGTACGACGCAGATCCGGAGCCTGAGCCTGAGTGGATGGCGCCGCCGGCCGAGAAGGCCGATACCGCCGATCCGATCGGGGACGACGAGAAGGCTGCGATCGAAGCCTACGAGGCTGAGCAGGCCGCGAAGGCCGACAGCGGCCAGAAAGGACTGTTCTAATGCGCATTTCAGCACTCAAGGTCGAGAGCTTCAAGCGCGTCGAGAAGGTCGAGATCCGCCCCGGCGAGCGCTCACTCGTGATCGTCGGCGGCAAGAACCGACAGGGCAAGTCGTCAGTCCTGGACGCGATCACCGCAGTCTTCGGAGGGGGCCGGCAGGCGCCAGTCGAGCCCGTAAAAGCTGGGTCGAAGGCTGCGGTGATCAAGGTCGAACTCGACGACGGCGCGCTCACGGTCGAGCGCACGATCACCCACAAGGGCCGCAACACCGTTGAGGTGCGCAACGCCGACGGAAAAGTCAAGTCACCGCAGAAGATGCTCGACGCCCTGGTCGGCGCGCGCTTCTTGGACCCGCTCCGGTTTGCGGTTGCGGACGCGAAGACACAGCGCGATCTCCTGCTGCAGTGCGTGGACCTCGGGATCGATCTCGACGAGTTGGCAAAGGAACGCAAGCGCGTTTTCGATGAGCGAACGGACGTCGGCCGCGACAAGAAGCGCCTCGAGGGCGAACTCGCTGGGATCGGCGACGAGCCTCAAGAGGTCGAGCTCCACGATGTCGGCGAGCTCCACGATCAGCTGACCAAATACGAGGATGTGCGACGCGCTCACGTGAGCCTGGAGCAGGACCTCGAAGATGCGCGAGCGGACGCGGCGGCTGTCAGTGAGCAGATCGAACGGCTGCAAGCGAAGCTCGTCGAGATGGTTGCAGATGGTAAACAACTCGCCTGGAAAGTCGTCGAGTCAGCTAAGTCGGTGCCTACGGATGACCAGCTCACCGAGCTCAGATCATCGATCGCGCACGCCGCCGATCACAACAAGCACGCCAGCGAGACGAACGCGCTGCGCAAGCGTTACCTGACTGTGCGACAGGAGCTCGATTTCGAGTCCAAGCAATACGGTAAGTACACGATGGCGCTCAATGATCTCGATAACCGCAAGGCCGCAGCCCTCGCCGCCGCGACGATGCCCGTCGATGGCCTCGGCTTCGATGACGACAGCGTGACCTATGATGGTGTGCCATTTTCGCAGGCCAGCGGCGCGCAGCAGCTACAGGTGTCGCTCGCGATCGCAGCGGCGCTCACGCCGGAGCTCAGGGACATCTGGGTCAAGGACGGCTCGCTGCTCGACGATGAATCGCTGGAAGCAATACACGGATGGGCCTGCGCGCATCGCTACTGCGTGTGGTTGGAGCGCGTTGGTGACGGTGATGACGATGCGATTGTGATCGTGGATGGGGAGGTGCGAAGTGAGTGAGAAGAAAATCGCGGTTGAGTTGACGGCTGAGAAATGGCGGGTGGTGAAAGACTGCTTGGCGCTTGGCAATGAACGCGCAATCGCGGCCGAGATTGCAGCCATCGATAGTGCCCTCGCCAAACACGACCATACAGCCCGGCTTGAACGTCTCGGATTGCCATGGGAGCACCGAGACAGCGATTCAAACACGCTCTATGTGACAGCCAATAGTGGTTGTAGGCCAAACTGCGCAGTCTCATTTGGAACCAAGGCTCAGGCAAAGTTTGCCGCGGAGTCTGGCTGCATGGCTGCGCTCCTCGAGATGTACCTCGAAGCCTGTGATCGCGGCGCGACGATCACGGAGCTCGATGGAATCCGTATTGAGATGCGGAAAACCCTCAAGGCATCAGGATGGAATGATGAAGCGTAAGCTCTATCTATCCCGCGAGACGCTGACCGTGTTGACCGGTGCCGTTGCAGGCAGCCCGACAATACGCACTTGCACTGCGTGCAGCGACGAAGGTAACTGGGTCGCACAGCCCTCGTGCTGCGACAACTGCCAGTCGAAGTGTGGGTGTTGATGTGGGCGCACGCGGGAACAAAACAGACCTCTTCAGCGACGAGCTTGCGGCGGTGATGAAGAAGTATCCACCGGACAATGTGGCACCAGTGTTATCCAGCAAGTTGGTCTACGTAGCTCGACGAATTGGGCTTTCTGAGCAAGCCGTCCATGATTCCATTGAAAACCTGTGGAGGCTGTTGGACGAGTTCGAGGAAGGGTGTTGAGATGGCCGACCCACGACATCACTGCCCACACTGCGGGTCACACGACGTCCATCAAGATAGCCACGCGCACGGCAACCGCTGCTACAACTGCCGCAGGGACACGAAGACGCCAGTAGTGACCGCTGGGTCTATACGGTTGGCTGAGCCACAGCTGCCAGACGGTGCTGTCACGTGCTATCTACTCGACGGCAAGGTCTATGTCCCAGGCGACCCGCACAGATATCAAGATCACAACTGCGACGCGATGGGCTGCGGGCAAGAACATATTGTTGAGATCTTGGAGGTTGCCAGGAAATGACCACCCTTAACGACTCCTACGTCAGTGGCGAAATCGATCACTGTTATTTGTGTTGGGACGACTGTGCAGTGACCAGTGATGGTGTGTGTATGTCGTGTGCTGAAATGTACCCGTTGTCAAAGTGTCCAAGCAAGTTTGCATGGGGGCCGCACGCATGGGATTGGTGGGAGGCTGTTGGGGTGATCGAGACCATGAAGCGCTATTGCTACGAGGGTGACGATCATGTCGGCTACGCATTGGCCTGCGGGTTTGGATTATAGCGGCTGCAGCGGCGTGGACAGTGACACGCGAGACCTAGCCGACTGCGTTGGACGTAGTTGCCCTCAGAGTCGCGAGGGGTGAAATTAGCGAGCTAGGCTCTAAGCGAAAAACAGCCGGTGCAATTCCGGCCTGCAGCACCGAAGGGAGGTGATCAGTTTGCGCCAGCCGGGTAACGCCCGGCACTAGCCCAGAGGAAGCGGTGACTCCCCGGACTCAACACCACCGCTGGCCGCCGACTGTTCGAGTCAGTCGCTGGGCACTAACGGAAACCATGGAGGACAAAGTGACAGACGAAGAACTGATCGGCC
>Ga0180433_10005810_pt1 | contig 16494 bp, 13 predicted proteins | sample SS_ome_8_FD_132980 | JGI IMG/M metagenome (GOLD analysis project Ga0180433, IMG submission 132980) | Hypersaline lake sediment archaeal communities from the Salton Sea, California, USA - SS_1_D_1 metaG | ecosystem: Environmental > Aquatic > Non-marine Saline and Alkaline > Hypersaline >... | reverse complement strand
GGAGCCAGAATGGTGGGCATGCACAACACAAACGGCAGTCCGGGGGTTACCGGATCCTTATCGAGTGATAATAGGTCCACAGCCGGGGGGGGCGGGGGGGGGATGTACAACGAATACAGCAATTCGATTGTTACCGATTGCAACTTTATAAGCAATGACACAGGGGTGGGCAACGATAACAGCAGCCCGATAGTAACCGGTTGCATATTCATCGATAATGGTTGCGGAATGGGTAACGGCGAAAGTAACCCGATAGTAACTAATTGTATATTTACCGAAAACAATTTCGGGATGAGCAATTATATGAGCAACCCGGAAGTTATCAATTGCACGTTTAGCGACAACAGCAACTTGACGGATAATTATGATGGAACAGGTGCCGGGATGCTCAATTACCAGAGCAATCCTGTGATTACTGATTGTAACTTTATTGGTAACTCGGCTGACTATGGTGGAGGTATGTTCAACAAATGGTACAGCGAACCTCACCTTTCTAATTGTACTTTCACAGGAAATTTCGCAAGGCTATCCGGCGGCGGTATGTGCAATTCGAGGGAGCCTGGCGTTCGGACTAAACCTGTCTTAATAGGATGCATCTTTACTGGAAACTCAGCTAACGGGTACGGAGGTGGAATATACAACCGGGACAGCGAGCCGAATTTGACGGATTGCGAGTTTACCGGCAATTGGGTGAAATACCACGGTGGGGGGGCAATATGGAATTACTTTGGGAGTACACTTGCACTGGAAAATTGTGCCTTCACAGAAAACTATGTAGCGAATCCAAAGGATGAGGATACAGATGGAGGTGGGGCGATATTTAACTCTTACAGTAGTTCACTAATACTTGACGATTGCACTTTTACTCGAAACTGGGAAACTTCCGGGGGGGCGATTTTTAACCAAGGTACATCAACAATAAGAAACTGTTCATTCGCTGAGAACCGGAGTGGGTATGGTGGTGCTGTTGCTGACCAGGGTATGCTAACTATCGATAATTGCATTTTTGTTAAAAACATGCCATGCTTACCTAATGAAGAATACGAGTACGGTGGGTACGGCGGCTTTGGCGGGGCAATCTTCTCTGATGTGTCAGAGTTTAAGATAACTAATAGTATCTTTGTCGATAATACATCATTATGCGATGAAGATGCAGTTTTGGAGGATTTTGATGATATTATATTTTCTGGTACCGGCGGGGCGGTATGTTTTTTCAGTTGTTCAGGTGAGATAGATAGCTGCCTATTTGCCGGCAATTCTTCCGGTCTTGCCGGAGGACTATATCTTGAAAGCCATTGGGAAGATGATAGTAGTATCCTTTTGAATAACTGTACAGTCGTTGGCAACTATGCACGTTACTATGCTGGAGGTTTACTCCTTGAACATCATGTCTCTATGGAAAACTGTATAATACGTGACAACAGGGCACGATTCGGTCCGCAGGTTGCAACTTGGGGTGATTGGGGTGAGGATAAACCCAGACCAAGTTATTGTGATATCGAGGGGGGAGAAGATGATGTATTCCTCTGGGATATATGGGGAGAGGCCTCAATTGATTGGGGCGAAGGTAATATCGATGCGGATCCTTGTTTTGTTGAAGCCGGCTGGTGGGACCCGAATGGTACGCCGACAGATCCGAATGACGATTTCTGGGTGCATGGCGATTATCACTTAGATTGGCCTTCTCCGTGTTTTAACACCGGCGTTTCGGGCACCGATTCAGCAGACCGGACAGATTTAGATGGTAATCCGCGTATCCGCTACGGCAGGGTTGATATGGGTGCGTATGAGATATTTCCCATAGATTGTGACTTCGAGCCGGATGAGGACGTGGATTTTGCCGACTTTAGCCATCAGGTGGATGTGTGGGAAAGGAGCGGCCGTCATGAACTTACAGGCTCAGATGCCGAGCCGGGTGATGATTTCGGCTACTCACTCTCAGCTAATGGCAATGTTTGCGCGGTCGGAGCACCCGGCGACGATGATAACGGCGCCGACGCCGGGTGCGTATATGTCTTTAGATATAGGGACCTCGCCTGGCACGAGGAGGATAAGCTGACCGCGCCGGATGGGGCAGCCGATGACCGTTTAGGTCTTTCAGTTTCAGTAAGCGGGGACGTATGTGTCGCAGGCACTTACGGCGACGGCGACCAGGGAGCGGCCTATGTATTTCGCTACAACGGCGGCGAATGGATTTTTGAGCAAAAGCTGACAAGTCCGGCAGGTTCGGTCGCCGACCGATTCGGCTGGGGTGTATCTGTCAGCGGCGATGTCTGCTGTATTGGTGCCCGCTGGGATGATGAAAACGGAGCAGGTTCCGGGGCGGCATACGTATTCAAATATAATGGTTCAAGCTGGGTAAACGATGCTAAGCTCACCGCTGCAGATGGGACGGCTGATGATTTGTTCGGCTTTTCTGTCTTCACCAACGGCGATACCTGCATAGTGGGCGCACCCTATGCCGAAGACGACAGCACTGAGGTAGGTGGTTCATATGTATTTAGAGATTTGGGCCAGGGCTGGATTCAGGAGGCCAAGTTAATCGCTCCCGACGGCGAAGAGGACCACTGGTTTGGTGTCTCGGTTTGCATCAGCGGTGATTTGTGCGTGGTAGGTGCTTCCGGCGACGATCAGGAAGGAGAAAATGCAGGTTCAGCGCACCTGTTCCGTTTCGACCCGAATACGAGCACATGGCCCCATGAACAACACCTGTTCGCCCCCGATGCCGGCCAGGCAATGAGATTCGGTTCATCCGTCTTTGTCGAGGGCGGCTTATGTGCAATAGGTGCGTACGGAGATGATAATAACGGTATTGTGTCGGGTTCGGCATACGAATTTTTATATGACGGCCATAACTGGACCCAGCAAGCCAAACGGACGGCCTTTGAGCCGGATGCCTGGGACCGCTTCGGCATAAACGTTTGTGCCGACTCCGGAAATGTGTTTGTAAGTTCGTGCGACCTGTACGAGCGCGACGGCGCGGTATATGTTTTTAGCCAGTGTCCCAATCTGGATTATAACGATGATTGTGCATTTGATATCGATGACCTGGTGGTATTTGCCGAGCACTGGCTCATCCAGCTCTTCGAACCTTTAAGTATAGAACTTGCCCTGGATAATTCCTGGATGTATCAGAATCTGCCGGACTCAACTTCTTCCAGTTTGATAGCAAATGTAACAATTATTGATGACCAATATAGCAACAACAGCTATACATATGAGTGGGAAATTATCTTGCCAAACGATGTCAGTATTGCGCCGGTGATGACAGACGGAGGCACAGTTGGTGATGATTTCTGCAGTTTGGCGGCACTTGATTGTGACCAGCCGGGGGGGCTTTCGGATTCGGGACAGACGTTTACGGTGAAAGTAACCGTTACGGGCGCCGAATACGGTAACTCAGCAACGGCCGAGGCGCAGTTCGGAATAGCACTTCTCGCTGATGTCAATAACGATACCGCCGTAAACGCTGCGGACAGGGGGATTATAAACGCCTTCTGGCGGTATGGTTCTTCCGGAAGCTTCACCTTAAGGGACTGCGACCTGAATTGTGACGGTGCAGTCAGTGTAATCGACCGCGGCATAGCAAATGCGGTATGGCAGGGCTTACTCGGCCAAAACCAGGTTACCAGTCCCTGCCCCCTCAGATAAGTTCCTTTTGTCCAGTGCTCGTTGACCCATAGTCCGTGTAAAGATTTTGCCGCTCCGTATGGAATACTTACACCGTGTACGAACATAGATTGGCACATCTGCCTAAAAATGCCCTTTTTAGCCCGAAAACCCGGTATGTTTCGCCGCAACAGCCCCGCCCTCGCGACTGGCACAATTATTGCTCATTCTCCGCATAAGGTTACATACTGCGCCGGCTATATACATGCGCAGCCGATGATGTATTGTCTTGTCGTTATAAAATGGAAAGAGCCGTACCGAAGTGAAAAACGAATTTGACAACGCCTCGAACGAACCGACCGCTTCCGAGGTTTTTGCAAAGGAACCAAGGAAAGACCTTTCCGCTCAAGATGTCTTCGGAGGAGATGAAAAGCTCTATAAGCTGCTTGAAAAGGCTGCAAGGGCCAACATTATCGCCGACAAGAGTAGAACCGCTGCAAAAGTCGCATCTAAAATCCCCTCTCTTACTCACATTATTCTTGTTATCAATATCCTCGTAATTATCGCTATTTTAGGCTATCTGCTGCAAAGACCGCCGGCCGCAGGCACCGCCGCTCCCCCAGTAACACAACAGTATTTCAAGACGACCAAAAACGCAATGCAGTCTCCCCAGGAACAACCCGCCACGTTTGACAAGCCGACTCCGAATGTCGGAAAAAGAACCGCCGCTGAGAAGGCAAGTTCTTGGCAGCTCGCCGAACAGCTCTACAACGCCCGGAAATATGACGAGGCTTACTATGTATTCGATGACCTGGCACAAAAGCTTACGGCGAACACCCCCGCAGACGAATTTATGAGGGATTTCTTCAGGCTGAAAACGGCCCTTTGCCTTCAGAACACACCTAATCCACAGAATCTAAACGCTCTTTTCACGACAGCCCTGACAAGCCGTTCGCCGGTCGTAAAAGCACTTGCGAATTACCATTTGATTTTTATTGAAAATCACAAGAGGCAATACTTAAATGCCAGAAGCAGGGCATATAAGACCCTGTCGCTCATAAAGGCCTTTGAGGACAAGCTGCCGGCTACCTTCGAAGCAGACTGCTACTTTATGCTTGCCGAAGCACTTACAAGGCAAATTCTTCTGTTAAATAATATGCCTGATACCCTCCCCGGACAACTCTGGTCCGACACGATGGCTATCCAGTCAACACCGCAAATGAGCCAGGAGCAGCTTCGCTTATTTCTCCAGTCCGGCGTTTACAATCTCAGCGCCGGCGCCGTCAGCCCGAAAATAGAAAAAAGAGAGCACCTCGGAGTCGGCTCTCAATGGTCGATTTTGTGTATAGACGCCCCTCTTGAAGAAGTTATCTCACGATTCGCCTCGGCCGCGACGCTTAACGTAAAATGGCGGGATATCGATGCCGAGACCCGCTCAAGACCTACAACTTTATATCTGCCTAACGCTTCTGAACGGTTTGTTACCGAGGTTGCCGCCGGGACCGCGGGACTTATAGCAAGCTTTGACGGCGAAAATATCATAATACACAACGCCGACATTTACATTGACCTGGATGAACAAAAAAAACTGCTCACCACCGAGGCGGTCTCGGCATGGCGAAGATTCCTCCTGAGATACCGCGCCGACCATCGCACACCAAACGCTCACTATGCCATTGCTTTGCTGCACGATTACGCCGGTGATACACCGACCGCTTTGGGTGAATACAGGCTAGTATCCGGGGGATACGAAAACAATCCGCTCGCTCCTTTTGCCCTGTTAAACTCAAGCAAAATCAAAACAAATATACATGACTACGCCGGAGCAAGACAAGACCTGAATCAAATCCTCATACGATACCCGGAGTGCAAACTTGTTGACCAGGCTTCACTCTACCTCGCTGAAGCAACCATGGCCGCGGGACTATATGAAGAGGCCGTCAAAATGTTCCTCAGGGTTTACAACTCTGATTTGAACACCGAATCACAATGCGGTGCGGCGTACGGACTCGGCGGATGCTTTTATGAAACAAAAAAATATGAAGAAGCTGTAAAGTGGCTCACAAAAGCCATCAGCTCAACCGATAACGCCGCTGACCACCGCCTCCAGCCGGCTTACTTCATGCTCGGAAAAGCAAACCTTCAACTGAGAGACTTTAAAAACGCCTCAGTCGCCTTCAGATATGCTCTCGAAAACTCGCCTCAAAAAAAAGAATACATCGAGGTTACCCTCGAACTTGTCCGCAGCGAGTTCGAACAGGAAAATTTCGTTGTAGCCCTGAATATTATCGAAAGCATCCCTGTCTCACAGCTTTCACAGGAATACGCCTGCCGGGTATTGATTGCAAAAGCACGCATACTAAGGGCGCTCGACCTCAACGATACGGCGATTTCACTGCTTCGTCGCAAAATAGAATTCATCGCCGATTCAAAACTAAGGGCCGGCCTGAACCTGGAACTCGCCGGTTGTTTTGCAGCTACAAATGACTTCACAATAGCACAAAGAAAACTTGCCGACGCTCTTGTTGACCTGCCGTCAGGCCATCAGGCCCGCCAGGCCAGGCTCCTTCTCGCCGAGGTTTCTATGAAGCTTGGACAAAACGAGCGTGCAAAAAACGTTTGCCTGCAGCTTCTCAGAAGCCCTGATATCGAAGATGAAACTCGTCAACAGGCACTGAATCTGCTCGGCGGAATATATACCGGTCTAAATCAACACAACAACGCAGCTTTGGCGTATGCCGGCCTGTTCGATAAAAAAGGAGGCCCGGCAAAATGAAAACGGTCCCGCCGAAATCGCGTTTTATTTTTACTGCCGCCTTTGTTGAACTCGTCATTTTCGTTGTATGTGCGCAAACTCTTGCGGCATCCGAGCAAACCGAAGAAATAATAAATAACTCACAAGTCGCCCGAAGGAACCTGCGCCAGGCGGATATCTTGTCTGTCGCCGACCTTCAAAACTCCGACTCCAACGGGTTGCAAAAAGTAAGTTCGGCCAAAGAACAGCTCCAGCAGGCCATAGAGCAAATACAGACGCTCAAACCACCGATACCAGAGACCCCCACTGCCACCGGCGCCGGGCCGGCCCAACCTGCTCATAAGCCCGAAGCCTCGCAACTGCGCGCATCCGAAATTTCGAAACGCCAAAAAAAAGTTACAACACACAAGCAAAACGAAAAACAAACTCGTAAAACCGCTCCCATCGAGGACACCCATCGTGCGCTCACCAACCTGATAAGCAATCCGGAAAATGTCCTTGACCCTCTGGCGACAGCCGAGGCCCTGTTTCAGAGCGGAAATCTCAAAGACGCCGCAAAATTCTACAGACTCGCCCTGGAACGAATAGCCGACAAAACCGAGCATCCGGACCGTCCCTGGGCGATGTTCCAGGCCGCAAACTGCCTGCGACACCAGCAACCGACCGAAGCCTACAAACTTTATCAGCAGTTGATAAACGAATACCCTTCCTCAGACTGGACCGCCGCTGCGTATTCGCACCAACAGGTTATAAAATGGTACCAGCAGGATAAACCCGGACAAATACTGGAGAAATACAACAGTGACCCGAACAGTTTCTGACAATATAAGTTATAATGTGCTGATAATAGACAACGACCAAAACACGGTTCGTGCTCTCCTCGAGGCCTTTGCTCACAGGGATATACGCGGAACCGTTGCACCAAACGAAAACAAGGCCCTCGATTACCTGCGACAAAATTACTGGAACATGGTGTTTGTCAGCCACGAACTCACAGCCGTCCCCACCGGCCGAAACGGAAACGGACAACTGCTGCGGCGAATAAAGGCCGACCGGCCCGAACTGCCGGTGATGATGACAAGCGAACTCGACTCGGCACAAAACGCTCTTGATGCGATAAGGGCCGGGTATGCCGAATTTCTTGCAAAACCTCTCGAACCAAAGACCATCGAAAACATCCTGAATATCTACCTTCCCAACAACAAAACCCGTACAATTGCCGCGGCTTATGACGGGACCAAATGTCTTTATAATATCATAGGGCAAAGCCACGCCCTTGCTCAAGCCGTTACACTGTCACAAAAAGTGGCACCGACCTCCGCGCCCGTTCTTATCACCGGGGAAAGCGGTACCGGAAAGGAACTTATCGCTCAACTCATACATAATAAAAGCCAAAGGGCAAACGCTCCGTTCGTAAAAGTCAACTGCGCTTCACTGAGCGACTCACTTCTCGAAAGTGAATTGTTCGGACATGAAAAAGGCGCCTTCACCGGTGCCGCAGGAAGACACACGGGCCGATTCGAAAGAGCACACGGAGGAACGCTACTGCTCGATGAAATTACCGAAACCAGGCCCGTCTTCCAGGCGCAACTGCTCAGGGTTCTTGAGCAGATGGATTTTGAACGTGTCGGAGGAAGCGAAAGCATAAACGTCAACGTCCGAGTCATAAGCACAACAAACAAAGACATACTTCGCGAGGTCGAAAAGGGCCGATTCCGCTCCGACCTGTACTACCGAATTGCAGGGATCAGACTTGTCGTGCCACCGCTGAGAGAACGAAAAGAAGACCTGCCGCTCTTGATATGGCACTTTGTAAACCGCTTCTCACACGAAGCCAAAAGAAAAATTACATCAATCGACCCTGTAATGCTCGACGTCTTTGCAAAATACCACTGGCCGGGAAACATCAGACAACTGAGAAACGTTATCAGAACCTCAATCATACTGGGTTCGGGAGCAACTTTGGCTCTTACCGACATCTCCTGGTTACTCGATGAATTACAGCAGCCCCGCCCGGAACACAAACAACCGGCAGACTCAACACTCGCCCAACTCGAAGAACGGGCGATACTCAATACGCTTCGACACACCGGGGGAAACCAGACTAAAGCTGCAAAAGTTCTGGGAATCAGCGACAGAACGTTAAGAGACAAAATCAAAAGATACCGCTCACGAGAAGAAATGCAACTGACGGCCTGATGCCGGTAAAAATCGGCAAGCCCGGAGAATAAGAAAATGGCAGATGAAGAAGAAAAAAAAGCACAGGAAACAACAGAACAGCCCCAGGCTGAACAAGAGCAAAATACCAGAGACAAGGGCGGGAAAGCTTCCGGCCTTAAACTCTTCACCTGGCTCATCCTCGTAGCCGTCGTAGCCGCGGGATTCGCCGGAGGCTTTGCTCTTGCGCAGCTTCTGGCCGGTTCAGAAACACCAAGCTCCACCGAAGCCGAGCAAAATCGGGACGATGTGAATACAGAAAACAACTCCGCCGGCGACCTGCTTATCGACAAACCAACGGACGAAAAGCTCTGGTCTTTCGAGCTTGAGCCGGTAATAGCAAATCTCGATGAGCCGGGCGTTACACGTTATGCAAGAGTAACAATCACACTCCAGTTAAGCCCGCAAATGGACCAGGAAAAAGGTTCGCTTTTCCTTGAGGAGAAAAAAGCAATTCTGAGAGACTGGCTCACAACATATATCGCCGGCCTTAACCTTGAACGTGTCAGGGGAACCAGCAATCTCGGACGAATCAAGAAGGAACTTAGGGACTCCTTTAACGAACTGCTCTTCCCCCAGAGCAAACCATTTATTAACAACATTCTTTTCAAGGAGTTTGCCGTACAATGACAAGCCCCCTCCAGGATAAAAATCTTACACGCGACAAGCTCCGCCGGTTCATCGCCTCGGCAAGAAAACACGTACCCGCAGAACAGGTACAGGCAGACGCCGCCACCGATTATGACTGGCAAATCCCGCATCATTTCAGCCCCGACCAGCTTGTCGCCCTCGATGCCTTTGCAAAGACCCTTGCTGAACAGGTCGCCGGTACATTTGAAAACCTCTGCCAGGGTGACTTTAAGGTTACGGTAAACTCCGTTTCACAGCATTTTGCCCGTTCAATCGCGGCAAACATTTCAACTGAACGATCGGAGCATTACTTCCCGACATTCACCACAGCTAAGAACAACCAGGAAAAATGCGGTTTTGTAGGTATCTCACCTGAAACCGCCCTGGCCCTTGTCGGGCACATGCTCCGCGACTCGGACATCAGCAAACGAGATGACAAGAGACTGTCGGAGCTTGAAGAATCCATACTAATGGACATCGACATCGCTGTTGTCGAAGCCCTCAGCGCCGCCTTTGATAAAAACGCCGGACCTGCCGTGCAAAGTTCCACACAACTCGTAAAAGGCAAATGGCCCCTCGAATTCGAAGGCCTTGATGACTTTACAAGCATCACTCTTACTGCAAATCACCCTGATGGAAACGTCGAACTTGTCTTTACAATACTCTCGGACATCATAGAACCTGTCTTGGGCACCAAAGTAAAGCCGGAACAAACGCTCACAACCGAGCAAATTCATGATTTGATTATGCAAAACATGCATGACGTCTCGATTCAAGTCATCGCCAGGTTCAGTTCCGCTTTTATGTCTCTCGGTGATGTGATGAACCTTTGTGTTGGTGACCTGTTACTGCTTGGAAAGAAAACAGACGAGCCGATTGAGGTGCTTCTGAATAATCGACCGTCTTTACGGGCCTATCCCGCCGCTTCAGCCGGTAAATACGCTGTTGTAATCGCGCCGCCCGATAAAGAATAATTATCAAAATAAAAGGGAATCAGATAACATGGCTAAAACAGAAGAACAAACTCAACAGGAACAAAATCAGGTCAATCAGCAGGCCGAAGCCCAAAATGCCCAGTTCGCAGAAGTCCGGGATACAGGCGGCCCCCCGGGCGAAGAAAACCTCGACATCCTGCTCGATATAAACATGCCCGTTGCCGTAAATCTCGGAAAAACGGAGGTTCCGTTCCGAAGATTGCTCCAGCTCGGACCCGGCTCGGTGCTCCAGCTCGACAAAACCATCGGACAGCCCGCAGAGCTTTACGTCCAGGACATAAATTTCGCCACCGGAGATGTAGTCGTCCTGGACGGCTGCTTTGCCGTAAGGATAAAGGAAATATTAAGCTCCGACCAGCCTGAACAGCCGGACGAACAGCAGCAATAGCAAAAATCTCTTAAAACGCCCGGCCCTCTGACGGAAGAAATATGACTGATACGAATAAACAAAACGAAGCAGGCTCGCTTACACGAAAGCTGGCTTCAAACAGCAATTTAATTTTTGCCGCCGGTCTTGTTGCCATCCTCGCAACTCTCTTGATACCTCTGCCTACTTTCCTGCTTGACATAGGACTGTCTTGCAGTATCTCACTTGCAATAGGTATCCTGATAATCGTCCTCGGCACAAACGAGCCTGTCGAAATGTCAACTTTCCCCTCCCTGCTGCTCATCACAACCCTCTTTCGTCTCGCACTGAATATCGCCTCTACCAGGCTCATCCTCCTGCAGGCCGACGCCGGTACCATTATCGATACCTTCGGAAACTTCGTCGCTGGAGGAAACCTGATAGTTGGTATGGTAATGTTCATAATTATCGTCGTCATTCAGTTTATCGTCATCACAAAAGGTGCCGGAAGAATAAGTGAAGTAAGCGCAAGATTCGTACTCGATGCGATGCCCGGCAAACAGATGTCCATCGACGCCGACCTGAACGCCGGCAACATCACCGACGCCGAAGCACGAAAAAGGCGGGAAGACATCGTAAAGGAAAGCGAATTCTACGGTGCAATGGACGGGGCAAGCAAATTCATACAGGGTGATGCAAAGGCAGGGGTCATTATCACCGCAATAAATCTCGTAGGCGGGATAATTCTCGGATACACACACGGAATGACCATTCAAGACGCCATAAGGACATACTCTATTCTCTCAATCGGAGACGGACTCGTAAGCCAGATACCTTCCATCATCGTCGCCGTAGGCTCCGGATTTCTCATCAGTAAAATCAGGTCCGAAAACACCGTCAGCTACGAGCTGACCAGACAATTGCTTAAAAAGGCACAGCCAATCGGTATCGCCGCGGTCGTAATCGGGGCTTTTGCTTTTGTTCCGGGCTTTCCCAAAACACCCTTCCTGATACTTGCCGCGGCTTGTGGATACTTCGCATATTCGACAAAAAAATCGGACAGGGAAACCCAGCCGGAGCAAAAGACACCCTCCGAAGGAGCACCACAGGACCAGGCTCCCCTTGAGGAGCTTCTCGATGTGGACATCCTGTCAATTCTGGTCGGTGTCAGACTAATCGCGCTGGTTGACCCAAGGAAAAAAAGCAGCGTCTTTGAAAGAATCGGGGCACTGAGAAGAAAAATCGCACAGCAGCTCGGTGTCATCATCCCGCTTGTCAGACTCAGAGACAACATCAACCTCGAACCAAATGCATACGAAATACGTCTCTACGACCACGTAATTGCCGCAGGATACATCGAACCGGATAAATTCCTCGCCATGGATTCCGGAACCGTTCACAAAACCGTAAAAGGACAGCCAACCAAAGAACCTGTTTACGGACTGCCGGCTTTGTGGATTAACGCCGCCGACAAGGAAAACGCCGAGATGAACGGATACACCGTAATAGACCCCGAATCCGTACTCATCACTCATTTGTCCGAGACCTTGATAAGATATGCCCACGAACTGCTGACAAGAGAGGATGTACAGCAGCTCGTTGACCGTCTCAGACAATCACAGCCCTCACTCGTTGGAGAGGTTGTCGGTGAACTTGTCTCGGTCGGCCTGCTGCAAAGAGTGCTGCAAAACCTGCTGAAAGAAAATATTTCAATTAGAGACCTGAATCTTGTACTCGAAGCTCTCGGCGAAAATGCCTCAAGAACTAAAAACGCCGCCCTGCTCACGGAGGTTGCAAGAAAAAAACTCACCAGAACAATTACCGAACAGTACAAAAATCCCGCCGGCACCATTACCGCAATAACCTTCGATCCCACACTCGAGCATCATCTTGTCTCAACGTTGAATCAGCAGGCCGAAACCATAACTCTTGCAATCCCGCCGGAAATGGCAATAGAAATAAACAGAAAAATTGCAAACGCGTTCAAGGCCGCTATGGACAAAGGATTCGATACGGTGGTGCTGCTCTGCGATGCCAGAGTCAGACCCGCCGTTTTCGACACGATAGAAAGAAGTATTACAAGACTGCCAGTCATAGCCTACGATGAAATAGTACCCGGAGTCGAGGTCGAGCCGGTACAGACAATATCCTTAACTGAAACCGCCGCTCTAATCTCACAACGGAACCAGCCCGTTGGAGTATGAATCTGAAATAGATTAAAAGTAAAAGGAACCTGAAAGTGAAAACGTTTACAAGGTCTGTTGCTATAACCTTTGCCGTATCGGCCTTTTTCGTAATGGCTATCGTCGGCTGGTGCAGCGGCCTGTCGCCTGCAACATGTTGCTCAAGAGCCGTTACAGGTGCAATAATCACGTACATCGCGCTCTCCTGGGCCGCAAAGGGAGTGATGAGCATTATCATAAATGAAATTGTACAAAGCCGGATTAATAAGACAAACCAGAAAGATAAGCAATAGTGTCTCTCGAAGCTCAACAAATTGTTGATTCAGCCGATAACGCCGTCACCCCACTCGCTGCGCCGTCAAAAGGCGCCGTGGATACTCATCCTGCGAACCATAAAAACCACTTGAAAGACGCTGCGGTAAAGGCATACACACGACAGACAAAAAAAATCCGAACGGACAAGCTCATCATCGAATTTTTGCCGATGGTACACAGAATAGTTCACCAGGCCGTTTCTTTCCTACGGCCCCCTCTGTCCAACGAAGACCTTGTCTCGGCCGGAACCATCGGTCTGGTAAAAGCCGCCCGTGATTATGACCCCTCGAAAGACGCTGAGTTCAAAACATACGCCTATATTCGTGTAAGGGGGGCCGTTCTTGACGAACTCAGGAGTTGGTCCTTTGCACCGGCCACCGTAAAAAAACAGTTTGAACGTGCCAGGCAGCTCGCCCGGCAAATCACAAAGCAGACCGGAAAGCCGCCCTCCGAGCGGGAGCTTGCCGAAAAGCTCGGTATTTCAGTCGAGAAAATGTACAAGCTCTTCGAAGATGCCCGCGCAAGGCATTTCCTTTCTATGCACGGAATGACCGACGAAACGCCGCCGCTGGGCTCCACACTTGCAGACGCCGGAGCAGGACAGCCGGCCGAAAAGCTCGAACATAACGAGATGGTCGCCGAACTGACGAAACAGATTCAGCAGCTTCCCGAAAAACAGCGAAAAGTAATTATCTTGTACTATCACAAAGAGCTTACCATGAAGCAGATAGCGCAGGTTTTGAACGTTACAGAATCCCGCGTAAGTCAGTTGCACGCAAGTGCATTATTCAGGTTGTCAAATAAATTGAGGAAATGGGATGACGCCGGATACTGAACAACCTTTTGTGCCGTTGGAACCTTTGCGACAGGTCGAAAGCCTAAATCAGGTCAGCGAACGAGTAACAAGGAAAAAAGACCGGGAAAACAAACACAATCGAAAACGTAAATCCAAAAGACACATTGAAAAACAGACCCCCGACGAAATGGAAAACGGGCAAAACACCCCGGACGACAACCACATCGATTTTCGTGCGTAGCCGTAAAAAAAGGATTTTTATTAATGTCGAAAAAAATAAAAGTATTAAAAAGCAACCAGGTAAAGGTGAGTGGGTCTGTCCGCCTGACTCCGGAAGCTGCTGTTGCCCCTGTCAGGACCGCATTTTCCGCCTCGGCGGACACCCCACAAACCGCTGCTCACCCACCTCAGTCGGCCAGAATAGTCGAAAGCAACAACGATTGCGCCGTTATTGAGGTGATTTGCTCCTGTGGGAATAAAAGCCATATCAGGTGTAAATATGCCGACCCGGCAAAATCCGAAAAATGATAACACAAAATCAAAAGGAAAAAATCATGCGAGTTAAAAAAAAGACAATAATACTTTTCATACCGTTGACAATCATGGCACTCACAGGCTGCAGACTCGTCGATGAACCTATCGCCATCGGACTCGCCTCCCCGGCCCGGCTACAACCGGCACCGGCGGCAAATGTGCCGGACGAGACCATCGAAAAAAGATTCACAGATTCTCAAAACGACTCAACAGATGCCGTCCAAAGTGCGCTTATGTGGTCGCAAAAATACGAGGAACTCTCGCAGAAAACCGAAGAGCTTAGGGAAGAAAAAAACTCACTCGTCATTGAAAACACCGAACTAAAGCATAAGTTGTCTCAGCTCGGAGCGGAACTTGACCGCGCAAAAAAAGAACTCGCCGAGGCAAACGGCTTTCTACAGCAGATGCAGATTGAGCTTACAAAATGGAAAGGCGATGTCTTAGGATTTCGCGACGAGATGAGAAACGCACAGGCAGCCCAACTGGAGGCCTTAAAAAGGATACTAAGAGTCCTGGGTGCTGAAACCGTGCAATCAAACGAAACCGAGTCGGACTCCCTGCAACCGACCGAATGAATTATACAAAAGGAAACCCAGCTATGAATAAAACAAAACGAATCGCTGATTGTAATACGATGCGAAGTTGTACTTGCTTTGGTCCGGCCAGAGGCGAACAATTGCAAACCAACACAAAATGCCTGCACTTCAGAAGGAAGGTATCATATCTGAAATTATCAAGCCTCGCGCTCGCCAAAGCATTGCTCCTGACGGCCCTTATCATATCACCCCTCACAAGCTGCACTTTATACAGACCCGTAGTCGCAGAGACCGGACACTATTATATAAATCCAAACGCTGATTTCTCCACTGTCGGCAAAACGGTGATATTCGAATTCGATAACCTCTCGACCCGTCCCGACCTTTCAATCGACCTTACACAGGCCCTCACAGAAGCCGTACAAAAAAGGCACCTGTTTAGCGTATCCGCACTCTATCGAGCCGACCCCGCATGGAGAATGCTCGACCTCAACGGCGGCTCAACTTATTCTTTAGACGAGCTTTCTGTAATCCGTAAACAGGCAAAGGCAGATGCCGTCCTCTTTGGCAGAATCACTCAGCATCATCCTTACCCGCACCTGCTGGTCGGTCTGCACCTGAAGCTGGTTGATTTGAGGAATGCAAAACTACTCTGGGCAACAGAGCAGGTCTGGGACAGCACCGATAAAAGCGTCGAAAGAAGAATGAGGCATTACTTCAACTCACGGATGAGGGCCGGCTATCAGCCGCTCGACTGGGAGATTCTTATTACAAGCCCCCGAGCTTTCAACAAGTTCGTTGCAGCCGAGGTCGCCCACACCCTACCAAGACAAAATCACTACGCCACAAGACAACCTGTGTCCCAAAACACCACACGATCTGAGGCAAGGGCAGTAATATCTAAAAAAACTTTGCAAATTCCGCAAAAAACATTAAAGTTTAGCCCAAATCCTGCGAAAATTGAAACGGAAGTAACTCTGTAAAAAACCGGGAAACCAAAGATGACTATAGACATAACAAATAACATTGTTTTCGATACCGGCGGTGGCAGCCTCGACCCATCAAAGAGACCTGGTGCAGGCAAAACTCCTCAAGCCGGCGCCGTTGACAGCACCTTGCGAACCGATTATGAACAATTCATCCACAAGGCCCTTGAATTAGAAGACGAAGACGCATTGGCCGTTGAGCAGGCACGCAAAGCGCTTGAAGCCGGCGAATTAGACACGACCGAGGCTGCCCAATCTGCCGCTGAGGCAATCTTAATGAAGGGAATTTGAATGGATACCAATCGGCCGGCCAGGGATGTCCGGTCCGAAAAACATAACGGAATATAATATACAGAGATTGGCGAGGTCCGATGTACCAAGTCACACCACTTGGCCGTTGCCTCGCCTTTTTTATGCACTAAAACTGCATTCATGCTGGAAGGATTTGCCTTTAAGTTGGGTTCGTTTGGGTGCCTTTGGGCACGTAAGTTCGTCACTTGTCGCTCGAGACTCGATTCTGGATCCCGGCTCGTAGGCCGGGATGACAAAGAAAAATTGGGTTCGTTTGGGTTTGAATTGGGTTTGAATTGGG
>Ga0180433_10005809_pt1 | contig 16495 bp, 12 predicted proteins | sample SS_ome_8_FD_132980 | JGI IMG/M metagenome (GOLD analysis project Ga0180433, IMG submission 132980) | Hypersaline lake sediment archaeal communities from the Salton Sea, California, USA - SS_1_D_1 metaG | ecosystem: Environmental > Aquatic > Non-marine Saline and Alkaline > Hypersaline >... | reverse complement strand
TCGGGAGACCAATCAAAGGTGGGCCCTCCAAAATAAGCCTGAATTCCTCCGGAATCAGAGGTCATTTGTTTTGCATCCGTCCCGGCCGAAGAAATGGTCCAGAGTTGGGTCGGCATCGGTACCGAATCGGCCAGATAGACGCTGGGGCCGACGCGGAACGATTTGTTGTGTTTTTCTTCACCCTCGCGCTTCTCTGGAGCGTCCTCAGTGCTGAAGGCAAAAGTTTTGCCCTCCGGACTCCAGACGAAGCCTTTTACGCCTTGTTTCGCGTCTGTGATCGGCTGGGCTTCCCCTCCTCTCATATCCATCACGAAGATCTGTGGTTTTTTATCCTTGTTGAGCGCCAGAAAGGCCAGACGATCTCCGCTGGGAGACCAGCGCGGATGGTGGACGAAGTGCCGCTCATAGGTCAACGGTCGGCTTAGTCCGGTCTTGACATCAATCAGGTAGAGTTGACCTTCAAAACGGTTCTCTTCATAATTCGGCCTAGATGCTAGGACAACAATCCCATGGCCGTCAGGCGAGATTTGGGGATCACTCAACCCAACTTGCCGCCCCAAATCCGTGATATCAATTGTCTTTGAGTCTTGCTGCGCAGCTAGAATAACACTGCCGAACACAACGAGCATTCCCATAACCAGAAAAAGAATGCCAAATTGACACAAAAGGGATTGTTTTCTTTTAATAATTTTCATGGCTGGTTTTTGACCTCCTCGCTGATTTTGGTAAATAAAAAACTCTGCTTGAACGTATCACACAATCATCAAGGTGGTCAATATCAAGCCAATCGGTTCCCTCAGGTACAAAATGTTGCCCACTGAGGGCCTCAAATAGTAGTGAGAAAATGATACGGTTACGAACGTTATACAAAATGACTCAATAACCCAATGTGTCTGATTTGACAGACATGATAGAAAATGTATATTATATATATACATTTTAGGAATTCTGTCAATGAAAGCTTCAATTGTTGATCTCAGGTACAAAATGAAAAAAGTCCTCAAAGCTCTAGATAGAGGCGAGGAAGTTAAGGTTCTCTATCACGGCAAAGTGAAGGGAATCATCCACCCTCAACAGAAAAAAACAGATAAAAGGGTGAAGGATCACGCTTTTTTTGGCATGCACAGGACACGCACAAAGCCTGTGTTGGAAGAAATGAAAGAACTCAGAGGTACACGGCACAATGATCTTTGATACGAATATATTTATTTGGGTTCAGAGAGGAAACGAAAGCGCAGCGGAACTCATTGATGTTTCTGCACAAAGATACCTATCTGTTTTCTCATACTTGGAACTGCTGCAGGGAGCAGAAAACAAGAGACAGCACAAATACATCAAAGATTTCCTGAAGGATTATGGTTTCCTTATGCTTCCCCTCACAGAGAACATCGGACACCGCGCCTCCATTTACATCGAAGAATATGGATTGTCATCTCATCTTAGAGCCGGAGATGCCGTGGTGGCCGCGACGGCTGTGGAAAACAATATGGTGCTGGCCTCAAGCAACATCAAGCACTTCAAGCCCATCAAAGAACTCAAATTAAAAACGTTCAGACTCTAATTCAAATCGGCTTTGATGTCCTGGCCTATCTGTGCTATAAAAATGAGGATTTAGGAAGATGAGACAAAGCGTTCGGATTGTAGGCCTTTTGATTCTGTGCTCCATGCCCTTTTTTTTCTCCAGCTGCACAAAAGGATCCCGTGATATCAATCTCATCTTTGTTTCCATAGACACACTCAGAGCGGATCATCTCGGGTGCTACGGCTACGAAAGAGATACCAGTCCCAACATCGACGGGTTCGCGGATAATGCAATTTTGTTCGAGAATGCTTTCAGCCATTCCCCCAAAACGGCTCCTTCCCATATGTCCATGTTCACATCCCTGTATCATACTGTCCACGGCGTCTTCATGTTCGACAAAAGAAGGGGGCCGGTCCCCTATGTCCTCGATAAGAAGATAACTCCCTTGGCGGAAATTCTGACTCGAAATGATTATACCTGCGTTGGTTTTACCGGCGGAGGGAATGTTTCTAAAGATTTCGGATTTGACCGGGGATTCGAAATTTTCGACAGCTCTCAAAATCACTGGCAAAAAGGGATTGATTGGCTGCGGAAAAATCACCAAAACAAATTCTTTGCCTTTTTTCATACCTATGCCGTCCATGATCCCTACCTTCCTCCGGAACCATACTTCTCCATGTTCGATCCGGAATACACGGGAAATATTGCACGCACAGACGGGCAGGACGACTGGTTCCAAATGAAAAATGCATTTTGGGATAACGTCGACAAAAACGATCCTCGAGATATCTCACATTTGATTGCCCTGTATGATGGCGGCATAAGGTACATGGATGAGCGATTGATGAAGCCTCTTTTTGAGGTCTTGGAAGAATTGAGCCTTATGGAGAAAACCGTAGTCGTCTTCACCTCTGACCATGGAGAGGAATTCAAAGAGCATGGACGATTCCTGCACGAACAGGTCTATGATGAGCTGCTCCATGTGCCGCTCATCATATCTCTTCCTCCAGTTCTAGAGAAGGACATGCGAGAAAAATCCCCAAGCACACAAGTCCGTCTGATCGATCTCATGCCGACCATACTCGAACTTCTGGGCATCAAACACAGCCGAAAGGACCTTCAGGGTGCATCTCTGATACCGGTCATCGAAGGGAAAGAAAAACAGGACAGGACACTCTATGCCTGCCGCATTCCGAGCTGGAGTCAAGACAAGCCCAGCATCAGAAACAACGTCATTAGACAGGCGGGATTCAAGCTGATCCACAATGTCAAGAACAGACAGGATCCAACGGAACTCTACAACATACGGACTGATCCCGGAGAAAAGGAATCCATCCATGGAACCGAGAGAGAGAAGGTCAACCAATTAACCGGCCTCCTGCGCCAAATCATAACAGAAAATAGACAGTTCAAAGAATCCCGGGGGTATAGAGCGCGTCATGCAAAATTTGAAAAGGTCACTCTCAGGAAGCTCAGAGCTCTCGGTTACATTGAATAACGCGGGGATTGAAGGATCACTTGATATGGCCCAGGCTTTTAAGCATATCATGGGATTTTTCATCCAGTGAATCGACATCGATTTCCCTGCCTTAGAATCCCTACAGATTCTGATAGAAAATTCTAGTTAACGGTAAATCCAATCTTGAGCGTCACCTGATAATAGGATATCTTGCCGTCTTCGATATACCCGCGCGTTTCAACCACCTCAAACCACCTCATATTCTGAACGGTCTCACCCGCTTTGGCCAGGGCATTTTGGATGGCGGCTTCCACGCTTTCTTTCGACGAGCCGACTATTTCGATCTTTTTATAGACATGTTCACTCATAAAAACCTCCTGATTTCTTTGAATGACATTGATTATATCAGCATGGAACTTGAGGTCAATATCTTATGGATTATTTTTCGTGCTGAATAGCTCTTCTGAGTGTTACGATTCCTATCACTCCACCCAGTAAAAAGGGCAGCACCACCTGGAGGCCAAACAAGCTGTAAGGCAGCAAAAATACCGGAGGGGGATGCTGGAGATTGCTGGGGAGGGTTCGCAGGTAGTAGGAGAAAGCCGAAGAAATCCAGGTAAAACTCCAGGAGAGAAAAAGAGCGACCCCCAACCATTTTTTCTTTCCGTATAAAGACGGTTTCTTGAAGTAAGAAACCCAGGTTTTCCAGACAAAAAAGAAGAGAGAGACAAAGGAGCCCCAGGTATGGATGTTGAAACTGACGCTGTCCAACTCCAACGGAGGCTTGTTAACGGTCAAGGCGCCGATAAAACCCACGGTGCCGGCAAAAAGACCGAGCAGGTAGAGAATCGTGGCAAAATTTCCAAATGCGCGATGGGATTGAAAGAGGACGGGGTTGGCCTTTATCATTCCTAGTTTTTGGCGAATATATCCAGCATAGATGCCTGAACAAGCTTGAACAGTGGCACAGACCATCCCCAGGGCAGTGATCAAGGTGTTGAACTCGGCGTGATTGATCGTCATGGCAGACTCCTTCCAGACGGCGTGTGAATGATGACCAATCCAAAGTAGCCATCCACGGTTAAATGATATCCTGTCTGGATGAAACGCGTGGCATGGGGAATCCCGGTCACGCAGGGAATTCCGTACTCCCTGGCAATGATGGCTCCGTGGATCAGCATCCCGCCTCTGCGCTCCACAATCCCGGCCAGTAAAGGCACGGCAAAAGTCATGTTGGGATCAATGGCATCACAGACGAGGATCTCGCCTTTTTTGATTGCGAACAGATCAGATGTATCTCGGATTACTCTTGCTTTGCCCCGTGCAATTCCTTGACTTGCCGGCTGTCCTTTGAGCTGACGGGCCTCGAGTGTCAATCCGGATTCTTCAAGCTTTTGGCCCGGCCAGTCACTGGATTGGAAAGGTTTAAATTGGACAGCCCTGAGGGCTTCCTCGACATTGGTCTTCAGAGCCTTTGTCTGTTCTTTTTTCCCTGTGCGCCGGGAAGATTCCATTATTGCATCCTGGAGCAGTGACTCCAACCGCCCAAGGTAGATGTTATCATCATCGCGAATCCGATAGCTTTTCCGGGCAAGGCTCAGCAGGTTTTTGGCATAACTTCGTTCCTCGTCCGGAAAAGCCGCAAAATACTCCTTTAATAGACGCTCGCGGACCTGGGTATCGTCGGCTATCTGTTTGTCTTCTGTCTGAGCCATTTCTCTCAAAAGATTCCAGAGGACATCTCTTTGATGGGCACACTGCCGTGCCTGACATCCAAACTCGGGATAGCGTTCCAAAAAACCTGCAATATCGGCAGCCACATCCCCTTCGAGGCGTTGCCGGTCGAAATCTTTGGCCGCAATGTGCGGACGCAGTTTTTGGGCCAGCCTTTGCAGCTCTTGATTCCGCTGGAGACTTTCAAGGTCCCTGTTCTGCAAAAGCTGCACGAATTCATAGGGATCCGAAGGCTGGATAACATCATTGTAGACCTGGCCGAAGAGCCTCACTCCATGGGCGAAAGGAATGAAATCCTCCCAGTATATCCTTTTCCATTTCTCGTAGTACTGTTTGCGCTTTTTGATTTCCGCAGCCAGCTCTGCTATGGACAAACTCTTGAGATCGGTCTTTGAGAGGAATTCAGCATCTGCCATCATGCCGGGTATGAGTTCGTCTTCGATTTTGGTGCCAAGATCCCGCAGATTGTCATGGCTACGCCTGAGGCTGAGATCAAAGGACCGGCGGTCCTGCGGGGAATCTCTGGAAACTGTGGTGATCGGCCGGGCCTGAAGGATGTAAAGCCTTTCCTCTTTGAAGGTCCACTCCATATCTTGAGGCAAGTCAAAGACCTTCTCCACTTTTTTCAAGGCGGAAAGGACCTGAAAAACTTCGTCTTCCTTCAACACCGGCATTTCAGCTAGCTCTGAAGGTGCTTTGTCGAGAACCACACCTTCTTTGAGAGGTACGGCCAGACGCAGATGTTCGGCTTGTGTGAATTCCCGAATTGCATCAGTCTCCCGGACAATGATCCATCGGTCAGGCTCTATATCTCCATCGACAAGACCCTGGTTAAGACCGAATACCGCTTCTATGACAGTTTCATCCGCGTTCAGAGGATTCTGGCTGAAGGCCACCCCGGATTTATCACCACGGATCATCCTCTGGCAGACCACAGCCATGGCGCTGTCCTCGGCCTCTAATCCCAATTCTTTCTGGTAGAGCAGGGCTGCATCCGACCAGAGGGACGTCCAGACCAATTTGAGGTGTTTGAGAATCTCTTCTGGGGACCGGAGATTGACATAGGAGGCGTAGAGTCCGGCAAAGGAGGCTTCCGGAAGGTCCTCTGTGTTGGCCGAAGAACGGACGGCGATCGGGGATCCGTGGAAACAATCTTCGATGGATTTCCGGATGGGGAGATCCAAAGCTTTAGGCATGGACGCGCGGACAAAAAGATTGCGAATTCGCAGAGAGGCATCCCACAGTTCTTCCCAGCGCATGTCTTCAAAGCGCTTCCGCCCCAACTCCATCAATATCAAATCCTTCAATCCGGTGAGTTGAATAAAATCCTTGTAACACTGTGTGCTCAGACAAATCCCATCGGGGATGTCCAGACCGGCGCCGAGGAGTTTCCCCAGGGCTGCCGCTTTTCCGCCGACAAGATTTCGGCTCTGAGGCTGACACTGTTCAAGGGGTATTATTGCACCACTCATCGCATTTTGATTTCCAGGACTTCCTGAAAACGGCTGACCAGGATGTATCTGTGGACATCCAATCGCAAGAACACACAATTGGGATTGTTCACAAAATCTCCGAGATAGGGGTGTTTGTGGAGGTAACGGGCAAGATACTCTGAGTGTTCCGGGCTTTCTTCCGGCCGTGCTTCCCCCAAAGCCGTCAAGGCCAGGGCATCTTTGAAATCACGGGCAGTGTTGGTGCGGCTGTCTACCAGCATAGACACCTGTGAGTATCTCTGGATATTGTGAAATTTTCTTGTATCACGAATCGTGGCAAAAAAAAGAGATTTGAGGTCATCGGAGACAGCAAAACCGACCAGCGTGCAGTACGGATATTCCTCTCCTCGTGTGGCCAGCACCGCCAGGGGTTGTTGATGGAGAAGCTCACGTATTTCGTCCAGAGGTTTTTTGGAATTCGTTTTCATGTTTGACTCCATAACGTTTTGCCAGGCGAGAGGGCTTATATTGTAATAAAAATCAAGCCAAAGAGAAACTGCAAAGATCTGAAAGATAAGCAGCTTTTGTCATTTATTAAAATGTTTTGTCAGTTCTATAGTTATAAATGAAGGGCTTGACACTGCGGGCAGAAATAGGTGATCCGATGGCATTCACCCATTCCCCTCCGCCTTGACCAGAATTTTCCCCTTAAACGGCTGGAGAGTTTCGCGTATGACCTTGAGAGGCGGGCCTTTCCTATCACAATCTGTGTATCACGGTACTGAGCACCTTCCCTGTCCTGATAATTCGGGATAAAAACCTGTGTGCAGCAAGGAGCGTTTCCCGCTCTATTTATTCTTCTTGAGCTTTTCCAGCATGTTCTTCCCATTGGTATTTTGAGGATTCAACTCGAGGGATTTTTCATAATTTTCTATAGACCGTTTCTTATCACCCTTGATCATGTAGGCTTCACCGAGGCTGTCATAGACATTCCACGATTCGGGAAATGTCTCAACGTTCATTTTGAAGACAGCGATGGCTTCTTCGTTCTTTTTCATGCTGAGAAGCTCGTAGCCGAAGTTGTTCATCACCCGCTCGGCGTATTCTGCGAAATCCGGATGGGTCTTCCTCAGCTGATCAAACTTTTTCTTAAGCGCGCTGGGACCTGCTGTGAACAGCGTCTTTTCCAATTGAATTCTGTACTCAGCTTCCTTCTCCCATGGATAATTCTTGGGATTCAAACGACGCGCTTCATCATAGTTTTTGGATGAAGATTCGGTCTTTCCAAGGGCAGCATAGATTTTTCCCAGTTTTTGATATGTCCACCACAGGTCAGGATGTTCTTCGGCGTTGAGTTTAAAAACCTTCAAGGCCTCTTCGGGTTTATTCTCTGCGAACAAGTCATCCCCCAAGGCATCCATTTCTTCGGCATCCACATAATACGTCTCTGGATCTCTCTTTTTGGCCTCATGAAATCCTGCCACGGCCGCATCAATACTCTCCTCTTCTATCTTGGCGCTCAAGCTTTTGGCCAGCGACTCACGGATGTTGGCGAGACTGCCGGGCTCCTCCTGAGAAGCCGGAGGACCGGAGTTGAGCAGCTCGATGGCAAATTCAAGAACTTTGTCTTTCTCCTTCTGAATATCTTCATCCGTGTTGATGATACGCAGGTCCGGAGGAACACCGATTCCCTCCCAGCAGAAGCCGGAGTAATCCACAAAAAGCTTATAGGACACTCCGAACTGCCAACCGTTGGGGAGGGTATCGCCGTAGACATCGGCAAACACACCCGAGGTCAAATCGCCGACCACGGTCACGTGAGGCAGAACACGCATGGCCAAGGCAAAATTCTCGGCGGCACTGATCGAAAACCTATTCGTCAAGAGGATGACGGGTTTGTTGAACCGGTGGGCACCGTCAGGCTCGACATACCAGTATTTGGGCGGGGAGAAATCATCATAGTTGGGCCCATTCCGGGCGTAAGTGATCATATACAGCCTTTTTTGATCGGCAAAACGGTCGGCAATGAGCTTTCCTACTCTATCGTCGCCGCCGGAATTTTTTCTCACATCCACGATAATGGCCTTGGCATCATTAAATGTCTTCAAGATCTCGTCAATAACCGCCGTGCTCAGAGGAATGTTGCCGAAGCCTTTGAAATGAAAATAGCCGATGCCCTCTGCTACCCAACCGAAGGCAAACAGGCCGTTCATTCTTTCTTTGAGCTCGCTTTTGATGTATTTTTCAGGAACGGGCCTCTCGTTCAAAAACTGCCTGGCTTCACCCGCGCTTTTGAAATTCTTTTTTCTCATGATCTCATTCAAAATTCCGGCGAAATAGATGCGGAAGGGTTTCTCTGAAGTCAGCCGGACATGGTTGTCGTTGAGGTGCCCCAGCATGTTGGACATGATTTCAAAAAGCTCGTCATCCGTGGTCTGAGGAGTCACTTTAGGTCTATACACTCTGTACAGGGCTTTCCAGTCCACGTTTTTTGCCCTGAACAGGGCATAATTCCTGTCAAAGGCTTTCCATAGATATTCGAAATTCTTTTCTGGCTCACTCAATTCTTGGGCATGAGCCGAAACCAGGCTAAGCACAATAAGCACAGCAATCCAAAACACACGTTCACGCATCGTGATCTCCTTCCTCTGTCATAAATTCACTCATTGGAGTCCTTTTGGTAAGTTTGTCTAGTCCTAACTTATATCAGAATTCTCTTTTTTATTGATTTAGGAGTCATACTCATTATAAAAATATTAGCAAGGAATGAGAAGGGAGATATCATGAATAGACGAAGATTAGCCTGCAGAGCTCGTCTTTGATCTTCATCCCCTCTCACGGATATTCCATTCCGGAAACAGAATGCGTGTGACCATCACCTGCGCCGATGCCGACGATACCCAGACTCCCATCTTGGCGCCGCCCCCCTTGGTGAGCATCCATCGGACAAAGAGGTTTGCCTCTCATATAATCCTGCCGGTTATTCCATCCGCCCTCGAAGAAGAAAGCCAATTTCCCCTTGGTATTTTAGGGGCCGCCGTGGCGATTGTCTTCATCGTTCTGATTGTATTTCTTGCCAGCCAGAGAAAAAAAAGTTCGACTTGAAACAAATCCAAAAATTATCGTGTCCTGCGGCAGGGCCAACCTCATTGTTGGGGTCAGACTTGAATTAGTTGAAATGCTCATTTATTCTGTTCAATATCTGAACAAGAAATTCAACTAATTCAAGTCTGACCCCAATTTTGGATGGTGATCGCTATCAGGCAGGCTCCAGATTCAAGCCTCTCAGTTCTTGTTTAAGCAGGGTCTTTTTTTCTTCTGGTACTTCCGGATGTCCAAGACAGAGCGAGATAGCCCCCTCGGCAATTGTCGGGCTGATCTTTGCGGCGAGAGTGGCAAACTCCTCCACGACGACAGCCGATGTGGTTCCGTCCATTTCTTGCAGAAGCTCTGAGGCCAGTTCCTTGCCACGTTCGATATCATTTTGCCCAATCATATGTTTGAGTAGAGTGAATTTGTACAGGGGACTCAGGTAAGCAGCCGGCAGCCTCTCCTTCAATTCCAGAAAATGGCTCAGCGCCTTGTTCAACTGATTATGCCGGACTTCCCTTTCTATCATCTTGAGAAAAAACCCCTCTGTGGCCTCGATATCTCCCACCTCTTTTCCCAAATCCCATAACATCTCAACAACATCATCACGGGAAGGATTTGCCTTAGCCTCATCGAGCAAGAGGATATAGGCATCGTTGACCATCCCCAGATTCTTCATCCGGATGGCCTGGTTTACGACATCGAATCCGGAATCGCCATCCTGCACCTTGGCTTCGATTTTGGGGTTGATGTATTTCTCTTCGATTTTGAAGGTGTTCATTCCAAAGGCCACAGCCATTCCCAGCACAAATCCCCAAACATGCGCCCAATGCGCTACACCCCCTCCCCCCTGGGCACTGATAGAATCCATGATCCTGGCGTTGAACAACTCGAGAAGCAGCCACAACGGAAGCATGAGCCATGCGGGAGCCTGAAAGGTACCCCTGAAAAAAGGAAAAACAAAGTAGAAAAAACTGATCCTGATTTTCCAGTACTTGATCAGAAAAGCACCCATGACCCCGGCAATCGCTCCGGAGGCACCGATTAAAGGCCCGCTGAAGTTGGGATAATGCTGGGCATACAGAAAAGCCGAAAGCATGCCGACCAGAACGTAAAAGGAGGCAAAAGCCGGTCTTCCCCACAGATCCTCGATAAACGGGCCGGTCATATACAAAAAGAGCAAATTTCCCAGCAGATGCAGCCATCCACCATGAATGAACATGTAGGTGATAAGGGCTAAAAAGGATTTGTCAGCCGGGATGAATCCCCACTTTCTGTAAGGAAAACTGTTGAGAGCCGTGAGAAAGCTCTGGGCTTTGAGATTGAATTCCTCCTGTTCCTTTTCGAGAACACGGCGTTGAGGACGGGATACACTTTGGCTGTAGATGCCCAATAAATTTTCGATTCTCTCATTGCCAACGCCGCTAAAGAGCTGCTTTTTTATCTCCGGATCAAACTCGAGATAGGGATGGTTCAAGTAGTAGTGGATGAGATCTTTGGCGCTCTCTTCAACGCGGGTGGTGGCCTCTCTCACCTGGAGCGAAATAAAAATATGAATGATGAAACAGATGGCTAGAATACTGAAAGTCACCAAGGGCAATCTGCGCACCGTGTCCTGCTCATGACCGATCGGTATCAAAAACATCGTGATCTCTCGTTCATCGCACTTTCAACCTGGACAACTCAATTTGAGACTCAAAGAATGTCAGGTTTTTCTATACCTTGTTCTAGAAGGGCATTCCACTTTCATGGCCCACAAAAATTTTGGGCGATAACAGGCAATGCGTCAATCGCCTTTAGAGATGAATCCGGAGGTTATTTTTGGGGGAATTCTTCCTCAGGCAAAAACGACGGTTTGAATTGACAAGCGTTTGAGACTACTCGGGAAAATTCTTGACCAGGGCTGCTTCAGCGGCGATGTAACCGAAAGACGCCCACACTTCACCCTCAAGTATTGTCTCGAAAACCTCTCTGGCTTTATCCCTCTGACCGTTGTAGAAATACCAGTTTCCCAAGCCATAGGCCATGGCATCACGCGTCATGCCGGCCTCGTCCTTGCCCACCAGTTCTTCATACGGAATTTCACCTTTGTAAAACAAACAGAGCCGGTGATAGACATCGTTCTCGATCAAGGTCATGTCTTTGCGAATGGGATCGAGGGCTTTTTTCGCTTCTTCCTCCTGCCCCATCAACCGGAGAGTCATATACAGCCAGTGGGTGAAAGCCACCAGCATATCGTCATTGTTGCAGGCAGCCACACCCTTCCGGTAGACCGGCAGGGCGCTTGTGAAATCGTGTTTGAGATAATAAGCCAGGCCGAAATGGTACCAGATGTTCGTGTGGAGTGAGCTGACAGGAATGTTTTGGGCATTGGGCTGACCATCCGGTTCGATGACATCTTCCTTTCCTTCGATCAATGCCGCTGCTTTTGTAAAATCTTCGATAGCCCGGTCGAACTCGCGGATGGAGATATAGCGGTGGCCCCGGTGGCGGTAGAAGCGGGCATCATCCGGAAATTTGGAAATACCCTCGCTGAAAATACGGATGGCCTCCCTGTAATCGCCGGTATAAGCAGCCCGGCGGCCGTACCAGATGATGCTCTCTGCTTTTTCCGGATCGGTTTCGTATATTTTTTTTGCCTCTTCATACTGTTCCTGGACATTGGCAGACGGAGTCGACGCAAAGAGGGGTGTACCCCGCAACGAAACAGCCTGGGCTCCTTGAGGAACCTCGGGCAAAGTGCTGGTAGATTCAGGCAACACATCTTCCTCACCCGCTTTTTGAGTGCAGGCTGGACTAAAGATCAAAAATGCAATCAAAACCAAGCTTATGTTTTTCATGGATTCGATTCCTCCCTATTTGCCCTCGCTGCCGAAGGGATCCTCATCAAAGGGCCATTTGGGCCGCTGAATTCGTGTCATAGGCCTTTCACCCGGGAGGCGGCAGAGAGCAGGGCTCAAGATATAGAGCACGCTGCCCATGATGGGCTCAAACCCGGCGTAGAAATTGTTGGCCGACTTGACGACAATGAATTTCTTATTCCTCGGGTCCAAATTCATCTGCTCCAGAAGGCGCCAATCATAGACCGGAAATCGCTTGTCGGTGAGAAGGATGTCGATTCCCTTGGCACGGACGACAGCCAAAGCTCCATAGGATCTTTCTCCTTCATTTTCTGTTGTCATCTTGAAATCTTTGGATTTGTAAATGACCTCGACGTCCAGATCGAGAGGATCGCCGGATTCGGGACTCGTCTTGCCGCCGATACGCATCGTGAGTTTATCGCCCACATCACATTTCAGCGCAATGGCAACAGCCATTGGATCCCACAGAGCGGCGATGATGGAGTTATCGATCCCCAGATCGAGCAGGCCCTTGAGAAAAAACGTTGCATCACCCGCCGCACCTCCACCAGGCATATCCGAATAATCGGCAACAATACAGGGAAACTTTGTCTCCCGTGCGATCGCTTTCATTCCTTCATCGAGCTCCATCAGGTGTTTTGCACCCGTTTTTCCCCTTAGAGCAAAAAATCGCCGGCCGAATTCTTCGGCCAATTTGGCCCCCATTTCCGGCTGATTATCCGTGATAACCAGCATCTTCGAGCCCATATCCGGCACATCGGCATCGGGAAAGCCGTGGATGAAGGAGACGGATATGACTCCGTCCTTCCCCTCGGCAGCCTTCATGTCATCGACAACACTTTTGGAGGGCTCCTCGAGGGTATGATAGTTGGCAACCATCCGACAGTCCCAAACGGAAATGTGCGGATCGATCTTTCCTGCGACGACATCGGCCGTGAGGTTGAAGGCTTTGATATAGGTGTCATAGGCATCGATGTGCGGCCATTCTTTATAAAAGACAAGAATGTCAGCGGCTTCCACCATCAAATCTGACAGATGAGCGTGCGGATCCAATCCCGCTCCTATAGGCACATCCTCCCCCACAATCTCACGGCAGGCCTGCAGAAGATCTCCTTCACAATCGTCATATCCCTGGGCCACCATGGCTCCATGCAAAATGAGAACGACCATATCCACTGGCAGAGCCGCTTTCAGATCAGAGAGAAGCTCCGCTTTCATAGTCTCATAAGCTGAGCGGGTTGTGATTCCGGCCGGCTCAGCCTGAGCAAGCAATCCGTAGGCCACATCCCATCCATGCTCTTTGGCATTTTGCGTGAATTGGGGAAATCCTTGCTTTGTTTTCTCAAAATCATCCAGGTCTGTTGGGAAAGGACAAAACAGATTGGACTCTGTGGCAATTCCAGCCACAAAGGCTTTTTTTTGCCCTGTCACAGAAGAATCAGCACCACCTGATTCAGTAGAATTCTGCTCACCATTTTGTGCGCATCCGACAGGACCAAAACACACACCCAGGACCACAATCAATCCGACGATGAAAAAACGCTTCATTTGCCCTCCTCAATTGTTCTTCAACCTTCATAACCGCACTATTATACATAATTATGATCGGGGGACACTATACTTAATTCTCAAAACGGGGGACATAATACTTGATTACATCGGGGCAATTGAAATCCGAAATCTGGGAAAACTACAATTAATTTGTTGTGCTCGAGATAAAAAGATCAGCACAGTGAATCATGTATATGTACAGGCAGAGCAACCGAGTAAAAATCACCGGGAGCTAATATCCTCGGAATTCAACGTAATTGAGTATTATGTCCCCCGAATGGAATGCGAATGTGAATTAAGATTTTAAAAATGATCTGTGGTAGTGTATAGTGCTTATCTTCCTATGATGTTATCGAGGCATTGTCAGAAAATCCTAAAACCCAGCATCTTATTTGTGAGGGAGGTTAAACCATGAAAGAAAAACATGCATCCGTTATCCTCATTTCTCTTTTGATTTGTATTCCAGTTATCATCGGGGCTACAGAAGATAGAATCGATGAGGTTTCGACCAAGCTTATCAAAGAGCACACGACAAAACCGGAATATTTGTCCCCGATCGTCGATCATATCCCCGATTCGGAATCGGTCCCCTCGCCCAGAGATTTTCTCGGATATGTGGCGGGAGCCCCCAAGAAATTAACCCATGCCCGAGATGTTCACAGATATTTTTATGAGCTGGCCAAAACTTCTCCCCGCATCAAAGTCTTTGAAACGGGCAAGACCCATGAGGGGCGGTCACGCATCCTGGCCGTTATCGCCGATGCCAAAACCCTGTCCGAATTGGAGACCTACAAGGCTTACATGAAAAAGCTCGCCGACCCCCGAGCACTATCGGAAAAGGAAGCCCAAAACATTATCCAGAAGGCTAAACCTATCTACCTTATTACCGGCGGTCTCCATTCCCCCGAGACCGGAAGCCCGGACATGCTCATGGAGCTGGCCTATCGTTTGGTCGCGTCCAATTCCGAGAGGATCAAATCCATCAGAGACCATACCATCACCCTCATCATTCCAGTCCTCGAGGTGGACGGGAGGGAGAAACTGGTGGACTGGTATTACAGGTATACCGTCAATGTCACAGATATGGAAGACAGTCCTCCCATGTCCCCGCCCTATTGGGGAAAATACACACTCCACGACAACAACCGGGACGGCATCCAGGTCAGCCAGCCTCTGACACAACAGGTGTTCGACGTGTTTTTTGGCTACTATCCGGTGATCACCCACGACCTGCATGAGTCTTTTCCCCTACTTTATATCTATGCCGGCACAGGTCCCTTTAACCGCAACTACGATCCAATCTCCATCACAGAGTTTCAGCTCTTTGCCCAGTATGAAGTGGCCGAATTCACCAAATTCGGAATGCCGGGGGTCTGGACCTGGGCCTTTCCAGTAGGATGGAACCCCGGTTACCCGACCTGGGTTTCGACCAATCACAATTCAACAGCGCGCTTTTACGAGACCTTTGGAAACGCCGGCGCCAACACCTTTGAGCGAAAAGTCCGGGCCCGATTCGCCAACAAGGATGTCACCACAAGGCAGTGGTACCGGCTCCTCCCTCCCCCAAAGACAACGAGCTGGTCCTTCCGGAACAACATCAATTACCAGCAAACAGGCCTCATCTTAGCCCTGTTCCACACCTCACAGAACAGAAGACTCCTACTGGAAAATTTCTGGGTCAAGGGGAAAAACGCCATTCACAAAGGTCAGAGCGAACCTCCTCATGCCTTCCTAATCCCCAAGGCCAACATGCGAAAAGACATGGTCAACTATCTCCTCAGTCAACTCGACAAACAAAAAATAGAAGTTCATACGCTGAAGGAACAGGTGACTCTCAAGGAGAACACCTACCCCAAAGGGACGCTCGTAGTCAAGCTGGATCAGCCCTATGGCCCTCTGGCTAAAAACCTGCTCGAGATCCAAAAATATCCGGAAGGGGCTGAATTCCTCCCCTATGACGATATTTCCTGGACTTTAGGACTTCTCTACGGAGTGGAAACCGTCCAGGTCGATGACAAATCAATACTAAAGGCATCCATGGAAAGGATCACATTCCCCTACCGGGTCGAATCTGAAATGCCCAAAAAGGATGCGGCCTATTATGTAGTTCCCAATCACGGCTCCCCATCGCTCATTTCTTTGAGATACGCTCTCAAAGATATAGACATTCTGGCTGCCGAGTCGTCCTTCAAAATACAAAAGATGGAATTCAACCCGGGATCACTGATCATTCCCATGAAAGAGAGCGATCCAAGCGCCGGGAATATGCTGAAAGAAGCGGCTCGGAAATTCAGCCTGGATGTGATTACTGTTCAGGAAAAGCCGGATGTTGGCATGCATGAACTCGATCTCCCGAGACTTGGAGTTTACCATGACTGGGTCTACACCCAGGACACGGGATGGTTCCGGTATGCCATCGAGGAATACGGCATCGATTACACGCTGATCAACGACGATGTGTTCAGAGCGGGACAGTTGAATTCCCATTTCGATATGATCATCATTCCAGACCTGGGCCGGTTCATGAATCCCAAACTCCTGCTCCACGGCATAGACGACAAGTGGAGCCCTCTTCCCTACACAAAGACAGAGGAATTCCCCAGTCACGGCGCTGTGGATGAAACGGATGACATGACCAGGGGGATGGGCTTCGAAGGCCTGATGAACCTGGATGCGTTTGTCAAAGGGGGAGGTCTGCTCGTGACGCTTGGCGGCGGGAGCATTTTGCCTGTCGACCTCGGACTTGCACCACCGGTGAGCCGGGTGAACCCGGCCACGCGGGGGGTGGTGAATCCCGGTTCAGTCCTCAAGACAAAGATCCTGCAGACAGACAGCCCGATCGCCT
>Ga0180433_10005808_pt1 | contig 16495 bp, 17 predicted proteins | sample SS_ome_8_FD_132980 | JGI IMG/M metagenome (GOLD analysis project Ga0180433, IMG submission 132980) | Hypersaline lake sediment archaeal communities from the Salton Sea, California, USA - SS_1_D_1 metaG | ecosystem: Environmental > Aquatic > Non-marine Saline and Alkaline > Hypersaline >... | reverse complement strand
TGTGTCAGCTAATCCTTGCACACCAATACCAATTGGTCTGTGGCGAAAATTACTCCTCTTTGTTTTTTGATTTGGATAGAAATTAATATCAATAATATTATTAAGATTATTAACAATAACACCTGTTACATGGACTAGTCGTTCATAATCAAATGTTTTATCACTTTTTACAAATGCAGGCAAACTAATACTTGCTAAATTACATACAGCTGTCTCATTTTCGTCAGAGTATTCTATTATTTCCGTACACTGTGATGTAATTATTCCATTAAAAATACCAGCATGTCTTTTAGGTTCATTAAAACAATAAGTTTTATCTACTCTTTTATTATCGACAATTTTTTGCACGCTTATAAATTTATTAGCACTTCTTTGATATTCGCATTTATCAACCTTTAATCGTTTTGGAGAAAATCCTAATGTTAATAATTGCTGTAATTGATTTGATGCAATTAATAGTCTCCAGATATTTTTACAATCATTTTCTCTATATTCACCTGATCCATCATTTTTTGGTAATTTACTTCTACGTTCACACATATTTAATCGAACTATTGAATTTATCCCGCATGTCTGTAACATTAATTTAATATTTATTAAAAAATCCTTGTTAATAGAAGAAACTTGTAAACTCTGATTTGTTCCATTTCTAGAAATACTTCCATCCGCATCACAATACCCTGAAAACCATGCCATTTTACTTTCAATTGAATAATTAATTGGAACAAAGAATTTCTCTTCTAATGTTGGTACAAGTGTAACATTTAGTTTATTATTATTACATTCTCCTTTACTAATATATGTTAAATGTTCTAATAATTTAATTTTATCACCATATAAAGTTACGTGTGGTTTTTTTTCATAGCTGTAAGCATTACACATATTACCATCCCTTAATTCACAATTTTCTATTAATTTGTTGAAAATATGACGTTTACAATATTGTTGTTTTTCTAAACACTTAAAAGCAGACAATTTTTTCTCATTATTTGTTATATTTGTATATGTTCCATCGCCACTAAAAAATCCATTAGTATAAGGATTTTCTAATATTTTTTCTTTATTATTAATAACTGGATAGTCACATTTGATTATGTTCATTCCACTTTCCAAATTTTGTGCCTCAACTAATTCTACAACCGAGGCGTTAATTATATCTATATTTTTGTCTCTATTTTTTTGATATCTATTTTGTATATAAAATTTATGATACTTAGTACAAGTTAGAATACTACCATCGCTCATATGGACTTCTATTAATTCACTAGATTCACTTGTCTGATATATACGAGTATTACTAAATTCTTTACCATTCCACACCTCCACTTCTTTATCTTTTAGATCTTCTATCTTTTCTTGTCCATTTCTTGTTAATATTAATGTTTCTGGTGCTACACAAAGGTTGCTAGACTGTATGGTGCCAAGATTTTTTTGATTGGACTTACTATTACAAGCATCTTTATATAAAATATAAGGTGTTCCTGTTTCCATTTGAGAATCTAATATTTTAATCCATAAATCACGTGCATTTACTTGTTTTGTCCATACCCCTTGCTCTTCATATTCACAATATAAGCGTTCATACTCTTCTCCATATGATTTACATAATTTGGGGCACTGATCTGGACAAAATAGCGACCATTTAGCATTAGTTTTAACACGTTTCATAAATAGATCACTTATCCACATACCATAAAACAAGTCCCTTGCACGATTTTCTTCATCACCGTGATTTTTCTTTAAATCTAAAAAGTCTTCAACATCTGGATGATGTGGTTCTAAATATATTGCAAAACTACCGTTTCTCTTTCCGCCCTGATCAACATATCTGGCTGTTTTATTGAAAACGCCTAACATTGGAATAAGACCGTTAGAAATTCCATTTGTTCCTCTAATATGAGAACCTGTACACCTGATGTTATGGGCATGTAATCCTATGCCACCAGACCATTTTGATATTTGCGCACATTCTTTTAATGTATTGAAAATACCATCAATACTATCGCTTTCCATCGCAAGTAGAAAACATGAACTTAATTGTGGTCGCGGAGTTCCAGCATTAAAAAGTGTTGGGGTTGCATGTGTAAACCATTTCTCCGACATAAGATCATATGTTTCCTTTACCGCTTCTAGATTTGAACCATGAATACAAATAGCAACACGCATCCACATATGTTGTGGACGCTCAACAATCACCTTATTGCATTTAGTTAGATATGCTCGTTCAAGTGTCTTAAAACCAAAATAGTCAAATAAGAAATCGCGAGTATAATCGATGAAATTATCGATGGTTTCTCTATTAGCTTCTACTACATCCATTAGGTCTTTACTTATCAAATTATATTCTTTTCCATTAACATCTTTAAAACTCGCTAATTGTGTCATTGTCTCATAAAAACTGCTACTAGTGTTTTTTTGTAAATTGGAAATCGCAATTGCACCAGCAAGACGATTGTAGTCTGGATTAATACTTGCCATAGATGCGCATTGTTGCGCCGTTAATTCATCAATTTCACTAGTTTTAATATTATTATACAACTGATCTATTACTTTCATAACTAGTTGTGTATATTGAATTGATAGATTGAATTCATGACCTAAGTTTTTTACGCGCTTCAATATCTTGTCAAAAGATATTATCTCCAAGTTACCATTGCGTTTTTTTACATACATATCTTCATCTACATTAGCATCTACATTAGTATCTTGGTTAGATATGGAATTCATTATAGTAATATAATATTATACAAATATAATTTTAAATATTTTTACATTTATAATATAAAAGAATATTCATATAATATGTATTATATATATATGACTAGAGATGTAACAAAAGATATATTTATATCTTACGCTTGAGGCTTTGATGAAATGAATAGAGACAAGGTATTAGTAGTAGAACTCTAGTAACCACTTCTAACTCTAGTAGTAGTCGTGACAGTAGTCGTGACAGTAGTCCAATGAGTAACTCTATAATTATTAATGATATTAACCTATTATCTAAGAGACAAACTATTAGAATTTAATATATTTATTGTTAAATTCTAATACGTATGTATAGTCTTAATAACCTTACAGTATTATATTTTGTAATAAACATTTAGGTTCGTTATTATTTAGAGTTAGATTATCACTATTAGAATTTTTGTTTTCTCTTTTAACCCTTTTTTTTGGTGCCCTATGCGAATAATCTCCGTTTTTTTCTTGCTGTATTATATTCCATAATATTTCTATATAAGGCTGGGCTTTATTAAACCATGGTTTATTACGTAACACCAATATACAACTTATTTCTGCTAACTTCCAATAAATTGTCTGTACCCAACTACATTCTGGATATTTATCCATTATCTTTTTCTCCCAATTAGATATTTCTTCAATCGAATAACCAAATTGATGATATTCATATATAGGACCATTTTGTCCTTCAAAATGGATAATAGAACCACGATATGTAGCCTTGCTGAACACATTTACACCATATGTATTATTATCTGTAAAATCTGGATCATTTATAAATTCATCGTAGTCTGAGTATTCAATAAACCGTGTTTCTAAGAAATCACATTCATTTAAATTACAAGTTTCCATTTGTATTTGCATTTGAATCCAATATTCCATTTTTGGAATACCAGTTATATCACGATTTACTATATTTTTTATTTCTAACATTCTACCATATCTCTCATTATCTATATCACAATTTATACCATCTGGAGATGCAGCCATATATGGAAATTCTGGATGTGGTATACATCCAAAATCATCTACTCTTGTTTTGTAAAAGAATTCATAATATAATACTGATAAAGGTTCATACTTTTGTCCCCAGTGAAATGGCGTTTCTATGTTAGTCGGTTTATTACTGTGTATTTCTACAGGTTTACATTTTTCATATATTAACTGATTTTGACTTGATTCACTATAAAATACTTTCCATAAATTAGATGCTGTTAGTGTATTGTGTCTAAAACGATACCATTCTTCCGTTCTTTGTTCGGGCTGTGGTACAGCCTTTAAATGCTCTATTTTAAGTCTCAAGTGTTCTTTATGCTTAGGAGTTTGTGATAACCTTATAAAACTAGTAGGATAACTTCTTATAGGAATATAGTATTTTTGGATAATATTCATTGATATAATTATACAATTATATATATCATTATTAAGAGAGTTCATAACATATTCTTGTCCTCTATTATCCATATCATATGCGTGCCATATATCTTCTAATTGTATTCTGTATAATTCAAAGATATTCTTATAAAAATCCAGCGGTATATTTTGATAAGCCATTTCTAAAATATTATCTATCATGTAGTCGAGTGTTAATCTTGATATATGAATTATAATTTCAACACACTCTATTTTTTGTAATAATATAAAATTATATTTATCAAAATCTCTCATAAGTTGATGTTCTATAGTAACCAAATTGACCATTACAATATAAATATAATATTACTAATATATTTATATGTTTATTAATATATCAATTTTTTTATATTATATTTAGTCTTTATTCTATTTACCGTCGTAAATAGTTTCGACAAGAAGTTCAAATGAATAGTCCCCATAGTTATTATTATATATTTTGCCATATGGATCATAAATAGTAATACCTAATTTATCTATATTAGTTGGTCCAAAATATATTCTTGCTGGCCAATTAGTAGAATATTCCTTATCATCTGTTAACTTACCAAGAATATTACGGTTCAGACTGGACTGGTCTTTAAATGGTGACATAAATACAGTATTACTATTATTTTGAAAATCATCAATTGATAGCAACATATATTTCTTTCCTGTTAAATCTATCAATCCTTCTGATTCATACGAATAACCACTTGGATCTAAATACGAAAAACTTATATCTCTTATATTTTTAGTGTATGTATTCATACATCTTGAATAGTGTGTACTAAGTTTGCTCGACGGATATTGTGGATTACTACTCTCTACAGATTTAATCTTTTCAATATATTGTCCTCTATACCCTAATAACCAGCCCAATGTTAAATGATCTCGATAGGCTATATTATTTATTTGCACAGTATTTACACAGTCTTTATTATCCTCAGATGTTCTATATGAAAAATCCAGTTGGAATGGATTAAGAGAATTATCTGTGAAAATTCTAGTTTTAAAACTTATAGGATCTATAAATACTTCAATATCTGTTAAATTAACATGGCTGTCTATTGCACTTTTAATATTATTCTCTAAATCTAAAATATTCTCATATGTATACATACCATTACTTATATCTATATAATGAGACGTTGATACACCACTTATATCTCTAATTATAACAAAATTATTATTATTATAATGTTTTGATATACTGTAATTATCTTTTGGTAAATGATAATCGTATAATTTCATAGATATGACTTTTTTAAGCGGTTGTGCTAACTTTACAACAAAATTTGTTGCTGATGTATTATTATAATTCTCTCTAAATGCAGTATTTATATTGATTATTTGTTTTAATGTTTTAACACCTAAACTATTTACAGAACCAGGGCCCACTGGTAATTCTGTTGTATAAGTATGTGGTATATGTGTAAAATTATTTAATCTTGACATTTCTATATTTATATTTATATTATAAATAAAAATATAGAATTTTCTTAATTTATGGTATAACAAATGGTCTTTGATTAGTTTCTAATATTAATGGTTCTGGTATAAGAGTTTCACGATTTACATGGAAAAAATCTCTAAAACAAACATCTTTTAACTGCGGAGTAATTTCAGGTTGTGGAGTAACCAGATTACAACTATTAATACCGAATAATTTACTCTCTATATCTACAGGATTTGTAGAAAAAGCATCTCTTGGCATATGACTTGGCATGTAACCTAAATTTGGAATACTATCACAGTATGCACGTCCGTCACTTCCATGTTTATATAACCTATAATCATTAGATAGTCTATTATTTCTCTGTTGTATAACATAGTCACAATGTGTATTTTTGTTTCTTGTTGATGTCATATTATATATTATATATTGTATATAATAAAATCAAATAATAAAATCAAATAATAAAATCAAAATCATAATTTTTTTTATTTTTCCATAATGAATATTCTCTATGGAATTTATAAAAATATTCATAACTAAAGACAAAACAAAATATATCAGAATCTGTTAAATTACTTTCTTCACTACCATTTAAAAATCCAACCACACTCATTCGCTTATTCATTATCTTTTTTATTTTCTCAATTAAAATTTTGAAAGTTTCTTCTTCTTTTAATTCTTCGTAGAGAGAATTTGTTATTTTTTCAATTTGTTCACTATCATATTCTCCATCTAGACCAAATGCCTGAAGAAATTGCATCTTATAACAAAGATCACTCTCATTGGCATCTTCTATATGTTGATATGTACATAAAAAATTGCTATCATATTCACAATACATATAAATACACTATTATCGTATATTTATATGTATTTATAGATTATGTATTTATAGATTATATATTTATATCTACACATGTCTTATATGTTTTATTTTAGCTATTGTTGTTATTATTTAAATTTTTACTAAAGTCTCTCGAAGACATACCTCCTCTAACCCAATTACTTGATGCAGATTCTTCTATTAAATTGTTAGGATTTGTAACTGTATTTCTTAAATCATCAATTAAGGGATAATTCTGTTTCTCTGATAGATTAGCCTCTGTAGTAGGATTTAAAGATTTTTTATTTAATTCTTTATCTCCTATACGTATCTGTCTCTCTAATACTGGATCAACTTTTCCACGTCCTAAATAAGGAACTGTTAAATAAGGACGTTCTTGTAATGAAATTTTACAAGCTGGCTTTGTCACTTTTGTATATCTTAGTTCACTATTTTCTGTTATGTTACATCCATTAATACCAACCTGATGACTGCCTGTATAATTAACATTTGGTTGCTTTGTTGCAAAATCAATTGCATTTGTCATTGGGCAAAATGGACTAAAATTTTCAACTTGATAGTTACTGGCCGCGTAATTTTGGATATTGCGCTGATCCAAACTACAAGAATCGTTTCCTATTCTACTTAAATTATCAAAAGTATATGGAAATACACTGAATTCAGACATATATATATATTAATTTAATATATTATTTTTAATTAATATATATTAATTATTGTTTATCAATATACCTATCTTAAATACCTATCTTAAATACCTATCTTAAATATTTATATGATTAGGATTATGTCTAACACAAGCAAGATTATTACCTTCCTTACATGAAATCATATCGCCATAGCAAAAATTAGCAAAATCACCCTGATTATTTGGAACTGTTGTACTTGCTGTTGTATAGAAATTTCTCATACTCTGTTCAAATTGAAAGTTGTCCCCTAAATCATTAAATAGTTTATCTCTAACAGTATTATCATTATCAAAATTAGTTACTATCATATCCTTAGCTGAATTGTTTATCTGTTCTGCTATAACTGGATTATAACTCGGTCCAGCCATATTTCTTTCAGGATTATCATTTATTTCTGGTAACATAACATTCATAGTAGGATTTGTTTCGGACGGCATCGTAAAACGGTCTGTTATATCAGGCGAAGTGTAAAAGTTTTGTATAGAACCGAAATTACAGAACTCTTCACGCGAATTATTTTTTGTTGAATAATATAAAAATATAAATACTCCTAATGTTACTATTCCTGATACTAGTATTTTAAAAGAATATGTAAATATAAAACCTATTAGTGTTATGTATATTACTAATCTAGATAATGTATTCAGTTTTTCATTGCGCGACATATTTTCAGTAGGCCATATAGTCAATAATTTATTATCTGCTATTAAAACCATTGGATCATCTATCCAGAATTTTTCACTGGATAAAATTTGATCGCTTACATCTGTTAAAATATTTTTAGATACATCAGGTAATTTATGTGTTCCATCTAATATACTATTTAGAATATTTCCTATAGATGAGTTGGATGGAGATGTCTGTGTTGTTGTTGTTGTTGTATCACTTGATGTATTTGTATTTGCATTTATATTTTGACTATTATTCATAAATTTTTCTACAGTATTCATTTATATATATATTCATAATAATTTATAATTATGCCTTTTTTCCCTTTTTTTTCTTTTTATTTGTATTCTCTCTATTGCCACTATTGCCACTATTTCCAGCATCTCTAGTACTATTTAAATTCACCTCATTTTTTTGCTTCATCTCTTCTACTAATTTTTGAAGATCGCTATTCAATTTAGATAAGTCACCGCCTCCACTATTACTAAATAAAAAGTCTAAATTTTTCTGTATATTATTTTGAACATTAGAATCATCTAAATTAGATGTTCTATTATTTGCCTGACTTGTCGATTGTCCCTGATTGCCTCTACCTGTTTCTGCTTCTCTCTGTTGTTGATTAGCTTCCATCTTTGTTCTCATCCTATCTCTCGCTCTGGATGCTTTCATTGTCTGTTCCATCTTGCTATTAAATGCATTTTGATTAAAACGCCCACCTTGGGGCATCATACCCATATTTTTCATCATATCACCTATATTAAAATTGTTAAATAAGTCTTTCATATTTGCATTTTCCATACCTGGCACATTTTTCATATTATTAAACATATTAGTTGCCTCTTCTAATAATTCACTCTCCTTAATATCTCCCGATTTCATCTTCTGGTCTAATTTACTTCCCACATTTTTCACTAAATTCATCAGTTTCTGTGGATTCTTAAAAAGTGTCTTGAAAACATCCTTTGGATCTTTTATGTTCTCTTCAGTTAAATCAAAGTCCTTTGCTGTCTCTTCTGCTAATTCTTTTGCTAACTCTCCTAATTTACCATTCATTATACCACTAATATGATCATGAATTTGTTTTGGATCCGGCATATTCTCAAATAAATTTTTAGATAAATCTTCGGCACTTTGTTCTAAATTACTTAAATCAAATATATTCTCAAGACCTTTTATAGTGTCCTCTAATTTTTCTTTAAATTCTTCTTCATTTATAGCTTCAAATAGCTTTGCTGTATCACCAAAAGTATTTTTGTTATCTACATTAGTAATAATTGAAAATAGTATTAGCTGTAAATATTTCCAAATACTTTCCCGTGTTTTATCGCTAATATTTTCCATCCATAGAACGCCAAAATCCAATCCTGGTAGAAATTTGGTATTTACATCATCATCTGCGAAAATTTCCCCATTTTGATATAATATATCGAAAAACCGTTCTGGATATACACTGCAACAATAATCGAAAACAGCTTCTATACTTGTCTTTAATTCTTCTGGGTCTGAATCGCACTCTTTTTCGTCTTCATCTTCATCTTTATCTTTATCTTGTGAATAGTTTTCTGAATATTCAACGTCACCGTCGCCTTGATTATCGTCAACTGTTTCCGTCTTTTTCATGTCTTTGTTACCATTTTGAAAAATAGTTAATAAATTTTCATCTAATCCTGTTATTTGTTCTGGAAACGTGACCAAAATGTCATTTACAAAATCAGTTAGGACTTTTTTAAATTCATTATAATTATATTTATCAGTTTGAGACATTATAAATATAATTTTACTATTTGTTTAAATTTATTTATCTATTTAATATATTATTTCTCTCACTTTCTATATTTTTGATATTAACTTCTCCAATCTTATCTGGCGTGTAGTCTTCGGGAGGGGTTTCTATCTTGTCAACATGGTCTAGTGTGGCATAGTTATATAACTGACGCAGACCACCGTCTCCTTTTGCAGACAATTGACTAGCATCCTGATCTAGAAAACTATAACAATCTGATACAACCCCTCCAAAATTACCAGCATTCATTGAAAAACACTCAGGTTCGCCCTGATGGTTTGTAGCAACATCACGATTAACCTTCTCGATTGGATTTAAATGTTTGACTATTTCCTCACCATAAAAAACACGGTAATTATCATTTAATAACAATAGCGCCGGAACGCTTTTTATTGTATCTGGCAACACAACCTCTTGATTAGACTCGAGAACAACATATGTTTTTCCATTCTTAACATTGCGTCTATCAATACAGATAAAATGGATGCTTTTTACTAGTTCTGTTCTAGAAATGACAGATAATAAATTTTTACAATTATTACAGTAATTGCTATAGTAGAGAATTTTCCCCATTAATATATAGAATACTTTTTTGTTTTTATTTTTGAACTAAATATATTAAATTATATTAAATTTAAAAATTGATATAAATTATTATATACAAATTTATATATAATAATATGAATTCAAAAATTAGCAACATTTCTGAAAATGATGATGTGTTGACTTTTACACTTCAAAACACAAATGTTAGTATTGCTAACGCTATTCGGCGAACACTGTTATCTGATATTCCATGTGTAGTATTTAAAACTATACCTTACAATGATTCTCTTGTAAATATAGAAATTAATACAACTAATTTTAATAATGAATTTATTAAGCAACGGCTTAGTTGTATTCCAATTCACATCGATGACGGTGATTTCCCAATTGAAGATTATCGTCTAGAAATCGATGTTATGAATGATAGTGAAGAAGTTAAATATATAACTACTGAAGACTTCAAAATAAAAAATATTAAGTTAAATAATTATCTAAATAGTGAAACTGTTCGAAAAATATTTCCACCCGATAATTTAACACGACAATTTATTGACTTTGTTAGGCTAAATCCTAAGGTAAGTGCAACATTGCCAGGTGGGCATTTAAAACTTGATTGTGGGTTTTCATTTGGTACTGCAGGCGAAGAGGGCATGTTTAATGTTGTTTCCACTGCAGCATACAAATTTACACAGGACCCAGGACTAATTGCTCTAGAGTGGGAAAAAATAGCTGAAACACTTAAAGCGACCAAAACGAGTGAAGAAATAGAGTTTTATAAACGAGATTGGTTAAATTTAGATGCTAAACGTCTTTATATTAAGGACAGTTTTGATTTTGTTATAGAGACTATTGGAATTTACACTAATATGCGTTTAGTTGACTTAGCTTGTGGCATCATTATTAAAAAATTAGTAGCTATTGGTCAGCAATTAAAAAATAACCAGGGACTTATCAATGAAAGTGTAAATACTATGGAAAATTGTTACGACATTACTCTAGAAAATGAAGACTATACAATTGGTAAAATTTTAGAGTATATTCTATTTACAAAATATTTTACAGACACACAAATTTTATCATTTTGCGGTTTTATTAAAGAACATCCGCACAATCGCGATTCTATTATTAGACTAGCATTCAAAAATATTGTTGAGGTCTCTGAAATAGCTACTATCTTAAATGATGCTATTACTATCCTGATCCAAATCTTTACAAAAATTCAGGACAATTTTACCACTTAATTTCTGCTTTGTTACTTTCACGCAATATAGTATTTATTCTTGAAAATGGTTTACTACCTAGAAATGGTGGATATTCGCCAAATTTTTTATTGCAACTTAATGGCGAAGGATGAGAAGAAACTAATATATGGTGTTTGTCTCTGTCTATGTTTTTCAATCGACTATAAGCGTGAGCCCCCCAAGCTACAAATATTACACACTCTAAATTATTTATTTCATCTATAATAAATTGTGTAAAATCTTGCCAATATTTTATATGAGAACCCGGTTTAGATTCGACTACAGAAAGACTAGTGTTTATCAAGAGTACACCTTGCTTTGCCCATTTTTCTAATGTTTTATCCTTTATAGTGAGTTCTACATCTGATATCAACTCTTTTTCAATATTTTTTAAAGATGGAGGTGTTTTATATTTCGGATTTACACCAAATGCTAATCCAGTTGCTTGTCCCTTACCATGATATGGGTCTTGTCCAATTATTACTACCCTTATATCATCGTAGTCTGTCATTTTAAAACATCTAAAAATATTCGCATTATCAGGATAAATTTCTAATTTGCCTTCTAGTCTATCTCGTTCACTATTTATAGTGTCTAAAATATCACCTACCTTTAGCTTTACATTTGTTTTTTCATCAATTTGATTAAAAATTTTTACCCATTTCTCTCCGACACTGTCCATATTTTTATAATTATTTTAAAAATATAGACAAGAAATCTAATTGTATTATTTATTCCTCAATATTAAGAATATTAAATAAATTTGCAATTTCTGTAAAAAGTTTTTTTTCAGATGTGTGAACATCTTTGCAAAGAGTTTTAGCAATATTTGCGGATATTTGTATAGAAAGAACAATCTTGGAAAAATTTTCAGATAATGTTAAATTATATTTATCAAGAATTTTATTTATATAATTAAAATATTTAACTAGAAGTGTTTTTTCTGCATATTCTACTATTCCATATATTAATAATTTTTCAAGTTCTTCTTTTCTTTTTTGAGGCATTGTATTAATAGTTTCTTTCGGTTCAAGAAATTGACAAATACTATCATCTATTAAATTACTATAATTATGGGTAATTAAAAATTTATTAAAAAAGTTAAAATATTTAATCTGATCTTCGGCATTTGGAAAATAACATATTCCAAAATCTATAACACCTAATCTATATTTATTTCCATCTCCTACTTCATTTTCATCTATGTAGTAAAATAAATTTCCAGAGTGTAAATCACAGTTTACACTACTAGTTAATAATATACTAATAAATCCTAATTTTAATGCTAATTCACCAAATTTATCTTTTATCTCAGGATCCATTTTTTGTATATCACTATAAGTGTATCCACTAATGTTTTCCATAACAATAATATTATTATATTTATCAGTTATATCACTATATACATAAGGTATTCTATATTCATTAAAATTTTCTAAATTTTTTTTGTATCGTTTTAAATTATTTACTTCATTAGTAAAATTTAATTGGCTTTGGAGTAAGCTTTTGTTTTTAGAAAATAAATCTCTAAGTTTAAAATTTTTAATATATGGAATATATTCTGCTATATTTGCTAATAATTCTACTTCATTAAAAAAATTATCTAGCTTTTTATCTATATTATTTTTAAGGATTTTTATTACTACTTTTTCACAGTTATATTCAGCATCAAATACACATGCAACTATTCCAGAATTAATAGGATTAGTATCTAGTAATTTAATATTATAATTTTCTATTAATGCATTAATTGTTATCCAATCAATATCACTCCGATTATATGGTACATTATCTGTATATTTAATTAAGAAATTATTCTCGACACTGGTTAAGTAGAGTTTATCTATAGCAATACTTTGGAATAGTTTAACATATAAAATATTATATCTCTCTAATATCCTACATACACTTTTTATATAATCTATTCGCTCATAACATGGTCTAAAATATAGTAGTCTATATGTTATATCTATTAAGAATAAACTTATACAGTTTAACAATATATTATTAAATAGATATGATAATTTAATAAATGTACAAATAGTAGAATACATTTAATTATACTATATATTAAATGTGTTCACTTTAATCGCGTTATATTTAAATATTTATTTTTTTAGCTTGTAAATGAATAAACTATATATAAGCCTACATATGCTAATATACTACCTATTAATCCTAAATATCTAATGTCAATACTTTTTAAATAATTGAATGTAATTACTGTAGATAGTAATAGCAATGCGTCTACTACTAAAATTTTCCATTTTACTTCTTTTGCATAATCAAAAAATAATTTAGATATACCAGTTTTTGGTTTAGATTTATTTATAAAATAACCAAATGTTAAATCATGTGCTAATCCAACTAGTACAACTGTAAATAATTGAATATATAAATTACCTGTAAATAAGATAGCTATTAAACTTCCTATAATTAATGACAATACATCAAATAAATATGCACCTACTCTATATTTTTCATACCATATCTTAATGTTTTTTCCTCCGCGTTTTGTAAAGAATAATATAGCAACACAAATAGCTTCTACAACTATTGCTGATACTATTAATACATACATTTCATTATCTCTCATTAGTATATAATAACATTATATTTTGTGGATTATATTTTGTGGATTATATTTTGTGGATTATATTTTGTGGATTAAGGCTCTATATAAATAAGTTGAAGCTGTAAATAATATTCCCCCCCAGATTACATCGATTGACGCAATTACAGGATCCCATTTCTTAAATATAGCTAAGTTTGTAGTCTCAAAAACTCCATAAATAAATAATCCCAAAAAGAACGCATCTTGTAGACTAGCATTTTTACCTATAATAAAATAAAACATAGAAGAGATTAAAAATACATAGCACGCTAATGTATAAACTATATTTAATTTTAAAGATTCATTTTGTACTACTTTTACTAATTTGTTAAAATTATCTTTCATTAAAAATAAATATCCACTATCAACCAGTAAAAATATAATACTCAATATTAATATATTTTTTATCATATATAAATAAAAATATATTATTTTTAAAAGAGATTAACTATACGCATTGCAAGAGTTTTAATATATCTTAAACCATGATTAATATATAAAAAATCTATTATATCAAAATCAATTATCTCTTTTATCAAGCGTAACTTTAATTGTGTTTTTTTACGCATATAATAGATTATATATACTTTTTTCTATATTTTTATATATTTTTATATATTTTGATATTATATATAATATGTTGTTTAAAGATTGCACCCAAAGTCTTATAGCTTTAGTATTAATAATAATTTCATATCTTATATTATTTAGTGTTCGCGGAGGATTTGGTATGTTTCTAGAGTGGGAAAAATATAATTGGTGGTTTGATTTATTATACACAATTATATATATAGGTTTAATACAAGTATTATGTGCAACAAATCATAAAACAATTGCATGGATACTCATTGGTATTATGTCCATTGGAACTATTTTTTCTATTTTTAATAGAAAAACTGTATTAGGTATTGATATGAAAACTGTAGATATTGAGAAAAAAGATAATGTTAGTCTATTTAAAGCTATGGGTATAGCAGAACACCAACTAGAAAATAAATGATTAACTAAATTCTATCAATAATATTTAAACTATCTATATTTATAATATGGATAAATATAGATGTTGGATTTGTTTTTCAGAATTGTCACATGATCATAATTTACTCCCTCTACAAGATGAATATATAGGACAAGAGATAAGCATATTTAAAAATACTTTTATAATAAAAAGTATAGAGCCATTTACGTTTTGTTATTACACATGTTGCAATAAATGTATAGATAAATATATAAAAATACATTTTTATAAGTTTAAATATTTGCGTGCGAGAGAAATAGGTATAAAATTGAAATATTTAAAAAGATAATACTATTAATTATATAGAGTGTATGTTTGTAAATGGTATAGTAAAAAAATATGATGTAGACTTGATGAGCGAAGATATTAGTCTTCATAGTGGTATTCCAAAAGATTACTATAGTTTAAAAGAACATAATTTTGGCGACTGGGAAATACCACCATGGGAACTATATATTTTTAAAGATAGACTTATTGGTGAAGGTAGTTTTTCGAAAGTATACTTAGCAAAATGGCGCGAAACGTTTGTTGTAGCAAAAGTTGTAGATCCTGAATTTATTAAGATTAAAAAAGAAGTAGTTATGAGAGAATTTGATATTATGACAAAATTACATCATCCTAATATTGTTCAATTCTTGGGTTATATAAATGATCCATTTATTATTGTTATGGAATATATTCCAAAAATGGATCTAATGTCAAATATACGCTCTCTAACTAAAAAAGAAAAAATTAATATAACAAAAGATATATTAAGAGGACTAATCTACATTCATAATCGTAAACCCCATAATTTAATCCATAGAGATATTAAGCCCACTAATATTTTATTAACAAATTCAAAAGTAGCAAAAATTAGTGATTTTGGCCTATCTAAATTTTATACTATGAAAATGGTACCTAGTAGCGATGACCTAGTTAATATGGTTAGTAGAGATAACTATGTAGAATTAACAAATAATGTAGGAACAGAACGTTACATGTCCCCGGAAATGCTCGCTTTAAAAGAATATGATAATAAATCAGATATATATTCTTGTGGAATTTTATTATATGAACTCTTTGAAAATAAACGCTATATTCCTGGAACTAAATTATCATGGTATTGGTGTCCTAAGAAATTACGCGACATTATAAACTCGCGCATGTTATGCGATGATAAAAATATACGTTATGATGCTCTTACTGTCCTTAAATTAATAAATCGAGTATATCCGTGAATAATAATGAATAATAATGAATAATAATAAATAATATTATGATAGTGTATAAAGAGTAATGACTGCGCAAAAACGGGGAATTCTTGCCGCTATTGAAAAATCTAATAATGACAATATAAAAAAATATGGGCTAGTTCCGTTCGATTTGGCTCAATTACCGGAACCATGTAAAGGGGTTGTTCATAAAAAAGCTGGAGTTTGTCCTAAATGCGGGATTAAATTTGTTAAATGGAGATGTTTTGATGATAATGATAAATTTTTATATGAAACATATCAAC
>Ga0180433_10005807_pt1 | contig 16496 bp, 11 predicted proteins | sample SS_ome_8_FD_132980 | JGI IMG/M metagenome (GOLD analysis project Ga0180433, IMG submission 132980) | Hypersaline lake sediment archaeal communities from the Salton Sea, California, USA - SS_1_D_1 metaG | ecosystem: Environmental > Aquatic > Non-marine Saline and Alkaline > Hypersaline >... | reverse complement strand
ATCCAAGCTTCATCTGTGATATACTCTTTTTGCATGATAGCACCTTTTTATTTGTTAAAAATAAATTTTTGTCAGTGTTATCATGCAAAATTTTTAATATTTTGAAAACTCAACGGAACCTAGCACAAAAGCTTCTTATGCGCTTTCTTTTTTAAAAATATAGCAGCAAAATAATACCTATCCATTCTCAACCTACTACACCATACTAAGTTCAAGTTTATGCTTTATTTTTTTCCAGCCTGGGTTGACAATATCAAGAAGCTTATAAAACTCGGAGCTGTGGTTACGATATTTCAAATGACACAGCTCGTGCGTAACAACATAGTCTATACACTCCTTAGGTGCCCTGATTAGATCTGTATTGAGGGTTACTATTCCTTTGTATGAAAAGCTACCCCATCTTTTTTGCATTCGCTTAATCAATATATTGGGTTTATAAACGCCAAGGCTATTAAATTTTTGCCAACACCGATCTATACTTTCCTTAAATTGCAATTGAGCTTTTTCCAAATACCATTCATTCAAAAGTTTTTTTGCAATTTCTGGGGTTGGTGTATTGCGGCAAATAATATGAAAAAAACCGCGAGATAATTTTACGGAGTTTTCTGCGCCTTCCATTAACTTTAAGCGATACTGTTTTCCAAGATATAGATGGGTTTCACCATTCACATAACATCTAATCGGAGTCTTTGGATTAAACTGCTTGAAGTAATTCAATTGCCGGAGAATCCAACGTGCTCTTTTAATTATTTTCTTTTCGATTAGTGAGAAATCAGATTTAACAGGTGCTTTGACAACAATGGTACTGTCAGGATGTACTGCAATTTCCATCGTTTTTCTATCGCAATAGAAAAGAGTATAATCAATTATCTTTCGCCCATAAACAATTGAGTGTTTATCGTTATGGTTTTCTGTCTTCATCATTTATATCTCCTACTTATAACTCCTATGTTTTGCTACCTGCAAAACCTTTTCGATAATATCATCCATCTGAGCAGGAGACAATTCAATGCTTTTTCCTGTTTGAAGTTCATCATAAAGGTAATCATCGATCTTATTGTGAACTTGTTTCTGGGCATCTTCGTCATCCCAGAAATTAACTTTCTTATTTTTTTCCAAAATACCATATATTGCAATTGCAGCATTTGCAACTATAGATTCAAGGGTATCCTCGCTCAATTCGTGTTTTTCAACAAAGGGTTTCAATACGCCAAAATAAGCCGTGGCATCTTCATTACCAGAAAGTTTTTCCGGTATATCATCGCGAACCCTTCCAACAAATTTATTCCGGATATCAATTACCTTTTTTAGATATTCCAGATCCGTTATTCTTTGTGCTCTAAAGTCCTCAATAGCCTGCTGGATCAACTTTGAGAATTTTTCATAAAAAGCTGGATCTTCATCCATTTTTTCGATAATCACTTTTTTCATAGCGTGGGCAATCATATCAGCCTGAGAAGCGGTAGTTTTCTTATTTTCAGATACCCCTTGCTCCTCCTTCATTTGAGTGAACATTTTTTCATCGAAAATGTTTACCGGCTCATTGAGCTGAACAACCTCATCGGCTTGGATGTGTGTATCCAATAACTTCTTAATTTTGGGTTCATAGTCCCGATAATCAATGGCTTCAGCATAACGCAATTTAACAGACCTTCTAAGGGAGTAGAACTTTCTTAGGTCAGCCTTGTATCTTGACAAAGCTTTTTCATCCATCTCAGACAAAAACTTTTCAGAGGACAATGCGATGCTAAAATTTTTCCCAAACACTGAAAGACGGCTATAAAATTCTTCCCTCAGCTCATCATCAGCAAGCAATACTTCGTAAGCTTCTTCATCATTAGAATGCTTTACCGTTTTAAAAAGATCCCACAAATCGGAATACCGACCTGGTAATTTTTTAATTTCGCTGTTAATAGATGTCAGGGTACCAATAAGATCCGATTCATCAAATCCCTCAAAGGCGCTATACATGGTCAATGCTTTATCCAGCTCACCAAGAACGCTTGCATAATCAACAATAAAACCAAACTCCTTACCTTCATGGAGACGATTGACCCGTGCAATTGCTTGAAGCAGCGTATGATCTTTCAATATCCTGCACAAATAGAGAACCACATTTCTCGGAGCGTCAAAACCAGTCAACAGCTTATCTACGACAATAATGATTTCAGGGCCATTTTCACTCTTAAATTGATTAATAATCTTTTTGGTATACTCTTTCTCGCTACCATAGCGTTTCATCATTTTTTTCCAAAATTTCACCACCTCATCGGTTGTCTCATCATCGATTTCTTCATAGCCTTCACGCACGTCCGGAGGCGAGATAATAACCGCTGAGCGAACATCCCCTATCTCATTCAGATAAGCATGGTATTTAACAGCAGATGCTTTGTTAGGAGCAACCAATTGTGCCTTGAATCCTGTTCCGTGCCAATTGGAACGGAAATGCTCACTTATATCAAAGGATCTCATGTAAATAACCTGATCCGTCTTATTGAGCATTCTTGCTCGCGCATATTTTCGTTTAAGGTCTGCTTTCTGTTCTTCGGTCAATCCCTGCGTATGTCGCTCAAACCATAAGTCCACAGCCTTCTGATTTTGTGTCATCTCTACATGCCGACCTTCATACAAAAGAGGAACGACAGCGCCATCCTTAACTGCCTGTGTAATGGAATAATGGGGATCAATCAGTTTGCCAAATTTAGTGAAATTGTTTTTTTCCTTTTTAAGCAGTGGAGTACCTGTAAAACCTAGAAAGCAGGCATTAGGAAACATCTGCCTCATACGAGCTGAAAATGAGCCAAACTGAGTACGATGGCTTTCATCAACAAGAATGAAAATATCAGGAGAGTCATCCTGATATTTCTTTATCGTATAAGCCTTGTCAAACTTATGAATAAGCGTAGTGATGATGTCTGATTTTTTTTCAGCAACCAACTTCAGCAGGTTTCTCCCCGATGTCGCTCGGTTAACCTCACGTCCGCAAGCTGCAAAGGTGTTACCCAATTGCTTATCCAAATCATCACGATCTGTAACAAGAACAATTCGATGATTCAGAATTTCTGGGTCTAAGACCAAATTACGTGCTAGCATCACCATGGTCAAGGATTTACCCGATCCCTGAGTTTGCCAGATCACACCGCCCTCACGGGAATCGGTGTTGTCAAAACGCTTGACTCGAGACAAGGTTGATTTGACAACAAAATACTGCTGATAACGGGCAATCTTTTTAGTACCATCAAAAACAATAAACTTCCACGCCAATTCTAAAAGTCTTTCCGGACGACACAAAGAAAAAAGAGCCTTGTCCTGTTCGGTTACCAGCCTGTTTCCTTCTAACATATCCGGCTTAACATCAAAGGTTGCAGAGATTTTGGAAATAACATCCTCAGCCAGCGTCTTATTAACCAGCTCCTGAAGTTTTTCAAATTCTCGCTCTCCTCTTTCCATGTTAGGTTCTTTCCAGACGCTCCAAAATTTTGCATCTGTTCCGGTTGTTGCATACTTGGCGCTGTTCTTATTAAGGGCCAAAACCAACTGATTATAGATAAATAACTTCGGAATATAATCGTCATGCTGGTTTCTGATAAATTGTGAAATTGCCTGCTCAACTTCCACTTGCGGAGCTTTACATTCGATCACACAAAACGGAATACCATTAACAAAAAGGACAATATCCGGCCGCACTGTTTTTGTGCTTCGAGAACGCTCAACACTATATTCAACCGTTACGTGAAACTTGTTGCGATCAGGATTGCGCCAGTCAATATAGCTCAAATTAAAGCTTTTTGAATCACCCTCAATGGGCTGCTCCATTGCTGTGCTTGTGGTGATTAGATCATAAATCGTCTTATTGGTATTTAAGCACCCATTGTATTTAATGTTTTTCATCTTCTGGATAGCAGATTGAATATTTTCCTCGCTAAACAGATACTCATTTCCTTTGTAACGAATACGGTTTATTTTTTTAAGCTGACTGCGCAAAATGTTTTCCAACAAGACATTAGATGTTTTGTTTTGCCTTTCGCGAAGCGCTTCTGCCGGTGTTACATATTCAAAGCCAAGGTTGATCAGAAGCTGTAATGCCGGGATTTGAGAAAGATGTTCTTCGCTTGTTTGAAAGTTATTCATTTTCAACCTCCTCTTTTGCAGTCTCATTCTCTTGCCTCGCAGCATTCCAGGAAGAGTTAAAAACAAGTTTTAGAATAAACCACCATGTATATATGCCATGAGGTGAATTACAGACATCATGATCGACGAGTCCATGGGCAAGATCATTCCTAAGATTTGCGCCCCATCGATCACAAAACAAAGCTTTGATCTCAAAGGTTAAATCTTCACCAAATACACTTTTCATCTCAGGAAGTTCTACCAGTTTGCTAAGACCATTTTCATCTTCTATTCCATCGTTATCTAACGTGTATGTTTTTGCACCAGCATTTTTAAGATGATATCTCACCATATGCTCAACTTGAGGAATAAGCAAATGCAAAGCTATCACATAATCATAGTCATAACCAGCAAAAATCCCTTTTGCAAAAAGCAGTTCACGACCTGGAGGAACAATTGGAGATAGTTGAGCAATGTCTAAAAAGACAGCTTCTCGTATCCGGTGTTCGAGATAAAGTATTTCCAATGCCGGAAGAATATATCCTTGTGCTACCAACCCTACGTAAAATTTATGATTGCGCATAATAAATTCCTGTACAATAGGACGGTCTTTAGTAAGAGTCTCATTAAAATTAACGCCATTTGTTTTGGCAATTACACGGCCATCTCTACTTATATGAGTTCTGCCGAATAATGATTGTAAAGGATATTGTTTTATCTCTTCGATAGCTATTTTTTCCATTTCAGAAATTTGCATTCCAGGAAAAAGATTTGCAAATTCCTTTAATGCATCAAAAAAAAATTTTCCAGATACAGTCTTTTTTGCTTTTTCCATAAATTGTGTAATGTCAATTTTATCAGATGTGAGAGTACACATTTCACCAAGAGATAACTGTCCCGCTTCACTTTTCAATTTGTGGAGTTCAGCAATGCGCTCACCAATCCTAAGGGTAGGACGCTCTGTCTTTGGAATAGTTCTAAGAATCTGAATAGCCTTTTCATATAAGATTGTTGCTAGCACATTGCTTGGTTGCTTAATAGCTGTACGAGCTATCGCTTCTTTAACATAGCCTTCTGCAAAACAAACTGTCATTTCTATTGATTTTGTTTTATCTCCTAGCAAATCATACCATTTAGATGATGACTCAAAATACTTTCTTGCCTTAAGCAAATCCTTGTCATTTTCAAATTGTCGTGCTAATGATTCCAGTTTTATTGAAATAGCTTTTATATTACTTTTTCCAAGTCCAAAATTGGACATCAAATTTGTCAACCATAAGGCAAGATAGCCGTCCAATGCCGTGGCAGTATCAAAAGCTTGAAAGAGATCACGCTCCATTTCCTCAATGCGGTTTCCTGCACCACTCCTAAGCATAAGTGCCAAGCTAATTGCCCGATACCAGCACTCTTGACCATCCCTAACCCATATATCAGCATCAAGAGACACTTTACGATATGAATCAATTGCTATGAGCGCATTAGTAACATCTTTTTTCTCGGCTTTTATCCAAACTAAATCTGCTAATCGAGCTTTAAGTCGAATATCATTTATCTCAGATACAATTTCAGAAAAAAAGATAAGATCTTCTTCTGAAAAATCATCGGCTATAGCAGAGCGCCGACCATGGGAAACTGCATAAGGTTTGAACGGTTCATTTCGACTTCCTGGTGATAGCATCATTGAACAAGCATCAGAGAGCAACCACCATATTTTTGCTTGTTTTAGATTTCCCTCATCAATTGCTTTACGAGCTGCCTTGGAAAAAGCATCATACATAGAAGAATATGTATTTGCATAAGTATCCAAAATCCTTTGACACACATCTTTATCAAAGTCGCTTTTATCGATTGTTGTATCTGCTGGATATCTCTCGTTAATCACAATTACACCCCCCACATTGCTTAATAATTTCAGGTTTTATTCGCCACTCTCCGGTAAGCGCCTTCTGCATCAGACCGCATTTTTGGGTTTTGTATTTTTCTGCCAATTGTTTCAACAAATCGATTTCCTGCTGGATCACAGATAGTGTCTCGGCAATTTGCCGCTGTTTTTTTAGAGGAGGAAGCAAAATTTTTAGTTTTAACATTTGCTTATCTGACAATTCTTTTTGTCCAGTGCCATCCATAACATACCCAACCTTTTTGTAATAATTGGGGTTTAAGAATTGATACCAAAGAAAAACTTTTGAAAGTTTGGACTCATTTATAATAAGAACAGAAATTGCATTCGATGTGATTCCTCCATCCAATTCAGAAGGAATAATACCAAATCCGCCATTATGGAAATTTTGTCTTCCAATCAGAAAATCACCAAATTGATGTTGGTAGTATGGTCTTCCACGCTCTGTCAATCTCGGCTTTATTCTATAGTTTTTTTCTATTCCTAAACAATGAAGCTTAACTGTAAGTAAAAAGCGGTTTTCAACAGAGGTAAGTTTATCTTTATTAGATATTTTACACACTTCCCCCAATTTCACCTTCTTCCATTCCATACCTTTCCGTGAATTCTGTGGTTCTGAAATCAATGAGCGCAACAACCACTTAAACCGCTTCTCCTTCGCCTGAATCAATCGTTCAGTTTTCTCAATGGCCTCATCCCATGTAGACAGCAAATCGGCAATGGCTTTTTGTTCGGGAAGGGGGGGGAGAAGAATTTTAATGTTTCTAAATGTTTTGATACTCAAGTTTGGTGGATCTGTGCCAAGTAAATCTGATTCAAGTTTGTACGCTAGATGCCTAGTTTTGAGAACATGGAAAAGGAAATCTTTCCTAACATTTTCTTTTGGAGTTACTCTGCCTACGCGCTGATTTAGCAAACAAGGCGAATCGTCATCTGACAGCTGAGCTATTTTTAAGACACCATTCAAAAGAGGGCGAGTCATGGCAACAACTATGTCTCCGCCCTTTAGGCAGAAGTTTGAATGCAATTGCAAAAAATCAGCTGGCAAATAACTCTCTTCCTCCCATTTAATATTGCCCAACCCAACGTTAGCGATTTTTAGCCATCTAACACCATTTTCAGTAGCATCAGTGCTTTTAAAGGCATATCCACCTTGGATCACAAAGAGTTTACTTGCCCTTTTTTGTTGCCATTCATTTGAAATCTGTATGATTTTTCTCATCGCTGAATCACCTTGAGCTTCTCGGCCATCTTAACCCGTACTTCTACCAGCTCTTTTTCAAGCTTATCAATTTCCAGCTGAACTGCATCGATGTCGATTTCCTCTTCCTCCTCAAAGGTATCCACATATCGTGGAATATTGAGGTTGAAGTCGTTTTCCTTGATCTCGTCAAACGTTGCAACATGAGAATATTTTTCCACCTCGGCCCGAGCAGTATAGGTTTCCATAATTTTTTTTAGATGCTCATCTGAAAGTGTATTCTGGTTTTTGCCGGATACAAATTCCCGGCTGGCATCGACAAAGAGGACATTTTTACACTCTTCCCGTAGGCCGCCTTTTTCCCGTGAGCGATCAAAGACCAAAATCGCCACCGGAATATTAGTAGTTGGGAACAGGTTGCCCGGCAAGCCGATCACTGCATCCAATAAATTTTCTTCAATCATTTTATGACGAATGCGACCCTCGGCAGCGCCTCGGAATAATACCCCATGGGGCACGACTACAGCAACACGGCCCTGCTTTTTAAGGGCGGTTTCTATCATGTGGCTGATAAAAGCCCAGTCACCCTTACTTTTTGGTGGAATACCACGCCAGAAGCGTTTGTACTGGTCGCTTTCGGCATTTTCAGCACCCCATTTATCCAGCGAAAACGGTGGATTGGCCACTACGCAATTGAATTTCATGAGACAGTCTTTTTCAATCAGCAGCGGGCTGTTCAGTGTGTCACACCATTCAATCCTCGCGCTGTCAAAACTGTGCAGGAACATATTCATTCGGCATAAAGCCCATGTGCTGCCGTTTGACTCCTGGCCAAAAAGGGCAAAGTCACGATGGCCCACCTGCTTAGCTGCCTGAATTAAGAGACCTCCAGAACCGCAGGCCGGATCACAGATACGGTCTCCCGGCTTGGGGCCAGCCAATTTAGCAACCAACTCTGTAACCTTCAGCGGGGTAAAGAACTCTCCGGCCTTCTTGCCAGAATTAGAAGCAAAGCGCTCAATCAGGTAAATATAGGTGTTACCGATAACATCCTCGGAAACACGACTCGGGCGCATATCGAGCTGTGGTTTATAAAAATCTTCCAGCAGCTGTTTTAGACGGCGGTTGCGATCTTTGGTTTTACCGAGGTTTGCTTCGCTGTTGAAATCAACATTACGGAAAACCCCTTCGAGCTTGCTCTTGTTGCTCTCTTCTATCTGATCAAGGACGATATTGATCAACTCACCGATATTGGCCGCTGATCTACGCTCATAAAGGCTGTAGTAGGTAGCTGGAAACTCATCTAAAACTTTTTCTTCACCAGCTTCATTCCTCTCAGTCAGTTTTATCATTGGAAGAACAAAGCGTTCACGCTCAAGCCTGCGGCGAATACGAATATCATCACTATACTTTTTCTTATACTTTTCATAGTGGTCTTGCCATACATCAGAGATATACTTAAGAAACAACATCACAAGAACGTAGTCTTTGTACTGTGCCGGATCAACAACCCCTCTGAATGTATCACACGCTGCCCAAGCCGCGTTATTGATATCTTTCTGATTAATCTTACTACTTGAATTCATGTTTTTATGCTCCTTTTGCAAACTGCATTAGTATTGTTGAAATGTATTGTTTCCGTTTTTTAGAAATCACTTTTATCCTACCTTAAAAGAGTAGCATCTTATAGTAAAATTTTAAAAATTCTGGGCGTTATATGCTTTTAGTAAGCACATTTTTCTATCTCATTGTCATGATTTAGTTATTCGCATGTACATATACACTTTTTTCTAAAACATTCTTCAGGGTGCTCAGTATGGATAGCTATGAGATTTTCAGGATTTATGTCAGAAATCATTTGTCTAATTTCATCTCCCGATGCATGGCCAGAAGCATGAGCTTGGCAAGATTTAATACCGAAATGTTTTAGCCAATTTTTTTTGCGCTCTTCGTCAAGAACCATTTCATCACAAAAAGGCTCACAAGAAGATTTAATCCAGATAGCATCTTTAGGTTTGAGATCAATTAATTGTTGAATTTCCCACATACTCATAGAAACAACATAGTTGCTAGGATTTTTTTTGATATCTTTACATGGTATAGCGTTTTTCAACGAGATAAAAGGTCTTTCCCATCCAACATACTCTTGTTCTATTAACTCCAAATCAAAGCCTGGTTTTTCAATGAGTCCCCACTTCTTTTTGGATATTACTATTTTAATGTCATCTAGAGTAAATGGGCATAAATCACCGAGCTTTTGTATAAGATAAGCCAATTTTAAATTAACCACGAAAAATCGTCCATTTTCTTTAGCAGCTTGAAATATGCTATTTACTCTATCAAGATCTCTGATGGGATGCTCAATAAAAACTAAGCCTGGTGTTTTAGAGATAAGTTCACTTATTTTATTTTTTACTCCAATTTCAGTTTCACCTTCAGAATCTTTAATCCTAGTTCCTTCGGACAACAACCATTTGGGTTTTGCTGCGCTTGCCAGCTCAACAAATTTTTCACTCAGATGTTTGTTCGAACCATGAAAACGTATATCTCCAGTATAAACAAGATTTCCTTCATCAGAATAAATAATAAAGCCGCAGGCCCCTGGTAATGAATGGTCAACTGGAACCATTTCAACTTCTAAAGAACCAATTTTGACTTTTTCATAGGGCTTCATGATATTAAATTTTCTTTCATGAACAAAACTTTTTTTAGAAACGGGGTCCTTTGATTTTTTGGTTACCTTACTTTGGGCTCCCGTGGTATTGGTATAAAATGTAAAAGCTTCGCATGCTGAAACCAGATCTGAAAAAGGGTTACTACCAGTCTTTTGTAAACAATCCAATATAATTTTGGAAGCTTTTGTTGAATAAATGGGAATATCTGGTCTTAAAAAATGAATAAATTGGGCATGATCAGCGTGAGCATGACTTAGAAATAGAGCATCGATTTCTCTATTTTCTTGAGGTTCTCCCATATGATTAAGATAATCTTGCCTATAAGCACCTTTTAGTTTTGGCAGAAGCCCTAACTCAAAAAAGTCTGTTAAGCCGGCACATTTTCTAGGTTGTAAAAATTCTGAGAAATATTTTCCTGCTTGCTTGAACGACATGCCAAAATCTAACAGAATTTTGGTACCTTTGTGCTCAATGAGTATTTTATTGCCTCCAATTTCTCCTTTTCCTCCTGAAATTTCAATTTCCATGCTTGTCCCCAATTTACTAAAATCACAAAAAATAACGGTATAATAAGATCACGCCTCCTACTCCTTTAATTACGCAAATTCAAATCCCTAGCGCAACAAATTTAACTAATTTTACCATCTAGGAAACCTTTTCACAAAGGCTTCTGCTGAAGAGGCAAATCCCAGCTTTTGCGCGACCTCAAATTCAAATTGGAAATAACTTTTGCTATCCCCTTTCAGCGGCTCCCGCTAATTCGAGTTAAGTAATTTAAAATATTTGGCCAAAAATACCAAAGCAAAAGAAGGTTGAATTTTACATTCTAATTTTTATTAGGAAACACAATCCTTCGACTGAGCTCAGGATGAGCGGATTGAGAGAGTTTTTTAGACAAAAATATTTCTTGGCTAGAGAAAACTAAAGTATTTTTATTTTTTAGATTGTCAGATGGAACCTGAATAGTTACTTTTGAACAGACTCTAAGTTATTTCAATATCAAAGCCACTTAGCAGCCCTACAACTTCTGGAAAGGAAAACTTTAGCTTTATTTATTTTATTTACAAGAGGATCAATAATATAATTTGATGCTTCGCGAAAATTTAATTTAGTTAAATCGCAGCGCCTAAAAATGGTTCCTTTAAAATCTGTCTTATAAAAATTATATACTTTGAGAAAAATAATCAAAAAGTTTTTTTGAGATCCGTGCGATAATAGATTCTTTCTTCCTAAGATGTGTCACTGACTTATTTGTATAGATAGCCAAAACAAGATGCCCTTTTGTTTTAGGTAATTCGATAATACCAATATCAGAAACAATACCATCCATTGTTCCAGTTTTGTGCCACACCTTTGTTCCTTTTGGTAAAAGATGGACAATTCGTCTTTGTCCCCTGGTACAATTGAGCATGCTCTGCAATAAAAAGTTGGTTGAGGACTTACTGATAAGCTTTCCCTGATAAAGACGTGCTAGAAATTCTACCATTTTATGTGGTGTTGTCGTATCGCGCGCATCAGTATAAAATTTTTTCGCTGCCAGCATACTTTGTTTTTTACCTACACCACGAAGAAGCTGGTTGTAGTTTCTTACCGTACAGTTATATTCATCGCCAGGCAAACAAATTCCTGAGTAATCAGCACACAGTTTTAAAGTAGGCCGATCGATACGAATACCGCGAAAGCCTTTTGTTTGCAACCAACGAGTCACAGCTCTCCCACCACCAACTAGTTTTAAAATGATATCGGCTGTAGCATTGTCACTTCTTTCCAGCATAAGTTTTATAAGCTTCTTGAGTGGCAAAATCTGTCCTGGAGCAACAAAACAATATCTCCTCATGGTTCTTGGTGTAATTTTTACTTTCAATTGTTTATTTATAACGCCTTTATCTAGCAAAGACAGACAATAAGCTCCAATTGGAACTTTATAGGTACTGGCCATCGGAAAACGTTTATGCGCATTAAATTCTAAAGCTTGGTTCCTTTCAAGGTGTAATGCTGATATGCCAAAAATTCCTGGTACCTCTTTGCAAATCTGCTCAATTGCTTTAATTATCAAAGACTTTGAAGGCTTTCTTTTTGAGGTACTCAAAGACTCAATGAAAGAAAACGTTCCCAAAAAACAAAACGTAACCCCAATCAATATAAGGCGCAATTGTCTATACATACAAACTTTCCTTTGCCCTTTTAAACACTTTAATGCACTTTAAAATTTAAACACCTACTTTGTAATGTTACAGCATAAAAATATAAAAAGTTAAGGGTTTTGAGATTAAAAATTGTTACGTTATTTTAACGCAAACTCGAACTAAGAATTTTCTATATAAAATTTGGCAATCATTGAAAAACAAACAAAATATTTATCCTCATAATAAGCATTTTTAAATTCCCCGCTCGTCCTGAGCTTGGACCCCCCTGAGTTTATCGAAGGGTCGAAGGATACGAATCCTTATAAGGACAAAAAAATGTTTCTACACAAAATAAAAATTTTCAAAGATTTTTTTATGGCATTTTAATAAAAAACAAACAAAAGAAGTTCTTTGTAATGATTTCATATCCTTCGACAGGCTCAGGACGAACGGGGAATTTAATTATATATTTTGAGCAAAAAAGTTAGGTAAATAACTAACTCACAAAATTAATACTTTCCTTAGATCGAGTTCACGTTATTTTAATATCAAAGCCATGCAATAGCCCTACAACTTCTGGAAAAGAAAATTTTGCTTTTTTTACTTTATTTACAAGAGGATCAATACTATAATTTGATGCTCCGCGAAAATTTGATTTAGTTAAATTGCAATTTCGAAAAAGCGTTTCCTTAAGATCCGTCTTGGAAAAATTGGCTTCTGTTAGATTGGTATGAATAAACGTACTGTTGTAAATCTTACTTTCTTGAAAAGAGATTTTTCGCATATCAAGATCTGAAAAGTTACAATATTGAACAAAAGACTTTTTTACATCCATAGAAAATATAAAACCCGTATCACATTGTACAAATTTTACTCCAATAATTTTGCATTCTTCAAACAAAGTATCTTGAAACCGACAACCCTTTACGTTAACAAGACTAATATTGCAATTTTTGAACAGACAAGAACAAAACTTTGCTCTTTCCCAAGAGCTTTGGGTAAAATTACAACTCTCAAACAAACAACTTGAAAAAGAACATCCTGTAAAAGCTATATCAGAAAAATCTTCTGATTTAAACGTTTTATTTTCTGACTCTTCAATGGGGAAATTGGTCATATATATCCCTTGTAAAAAACATAATTAATCATCAATATATACCCATTATATCTTAATGCCAACTTTAGTAATAAGCAAAGCTCAAAGCAAACAAATATTTTCTATACAAATACCCATATTTCCACCCTTAACGCCGAAAGTCCGACAATTTGCAGTTTGACAAATCTACTCTATGTGTATATTATCATGAATAGGAATAACTTCTTATTATTTAATCTAAAGGTATATTATGATTTTTAACAATAAAAACTTTATATTTTTAACAATTATTTTTTGTCTTTTTTCCATATCCTACAAAATAAACAGTATGCAATTTAGTCATTTAGATTTTAAAAACAAAAAAAAGCTAAGCATTCCTAAAAAAAACCTCGTGAAAGGTTTGATCGCAAATGAATTTACGTATATTCGCTTGAAAAATTGTTATCAACTCGCTATGACACCAGATTGCTATAACCTTATTGGACTCAAAAAAACAAAGGATTATACCTATGTTACCCTAAGGCCTGGAGACTGGTTAGGCATAGAAGGCAATTTGAGATTAAAAAAGAATCAAAAGAGTAAATACTTGGAGCTTATTCCACAAAGCAAGGACCATTCCATTTTTCTCTATAGAGAAGGCACCTCCTGTCTCTCCTATGTCGTTCCAATAGGCACTTCTATTGTTGTAGGCGGATTCTTACTTCTTGCATATTTACATCCTGGGATAAGTATATCGTTGTAATTTTTAATAACTAACGTTTGCTTGTTATACAACACTCAAAACGCTCAATCCATTGAACCAATTTGCTCTAATAGCTACAAAAAAAGCACAAAAATGATATACTTTTTATATCTTGTTTGTTAAAAGAATATTTATAATAAAGAGTTATTTGGCTATTTCAATGAATGAATTACTATTTTTATTACATGTTATTATTATAACCGTTTTTACCATTGCCGCTCTGAGGCTTGGTAAAGAAGCCTTAATCGCGACTATAAGCATATTTTGCATTTTGGCTAACCTCTTTGTGCTCAAGCAAATCACCCTGTTTGGAATGCACCCTACCGGTACCGATGCTTTTTCTGTTGGCGCTATATTAGGACTTAACTTGCTTCAAGAGTATTTTGGCAAAAATGTCGCAAAAAAAGCAATATGGATCTGCTTTTTCACTCTTGTCCTCTACACCATTGTTTCACAAATACATCTTGGATATGCTGCAAGCGCACATGACCTTCTATCACACCATTACAAGGCTATTTTGAAGTTTATGCCAAGAATTGTGATAGCTTCAATAGCCGTCACAATATTTGTTATGTTCCTCGATAGGTTCTTTTATGGCTTTTTAAAACAAACATTCAAAGGAAAGTACTTCTTATTACGAAGCTTTATATCAGTTGTAGTCATTCAGGCTATTGATACCGTCCTTTTTACCTTTTTGGGGCTTTATGGAATAATGAGCAACATTTGGGATATTATTTTGGTAAGCATGGTCATTAAGCTTGCAACCATAGCTATATCGGTTCCAATAATTGCAGCCTTTAAGGGGAGAGTTAAGGCTTAAAAAACAAAAAAATATGTGGTATAATAAGGGAAGAACCGTTTCTTTCTTAAAAATACATAATTTTTTGATTTATAAGGATTTGTATCCTTCGACAAGCTCAGGACGAACGGGATTTAATAAATTTTTTGTAAGAATAAATTTTAAATATTATCTTGAAAGCAAAAGCCCAGCCTTAGTTAAAACGTCCTCCTTGCTCTTGAAACTTCTTAGGACAGGTGCAAGGTTCGACACTTTCATATATCTGCATTAAGATACAGATATGCTAGTATGGCGAATGGAGAAAACACATAATCATGAGTAAAGAATTTAAATTCGAATTAATACATAAATCAAAAAAGTCCCGTGCCCGTGTTGGCAAAATACATACACCACATGGCATTATTGACACGCCCAATTTTGTTGCAGTTGGCACCAATGCGACATTGAAAGCCGTTGATAGCTATGTAGCTGACAATATTGATTTACAATTAATGTTCTGCAATACCTATCACCTTATGATTCAACCAGGATCAAAATTGGTTGCAAAGGCTGGGGGGCTTCATAAATTCTTAAATCGAAACAAACCAATTATTACTGATTCGGGTGGATTTCAGGTCTTTAGCCTTGCATATGGTTCTGTAAAAGACGAACTGAAAAGCAAGGGAACAAAAAAGCATGATGGAACCGTTTTAAAAATCTCCGAAGAAGGCGTTTTATTCAGATCATATAGAGATGGGAACAAGATATTACTCACCCCAGAAACATCAGTTTTGGCACAAAAAGAACTCGGTGCAGATATAATCATCCCATTTGATGAACTTCCACCGTATCACATCGATCAAAAAGCATTAGAAGAATCAGTAGCACGGACGCATCGCTGGGAAAAAAGATCTTTGGATACCCATTTAAAAAATAGAAATAATCAGGCAATGTATGCCGTGGTACATGGAGGACTTGATAAAAACTTACGCAAATCAAGCTGCGAATATCTTTCCTCTCTTGATTTTGATGGATTTGCCATCGGTGGATCATTAGGAAAAAATCATGAGCAGATGTTTGATTTACTCAACTTCACCATGCCTCTTGTTCCTGAAGAAAAACCAAACCACTTGCTTGGTATTGGCGATCTTACCTCTTTGGCCAACTGCATACAATTTGGCATAGATACATTCGACAGTTCACACCCAACCAAATGCGCTCGCCATGGGTTGCTTTTCTCTAAACATGGTAATATTAAAATTTTGCGTAGCCCATATAAAGATGATTTTAGACCCATTGATGAAACGTGCCAATGCATCACCTGTCAAAAATTTACGCGAGCATATTTGCATCACTTGTTCAAAGCAAAAGAATTTGTGGGGCATACGCTTGCAACAATCCACAACTTACAATTCATGGTAAATCTTATGGCAGATTACCGAAAACAAATTCTGAATGATGAGATTTAAGATCCTAGTAAAAGTATGCACATACCAATCGTAGAATAAAAACTTAACAGTATGCTGCTTAGAAGGAATACAATAATCCTTCGACACGCGCCTACAGCGCGGCTCAGGACGAGCGGAAAGAGTAGCACACCTTCTTATTCCAAAATTAAAAACCACCCACAGTTAATAGCTTACTTTTAAATTTTATTCATGCAAACGATATCATTTTGTTTATTTTTTCTATTTTGAAAGTATTCATTGCATTTCAAAACTAGAGATTACCCATTTTCATTTAACTAACGTGAGCTCGATCTAAGAAGATTAATATAAATGTTGAGTAATGGTTAAAAGAATAAAGCATTTATCTGAAAAAAATTATTAATTCTCCGTTCGCCCTGAGCTTGTCGAAGGGTACGAACT